>Ga0302319_10025535_pt1 | contig 10453 bp, 11 predicted proteins | sample Bog_T0_2_FD_203319 | JGI IMG/M metagenome (GOLD analysis project Ga0302319, IMG submission 203319) | Peat permafrost microbial communities from Stordalen Mire near Abisko, Sweden - Bog_T0_2 | ecosystem: Environmental > Terrestrial > Soil > Wetlands > Peat | place: Sweden: Abisko, Stordalen Mire... | reverse complement strand
TGATTCCCAAAGGGGCTCTGCGGAATCGCCTGTTCTTTTCGAGCTCACTGCAGGAACTCCTCAGCCACAGCAATCAGGCGCCCACCACATACGTGCTGCCCACCACGAACTTCCTCACCGCCTTTGCCGTTCCCAGCACGCGCCTCGCCAGCCAGTTGCTGACTGAGTTTCCCGGGCCGAAGCTCACTGCGAGTTCGGGTGCCACGGAGGCTGACTATGCCATCGCGCAGCCGGTTGTTGTAGACCGTCTGATCGGTCTGGAACGCGGCGATTATACGGACAAAAGCGGCAAGGACCATTTCATGGCGCGGCTCGCCATCGCTCGCGTTAAAGAGCCGGATTTCATCTGGTCGCCCTATCCGGCATTCGACTCCGGCCTCTACGAAAACACAACCGGCATCGCCGGCAACTGGCAGCGCACCTGGACGCCCCGCATCACAAGCGAACTAAAATTCAGCTATAGCGACGACAACCTCTGGTGGGACCGGCCGCACCCGGAGATTCCCTCCCTCATCGATACAGGCCGCGATGGGCTCACGTTACCCGGAAGCCCCACGTTCTACGCCTACCGCAATCACAACAAGACCCCCGAGATCATCTTCAGCACGGTCTGGACGCGCAACCGCCACGTAATCACGGCGGGCCTGGGCCTCCTGTTTCGCTTCACCACAGGTTATCTCACGGCGGGCCGCGATTCGGCCTACTTCTTTCCCGGTGGGTTTGCCTTCGCGAATGACAGCCCGAGCGATTTCTACACCGCCGTCAACCGACTCGCGCCCACCACTCAGCCCGATTTCAACCGCGCTTATCAATACGCCCAAGGCTACTTTTTCATTCAGGACAGCTATCGCGTAACGCCGCGCTTCAACCTGAATTTCGGGATTCGTTATGAAAACTTCGGCGCGCCTTCGAATACAGGTTCAACGAAGGACGTAGTGCTGATGCTCGGGGCAGGCGGCGGGAATTTCAACACCGAGCTTGGCAACGCCACTCTTATTCAGCCGGGCTCAGGCAATCGGCAGATCTATGGAGTGGACAACAAAGACTGGGCACCCCGGTTCGGGTTCTCCTGGGACCCCTTCGGCACTTCTAAGACCCTCGTGCGCGGTGGCTTCGGTATCTTCTACGACCGTCCGTTCGACAACCTTTGGCAGAACGTTCGCAACAACGGCGTTGTGGTGCAGGATTATCTCATTAACACAGGGCCTGTGAACTACCTCCAGCCCGCATCGGCGGCGCTTAAACTTTACACCCCGTCGAGCTATAACTTCTCGAAGCTCACCCTGATGGACCCGAAACTCAAGAACGGCTATACGCAGACTTCGTTTCTCGGCGTGCAGCAGCAGATCACCGACAACCTTACTGTTGAAGTCAACGGCACCAGCGCGCTGGGCAGGGATCTCATTACGACTGATGATGTGAACCGGTACGAAACCTACACGAGCTCCCTGCCGCCGAACCTGAATTTACCCGACATCTCGTGGCGGTCGAGCCAGGGGAAGTCCGATTATTATGCGCTCAGCACGCTGGTTCGGTATCGAACTGGGACTTTGCTCCTGCAGGGCGCGTACACGTGGAGCCATTCGATCGATAACCAAAGCGATCCGCTCATCGGCGATTTTTTCAGCCTCAACTTCACCTCCGTCACGGGCGGGGGGTCGAGCGGGCCGACTTCCACCTTTGCCCAGCAGTACAACAGCAACGCCGACCGGGGCAATTCGGCGTTCGATCAGCGCCACAATCTGTTTCTGCTGGGAACGTGGCAGCCGGTTCCGCGCTGGCGCTATGCACGCGGATGGCAGATGGCGTTTCTGGCGGCGTTTCGCACCGGAACTCCCTATACGATCTACGGCGCGTCCGGCAACCAGGATTCCGGCGGCGTGATCCTGAATCAGCGCGCCAATCTTCTGAATCCGGCAGCCGCACGGCTGGCTAATCCGATCCCGGCGACCGGTGGAGTCTACCTGCTGAACGCAGCCGCATTCGGGCAACAGACCGCCGATGGCATCGGCTCGTCCGGCCGCGACGCGTTTACCGGTCCGGGGCTCTATGATGTTGACGTTTCGCTGTCCCGCTCGTTCCGCGTTCCCAAACTGCGCGAGGGAACCATCCTGAACGTGCGTGCGGATTTCTTCAACGTTCTGAACCATGCGAATCTGGGCAACCCCGATAATCTTCTGGGAGATCCTACGTTCGGCCTTTCGACCTATGGGCGGCAAGGCACGGGATCGGGATTCCCGGCCGTGACGCCGCTCAACGAGACGGCGCGACAGATCCAACTCATGCTGCGGCTGATGTTTTAGAGTTCGGCGTGTTCGTAGAGATCGCCGAGTTGCAGGGTGCAGCCGACGGACTTCAGTTCGATCCATACGTCCGGGCCATTTAACTCCCGGAAGACCCATGAGCCGTCATCCTGGCGGACATGATGTTCGGCACGGATCGCATCCTGGGCGAGCAGCAGATATTCCGCGAACGAGGGCAGCCCTCGGTAATATCGGAATTTCTCCCCGCGATCGTAGTTCTGCGTCGACGGAGAGAGCACCTCAACGATCACGGTGGTGTCAAGCAGAGTGTCTTTCTCTGCGTCCAGATACTTGCGAGGTCCGCAGAAGACGAAGAGATCGGGATACGTGAAGACATTTGCGGGCTTACAAAACAACCGGACGTCGCTGCCGACAACGGCGCACGGCTTACCTCGCAACTGCTCGCCAATGCGGATCAGTGTATCCGCGGCAATCATGCCATGGTTTATGCTGCCGCCGGCCATGGCGAACATTTCCCCGTTCAGGTACTCGCTGCGGAATTCCGCGGCGCGCTCAATTTCGAGATACTGTTCTACCGTCAGGAGCTTGATGGGTTGCGAAGACATCGCGTGAAACGCTGCTCCCCTATTATGGCTCAACGGCGAAGAGAGGCTCCCGGATCGATCGACCCGCGCAGGTTTCGGCACGCGAGGACCCCGTCCACACCATCGATCCCTTCGAGCACAACTTCGAATCCTGCGTCGAGCGGTCTTACGAGGGCGCTGCTAAGGACGTTTTGCCATTGAAGTAATCGATTCGCGTGCTGGTGGTGCCGAAGTCGTCTCTGGTGAAGTCATTCAGATGAAAGGAACGGCGGCGTGCTCGCCGTCTGTGACTTTGATCGATATCCGGTGTTTCCGAATCCATAAATCACATCGTAGGCTAATCTGTATCCAATGAACCGCGAGTACCACCGCTGGTACAGCCCTTCGCTGGGGCGTGACATGGAGTTGTTGATCCACGGGCATGGGGGCGCGCCGATGCTGGTGTTTCCTTCGTCGATGGGGCGGTTCTACGAATACGAAGACCGGGGGATGATTTCTGCGATTGCCGGGCGCTATGAGCATGGCCAGGTGCAGGCATTCTGTCCCGATTCGGTCGACAGCGAGAGCTGGTACAACAAGGGGATTCATCCGGCGGACCGTGTGCGGCGGCACATGGCTTATCACGCGTACATCATGAATGAAGTGGTTCCGCTGATCCGGCAGCGTAATTCGTCGCATGGCATTGTCGCGACGGGTTGCAGCTTTGGCGGCTATCACGCGATGGACGTGGCTTTGCGGCATCCCGACGTGTTCCACGCCTGCATTCCGATGAGCGGGGCGTTCGACATCAGGCAGTTTATTCACGGCTACTACGACGACAACTGCTACTTCAGCAATCCGGTCGATTATCTGCCGAACACCCACGATAGCTGGTTCCTTGACCGTTACCGACACAATCAATACATCCTCGCGGTGGGCGACTGGGATATTTGCCGGCCCGATAACGAGCGCTTCGACGGCATCATGAGCGCGAAAGGGATTCCGCACCGGCTCGACATCTGGGGCGATAACAGCGTGCACGACTGGCCGCTGTGGCAGCGAATGGCGCAGGCATATTTCAGGTGAGATACTCATACCGAATCGGAGGCTGGGCGAATGTCAGAGGAAACGAAAAAGATCGGCATCGTTTACGGGATGGAGAACACGTTCCCTTCGGCGCTGGTCGATTGCATCAATGAGCGCGGGATCGCGGGCGTAGAGGCCGAGCATCTCCACATCGGCGCCATAAAGATGGCCGAGCCTTCCGGCTACAGCGTGATTATCGACCGCATTTCGCACGACATTCCGTTCTATCGGGCGTATCTGAAGAACGCGGTGCTGGGCGGGACGGTAGTGATCAATAACCCGTTCTGGTGGGGCGCGGACGATAAGTTCTTCAACTATTCGCTGGCAAGCAAGATCGGCGTGGCGGTGCCGCGGACGGTGATTCTGCCGCATAAATCGAACCCTCCGGGGACCACCGCGCTCTCGATGCGCAACCTGATGTATCCGCTCGACTGGGACGGCATTTTCGACTACATCGGTTTTCCGGCGTTTCTGAAGCCTTACAGCGGCGGCGGGTGGAAGAGCGTCTATAAGGTGGAGAATCCGTACGAATTCTTCAAGGCCTACGACGATACGGGCGACCTTTGCATGACTTTGCAGCAGGGTATCGAGTTTAAAGAGTATTTCCGGTGCTATGTGGTGGATCAGGATCGCGTCCATATCATGCAGTACGACCCTCGGCTGCCGCATGCGCAACGTTATATACAGAACCCCGAGCCGGTGGATCCGGCGCTTCTCGATCGGGTGGAGAATGACGCGCGGAAACTCTGCGTGGCGCTCGGTTATGACCTGAATACGGTGGAGTTCGCGGTGCAGGACGGGATACCGTACGCGATCGATTTCCTGAACCCTGCGCCCGATGCGGATTTCCATTCGGTGGGGGCTGAGAATTTCCACTGGATCGTGAACGCGGTTGCGGATATGGCGATCAGGAAAGCGCTGGGCGGCGAGAATGCGGCGGCTGAAATGCGCTGGAGTACGTTTTTGGCCCCGAAAACAGGTGTTTTGACGGCTTAATCGCCCTTCTCCGAAACGTTGCGGCACCCCTTTTCACTTAGCGGGTGAAAGGAGCAATTCATGTCAGATACGAATCAGCAGCAGCCTCAGAATGAAGAGCAGGAGAAGCCGCTCACCGATAAAGAAATGGAGACCGTCGCCGGAGGACTGAATCCTCAGCCGCTTCCGCCGCTGGTTATCGAGCACTTCTGATCAGTCGTATTTTTCGTAGATCAGGCGTTTGCGGTCGAGGCCGAGTTCTTTGAGCTTCGACCGCAGCTCGTCCACCATTTCGCGCAGACCGCATATGTAGATATCGATGTCGCGGCGTTCGCCCAGGACTTCGAGGACATGGGGGTGCACGCGGCCGGTTTGGCCTGTCCATTCAGTTGACGGGCGTGTGAGAGTGGGCAGGTAGCGGAGGTTGGGATACTGCGAGGCCATCCGCTGCCATTCTTCGTGATACAGCAAGCCCCCTTCGTGGCGAACTCCGAAGACGAGGGTGAAGTTCACGCGCGGGTTTTCCGACAGCTTCGCAAGCAGCATGGAGCGGAACGGCGCAATGCCGGTGCCGGTTGCGACGAAGATGGAATCCGCCACCGGACGGCGGAGAATAAACGCTCCGTACGGACCTTTAAAATCGATCTCATCGCCGGGCTTCATGCCGAAAAGGAAGGGCGAGAAGCGGCCTTCGGGCACGAGATTCGCGCATAAGGCGAAGCTGCGACCGTCGGGCGGCGAAGCGATCGAATAGGCGCGGGTAATGGCGTCTTCGCCGATGGTTTGGGTCACAGACAGGAACTGTCCGGGGACGAACTTCGCGTCCCAGTCCACGGCTTCGAACTCGAAGTGGCTGGTGGAAGGCGCGAGGGGGCGCGCGGCGATCAGTCGGGCTTTCATTGTGCCTGTTCGGCGGCCCTTTCGACGAGGATTCGGCTCAGCGCTTCATGTCCATCGAGCGGCGGCGCGACTCGGATCGACACCCCGTATTCTTTTTCGAGGCCTTCGACGAGGTTCGGCAGATCGCGCTTGAGGTGAATGCCGAGGGTGAGGAAATACGGCAGCACGACGATGGAGCCAACGCCCTGGCTTGCGAGCGAGGCAACGGCGTCTTTCAGCAGTGGGCTTGCTTCAAGGAACGCGGTCTCGTAAATCTCCCAGCCGCCATGACGCGCGGCATCCGCCGCGACAACGCGCACGGCGTCATTGGCCGAAGCCACGCTCGAACCGTGCCCGAATACGACAATGCCAGTCTTCACAGCTATAAGATGATCCGCGGCTCTTCCGGCTCCACGGATTGCTCGGAATTCGGTTTGCCCGCGTAGCTTCGGTTGAGCATATCGAGAAAGGCTCGGCTGCGTTTGCGGCCGTTGTTGTCGAGGATTTCGAGGCGGCGCAGGAAAACGATGAGCTTCAGAACTGTTGAATCGCGCAGATATCCGGCTTCACCGCTTTCGGCCAGGCGGGTCTGGATTTCGCCGACTCGCGCGCGGAAGGCGTCATACATGGCGGCGGCGTAGGGATTGGTGGGGACCGCGTCGTAGATCAGGCCGGATTCGAGGGCCTGGTATGTCCTGACCAGCGCGGCGAGGGCTTCGCGGGCGTCGTAATCGGTGCATGCGGGGTTTTCTTTGTAAGCGTCGACCATGGCGGAGCCGGTGACGACAAGCACCCACTCATACTGGCGCAGGAAGTCTTCTTCGACTTTGACGTGGCGGTCGGGGAGCTGATCCGGGGGGACTTCGGGAGTGTCCTCGTGCTCATGAGCGAGGCGGAGGAATTCGCAGTCGAGGGGGCAATCGATGGACTGTTCGCGTTCGGTGCCGCAGCAGATGGCGCAGATGTCGGCTTTCACGCCGGGGCAGGCGCGCTTCGGTTTGCGGACACCGCAGATCGGACAAGTCACGATCTTCAGTATAGAAAGTGGATCATAGAGGGTGGATTATGCGCACGAACCTCTTTATCAAAGTGATTGTGGAACACGACCGGAAGGAACTTCCGGAGAAGCTGGGGGCGGAGTTGTGCCGGCAGCTGGAGAAGAACTATATCGTTCGGGATGCGGAGCTTTCGAGTTTTTCGCCGGTTGAGGACTGAGCCTTGAGAGCTACGCCGGAGAGGCCTCGGCGGCGGGATTCGGTCATCAGGAAGCCGAGCAGTTCGGCGGCTGCGCCGGGGCTGAGTCCTTCGGGGCGGATGTTGGAAATGCAGTTGCGTTCGGCATCGGTGCGGCCGACATGCGGGTTCCAGGTGAGGTAGACTCCCATGCTGTCGGCGGCGCTGAGGCCGGGACGTTCCCCGATGAGGACGATGGCGAGGGAGGCCTGGAGGAGTTCGCCGATTTCGTCTCCGACGGCAACGCGGCCCTGCTGGCAGATTACGGTTTGGGCGGGAGGCAGGAGTTCGAGGAGTCGGGGGGCGTTTTGTTCGACGGCCAGGGCGGAGAGGCCGTCGCAGATTACGTAGACTGTGTCGGATTCAAGCGAGGCGAGGCGGGCTTTCGATTCTGGATCGAGTCGACGGCCTAAGTCGGGTCGGCGGAGGTATTCGTGGCGGTCTCGGGCCTGGCTCTTGACATGGATTCCTTCGAACAGCGCGGGATTGAAGGGGTAGAAGACTGCGTCTCTGGCTTTGGCGTGGGCGAGTTGGAAGGCGAGGGTTTCGCGGAGCGGGATGGCGTTGCCGGTTCGGCCCAGGGCTACTCGGGCGGGGGAGAAGTCTCGGAGGTTCATGCCAGCAGGGCCATGGCCTGAGGGAGTTGGGGGCGGTCGTGTTTGAGCCAGGCTTCGAATTCGGGGGCGGGTTTGAGGTTGAGGAGGGCTCTTAGGTAGAGGGCGTCGTGGAAGGAGGTGCTTTGGTAGTTGAGCATGACATCGTCGGCTCCGGGCACTCCCATGATGTAGTTGACGCCGGCGTTGCCGAGCAGGGTGAGGAGGCCGTCCATATCGTCCTGATCGGCTTCGGCGTGGTTGGTGTAGCAGACGTCGCAGCCCATGGGAAGGCCTAACAGCTTGCCGCAGAAGTGGTCTTCGAGGCCGGCTCGGGTGATTTGCTTGCCGTCGTAGAGGTATTCGGGTCCGATGAAGCCGACCACAGTGTTGACGAGCATGGGGCGGAAGTGGCGGGCGAGGCCGTAAGCGCGGGCTTCGCAGGTTTGCTGGTCGATCCCGTGATGGGCGTTGGCGGAGAGGGCGCTGCCCTGGCCGGTCTCGAAGTACATGATGTTGTCGCCAAGCTCGCCGCGCTTGAGTTCGCGGGCCATTTGCCAGGCTTCCTCGAGGATAGCGATGTTTACGCCGAAGGATTTGTTGGCGGCCTCGGTGCCGGCGATGGACTGGAAGACGAGGTCGACGGGCGCGCCTTGTTGCATGGCTTCCATCTGGGTGGTGACGTGGGCGAGGACGCAGCTTTGGGTGGGGATGCGGAACCTGAGGCGCAGGGTGTCGATAAGGCGCAGCAGGGTGATGGTGGATTCGACGGTGTCGGAGACGGGGTTGATGCCGATGACGGCGTCGCCGCTTTCGAGCATGAGGCCGTCAAGAACTGCGGCGGTGATGGCGGTGGGGTCGTCTGTGGGGTGGTTGGGCTGGAGGCGCGTGGAGAGGCGGCTGGGGAGTCCGACGGTGGTGCGGAATCTTGTGACGACGCGAAGTTCGGCGGCGACGGAGATGAGGTCCTGCCAGCGCATGAGTTTTGAGACGGCGGCGGCGATTTCGGGGATGAGGCCGGGGGCGAGTTGGGCGAGGGCTTCGGGAGTGGCCTGGTCGGTGAGGAGCCAGTCGCGGAGTTCGCCGACGGTGAGGTGGGAGACAGGCGCGAAGGCTGCGGGGCTGTGTTCGCGGAGGATGAGTTCGGTGACTTCGTCTTCGACTAGGGGTTCGGCGAGGAGGGTTTTGAGCGGCAGGTCGGCGAGGGCCATTTGGGCGGCTACGCGTTCCTGAGCGGAGGCGGCGGCGAGTCCCGCGAGTTCGTCGCCCGAGCGTTTGGCAGAGGCCCTCGCGAGCAGGGTTCGGAGATCCGGGAAGCGGGCGGATGCCACGGTTAACTATTCTAGAGGGTTATGGCGTTGAGGCCTCATGTGTTGATCTCTTCGGCGGGCAGGCGGTTCGGACTGCTGCAGGCGGTGCGGGAGTCGTTGCAGGCGAAGCGGCCGGGGGCTTGGGTAGGGGCTGTGGATGGGGGGACGTCGGCTCCGGCGCGGTTTCTGGCGGACCGTTTCTGGCAGGTGCCTCGGTGCACGGAGCCGGGTTATGGGGCGGCCTTGCTGGAGATTTGCCGGGAAAACGGGGTGGGACTGGTGGTTCCCACGATCGATACGGAGCTTCCGTTTTATGCGCGGTCGCGGGCGGAGTTTAAGGCGGCTGGGGTGGATGTGTTTGTGTCCGATGAGCCGGTGATTGCGATTGCGTGCGATAAGAATGCGACGCATGAGTGGCTGGTGGCGCAGGGGTTTCCTACGGTGCGGCAGGCTTCGCCGGCGGAAGCTTTGAGGCGGGCGGGGGACTGGAAGTGGCCTTTGATTGCGAAGCCGTTCAATGGGAGCGCTTCGGTGGGCGTGCGGCGTGTCGAGAGCGCGGAGGAGTTGGCGTATGTGGCCGAGACCTGTCCCGATTACGTGGTGCAGGAGATGGCGCGGGGGCGGGAGTTTACGGTGAATCTGTATGTGAATGCGGCGGGGAAGTGCGTTTGCGCTGTGCCTCATTGGCGGATGGAGACACGGGGGGGCGAGGTATCGAAGGGGATCACTGTGAAGGATTCGCGGCTGATGGAGCTGGCGTGTCTGGTGGCGGAGGCGTTGCCGGGGGCGCGGGGTCCGATGAACATTCAGTGCTTTCTGGATGTTGACGGCACCATCGCGATCATCGAGATCAATGCGCGGTTTGGGGGCGGGTATCCGTTGGCGCATCAGGCAGGGGCTCGGTTTACGGATTGGCTGCTGGACGAACAGGAGGGGCGTTCGGTGGGCTGTTACGACGGGTGGACGGACGACCTGGCGATGCTTAGGTATGACGAGGCGGTGTTCACGACGGGCAAGGCTGTGATGGCGGTATGAACCATCTGTGCGTAGTGTTCGACATCGACGATACGTTGTACCTGGAGCGGGATTATGTGCTGAGCGGGTTTGCGGCGGTGGGGCCGTGGGCGCGGGACTGGCTGGCGATTCCGGACTTCGCTGAGCGGTGCGGGGCGACTTTCAAGGCGGGGGTGCGGGGGAGTGTGTTCAACCATGTGCTGGCGGAGTGCGGGGTGGATCCGGCTCACGAGGTGATTGCGGCTTTGGTCGCGATCTACCGGGCTCATGTTCCGGCGGTCGGACTTTGCGAGGATGCGCGGGAGTTGCTGACGGAGGCTTCGCGGCGGTGGCCTTTGGCGGTGATCAGCGATGGGCCGGCGGTTTCGCAGAGCCGGAAGGCGGAGGCTTTGGGGCTGGGGCGATTTGCTTCGCCGATTCTGTTGACTGAGCTGTTGGGGCGGGAATGTTCGAAGCCGAGTCCGGCGGCGTTTCGGAAGGTGGAGGAGGGGATTCGGGCGAATCGGTATATCTATGTGGCGGATAATCCGCGGAAG
>Ga0302319_10025532_pt1 | contig 10453 bp, 10 predicted proteins | sample Bog_T0_2_FD_203319 | JGI IMG/M metagenome (GOLD analysis project Ga0302319, IMG submission 203319) | Peat permafrost microbial communities from Stordalen Mire near Abisko, Sweden - Bog_T0_2 | ecosystem: Environmental > Terrestrial > Soil > Wetlands > Peat | place: Sweden: Abisko, Stordalen Mire... | reverse complement strand
TCAGAGATTAGCCTGCTACGTTCTCAATGGGTCACAGGAGACTACTGGGAGCGGCACAAGGTATCCACGCGCAAGAGACCTCAGCTTGCGGGCCGCCTCAACTCACGAGTGGAGGGCCTTAGAGCGAGTCTCGACTTGAGTGGAGTTTGTTCCCCATGGCAAACCGTGAGGGACGCCATTGGAGACCTACCGGACCCGGAGAAGGGATTTTCGAACGGCGTTCCCGATCATGTGTTCAATCCGGGTGCGCGTAGTTATGCTGGTCACACGGGGAGTCCTCTTGATGAGCCAGCGAAGACGTTAAAAGCTGGCGACCACGGTGTTCCTGGTGGCGAGAATATGCTCACACGCGCAGATGGTTCTGTGCGGTATTTCACAGTTAGAGAGGCTGCACGACTTCAAACCTTCCCGGATAGTTATACGTTCTGCGGGGCCTGGACTGAGGCGATGAGGCAGCTAGGCAACGCCGTGCCTGTGCATCTAGCGGAGGTGGTCGCGCGGTCTGTGGCCGACACATTGCGAACGACTGGCAAGGGAAGGTAGGTGCTTCGATGCCCCTTGGATACAGAGAGTTTGAATTTGATCTGCCGGAAGCCCTGCTTGCTCGATTGTTTGATACGTTTGAGCCAATGGAGCGCGGACCACTCACACCAGAAGCCGTTTCCCAGATACCGGAAGAGCAGGGTGTCTATCAACTGTTTCATAAAGGAACTCTGGTCTATATCGGTAAGACGGATGCTGAAGCGGGGCTTCGACAGCGGCTTGGGCGTCACGCATGGACCATTCAGCACCGAATGAATCTCGATACCGCTGATGTGAATTTCAAAGCGATTCGGGTGTTTGTCTTCACCGCTATCGACCTCGAAACCCAGCTCATCAAGAAATATCAAGCACAGGCCAAAGTGGCTTGGAACTTTAGCGGATTCGGGTCGAATGATCCGGGGCGCGAACGCGACACCACGAATGCCAAGCCCGATGGATTCGATGCTCAGTTCCCTGTCGATTTGGACCGAGCGGTAGAGACTGAACTACCATCGTCTGCATCTGCTTTTAATGTTCTCGTTGCATTGCGGAAGTGGCTCCCCTACACGCTTCGCTTTGAGCCGCTGAAACGGGGCAGCAGAAAAGCCCATCCCGATCTTGACGCTGCGACTGTGACGCTACCACCCGCACCCTCAACAACGCGGCAATTACTGACGCAAATCGTTCAGAGCTTACCCGCAGGTTGGCAATGCACGCTCTTACCTGGGAGAGTGATTCTCTATAAAGAGAGCCGCGATTACCAGTTTGGGCAAGTCATAGCAACTTCGTAAACGTGCTACTGGGCCATCCCGTTGTTGTTGGTGAGTCTCTTTGCAAAGGTCTCGGCACTCGGCCAATCAGCGGACACGTAGACGGGTCTCGGCTGGTGGGCGGTCTCAGAAATTACGACAAAGAATGAGAGCAAGTTGCCGTCCTCCCGAGCCTCCTCTTCCAAGTCCTCCCACGTCGGGTCAGTGACAGGCTCCGTAAGTTCGTACTTGCTTCCAAGGTCAAGTGACTCGGACAGGAATGCGAGCGCGTCTTCGTCCATCTCATCGAAGCATGACCGGGCATACGTGGCGTCGTACACCTTCAGCACTTGCACCCGCTTTGCGTCCGTCGTCTTGTCTAAGAAAACTGTCTGCTGTGGCATAGCTTCACATTCTACTCTGCAAGAGTCGTCTTCGCCCATCCCTTCGTTGAGCCTCCCAGCTCTTGATTCAATTGCAGCATTTGGTGGTCCGCATGAAGTACCCGAATCCCAAGACATAGCGCCCCAAGTCCAGCCGGGTTTCCCGGCCCCGTCGCGTTAGCTGTTCCCGTTAGCCGGGGACGCGTAGTGATTCTCTTTTGCGTAGTGGACGAGAGATGCGCGTGTCACCAAGACCTTGCGCCCGATACGCCGCGTGTCCAAGCCCTTGGCCGCAATGATGTAGTCAAGGGACCGGACGCTAATTGAGAGTTGCCGGGCGGCTTCCTTGCGGTCATATAAAAGTCTGGACTCCACATCACTCATTTTTCCCCGTTCTGCAACCAAGCTGTTAGAACCGCACGGGAGAATCTCCACTCTGACCCGAGCCGCCGATGTGGGACACCCCACGTGGCGGCCCTCCGTAGAAGAGTGACCGGGTGGACCCGCAAGAGCGCGGCGGCCTCCGGTAGCGTAAGCACGTCGCCTTCGTCCGCCCTCTGATGCGTTGACAACCGCTTTGTCATGCCCACGCCCCAATGACAAGCGAGTCCAAACGGTCCTGTCTTCCCTTCACCCACTTGGCGTAGTGCTTCTCTGTGGTCCTAATGGATGTGTGACCCAATAGCTTGGAGACTTCTTCCATCGGGACGCCTTTTTGTAAGAGGTCAACGGCGAATGTGTCCCGGAGCCTATGGCTGACCATGTGTCCCGAGCGCACCCCGGCGGCCTCAAACAATGGGCGCATATAGCGGCCACCCCACATAGTCACTTGCGCCCGGCTCTCGCTTTTGCCATTCCAAAAGATGTACGCGGGATTGGGTGACGGAGCGGCAAGAATCTCTTCAGCCACGGCGCTTGGGATAGGTACAGACACATCAGTCCCGGTTTTTTGCCGGGAAGTCACCACGCGGTACATGCCCTTGGCTTCCTCATGGATGATGTCCGCCCGGCGGAGTTTCACCGCGTCTTGTATGGCAAGCCCGCTCCACCGCATGAGCTGAATCAATGCCCGTAGCCGCGTCTTGGTTTCCGGGCTTAGCAGCCGGGTAACGCCCTTGGCATCGAATCTCAGGGGCCGTACCGTATCTATGCAAGCGAGTACGTGGGCGTATTCGGCATCCGTCAAGGGGAGCGTGGGCGGCTCATCTGCGGTGACCTTGGGCACGGCGGGGATGCGGTCCAGCCACCGGCACTCAAAGCAATACCGTAGGAAGCTACGGAGCCGCTCCCGCACGGACGCCCGTGTGTTGCTGGAGGGATAGTGCTCTTCCCACGTTGCCGCATAGCCCGTGAGCAACTCCCGCGTGATGCGTGCGACCGTGAAGACGTTCTCTTTCTCGCAATACTCCCGGAAACGTCCCAACTCGCTCTTGTACCTGGAGACTACTCCAGCGGATACGCCTTGGACCTTCTTGTCCGTGATGAAAAGGTCAACGGCCTCAGAGACGGGGTGGACGTTATCCTCCGGCCTCACTTCCGGCGTCCGTCCGGCCAATTCGTCCTGGAGTTGGCGCTTGATTTCCTCCGCTTCCTCCCATGAACGCGTCCCGGCCTTGCGGCGGTATTGGACGCCGTTCTGAGTCCAGCGGAAGTGCTTCCGGCAATCGCACCGCCGGGAGAATTCGTCATCCGCATACTTACAAGGCTTGCCGTCTTTGGCGTTGACGGAGTGCCGAACGAAAACCGTAATAACAGGACTGCTCATGCTTGCTGTGCCTCCGGTATACTTTCCAAAACCGTAGCACAAAATTAGCACAATAGATAGTGGGCATAAGAAAACCCCTTCATTATAAAGGGGTTCTCTTAGCAGTAGACTGTTGGGATTGGACTAAGGCCATCGCGCTGCCGCGAGTGCCATTGGCCCGGCGGTTGATACGTGTCCGCTGGGGCTTACATGGGGTCTGGGGCGCGATGCCCTAGGCCTCAGTCACCTCACGTACGAAACAACTGGAATAGTCACTTTGCATCAGCTGGATCAACCTCCTTCCCCGTGTACCGTTAAATTAACTCGCCGCCCGCTCCGAGTCAAGAGGACCTGTTGCCTGCATCAAAACCTCCCGCGACAGAATTCCCCAACTCCGCGCTTCCAGATATCTTTCCGTCACCAGCTATGCAGCCACTCCTCATCCCGGCCAATCCGCACCGGCGCATGGAATAGCTCACTCAGCCTTGCCTCCGTCAGCAGCTCCTCGCGCGACCCATCGCCCACAATCCGGCCATCCCGCATCAGAATTACCCGCTTGATCTCCGGCAGAATATCGCCCAGATGATGCGTCACCAGCACCAGCCCCGTCCCCTCGTGCGCCAGCCGACGCAACGTCTCGCGCAGTTCCCTCTGTGCCGCCAGATCCAGCGCGTTCGAGGGCTCATCCAGCAGCAGTTGCCGTGGCCTGTGTACCAGTGCCCGCGCAATCAGAATCCGCCGCTTTTCCCCGGCAGACATCTCACCCACCATCCGCCCAGCCAGATGCATCGCCTCTATCCGCTCCAGCGCCTCCCTGGCCCGCTCCCGCATCTCACCAGTCACGTGCAGATTCGGCCATAGCGTTGACGCCGAAAAGAATCCCGCAACCACCGCATCCAGCCCCGTTGTCACGGCGGTGCGCTCCCCCGGCAACTCCGCGCCCACCACCCCAAAATGTCTCCGCAACTCCGTCAAATCCCACCGCTCGCGACCAAAAATCCGCACCACCATCCCCGGCCGCACCATCGGATAAACCTGGCAGGTCATGGCCATAATCAGCGTCGACTTGCCGCACCCATTCGGCCCAAGGATGGCCACGTGCTCCCCGGCGCGCACCTGCAGGTTCACGTCGTGCAGCACCACACGCTCGCCTCGAGCCACGTTCACCTGCCGCAATTCCAAAAACTCGCTCTGCCCCGCCTGCACGCTCTCCGCCATCCCGCCCCCAAAAGAAACCAGCCCAATTCCCCCTGTTAGATTAAATGGGTTAGCAGCTATGACCGATACCTCACAGATCCCCAGCGCATTCCAGCCGCTCATCCCTCGCGGCTTCCGTTTCGCCGCCATAAAGGCGGGCCTCAAGAAGAGCGGTCGCACCGACTTTGCGCTCATCGTGGCCGACCCACCGGCCAGTGCAGCCGCAGCCTTCACAGCCAACCGCGTCACGGCTGCGCCCCTCATTATCGACAAGGAAAACCTCCGCGCCACCGGCAGCCGTGTCCGCCTCGCCGCCATCAACGCCGGCAACGCCAACTGCGCCGCGGGCCAGGCCGGACTCGACGCCTCCCGCGCCACCTGCGCAGCCGCCGCCCGGCTCTTTGATTGCAAGCCTGAAGAGATTTTTCCGTCATCTACGGGAATCATCGGCGTCCCGCTGCCCGTCGAAAAGCTCATTGCCGCGCTACCCGCGCTCGCCGCCTCGCTCGGCAGTGACTACGACCACTTTCAGGCCGTGGCCCAAGCCATTCTCACCACCGACACAGTCGAAAAAACCGCGTTCCTTCACTTTTTTGTCGAAGACTCCCCAGGCCCGCCAAAGGAAGTCCGCATCGCCGCCCTCTGCAAAGGCTCCGGCATGATTCATCCGCAGCTCATCCCGCATGCCACCATGCTCGTCTACGTCCTCACGGACGCGGCCATCGAGCCTCGTGTCCTCGACGCCTATCTCAGCCAGTCCATCGAGGTCAGCTTCAACCGCATCTCCGTCGACGGCGACACCTCCACCAACGACACCGTTCTCCTGCTTGCCTCCGGAGCCAGCGGCGTTTCCATCGGCCCTGGCAATGCCGCGTTCGCCTCCGCCCTCACCCAGGTCTGCACATCGCTCGCTCGCCAGATTGTTGCCGACGGAGAAGGCATCACGCACGTCGTCGAACTCCACATCGAAAGCGCAGCCACCAACGCCGATGCCGTCAAGGTCGCGAAGGCCATTGCTCACTCGCCCCTCGTCAAGACCGCATGGGCAGGAAGCGATCCCAATTGGGGCCGCCTCGTGGCCGCCATCGGTTACTCCGGCGCAGCCATCGACCCCGACCGCATCGACATTGACTTCGGCTCGCTCCCCATCTGCCGCAACGGTGGCCGCGCCTCCGGCTTCGACGAGTCCGCCGCACACGACTACATCGCCCAGCGCGAGTTCTCCATCGCCATCCAACTCCATCAAGGCTCCGGCGCCTGCGTCTTCTGGACCACCGACCTCACCGTCGAATACATCCACATCAACGCCGACTACTCCACCTAGCGTCGACCAGCCGTTGCCCACAAGCCTTCAGAACAGCAAGCGACGCACGTATGATGCACGGGTGGATTAATTACCGTTTTGCATAAGGAGCATTCAAATGCAATCGTGCCGCTTTCGCTTATTGCCACTTCTCGCTGTACTCTTTGTTATCACCACACACGCTGCGTTAGCGCAGGCCGGCCAGACCATTTCGCTCACGGTGGATGCAACCAAAACTCCGCAGAAGCTGCTGCACGCCCACCTTGTAATGCCGGTCAAGCCGGGGCCACTCACGCTTTACTATCCAAAATGGATTCCCGGCGAGCATGGTCCCGAGGGCCCCATTGCCAGCCTCACAGGCCTCAAATTCGAGGCGGACGGAAAAACCATCCCCTGGCAACGCGACCTGCTTGACGTCTTCACCTTCCATCTCGAAATCCCCGCAGGCGCCAGCCAACTCGACGCAAACTACGACTACATTGAGCCCGCAGGCGGCTCAGCCACTGATAAGTTGCTGGTCCTCGAATGGAATGAAGTCGCGCTCTACCCTGCCGGCATTCCTGCCGAGCAGTTGATGTACGAAACCAAGCTGCTCATGCCCGACGGCTGGAAATTCGGCACGCCGCTTCCAGTGTCCAATCAGTCCGGCAATCAAGTTTCGTTCAAGCCCATCTCTTTCGACCTGCTCGTCGACTCGCCCGTTATCACCGGCGAATTCTATCGCGCCATCGACCTCACGCCGCCGGGCGAACCCATCCATCATCAAATCGACATGGTCGCCGACAGCGAAGCGGCTCTCGCCATGAGTGCTGAAAATCAGAAGCAGATGACCAACCTCGTCGCCGAGTCGGGCAAGCTTTTCGGCGCGCGCCATTACCGCGACTATCATTTCCTGCTCGCGCTCAGCGATCATGTCGCGCACTTCGGCCTCGAACACCACGAATCGAATGACAGCCGCCTGCCGGAGCGTGTCCTGATCTCGCCCGGTGCGGGCATGGCCTTGGGTGGCTTGCTGTCGCACGAGTTCGTGCACTCCTGGAACGGCAAGTTTCGCCGCCCCGCTGACTTGACCGTCCCCTACTACGAAGAGCCCATGAAAACCGATCTCCTGTGGGGTTACGAGGGGCTCACAGACTTTCTTGGTCCCATGCTGGCCGCGCGCAGCGGCCTGTGGACCCCGGATCAGTACCACGAGTATCTGGCCAGCATTGCGGCCATGCTTGGCCCCGGGCGTCCCGGACGCACCTGGCGCCCATTGCTTGACACCGCATCCGGAGAGCCTGGCGTTTCCGGAAGAGGCGGCTGGATGAACTGGCGCCGTGGCACGGACTACTACGACGAAGGTGACCTGCTATGGCTTGAAGTCGCCACCATCATTCATCGCGAGTCGCACGGCCAGAGATCCATTGACGACTTTTGCCAGGCGTTTCACGGCGGTCCAAACAACGGCCCGCAGGTAAAGACCTACACCTTCGACGAGTTGGTCGGCGCACTGAATGCAGTGGCGCCCTTTGACTGGGCCGGCTTCTTCCACACACGGTTGGATTCCACCGCTGCGGATTCGCCCGTGGGCGGCATTCAGAACGCCGGCTGGAAGGTTACGTTCAACGACGAGCCATCGAAGCTGCAGGGCCGCCGCGGCAACACCGGTGACCTCTACTCCATCGGTCTCCAGATCGGTAGCGATGGCACGGTAAGCGATGCCCTCGTTGGAGGTCCAGCGTTCCAGGCCGGCATCTCATCCGGAATGAAAGTCATGGGCGTCAATGGGCGCGTCTACACGCACGACCTGCTTGAGGACGCAATCAAAGCCGCCAAGGATACGTCCCAGCCGATCACGCTTCTCGTTGTCGTTGATGACTACTTCCAGACCTCCGCCATCAACTACCATGGTGGCGATCGGTATCCCCATCTGGCGCGTGAGGACTCCAAACCCGATTATCTCGACGAGATCATCAAGGGACGCTCGGCGAGCAAGTAAGCACGCATCAACGCACCCAAAGAGAAGAGGATGTTGCCCCACTTCTGCTGGGAAACATCCTCTTGTGGTTTGCACCCCTCCCGCACGCGAGATGCAGGGGAAACCCCGCGGACACCGCGGAGCGAAACGTGGCCTATTTCACTGCAACGGTCTGCGACTGTTTTGCAGCTTCCTTCGGCGGGCTGGCCCATGCCTGATAGCTGTTGAACAGAAACTGACCGCCTAGAATCAGCAACCACACCCACAGCGCAAAACGCAACTGCCTTCGCGGGACGCGTGTGCTTAGAATCGTTCCAACAATGGCGCCAACAACGCCTCCGTAGATAAGCTGCAGCAGTAACGCGTTGTTCGATCCCGTGTTCGAGAACATATGCGCCCCGCTGCCAATCAGCGAGATGATGAAGCCGAACGCAATATCCGTCCCCACCACCTGCGCGGGGAGCAGCGGTGTCAGGCTCAGCAGCGCTGCACTTCCCAGCGCTCCCGCTCCCGCCGACGAAAACCCCACCTCCGCGCCCACCGGCAACATCAACCACGCCAGCAGCGGACTCCGGTCCCGCTGGTTCGCATCCTGCTTCAGCGGCCTGAAGAATACATAGATCTGCCAGCTTGCCGTAGTCACCAGGATCGAGCCAAGCAGCGCGTTCAGAAGATTCTGCGGCCCCACCGTGACCAGATGCTTCAGAAAAAGTGATCCGATGATGACTCCCGGAACACCACCGGCCAGCATGAACGCCAAAGTCCGCCACGCAACATTCTTGCGGATAATCTGAGACGGCACCAGAATCAGTTTGACGGCCGTCGCGAACATCAGGCCGATCCCAACCGCCACCGGCGCCGGTACCCCAAGAAACAACACCAGGACCGGAACGGTAACCGTACCCGCCCCAACACCCGTGAGCGCAATAAACAGAGCGATCAAGAATCCAATGAAGTACTGCATCTCCTGCCCTCAATTCCTGCGGCCCACTTACCTCGCCGGCGCCGCCTCAATGTGAATCCCGCATTCAACCTTTCGACCAGCCCAGCGGCCTGACCGCGGATCGTTTGGGTCCAGTGGAATCGAAGTACATGGTTCGCATCCGATCGACGAGTATCCCTGCTCATACAGCGGTAACAGAGGAATTGAGAGTTGCTCGCACGCGTACCACACATCCCGCGTCGTCCACGCCGCCAGCGGCGCAAGCTTCAGCACCTGCTTTCCGCCCGGAAGCGTAAACAGCGCTTGCTCTTCGAGCGCTGTGCGGCTTCGCGCCTGCTCCCGCCGCAGCCCTGTCAGCCAAACGCGATACTCCGCAACCGCCTTGAACAACGGTTCCACCTTGCGCAGTTTGCAGCACTGGTCCGGCGCGGATTGATATAACAGCCCATGTTCAGCCTCTTGCTCGGCAACGGTCTTTTCCGGCACTAGATTCGTCAGATTCAGGTTCCACTCGCGTGCAATTTTGTCCCGATATGCATAAGTCTCCGCAAAGTGATACCCGGTCTCGAGGAAAAGAATCGGTATCTTCGCGTCTAACTCGATGGCAAGCTTGGTCAGCAGCACGTCCTCAGCTTGAAAGCTGCAAGTCAGGCACACGTCGTCCGCACCCGTAATCTCGCGTGCAAGAATGGCTCGCACCGCGTCCAGCCTGGCATTTACCTGCGTATCGATTTCAACGGTGCTCATTGGATCTCTGCCTTTCGATGGGAGACAAGAATCCCTGCTCGCGCCAGTAAGTTATGCACGGCCCGGACTGTCTCTTCGGGGTAGTTAGCGTTCAAACTGATATGGTGAGTCTCCACCCGCGCTGTAAGTTTGCCGGTATCTGCCGTAACTGCGATGAGCGCGAGAAAGCCGGATTCAATCTTCAACTCCACGAGCTTCTCAAGCAGGCCAGGATGAGTCTTGAAAAGAGCACTCCCGGTGTCGATGCGCGAGGTAATCACTCCATGCATAAAAAGAGAGCGTTCCACCCGGTCGATCAGCTCGGCTGGGCCGCTTAACTCCAGAAGCCCCCCGCGATGACCCCAACGTGCCGCTCTCTCGCCGGGAGTTATCGGTCCCGACACTGTCTCGCCAACGCCTTCGCTGCCGTCCCCAGGACTCGAAACCGCCGTAACCATCCCCGCAGCCACAGTTGCGTTCGTCTCCGCATCCATCAGGATGAACGCACCTGTCGATCGATTCTCGCCATAAAGGTCCAGCGCAATGGGCCGCAGCAGATCCAGCGCCACCACACCGATGCCGTTCATCTCCAGTGTTTCCGCGGGCTCATGCGCCAGTGTCGAAATGTCGGTTCGATGTTCTATCGAGGTCACAACTGCCGGCGCTGTCTGGCTCGTGTGCTTCAGCAAATACCTGCGATCAAGTTCCAGCGGCCTCTCATTCATCCACACCAGCGCGGCCTTCAGCTGCTTGGCCACAGTGGCCGGCGCCTGCGACGCTACAATCAAATCGCCGCGGCTGATGTCCAGTTCCTGATTCAGCACCAGTGTCACTGAGAGCGGCGCCCGCGCTTCCGCCAGGTCCCCATCCCACGTCACAATGCGCTCCACCTCCGCGCTCTTGCCGGAAGGCAGCACCGTAATCGT
>Ga0302319_10025531_pt1 | contig 10454 bp, 9 predicted proteins | sample Bog_T0_2_FD_203319 | JGI IMG/M metagenome (GOLD analysis project Ga0302319, IMG submission 203319) | Peat permafrost microbial communities from Stordalen Mire near Abisko, Sweden - Bog_T0_2 | ecosystem: Environmental > Terrestrial > Soil > Wetlands > Peat | place: Sweden: Abisko, Stordalen Mire... | reverse complement strand
CGATCTCGCCGGCCTGGTTCACGACGACCATTCCGTCCGGAGCCGCTTCAAGTAGCCCGCGATACCTGCCTTCCATCTGGGCCAGGTGCTTTTCGGCATCTTTGCGGACAGTGATGTCGCGGATGGCCGCGGTGACGAGAATTCCCTCGGTGCTCTCGAGGGGGCTGAGCATGATCTCGATGGGAAACTCGCTCTCATCCTTACGGCGACCGAAGAGCTCGATCCCGGTGCCGATTTGCTGCGCGAGCGCTTCCGCCGCGGTGCGGGTTCCGTCGGCGATGAGGCGTTCCGCGAATCCCACGGGAATGATGTTTGTCACTCTTTGGCCTATCAGCTCATCGCGGCGGTATCCAAACTGGCTCTCTGCGCGGGCGTTTAGAAGGACAATCTCTCCGGCCTGGTTGACGACAACCATTCCGTCAGGGGCCGCTTCCATGAGGCCGCGATACCTGCCCTCCATTTGGGCAAGGTGCTTTTCAGCATCTTTGCGGACGGTGATGTCGCGGATGGCCGCGGTGACGAGGATGCCCTCGGTGCTTTCGAGGGGGCTGAGCATGATCTCGATGGGAAACTCGCTTCCATCCTTGCGCAGGCCTATCAGTTCGATTCCCATTCCGATCTGCTGAGCCAGCGCCTCGGCGGCGGTGCGGGTACCGTCGGCGATGAGGCGTTCCGCGAAGCCCACGGGAATGATGTTTGTGACTCTCTGGCCTATCAGCTCGTCGCGGCGATATCTGAATTGGGTCTCAGCTTGAGCATTCAACAGTACGATTTCGCCGGCCTGGTTAACGACGACCATTCCATCGGGGGCGGCTTCAAGGAGGCCGCGATATCTGCCTTCCATCTGGGCCAGGTGCTTCTCGGCATCCTTGCGGACGGTGATGTCGCGGATTGCGGCGGTGACAAGGATTCCCTCGGCGCTGGCGAGGGGGCTGAGCATGATCTCGATGGGAAACTCGCTTCCGTCTTTCCGCCGGCCGTTGAGTTCAATCCCTGTGCCGATGTGTTGCGCGAGGGCTTCCGCGGCGGTGCGGGTACCGTCGGCGATGAGGCGCTCGGCGAATCCCTCAGGAATGATGCTTTTTACCTTCTGTCCGAGGAGCTCATCGCGGCGGTAACCGAACTGCTTCTCAGCCTGGGCATTCAACAGGACGATCTCCCCATCCTGATTGACCACAACCATTCCATCGGGGGCCGCTTCGAGCAGGCCGCGGTACTTGGTTTCAGAATCTCGATGTTCGGTGAGATCGCGGCAGATTTCGGAGAACCCGCGCAGATTCCCAGAGGGGTCGCGCAGCGCGATGAAGGTGATTCCGGCGAGGAATTGGGAACCATCCTTGCGGACGCGCATTCCATATTCTTCGTGACGGCCGTTGGTCGCGGCCAAGCGGAGTATTTCCTCTGGCCTGCCTCTCTTGATTTCATCCCTGGGGAAGAAGCAGGAAAAGTTGTGACCGATGATCTCCTCGTCGGAATACCCCTTGATATGTTCGGCGCTGGCGCTCCAACTGACTACCTTGCCGCGCGGATCGAGCATGAAGATTGCATAGTCCTGGACTCCGTCCAGAAGCATGCGGTACTTTTCCTCGCTTTGCTGGAGTGCTTCCTCGGCAACCTCCCGTTTAGAGCTGTCGCGCACCGCGGCCCAGGCTGCGATGCCGGCGACGAAGATCCCCAACAGGGTTCCGACGATCAAAATGATCTTTGTCTCGTTCAGGTCTCGTTCATTGGCTGCGATGCGCAGTGAACGCAGGCGCAATTCCTCGTCCTGCATCTTTCCGAGCAGAGATTGAAACTCAGTGTCCTTTTCGTCCAGCCCGCTGCCGATGGAAGCCACAGCCGCGGCAAATCCCTGGTCCCGGCGGAGACTGATGATCCTGTCGGCGCGCTGGATTCTCTCGGAGGTGAGGACCTCAAGGTAAGGGAAGTGGATCTGCTGGTCAGGGTTATCGACGGTGAGGGCACGAACGGTGGATTGATCCTGCTCAACCCTGGCAACGTTGGCCCGATAGGTCTCCAGGCCGGATTCCTGGCCTGTCAATACGAATCCACGAGTGCTGGATTCAATGCTTTCCATGGCGAGGGCCAGATCCTGGAGGCTACCCAGAACCTCGTGGGAATGACGAACCCAGCGGTCGCTGTCACTGGAAATGCCCATCCAGCGATAGGAGAGCGACCCCATCAATAAGAGGCTCAACATGGCAAAGCCGAATGCGAGCCGGACCTTTCGGTTCAAGAAGGACTTCACGTATTCTCACCTGACTCTTGTTCTGGAGATGCATTTGGGCGATGCGAAGACAAGGATGGCGCAACTCATGGCTTCATCGCATCAGTACTCCAAACGATTGAGCGCTCGTGTTTTATCGGTATCACGTTGGAAGGAAACGGTTCTGTTTCGTTTTGCTCAGTTGGGCCAGCTGCCAGGGGAGCGCAGATCCGGGTCTATGGCGGTGGGCTTTGTGGTTTGGCGAAAAGACAAGGAAAATGGCCGGGAATGGGGGTTGGACGGGCTCGGACGGTGGGAACCCGGCAAAGTTGAGGGGTCCAGACGAATTTGGGCGGATTATCCCGCTGCAGAGCGGATACTGGAGGGGCTGACCGGGGTGGGAAGGGGTTCCCAGACGGGTACGGGTCGGCTTGACTGTGCTGTGCGAGGGGCCTAGACTCACTGGGGTTTGGGCTAATGCGGTCCGATCCGCTGGCCGAACCTGCCGGCGGTCAGATACGCGGAATTTCCGGGCGTGAGATACGCCATCCAGGTGGGATGGAAATCATGCCGCATCAAAATGCTTGCGGAGAGGCTTATTTCCCTGAGTCATGGTTGAGCGGCAGGAAAAAACGAAATTGGAGAGTGTATGGCAACAGTTACGTTGGATCAGGAGATCAACCCATGGGAGGCACAGAGCGCGCGGTTTGAATTTGCCGCGCGCAAGCTGAACCTGGATGAGGGCCTTTGGAAGATGCTGAGCACGCCCTCGCGCGAAATTATCGTGCATTTCCCCGTAGCGCTGGATAACGGCAAGATCGAGATGTTTACCGGCTTCAGGGTGCAACACAACATTGCCCGCGGACCGGCCAAGGGCGGCATTCGCTACTCGCCGGATGTGACTCTGGACGAGGTGCGGGCGCTGGCCAGCTGGATGACCTGGAAGTGCGCGGTGGTTAATATTCCTTTTGGCGGCGCCAAGGGCGGCGTGATCTGCGACCCAAGGAAGATGAGCCAGAGTGAACTGGAACGGATGACCCGGCGGTACACGTCGGAGATTATCGATTTCATTGGGCCGGAGAAGGACGTTCCCGCGCCGGACGTGAATACGAACGAACAGACCATGGCATGGATCATGGATACCTACTCGATGCACATGGGGCATACGGTGACCAGCGTGGTGACCGGCAAGCCGCTGAACATCGGGGGATCGCGGGGTCGGATTGAGGCCACGGGGCGCGGCGTGATGGTGGTGTGCGACGAGAGCCTGCGCTACCTGAAAATGCCGATCGACGGCTGCCGGGTGGTGATTCAGGGATTCGGCAATGTGGGGTCGAATGCGGCGCGGCTGATGATGGAGCACGGCTACAAGATTGTGGGCATTGCCGAAAAGGAAGGCGGGTTGTGCAATCCGAACGGGATCGACATTCACCAGTTAATCGAGTACAAGTACCGGAACGGCACCACGCTGGGATTCCGCGGCGCAGAGGCGATGCCGAGCGAAGAGCTGCTGGTTTCCGACTGCGAGATTCTGATTCCCGCCGCGACGGAGAACGTGATTACCAGCCGCAATGCCGACGCAATCAAGGCGCGGATTGTGGTGGAGGGTGCGAACGGTCCCACGACAGCTGTGGCCGATGAGATTCTGGCGGACAAGCGGGTGTTCATTGTGCCGGACATCCTGGCCAATGCGGGCGGCGTGACGGCGAGCTACTTTGAGTGGGTGCAGGACCGGCAAGGGTACTTCTGGAAGGAAGCCATTGTGAACGAACAGCTGGAAACGATTCTGCGCGACAGCTTCGACGATGTGGTGCGGTATGCGGAGGCACACAACGTGAACAATCGCATTGCGGCGTACATGCTGGCGATTGATCGAGTGGCTTTCACGATCAAGCAGAGGGGCATCTACGCATAACTCCTTCGCGTAAGGGGGAGTGAGCAGTTACGACGGAGGCGGGATGGGTTAGAAGCCTATCCCGTTTTTTTGTTTAATTTTGAAGCTAACCGAAGTTATCCATCTCGGCTCTAATGGCTGGAAGATTGCAGTCAAAGGAGAACGAAGATGGGCTTTGTAAGTTGCACCCTCCAAAGATGCACAGGCGTGTTATTGATATGCGCTTTGCTGGCGCCGTCCGCAGCGCTTGCCTCGCCGAAGCCGCTAACTCCGGAGAAGGTTCGGGCGCGTCTTCTGAAATGCGGGCTGGGAAACTGGGTGGGCGTAGAAGTGCAAAGCGGGGCCGCGTTCGGGGGCAGGCTGGTGAGCATCGACGACCAATCGTTCAGCCTGCAATTGCACAACGATCCAGCGATTACGCCGGTGCTGTACCGCGACGTGGTGGACATGAGCACGGGGATCTCGCGCAGGGGCGTGTGGACCATCATCGGGATTTCGTTTGGAGCCATGGGCGCAATGGTTGGGGTTGGAATTTATGAAGTTCATAAGCACTCGCAAATGCCTACCCTGCCTACGCTGCCTACACAACCCATCTTTCCATAAAGCCAGATACTCACAGACGGCGGGTTCCCGGGAGTTACAACCAATTGCTGCGCGTGATTGGTTGTTATGGTTGGCGGGATCACTTACCACAAGGAGAGTTATGAAGATTGCACTGATTGCAATGCTGTTTGCGTCAGCCGCGTTTGCACAGGGGCCGTCTCCCGGCGTGGCATCTGCGTGCGGTCCGGGAAATGTGAGCTTCAAAGTGAAGCTGAGCGACACTCCGGCCGCGCCTGCGCACGCGGGGGCGGGGAAGGCGCTGGTTTACTTCATCCATGACGCGGGCACATCGGCTGTGCTTGCCTATCCAACGACGAAGATCGGAGTGGATGGTGCGTGGGTTGGCGCCGATCATAGCAACTCCTATTTCTCAGTCTCGGTTGACCCCGGCGAGCACCATGTGTGCGCCACGTTGCAATCGTCTTTCGTGGACGATCGCGCGGAGTTCGCGCATTTCCAAGCGGAGGCAGGGAAGGTGTATTACTACCGCACGCGCCTGGTGTTATCGCGGAGCGTGGAGATATTGGAGCTGGAGCCGATTGACAGTGACGAGGGCAAGTACCTGGTGGCTTTTTATCCGCTGAGCGTGTCGCAGGCAAAAAAATGAGGGGGGACGGGGCAGTCGGCTTAACGGAGCGGGCTATCCAATATCTCGAAAATGCCGCGAGAAATTTCCCGAATAGGCGCCAAGGGTTGCTGGGAATTTGACGGACGGTCCGCGCCTGTCCGTGAGGACCCCGGACGACGGCCTTACGAACCAGGGTAACGGGGTCTTCGACGATTCAAATGGGAGAGCCCTCGGTTGAGACGAGGCGCCAGTGCAATAATGGAGCTAAACCGGAGAGCTTTGTTCCGGCAAGCGCCGCGCATGAACCTGCCCAACTCCATCACGATGAGCCGGATCGCCATGATCCCGCTGCTGCTGTGGATTCTGTCGCCGCACTTTGTGTGGCTGGGGGCGAACGGCGAGCAGGAGATTGCGGCGTCCGTTCTGTTTGTTCTGGCATCGATTACCGATGGGCTGGACGGCTACCTGGCGCGAAAGCGCAGCCAGATTACGACCATCGGGATGCTGCTGGACCCGATTGCGGACAAGGTGATGGTGACCGGGGCGCTGATTGCGCTGGTGGCGTACAACTCCGATGTGGTGAAGGTCTGGATTGCCGTCGTGATCATTGGGCGCGAGTTCTTGGTTTCAGGACTGCGGTCGATTGCATCCTCGGAGGGCTTTACGATTGAGGCGAGCGACCTGGGCAAGCTGAAGACGGTGATCCAGATTGTGAGCGTGGTTTCCGCGATACTTGCGCACCACTGGTATCAATGGAAGTTTGGCGTGTTCATTGTTCCGGTGAAGTGGATAGCGGTTGCGGCCATCTACTTTACTGTGCTGGTTTCGGTGATTTCGGCGGTCGACTACTTTGTGGGGTTCTGGAAGAAGATCGATCATGCATCGAAGGACAGGCGGAAGTCGTTTGTGCTTTCGCGGCGCAAGCGGGCTAGCGAGAGCTAAGAGGCGAGCGGGCCTTAATTGTCAGTTATTCGCGGGAATGAGATTGCAGTGCAAAGAGCCCCGGCCATGGCCGGGGCTCTTTGCTGCTTGCGTGTGTGGAGCTTATGCCAGAACCGGAATGGGCTCGGGAAGGTGGAGGACAGGTTGCACAACGGGCACTGGCGCCTGAGCGGGCGCAACGACCGCGGTTTGCGCGTGGGTGCCGCGGGTGAGCCGGTGGACGAAGTGGTAGGGCGGCCAGGGGCCGGAGAGCTGCATCTGGCACTCTCGCATGTTGGCGCTGGTGGTGGCGAACTTGTTCTGGTAGCGCTCAACAAACTTGCGGTCGATGAGGTGAGCGATATCCAGCACCATTTTGCCGCTTTCGGTAAGCCGGCAGCTGACTTCTTCGTCGAGGGGCATGAAGAGGCGGTGCATCTGGAAACTGACGGCACGCGCGCGGGTTTGACGCTCGCGCGTCCTTGCAGCGCTCTCACGGAGGTTGGTCAGATACTCCCGGCCAACAGTTTCGGTAGGTGCCTGGCGCTCGACTTCGCGGCCGCAACAGTCGTCGACCACGATCTTGAGGTGCATTTCAGTCTTGCCGCGGAGCTTGTCGATGTTGCCGAGGAACTGGCGCTGGTTGGAGCGGATGGACTTGCGGAGGCTGTCATCGTCAGTGAAGACGGTGCCGAAGCGGAAGGGAAGCACGGTGGAATGCTGGAAGCAGTCTGCGATGACCCGAGCGTGGTCGACGCCGGATTTCTGGTTGAGGGATTCGGCTGGGTTGTGCTCGCTGACGATAACGGCGAGATCGCTGGCTGGGTAGAGGAAGACCTGGTTACCGCTGACTCCGAGGACGGATTCCATCGGAACTGGCTTGCGGTGGCGGGCTAATTCAGGAAAGGCTTGTTTTTCACCGATGCAGTAGGCATACCATGCCATGACGAGACACTCCGTGCGCGTGCGCCGGCAAGCGCCGCTGGTTGGGTAAAGCTCCGTGAACTAGGGAACAACTGCATAGTGGACAGGAGACCGGGTGATTGTAGGCGAACCCGTACGAACTATGCCGAATACTAGCCCCGCGAAAATACAACTGGCAACATCCGTCATCACGAAGAACGGAAAAGGTAGCTAAATCGATCAAGTTCGTATTCGTGTAAGCAACAGACTGATTGACGGCATGAATATTGTTTTATTTATTCACAGCCGGGCGCTTTCAAGATATGGGACGAAATTGCGAGGAGGCGACTAATCGAGTCATTTGATGTGACTTCCAGTAAAAAACGGGAGTTCTCCGTCGAGTGACGGGTGAAAAAGCTGAGAGATCGTCCACCTCAGGGGAGAATCCGCCAGATGCGCAGAAAGAGGGCCACGTTGAGGAGGACGGACAGGCCCAGGAGGCTCAAAGCGAAGTAAGCGAAGAAATTGACCTTCCGGCCAACGCTCTTGAGGTCGCCGAGGAGTTCCTGCTGTTCCAGCGTGTTGCGGTCGGTGGCTTCGCGCACGTGCTGGAGCTGATCTTCAACTTTTTTCAGGGAAGAATTCTGCTCGACGACCTGACTGCGCAATTCGCGATTCTGGGTCTGGAGTTCGGTGAGGCCACTCTGCAGACCGGTGAGGGTGGTCCTGATGGGCGCGAGGTCAACGGGCGCAGACGGCGGCGGGGGCGTGTGCGGACGCGGGGCGAGCATATTGGAGACAGCGGTACCGACATTGCCGTCGAGGAGGGGAAGGATGCGTTGGACGTAGGGCATGGCGGTACGGAAGACATTGACGGCGCGCTGAAGGGTGGAGGGGTGATTTGGCGGCGGAGCCGAGGAGGGGGGCAAAGCGCGCCTGGGAGCGGGCGCAGGCATGGGACGCTGCGGATCTTCGTGGACCTCCGACCATTGCGATGCGGCTCGAAAACCGGTGGGCAGCGGGGATCCTATTGCGCGCGGCACACTCTCGTCAGCCTTCGGTTCCGGCCGGACGGATCCGTTCAAGTCCATAACGTCTGAATCACTCATTAGCGTCCTTCTCCCTACACACTATATAGGGGTCGGCGTACCTGTAGGGGTGCACCGCTCCGGCGGGACGTCGAGTGTCCGGCCGCGGTTCGAGATTTCATCCTAATGTACGCTCATTTTCGGTTGGCCGGCTTGTGCAAAAGGATGACTCACTGCTCCGCGGGGGACGAGGCAAGTGATGAGCGTCGTCCGGGCTGGCCGCGGTCGCGTATTCTCATAGCCGTAACCTGGTGGTCGATTCTCGTATAGAGGAGTGAGACGTGAAACGAGTCGTTGCCCGGTCGCTGCGCAGCCTGCAGAGCAATATTCTGGCCGGGATTATCACCATCGGGCCGCTGTTTGTGACCTACCTGATTTTCAGCTTCCTGCTTGGCACCCTGGCCAAGGCTGGATTGCCCGTGGTCCAGCTATTGACCGGGCTGTTTCCCGAAGCATGGATCAGCGAGCCCTGGCTGCAGTCCGTACTGGCGGTTTTGCTGACGCTGGTGGTGCTGTACGTGGTGGGGCGCTTGACCTCGCTGGTGGTGGGAAGGCAGGCGTTCGGACTGTTTGAGGCCGCGCTGGAGAGACTGCCGTTTGTGGCCAAGGTGTACGGCTCGGTGCGCCAACTGATCGATACCATGATGGCCAAGAAGGAGACCAGCCAGCGCGTGGTGCTGGTGGACTTTCCCATTGTTGGGCAGAAGAGCATTGGATTCCTGACGCGGACGATGACGGACAGGACGAGCGGCGAACTGTTGGCCGCGGTGCTGCTGCCGAACGCCATCAATCCGACATCGGCGTTTTTGCAGATTCTTCCCATCGACCGGGTGACGGAGACGGATCTGAACATGGAGCAGGCAATGAGCATGCTGATGACGGGCGGGGCGGCGGGTCCGGATAGCATTCTGTATAGCAGGCCTGGCGCGCCGGGGCCGGCAACAGAAAACGATATTTAAGCAGGGCGGTGGTGAGGGGAGCTCCGGATTCCCGGGATGGATTGGGGATGGCGGAGGGCCTTCGCACCGGGGCAAGCATATTCACTTATAATTTGTGTTCACGTTCATACCTGTGTCCTGTTCCTGAAGTTCCTGATGGAGCACGCGAAGGAACAAATGCAGGTCCTTCGACTCACCACCCCCAAACTGAAGAACGTTCGGGGCCCCGATTCGCTCAGGATGACCGCCTCTGTTTTGTTATGGATTTTAGGGACAGGGCACTCGCTCCGGGGCAAGCATATTCACTTATAATTTGTGTTCACGTTCATACCTAGTGTTGCAGCGAATGGCGGAGGCGCGCCCTGGTGAGAAAGATGAATGTACGACTGCTCGGAATCGTGTTCGCCGTATGCGTTTGCGGATGTGCCGGTTTTGCCCAGACTGCATCGAGGCCCGCGGTTACACCTGTTGTGGCGGAACTGACCGCGGATATGTTCGCCCGTCATCTGAAGCCTGAGGGAACTGTTTCGGCGAAGGTACTGGTGGATTGGAACGGTCCCGGCTGTGCACTGCCAGCGGGCTCGATTGTGCAGGCCCATGTGACGGCGGTAACCCCGCACTCGAAGGCATCGAAGGACTCGCAGGTGACGCTCTCGTTTGACAGGGCTTCCTGCGGCAAGTCCGCGTTGAAGGCTTATTCACTGATCATGGTGGTGGTCTCGGCGCCGTTCGAAGATCCAGACGCGGTTGCCCTTGCGATGCCACGGTCGATTGCCGGGGGGCTGCGCTCGGAGATGTCGGACGACGCGCAGGCGGCGCATGATTTGAGGTACTGGGCTTCGGGGAGGCCGGACCTGCAGTCTGGCCAGGTGTATGGCATTGGCGGCTTGAGCCTGAGCGTGGGGCCGGCGAACAATTCAGTGCTGACGGCAAAGAACCACGACGTCGTTCTATTTCAACACACGCAGCTTTTGCTGGTTCCAGGGTCTGAAATTGCGCCGAAAGCCGCGAATGATGCTGGTGGAACGGGGAGAGTTCCGGGCGCAGGCGTTCAAACGGGCCCGTCCAAGTAGAGAAGGCACCGGCGCCTCCAAGGGAAGGGTTGCGATAGTGGCTCTACCGCCGCTGCAAGCCGCGCATGGCGGCACGCTGAAAACCAACGGTATTCCTGAAATGTGATCGAGGCGCAGTCTCAGTCAACCGCAGGGCTGGTGGGTGGATTGCCTTGTGCGATTTCTTCACCCGCCTGCTCGCTCTCAACGGTGATTTTGCGCAGGCTTACGTGTTCAAAGCGTGCCCAGACGAGGCCGAAGGGGACAACGGCGAGAAATGT
>Ga0302319_10025530_pt1 | contig 10454 bp, 7 predicted proteins | sample Bog_T0_2_FD_203319 | JGI IMG/M metagenome (GOLD analysis project Ga0302319, IMG submission 203319) | Peat permafrost microbial communities from Stordalen Mire near Abisko, Sweden - Bog_T0_2 | ecosystem: Environmental > Terrestrial > Soil > Wetlands > Peat | place: Sweden: Abisko, Stordalen Mire... | reverse complement strand
GTACGCCTATACCCTTACGCTCAACAGTGCTAAGACCGTAAGGAGCATCAGGCTGCCGAACAACCGCAACGTCGCCGTGCTTGCCATTACATTGCAATAGAGCGCAGCATGCTATAACGAGGGTTCCTATGCAACTGAATCCCTCAATTACCGAAGAGAAGATGCGCCGCTATGCGGCCGGTATCAAAGTCCTTCTTATGGACGTGGATGGGGTGCTCACTAACGGGCACCTCTATCTTGTCCCAGGCCCGGACGGCAAGCTCGTCGAGACCAAGGGCTTTGATTCGCAGGACGGAATCGCTCTCCGTTGGTTGAGCTGGTTCAACATTCGTACCGGCGTTATTAGCGGCCGCGAATCCCCGGCCACCGCCGAGCGTGCCAGTCAAGTCGGCATGACTTGGGTCTTCCAAGGCCATATCGAAAAGATTCCGCTCTTCGACCATGTCGTGGCAGAAGCCCAAGTAGATCCGCGCGAAATCGCCTACGTGGGCGATGACCTCACAGACGTAGTCATCATGCGCCGTGCCGGTCTCTCGTTTGCCACAGCCAACGCCCGCCCCGAAGTGAAGCGCTGCGCGTCAGCGGTCACAAGTGCAGCCGGCGGCTCCGGCGCTGTCCGCGAAGTTGTTGAGTTGATCCTGAAAGCGCAAGGTCACTGGGATGGCCTTCTTAAGAAATATGAGGTCAACCTATGAGTGAAGCGCCGGGAGCCGACAAAGTCGGTTTGGTGCTTTCCACCAAAGCCGCGCCCGGCGTCTTGCATCAACTGACGGGTGTGATCGCTAAACATAATGGCGACATTCGCTCCGTCTCCATCATTGAAGATCTGCCGACCGATACGCGCATCTACTTTGAACTCGATCTGCCCGGTTCCGTAGACCTGCTCGTCGCTGACATGCGCTCGCTAGCAGTCGTGCGCACGGTAACCCTAGTCCAGTCGCTTCAGAAGATTTATGGCAAGCGCATCATTATTATGGGCGGCGGTGCACAGGTCGGCCAAGTGGCCCTCGGCGCCATTTCGGAAGCCGATCGCCACAATATCCGTGGTGAACATATATCTGTAGATACGATCCCGCTGGTCGGCGAACAGGCGCTAGCCGCCGCAGTACGTGCTTGCCGCCGGCTTCCCCGCGTGCGCGCCCTTGTGCTAGCGGGCTCTTTAATGGGGGGTGACATTGAACTTGCCGTGCGTGAGGTTCGCGCCGAGGGTTTGCTGGTGGTAAGCCTGAACATGGCGGGCAGCGTGCCTGATGCTTCCGACATCGTTGTTACCGATCCCGTGCAAGCTGGCGTCATGACCGTAATGGCCGTCGCCGACACCGCCAAATTCGCGGTTGGCCGCCTGAACCGCCGCGTCTTCTAGCCCAAAAATCTACCGGGGTATGTAGTATTTTGCTTCGTCGCTCGATAAGCCTATGAGCGAATGAAGCGACTACGACAGTCACGTGCCGTATGGATGGCCGCCGCAGTCCTATGCCTCAGTGCTTGCAAGTCTGTAACCACCGAGCGGCCAGTTCTAACAATTGCCGGAATCAAGTCTTCCTTCCATGGAGACCATCCCGGCAAAGTCACGTTTCAAGGCGTCGTGACGGTCGAAAACCCAAACTTTGGACTCATCGTCGTACAAGACCAAACCGCCGGTATTAGGGTGGAACCAGCCCATTTTATCGGTGACTCTATCAAGGGCCACAAAGTCGAGGTCACCGGTTCTCTGCCCAGCGGATCTGGTACCGATTCCATTTCCGGCGCGACCGTGCGCGATTTGGGTTTGGGAACCCTGCCTGAGCCTGTACCCATAACGGCGCGCGACCTCACATCAGACACACTCGACGGTAAACTTGTGAGCCTGTTTGGAACCGCTCGCTTAGGTACGGTCGACGCGTCGGGCCAGTTAGTTCTGCCCTTGCGTTTAGGCGGCTTCGAAGTAACGGCCCGCTTTACCGATGATCGCGGATTGGATGCCGATCAATTGGTGGATACCGAAGTACGAATCACAGGAGTGGCCTCTACCGGCGTCGATATCCACGGCAATCTTACAGATTTGACGATCTTAGCCGCCGATGGCAAATCGATAACCCAACTTCGCGCCCCGCCAGATCCCGCATCCCTGCCGGTTCAAGATCTGAAATCTGTTACCAGCCGCTCTGGATCAGGCCAAGATCACCGCGTTCGGCTGCATGGTCTCATTGAACATGTCGGCGACGCCGAAGGGTTTCGTTTTACCGACTCCTCCGCGTCAGTCGCGATTTCCGATCTGGAAGGCTTTGATGTTCAGCCGAGCCAGCAGATCGATATCGTGGCCTTTGTTGACCATTCCGACAAGGGCTGGACTTTAGGAAACGTCGGAACGGCTGTCAAAGCAAACGCGGTTGCAGAGCAGGAGGGGTCCGCCTTGATCAGGACCGTGGCCGCGTTACACGCGCTTAAGCCCGAATTGGCAGGCCTTCAGCAATCCGTTTCGCTCGATTGCGTCCTGACTTATTACGATCCGACTTGGCAAATGGCCTTCGTCCAAGATCGAACGGGCGGCGTGTACGTATCTCTGCACGGTTCAGCAAACGGCAGTGGTGAGCCGCGAACACTGCGCGCCGGCGATCATGTCCGGTTGCGTGGCTTGAGCGGCGCGGGAGATTTTGCGCCGGTGGTTCAATCGCCCAGCTTTGAATTTATCGAACATTCTGCTTTGCCCTCGCCCTCAACCACGCTTGCCGAGATGATATTTTCAGGCCAAGCGGACAGTCAGTGGGTCGAATTAGAAGGTATTGTCCAAGGCTTCGGCTTTGAGGGCAATCATCCTTCCGCCAAGCTATCGTACGGTTCGCACAATTACAAAGTCATCTTTCCGGCCTCCGTCAAACTAACTCCGGATTGGATTGATGCGCACGTAAAAGTGCGCGGCGCCGCGGGAACCGTCTTCAACGGTAAACGGCAGGTTTTGGGAATACAGCTCTTTGCACAGGATCTCTCTCAGCTGACTCCCCTGCCTGATTCAATTACGGCCGACGCCGGTCGAAAAGAGCAAGTTACGCCCATCAACCAGCTCTTGCGGTTCCGCCCCAACGAAACACCTGGGCACCGGGTTCATCTGCGCGGCAAAGTGCTGGCGACCAATCCGGAGGGGCCAAGCTGGATCAAAGACGATTCCGGCGCCGTTGCCATTCGTGAACACAGTGAGATTGCCCTCCAGGAAGGCGACGTTGTTGACGCCGTGGGCTTTGCCGTAGCCGGTGCCTTCGCTGTGGAAATTCACGAAGGCGTGCTGAGCAAACGCTCAAGCGGCGTACCGGTAACGCCGATCGACGTCACTCCGGAGCGAGCACTCTTTACTGGCGTGGACGGGCAACTAATTCGGGTAGAAGGCCGCCTCATCAGCGAATATCAGAACGGCCAGGAACAGATCCTCCTTCTGCGCAATGGCAAAGCCACGTTTGCCGTTCATGGAATGGGCAATCTGCCCGGTTACGAAATCGGCGAGGTGCTGCGTTTTTCTGGCATTTGCAGTGTGAGCGCGAAACGCTTTCGTGGCGTACTAGTCCCTAATTCTTTTGAAGTTGCGGTGAATTCGCCGTCCAAAGTCGAAGTGCTGGAAAAGGCACCATGGCTGACCCAACAGCGGGCTTGGCGAGCATTATCTTTGACGTCTGTATTGGTCGCTCTAGCGTTAGGCTGGGTATTCATGTTGCGACGGCGTGTCGGCGCACAGACACGCCTCATTGAGCAGAAGCTGATTGAAGTTGAAAAACTCAAGGCGAGAGCGGAAGCGGCAAGCGAGGCCAAGAGTCAGTTTCTGGCCAATATGAGCCACGAAATCCGCACTCCCATGAACGGCATTTTGGGTATGACGGAATTGGCCATGCAAGCCGCATCAGTGGATGAACAGCGCGAATGCCTATCTACGATTCGCTCATCCGGTGACGCGCTTCTTTCCATACTGAACGATCTTTTAGATCTATCCAAGATTGAAGCCGGCCAGTTTGAGATTCAGGATTCTCCTTTCTCATTGCGCGATCTAGTGATGGAATCAGGTAAAGTTTTCGCCTTCCGCATGAAGGAAAAGGGACTGCAATTTGAGTCTACGGTCGTGGACTCGCTCCCTGACGTACTCATCGGAGACGCTTGGCGATTGCGTCAGATTTTGCTGAACCTCCTCGGTAATGCGGTGAAGTTCACGGAATACGGAACCATCGCCATGAGTGCGGATACCAGGCAAGAGGGAGATCAGACCTTCCTCCGTTTAGCGGTGCGTGATTCCGGTATTGGTATCCCTGCTGAAAAGCAGGGACAAATTTTCGAGGCATTTCGCCAGGCGGATCTCTCCATTGCCCGCAAGTACGGTGGAACCGGGCTTGGCCTTTCCATCTGTCTAAAACTGGTTTCTTTGATGGGTGGAAAGATCGAATTGGAAAGCGAGGCAGGGAAGGGAAGCACGTTCTCTGTTCTGCTTCCGCTGAAAGTCTCCGATGTGCAGACCAGCCACACCTCAGTCGTGGTTGCCAGTGCACAGGCTGGTTTGAGGTCATTGAACATCTTGCTTGCCGAAGATAATCCAGTGAACCAAAAAGTAGCCGCCCGGCTACTGGAGAAGCAGGGACATCGTGTCACGGTGGCGGCGAACGGCAACTTGGCCGTTGAGCAATTCAAAGGCAGGCCGTTCGACTTGGTTTTGATGGATGTTCAAATGCCGGAAATGGATGGTTTGGAAGCCACGCGTGAGATCCGCCAATTTGAAGCCACAGGCAAAACGCGCACCCCGATCATTGCCATGACGGCGCAAACCATGAAGGGCGATAGAGATAACTGTTTTGCAGCTGGCATGGACGGTTTTGTCTCAAAACCAATCCGCTTACCAGAGCTTTGGGCCGCGATCGACGCGGCCCGTACAACTCAATAAAGTCTTCATGCCGGGTTGGGAGCCGGCACTGGGACATCTATACTAAATGCCGGACGCCCTCAAAGGAGTCTACAGTGTCCAGCGAGCGTCAACGGCAAATTCCCTTAACAGCACGCTCTCTGTTCCTGCTTGCGGTGGTGAATACAATCGAACGAAATATGGACCGGACTGGGTGATACGGGGGAGTGAGACATCTACATTGTCGTGCCGAACGGCAGAGATCGCTTTCCAAACAGTTGCGCCCTGACTATCGGCTAATTCAACTGCGACGGTTCCCGGATTTAAGCCGGCCGCATTCAGATGCATATGAAGCGGTCGTCCTTCGGACACGATGGCCGTTTCCGTGCCACGATACGCCGTAATGCTGACGTCTCGCGGAATCGAAAATAAGAGTGTCCCCGCCGCCACAGCTACACCAGTTGCGGCGAAGGACAATCTCGGGATAGTAAACCAGCTTTGCCACTGGCTCGATTTCTCCACAGGACTTTTCGAGTCCCCTCGAGTTTCAAGCGCGTGCAGCGCTAAGCGGGTCGCGACGATCTGAGTTTCAAGCGTTTCCAACTGCTCGACACAATACCCGCAAGCGAGTATGTGCGTTTCCACACTTTCGACTTCCTCCTCCGATGACATATTGAGAAGGAATCTTTCTAATTCTTCTTCACTCGGATGCTCGCGATGAGATTCATTCATAAGTTAGTGCGGATGTAGATCCGCTTCTCCATATAGGAAAAGTCCTTTTATCCAGCCTGTGCTCTCACAAAAACTGAGAATATTCCGCTGGCGGCAAGCTTTTTCTTTCCGATTTCTCCGAATTTTGCCTTCGCCCTGGATTTTAGGAGCCTAAACTGGGTTTCCGTCAGGTCCATCTCGCGGCAAATCTCCTCCTGTGGCTGCTCCTTCAAGTAGAATCGCACCAGAATTTCCCTATCCCGATCGGACAATGCGGAAAGAGCGCTCTCCATCAGTTCGGACTTTTGGCGAACCATCGCCTCCTGTTCGGGATTCTGTTTGCGGTCAGCGACCGTAATGCCGGTTTCGAGATCGGCTTGCTCACGGCGGTTATGCACAGCTTGCTCAATGTAGGCAGCCACTTGGCGGCGGACAACGGTGCGCACAAAACCCATCAGACGTTCGGGCTCGCGTAAATCGCCACGGCGAATGGCGTTGACGACGATTAAGAATGTATCGTGAACTTTATCTTCTAATTCCTGTGGCCCCAATTGGCGGCACAAGTAGTAGCGAATGCCGCGACTAAAGAGCTTGTAGAGTTGCTCCATGCCGGTCTCTTCGCCGGCTTTAATTTGAGCGACCAGAAGTCCCCATTCCACCGGCGAATATCCGGGCCTCGAGGCCTTGTCTTTAGCCTCTTGCGTCTGTTGTTGCGGCTGACTGCCGTCGTGAACGGGTGCTGGGCACAGTTTCGGTTGAGTTGCCACCATGAATCTCCGACTTACTCCTTGGAAATGATTGAATAAGCTGCCCAATACGTGGGGGAGCTGACATAGCCGCGGCTGTGTTGCAATTCCACCTGGGTCTGAGCCAGGGCGAGTGACGCCCGCTGGCTCAGCGTGCCGGTGGTTACAGCATGCAAATGGCTATAAAATAAAGAGAAAAAACGTCCTGAATCGTCAGGCGTGGGCCAGGAACTGGCAATTACAGCTTCGGCTCCGGCGAGCAACCAAGCGCGACTCAGACCAAGTAATCCCGCACTGGGAACCGGTTTCCCCTGGTTTGAAGAACATCCACTCAATACAACCAGCGTGCCGGGCAAGCGAAACGTGGCTATGGCCTCCGGGGTTAACAATTCCGGTACTCCTTCGTTGTTGAGACTGAGGGCGAGCGCTGCCTCTTGGGGACGGTTGGGCGGACTCACGACGTGTACGGCGAAATGCAACACCTCCGGCGCCGACGCTAAGGCCTTGCGCAGAGATTCGGTGGTCACTTGCGCTCCGTCCAGAACTTGTTGCTCGGGCAGTCCTCTCTGCTTAGCGGAATTGCGAATTTCCTGCCCGCTACCCACCAGACGTGCCAGCGTGACGGAACTGGCTTCTACCGGCGGCGCGTCCCATCTTTGTTTGTGACTGCGCCGGCTATCGGCGAGATTATAGATAGGATCACCAACGCCCACGAATCGCGGCAAAGGTGTCTTGCTTTTAGGCGCGAGCAGCAACAGTTCGCTGGGCAGCATGCGAATACTATGTTTTTCAAGGATGGAGCTGGCACCAGAATTGGCAGGCTCCGGCAAAGCCGCGAATGGAACCCCGCTCAGTAATGCTCCATCCGCGACGATCAGCCAGTCCTTCTTTTTAAGAAGACGCTGCGGAACCTGCCCGAAGAGTGCTTGGCTGAGAGCGGTTCCTGCATCTTTGATAGCGCCGCCTTCGCGCGCAGCCTTCGTCAGCTGAGCGGCCTTCGTTTCGAGTTGTTCCCGGTCGTCGATTTTGTATAGGTTCACTTGATCTCCGGTGATCGCCCACAAATACGACTTAGTCTCTCCGAGAGAGAAGCTGAGCAGCAATTGCTCTGGGTCTAACCTGATCCGAATATCTCTAAGTGAATTCCTGCGTAAATTCTTCTCGCCGGAAAAGTAGTTCTTCCCATTTTGAACCGCGAGTCTATTTTCGACTTCACCGATCTCGGTGCGCATCCTCAGAAGTTCAGCTTGATCGGCCTTGCTGTTGCGCCCTAGCGTGACGCGCTCTTGCGCTTTTTGCAACGCAGAAAGCTTTTCGAAATAGCTATCAGGCGTCTGGGAATCTGTTGCCAGGACACGCTTTAACTGCTCGCGTAGACTCGCTGCCCGGTTGGAAGCTAGTACCTCTAACGCTTCATCGCGTAACGCAGCATCATGCGTCTCGAGTGAAATCTGAGCGGCCAGTTGTGCGAAGTCCTGATAGACCTCGTGGAGCAGTACTACAGTTTGTGTGTTGGTAGTGTCGCCCGGCAGTGCGCCTTGACGCCAGGCATCCGCGGAGGCGACAGCCCGCCTGAATTCAAGCAATGCTCTGTGCCGCTCTCCGGAACGCAAAAGAATTTTTCCGCGGATATCAAGCAAATAATATTGCGGCGTGGCCAGGAAGAGGGTGCTGCGCGAAGCCAGCGCTTGGTCTACCAGTTTCAGAGCTTTTGGGTAGTTAGGCGAGGGTCGTTTCAACTCCAACTCGGCCAGATTCTCTTGGCTGAAAGGCAGGTTGTCGGCATCGTGCAGGGCTTGACGAAGACTTAGCGCTGTTGTGAGTGCGTGTTCGGCAGGGCCCAAATGGTTTGCGCGCAGTAACAAGAACCCGCGGACGTCCCACAGATTTGCTTCGATCGACGTTTGATGAAGTTGTTGAGCCAAGGTCGTCGCCTGCTGAAAGAAATTTTCACTTTCGGCTTCCTTCCCCTGCATCGCGCAGAGAGTGGCCACTAATTGCATGGCTTTGAGCAGAAAGTTTTCGGTGAGGGGTTCGTTTTGCGGCGCGAGCCTCAGCAAATCAATGGCGCTCCGGCCCTCCGCCTCCGCTGTTTGAAAATCGCCCAGCAACATATAGATATTGCTCACCGCGCCACTAGCGCCGCCGGCGAATTGATTGTTACCCGCCCTGCGCGCGATATCGAAAGTTTCTTTGGACGACGCCAGGGCGCTCCGATATTGGTAAGACAACACTTCGGCAGCCGAAATCAGCATGAGGCTCTGGAGAGTCAACTGCGTATTGTTGTTTTGGCGCGCCAAAGACAAGGCGCGATTGTACTCACGCAAGGCGTCGGCAAGTTTTCCTGCCTTGCGCAATTCTTTCCCTTTAGCCAGTGAGGCTTGAATGGGATCGTTCGATACCGGGTTGCGTTGAGTTTGGTCTGCCGCAAGCAGACCAGAATGCAAAAAGCTGAGCACACTCAACGCGGAAATTACCGCATACAGCCACTCGACGAGTGCCTGGACGGCTCGCCTCGGGGGTGGCAGAGTGATGTCCTAAACTAAAGCTCTCGGAAAACATTACTCTACCACCAATCGGGGTATATCGCCACATTAATTTTAAATAAGTGGCAATCTAATCATGCGCAATTAGAATCCAAAGATTGCCCGAATGAGCGCAAAAAGCGGCTCAAAAATAACCGGTGGCAAAACTATCAACATTGTTGTTTTCCTCCTTCCCGGCCACCAATTTGCCAGCGACTGCGTTCAGGCGAATGGTAAAAAAATAGGCAACGTATTGAAAAGAATGAAGAAAAAAAATCTACAAGATCTGTGACTGAAAAACGAATAGCGCAGAAGTGATAGAAAAGTAATTGCGCGAGAATACGAGTTCAGGCTTTTAATTTCCCACGAATGTGGCGCGCGAGTTTCTCGATTTCCTCGGTTTTGCGTACAGATGAAAGAGCAACGACATATTCCCCAGAATGCTTTAGTTCATCACGCAAATCTTCCGCCAAATGAATGAGTGATTCCACATCTTTCAGTGCATCCTCATGCGCTTGTTTCGAGATTGCATCTTTCTGCGATTTGCCATTTGGCAGGCGCGTGTCTTCGTCCGGATTAGAATCTGGAAACGTCCGTCGATTATCCGGTTGTTGTTGCTGCGCTGCCTCGCCTGCGATGGCCACCGGCGTGAGTAAGACCACAAGAGCTTTGCGACGGGTGGAGCTCATTCTGGTTGCTATCATAAGCCACGGATGAGGCTTGTGCAAAACTTCGGGAGCGTAGCTGGGTGGAAGTAACTGTAGGAATTATAGGTTTGGGGAATGTCGGGTCTGGGGCTTTACAGATTCTCACGGAAAACGCCGCGAGCATCCAGGAAAAATTGGGTTTTCCGTTGCGTGTGAAGTCTGTCTGCAGCCGCAGCGTCGAGCAGAAGAAGTTGCCCGCTTCGGCAGCGACTGTGTCGCGTGTCACAGATTGGCGCGAGGTTGTGTCCGATCCGGAAATTGATATCGTAGTCGAACTCATCGGTGGCATGGGAACAGCGGGGCAGATTATCGAGGAGTCGCTGAAGCAACGCAAGTCGGTTGTGACGGCAAATAAAGAATTGATGGCTTTGCGCGGCGCGGAGCTTTGGACTACGGCTTGTCAAAATGGCGTGAACTTGGCCATGGAGGCGAGTGTCGCCGGAGGCATTCCCATTCATACTGTTCTGCGGGAAGGCATTGCTGGCGATAAAGTGGTTGCCTTGTACGGCATCTTAAACGGCACCAGCAATTTCATCTTGACCGAGATTGAGAAGAGCAGCGCCAAGTTTGAATCGGTCTTAGCTGAAGCGCAGCAGCTTGGTTATGCGGAAGCCGACCCTTCCGCTGACGTGGACGGGCTTGACGCGCGCTCAAAACTTGCAATCCTGGCGGCGCTGGCCTTTGGGGAAAGGCTGACACCTGCCGATATCTATACGGAAGGCATCCGGCGAATCTTGCCGATCGACTTTGAATACGCACATCAGCTGAAGCACACAATCAGGCTGATATGCCTGGCGCGGCAGAATGAAAATGGATTGCTTCTTTCGGTGCGGCCGACGCTAGTGCCGCAATCGGCGATTCTGTCGCAAGTGCAAGGCGCCTACAATGCGATCTGGATTCGGGGCAAGTATGGGGA
>Ga0302319_10025529_pt1 | contig 10455 bp, 11 predicted proteins | sample Bog_T0_2_FD_203319 | JGI IMG/M metagenome (GOLD analysis project Ga0302319, IMG submission 203319) | Peat permafrost microbial communities from Stordalen Mire near Abisko, Sweden - Bog_T0_2 | ecosystem: Environmental > Terrestrial > Soil > Wetlands > Peat | place: Sweden: Abisko, Stordalen Mire... | reverse complement strand
TCTCGTACTAGTCGCAGGGCTTCTCGTTGCGCTACTCTGCGCGCATTACGAGTTGCATCCACTCTCGCCGGATGCGCGGGCTGATCGGATTCTCGTGGAAAAGAGCGCGCATCGATTGACGCTCTTTCGCGGCAAGACACCGCTCAAGAGTTACCAGATCGCGCTCGGTCGTTCACCCATCGGGCAAAAACAGCGCGAAGGCGATTATCGGACGCCGGAAGGGATTTACGCGATCGATAGTCGCAATCGCGAAAGCACGTGTTACCGCGCACTGCACGTTTCCTATCCGAGCCGCGGCGATCGAACTCGGGATGCACGGCTTGGCGTGGCCCCGGGCGGCGACATCATGATTCACGGGATAGGCAATGGATACGGGTGGTTGGGATCGTTTCATCGACTCTTCAACTGGACCTCCGGGTGCATGGCCGTCACTGACGAGGAGATGGAGGAGATTTGGCGGGCGGTCCCGAATGGGACGCCGATCGAGATTAAGCCGTGACGCTTAACATCACCGCCGGGGCAACGACGATTCGCGCCATGCTATTCCGCAGTTCGTGAGGCGAGTATTTCCTGGCCCTTTGCCTCTATTGCTTCCGGACTCCATTCGCGGCCTTCCCCTGCATCGAGCTGCTGTAGTCCTACCAAAACATGAGCGCGAATTTCACCATGGCGCGCCTCGCGCAACTCTTCGCGCGCGCAATTCCGCGATCGCCTCGGAAACAACTTCACTTTCCGTCGCATACCGGCCCGAGCGAAGCGCTTCCTCGAGAAACCGCCGATCTTCGTCCCGCAATGTCAGACGCATGGTTGTCATGACGGAACCATACCAAGGCGGCGAACCGGGAGCAAGCGGCGCAGGAATTGGAAAGTTCTTTTCTTGAAGCAAACCTCCAAATCTCAACCCTCCTCCGGCATAAGTACTGAGATTGGGCGACGGTCGTGGCGGCGGTAAATGCGGAAGTGCCTGTCGAACGTCACCACGCGGCACGCCGAAGCCTGTTCTGTCATCCGTACGAGGCAGGCATCTGCGAGAGACATGGGGACGTTGCGGTAGCGTTTCATTAGTGCTCGGATGCGCGTCCTTTCTTCTTCGAGTTGAAATCGGACTTGAATCAACCCGCGTTCCATCAGGTCCAGCAAGTCGTCCGGGTCGCCGCCTGCGCGAGCGATGAGGAAGCACGCCTCAGTCAGCACTGGCTCGCACGTCAGGAAAGGCGCTTCCAACCGGTCAAAAGCCTCGCGTGTCCATGCCGAGTGCGCCTCGTTCACTTGCAGGTAGGCGACGAGCGGTCCGGTATCCGCGAGGATTTGGCTCATTGGCCGAACCCTTCCATGTGCTTCGGATTCGTCGCCAAGTCGCGCGGACCTTTGAAGCGTGCGGCCTTGTCCTTCGCCAGTGCGTGAAAGGATGGCCGGTCCTTCGCCGTCGCGCCGCTCAGACCGCGTTCGATGAATTCGCGAACCAACGCAGACTTCGGCTTCTGGCGGGCTCGGGCTTCGGCTGCGAGTCGTTCGGCCACGGATTCGGGCAACTTTAGAGAGAGTGTTGTCATGCCGCCACGGTAATACGCAACGGCCTTGCCGGCAATACCCGCTTCGCAAAGCCTCAGTATTCATTTCCTCACTTCCCTGATTTATGAGAAGAGGGGAGGCGCATTGAGCGCCGCCCTCCCTCGATACTCGCCACAACCTCGTTGAGGTTGGAATCTCGCCCTGCTAACCCCAGGTAGCCCGGGGCGGACAACCTGCGGCTATTTTGCCACAACGCCGTTGGCGTTGGCGGAGGCGGCGACCGGGGTGGCCGCCGCCTCCTTTGAAACGCGGGTGGAATTTCTGACGGGTGAGCGGACGAGTTTATCCGCTTATTCGCTGATTAGCTGTTCACCGCGATCTTCCGGGGCTTCACGGCTTCCGCTTTTGGCAGATGAAGCGTCAGGAGGCCTTGGTCGATCGTGGCGACGATCTTCGCGGTATCGATCGAGGGATCGAGTTCGAAGGAGCGCCGGTAGTCGAAGCGCCGGGATTCGCGATACACTTCGCGGCCTTTGACTTCCACGGCGGTCCGGCGGCCGAGAATGGTGAGTTCTCCGCCTTCGACGGTCACTTCCAGGCCATCCTTGGAGACGCCCGGCATTTCAGCTTCCAGGACGTAGCCATCCTTCGTCTCGAGGATATTGGCGGGCGGGGTCACGGTTTCCACGGCGGGAGATCCGCTGCGGACATTCTGCGATTCGGTTTTTGTAAGCGTAGGATTCATGATTTTTTTAAGAAAAGAGGTTTGATCCGGCGGAAGGAATCCCGTCCGCCGGAAAGGGTTCAGGCAACGTTCACCGCGATTTGTTTTGGTTTCGCGGCCTCGGATTTCGGCAGGGTGACCGTCAGGATGCCATCCTTGTAGGAGGCGGTGATCTTCGAAGAGTCCACCGCGGCGGGCAGAGTGACGCTGCGCTGGAATTTTCCGAAATAGCGCTCGCTGCGGAAGGTTTCGCCTTCCTTGTTCTCCTTGGATTGCTTGCGCTCGCCGGAAATCGAGAGGACCCCATTCTCGAAAGAGAGGTCGATTTCCTCGTTTTTCATTCCGGGAAGTTCCGCGGTGACGACGAAATGGTCTTTTTCGTCGAAGACATCCAGCGATGGCGTCCACCCGCCGAATAGCCCGCTGTCACGGCCGGACCAGGAGAGATCGAACAGCCGATCAAGTTCGCTTCGCAGGGATGACATGCGATCGAATGACGGCCAATTGGAAAGGTTTGGGGTTTGATATCGGATAAGGCTCATAGGATTAGTGGTTATGATTTGTTGCGAATCACTGATTCTCACCGCTTCTAAGAGCTTACGAGATGCCAGTGGCGGATGTCTCGCTGTGTTGCTGCCATAATATGCTTATTATAAGCATGCTATGAATATATCTCCCGTGAACCCGGTATGGCGATAGGTGACGAAATGTCGCTATTCTCGTGGCGCGCCAGTTTTGAGACCAGAGTCGAAATGACTCAATCGCCGATGTGTGTGACCGCGTTCAAATAGGTGGAATAGAGACTGATGATTCCGTAAGCGACATAGACCACCACCCCGAAATACAGCAGCTTGGCAATCCATTCGACGAGGATCTCCAGGCGGCTGAAGGATTCGGCGCGATATTCCACGGCCATCCGTTTGAGTTCTTCTTCAAGTTCCCCACTCTCCTCCGCGACGGCATAAGCCTGAACCATATCGTCCGGAAATGCCTTGCTTTCAGCGAACAGTTGGCTGGGCTGAATGCCATCGCGCAATTTCGGCAGGCCGGTCTCGACGGCGGCGCGAATCATGCCGCTCTGGCTGGCCCTTTCGGCGGCTTCAAGCCCGTCGAGGATATTGACGCTGGCGTCGAGTTGCATATCAAACGTGGCGCAAAAGCGGGACATCGCGAAAGCGCGGCGCATTTTCCCAAAGAGCGGCACTCGCAGAAGGAAGCCATCGACCATGGCGTTTCGAGTGGCGACCTTATTCAAGAAACGGGAGATGAAAAAGATGGCAAGACCGGCGCAGACAATGACGCCAAAGGAAATCAAGGTATACCGTACATAGGCATGGACAGCATCCTGGATGGCGCCTCCCTTGAACATCACCACCAGGAACACTTTGAGGTTCAGCACCAGAACGCCCAGAAAGAGGACGAAGATCGGATAGGCGGTCGTTTTTATGATATTCAGGCGGGCCTGGTCGAGGGCGCCGAAGTACTCCGAAAGTTGCGCAAAACCATGCTCCAGCCGTCCTGTGCGTTCGACCGCCGAGATGATGCCGACTTCCATTTCGGAGACGGCCGGACGCTGTTGGGCAAACGCTTCCGCAATGGTTTGCCCGTCCGCGATGCCTTGTTTCAGCTTCAGGACGACTTTCTTTGCCCTGCCGCGGCTGGTTTTGGACAGGCTTTCGAGGGCTTTTCCAAAGGTGATGCCGGAGCGGAGCAATCGCCCGATATGGTGATAAAGACTTTGCTTCTCGCGAAGACGGAGGGACACGAATGGAAGTTCCGGGTTTCGCTGCGCACGCGCAAGGTCTAAAACACGATTTATGGACGACGAGAAATTTATGCGCGCCGCGCTCGCGGAAGCCAGGCGCGGGCTTGGGCGAACGAGCCCGAATCCCGCCGTGGGCGCGGTCATCGTGAAAAGCGGGCGCATTATCGCCCGGGGTTTTCACCTGCGGGCGGGGGAGCCCCACGCGGAGATCGAGGCATTGCGCGCCTTGCCCCGGCCCGGGATGGCTCGCGGGGCGGCCATTTATGTGACGCTGGAGCCGTGTTCCACCCATGGCCGCACACCGCCGTGCGTGGAGGCGATCCTGGACGCCAGCCTGGGGCGCGTGGTGATCGGCGCGATCGACCCGAATCCCGCGCATGCAGGGAGAGGCGTGGATCTGTTGCGCGCCGGCGGGGTCGAAGTGACGGCCGACATTCTGGAAAGCGAATGCCGGGAGCTGAACGCGGCTTTCAATCATTGGATCGTGACGAAGACTCCGCTGGTCATCGCCAAGGCGGGCATGTCCCTGGATGGGCGGCTGACGCGTCCCCCGGGCGAAGGGCAGTGGCTGACCAGCGCGGCTTCCCGCGCCGACGCCCAGACGCTCCGCTCGCAGGTGGATGCGATCCTGATCGGCGCTCAAACCCTGCGCATCGATAATCCCCGGCTCACCGTGCGCGGCCCATCCGACGCCCGGCAGCCGTGGCGCGTCATCGTGACTCGCAGCGGTGATTTGCCGCCGGACGCGCATGTCTTCACGGATGAGCATCGGGACCGGACTCTCGTGTTTCGTGGAAAATCCCTGGGCGCCGTGCTGCGGGATCTGGGGCGGCGGGAGATCACGAGCGTGCTCATCGAGGGCGGCATGCGCGTGTTGGGCGACGCGTTTGACCGGCGGCTCGTGCAGAGAGTGCATCTCTACGCGGCTCCGCTGCTGTGCGGTGGTCCGGTTCCAGCCATCGGGGGGCGCGGCGCCGGCTCCACGGCGGAGTCGGTGCGCATCGCCAACCCGCGCTACACCCGGATCGGCGACGATCTTCGGATGACGGGGGAAGCCGTCTATCCCGATTGAGGCGAATTATTCCGCGAGCAGTTTTTCGACGCCTGGCGCCAGCGCCTCGCCGTGAAGATCGGTCTCTCGCAGCTTCCCTTGTTTGTCGATCAGCCACGTCGCGGGCAGGAATCTGATGCCAAAGGCGGAGCTGATCTTGTTCTCCCAGCCTCCTCCGTCGAAATACTGCGTCCAGGCCACGCCCTGCTTTTTGAGGATGGCGTCCATGCTCGCCTTGTCGCTATCCAGACACACCCCGACGATCTCGAAACCCTTTCCGTGAAACTTCTCATAAGCGGCGACGAGGTTTGGCATTTCGACGATGCAGGGAACGCATGAACTCGCCCAAAACTCGATGAGAACGACCTTACCGCGCAGCTTCGCGAAATCGACCGGCTGGCCATTCACCGCGGTGAATTTGAGGTCGATCGGTTTCGATTTCAGGGCGTCGATCTGGCGGCGATGCGCGATGATCTCATTCGCGGTCCTGGCGATTTTGGGGTCTGAGCTGGCAGCGAGTTTTTTCAGCGTGTCCGCGCCTTGGGGCGTGGGATCGGTGACGAGCGTGCGCAATTGCAGCGATTGCACCTGCGCCGCGAGCGGATGTTCGCCGAATCTGGCGAAGAAATCGGCGGCGGCCTGGTGAAATGCCAGGTAGGTCTCGGGCCTCGAGGGATCAACGAGCGCGCCTTTTTCCGTCGCGCTCATAAACGCCGCTTCACCCTTCAGAGGCGCCGGGGCATCCGGATCGCCCATGATTTGATCGAGGATCGGCAGATCCACTGCGAGCGTCTCCATTCCGCCGCCGAGGCGCCGGATTTGCAGGCCGCTCCGGAGTGAAATCATCTTGGCCTGCCAGCGGCGGGAATCGTTGGGATACGCCTGGAGGAAGGCATCGACGGCCGCGCGCTGCGTGGCGAACCACGCGCGCAATTGCGCCCTCATCTCTTCCTGGGATGCGGGCCGCGGACCGGCGGGCGGTTGCTGGAGCTTCTCTACTTGCTTCCAGAACTCATCCGCGGTTTTGGCCTGTGAGAAGTCGCTCTTCGGCGGCGTGGGAGCCGAATCGGCCGCGCGCGCCGCGGAAACCAGGAACGCAAAAACAGCGAGGGTGGCGAGGACAGCGGAGAATTTCATGGCGAAACCAAGGGGATCGGCGGGCGATCGGAACGCGTGGCGTCGCCGGGGAATGACTATTCGGCGAGGAGCTTTGTGACTTTCTCCGCAAGCGCTTCTCCCCGCAGCCCGCTCTCCCGCAGCTTGCCCTTTTTGTCGAACAGCCACGTGGTGGGAATCTGGAAAATGCCGAACTCACCGGCGATCTTATTGTCCCCTGTGTCAAAGGATTGAGCCCAGGTCATGCCGTTTTCCTTCATCGCCGCTTCCATATCGCCCTTTTCATGGTCCAGGGAAACGCCGACAATCTCGAATCCCTTCTCGTGGAGCTTTTGGTAGGTTGCCACCACATTGGGCGCCTCGGCCATGCACGGCCCGCACCAGCTCGCCCAGAAATCCAGGAGCACGACCTTGCCGCGCAGGTTTGCGAAATCCACTTCATGCCCGTTGGAGTCCGTGAATTTGAGATCGAGCGGATTCTTCCTGAGATCCTTCATCTTGGCGAACCTCGCCAGAGTCAGTTTCGCCACTTCCGCAATTTGTGGATCATGGTCTTCGGCAAAGTTCTTCAGCACGGCTTCCGATTCGGGCAAGTCCACTTCCGAGGCGAGCTGGAAGCGTGTCTGCCGGACTGTCGGGGCGAGCCGATGGTCTCCGTATTTGGCGAGAAATTTGGCGGATGCCTTGAAGAATGCCGCGATCATCGCGGACTGCGTTTCATCGATGCCTTCCGCATCGATCATGATCTGCAGGTAGGCAGCTTCGCCTTTGGCGTCCTCGGTCGCATTTTTGGCGGTGAGTATCGTGCCCGCTTGTTTCATGAACTCCGCCTTGCTGGCGTCCGATAGCGGAGCGGCGCCGGGCATTTCGACCAGCCTCAGTTGGGCTTGAAGCATGACCAACTTTGCCGCAATGGTTCGCTCATCGGCCGGATAAGCCTTGATGAACGCCGCGGCCGCGGCGTGCTGATTGCCGTACCATTCCTTGGCGATTTCGATGAGTTGTTCCCGTGATGTGGGCTGCACATCGGGTTCTTTGCGCAATTCTTCGATATGGCTCCACAAACTGTCGGCGGTCTTGAATTTCGAGAGGTCGTCCGGATGGACTTCGTGAGGGCTTGCGGGTGGCGGTTCCGGAGCGGGTTTTGGATCGGCGGCCGTGGCGGCGAGAGTGAGGCAGAGTCCGGCGGTCAACGAGAGGACGAAGGTTTTCATGGCGAATGCTTGGAGATGGAGACGGTGGCGCCAAAGCAGATTCTGTCCAGAGTCATCTTGTTAGCGCGTAAAGTGAGCCCGGTGAAACAGAGCGCGGATTTCGGGCATCCACGAACGCAACTTCCCGGTAAATGTTGCGTTACAGAGAGCGCGGCTTCATTGACACCACCCAAAGTCATTGCTAGCTTCCGCGCAAATTTCCTGAGTCCCGGGCGGAATCCCTCTTATGCTCGACCGTCAAGTTCTCGTTCTGAATCGACTCTGGCAGGCTATAAATGTCTGCACAGTGCGCAGGGCTTTTACCCTCGTTTGCCAGGGCCATGCGCATGTCGTCTCCACGGAAACCGCGGACGGGCGCAATAATTTCCGGACCCATGATTTCGAAAGCTGGCGGGACTTTTCCACTCGCGAACCGGAGGAGGAAATGGTCCACACGATCTCTTTCAAGATTCGCGTCCCGCGCATCATCGTGCTGATGATTTTCGACCGGTTGCCGAAGAAGGAAGTGAAATTTACCCGGCACAATATTTTCGAGCGCGACAAGAATACCTGCCAGTACTGCGGAAAGGTGTTCGAAAAACGGGACCTGAATCTCGACCACGTGATTCCCCGGGACAAAGGCGGGCTGACCACGTGGGAAAACATCGTTTGTTCGTGCATCCCGTGCAATACGCGCAAGGGCAACCGGCTGGCGCATCAAGTCGGCATGCATTTGATTCGGAAGCCGGTGCGCCCCAAATGGCGGCCATTCGTGAACATCACCTTTGACGGCCAGCATCACGAGAGCTGGAGGCACTTCGTCGATCTCGCCTATTGGAACGTGGAGTTGGGGGATTAAAAAACCCTAAAACACCACGGGACAGCCCTCGGTCATCACCGAGATGCGCTCTTCCAGCCCTTGTTCGCGGGCGCAGGCCAGCAGGCGCTCGGGCGGTTCGTCGAGCGGCTCGTAACTGAGGCGGAACGTTCCGTAATGCATCGGGACCATCCGCCGGGCCCCCAATTCGACGAATGCCCGCAGCGCCTCCTCGGGATTCATATGCACCTCACGCCCGCTGGGAGGGTCGTACGCGCCGATCGGCATGAGCGCCACGTCGATGGCGTAGCGCTGGCCGATTTCGCGAAACCCGTCGAAATACGCGGTATCGCCGCAATGAAAAATCGTGCGGCCTCCCGTCTCGATGATGAATCCTCCGAATCCCCGATGGGTATCATGCAGGATCCGGGCGCCCCAATGGTGGCAGGGCGTGAGGGTGATTTTCAGCGCGCTTTCCTCCCACGATTCCCAGTAGTGCAGTTCATGGACGGTATGGAAACCGAGGTCATGCACGAGATTCCCGACCTCGAACGGCACGATGATCGGCTGGTCCGCGGCCACGCCGCGGAGCGTTTTCCGGTCGAGATGATCGAAGTGCGCGTGGGTGACGAGCACCAGGTCGATATTCGGCAGATCCCGAAGGTGCAGCCCGGGATGCTTCATCCGTTTGAAGACCTTCAACCACTTCGCCCAGTTGGGGTCGATGAGCAGGTTGCCCCCCGCGGTCTGGATGAGGAACGAGGCGTGTCCGATCCAGGTGACGCATATTTCGCCGTCTTTCAACTCGGGAAAATTCGGGGCCGCATGGCTTCCGGAACGAGGCTCAAAGATGGAGGGGATAAGGACTTCGGTGACGAAGTTCCGCTTCTGCCAGCCGGCTTTCGGTTTGAGGCCTACTTTTCGCGCGCCTTCCACTGCGTGCCCGTTCTCTCCCTTGGCCTTGGAAGACTTCTTGATTTCTGCTTTGGGTTTGCGGATGCGTTGAAACGGATTATCCACGGCGAAAATAATAGTGGATCGGAAAGAACGCGCAAAGCTTTCGTGCGCTTGAAAGCGATTCCTGTGCCATTTGTAATCGATGGATGCGACCAAAAATGAACTTCGCCGGAAGATGCGCCTGCGCCTTCAATCTTCCGGTGACCGGACTGCGGAATGGTCGCGGGCGATCGTCGCATCGATTGCCGGGCATCCCGCCTGGGCGGGAGTGCGGGTTCTTTCCCTCTATTCGGCGCTTCCCGGCGAGCCGGACTTGTCGGCGCTTTGGACGGCGGAGACGCCGCCCCGCTTTTGCTATCCGAGGATCGAAGCGGGCGGCATGACGTTTTTTGAAGTCAAATCACCGGGCGAACTGATTCCCGCCCCGTGGCATCCCACGATTCGCGAGCCCGTCTTCACCCCCGCGCGGCTCGTGCCGCCGGAGCAAATCGACCTCATCCTTGTTCCCGGCCTGGCCTTTACCCGCGCTGGCCAGCGGCTCGGCCGCGGAGGCGGATTCTACGATCGTTATCTCGCCGCCCTTCCCACTCGCGCCATAAAACTCGGCGTCTGTTTCCAATGCCAGATAGAGGAAAACCTCCCCCTTGAAGCGCACGACCAGCGAGTCCACGCCATCATCACCGAAAGCGGCCTCACCGGCATCCTTCCCACCGAAGTCGTATAGCGGGCGTCTGATGGAGTCTTCCAATCCGCAATCCGCAATCTGCAATTCCTAGACTCTTTCCCGCTTTTTCAAGGTGACCCAGGCCACGGCGTAAGACCCGATCGTCCAGGCCAGCAGGCCCAGCAGGGCGTGCGTGGCGGGTCCGCCTCGCTCGAAGATGTCGCCCGTGGAGAGGTCGCGATCCGGGACGAGATTGCTGTAGGACTGGCGGTGGTCGCGCATGAGCTCGCCGCCGAGTTCCTTTTTCCAGAGGAAGCTGGTGTCCATCACCGTCTGCGCCGAGAAAGTGGGGGTGAGGCGGCTTACGGCCAGCGCGGACTTGCTCATATCCGCGGGCGGCACGGTGAAGCCGGAAAACACGATCTGCGGGATGAGAATGAGCGGCACGTACATGACCGCCTGCATTTCCGTGCGCGAGAGCGCGGATACCGCGGAGCCGATGCCCACCCCCGCGATCGCCGTCCCGAAGAGCGCCGCGAACTGAAGCATCACCGAACCGTCCCGGCTGCCTTTCCAGATGAGCATGGTCGCGTAAAGCAGAATGGCCTGGAGTGTGGTGATGGCGATCAGGAAGATGAACTTGCTCGCCAGGTAGG
>Ga0302319_10025526_pt1 | contig 10455 bp, 8 predicted proteins | sample Bog_T0_2_FD_203319 | JGI IMG/M metagenome (GOLD analysis project Ga0302319, IMG submission 203319) | Peat permafrost microbial communities from Stordalen Mire near Abisko, Sweden - Bog_T0_2 | ecosystem: Environmental > Terrestrial > Soil > Wetlands > Peat | place: Sweden: Abisko, Stordalen Mire... | reverse complement strand
CGAGTTTGGGCGAAGTAAGCGATCAGGCCGATGGCGATAAGAACGATGGCTGGTATTTCAGGCCGGTTGCCAAGAATCAGGGGCTGGTTGCTGTAGTGGACAGCGATGCCGATGCCGGTGGATGTGAGGATCAGGAAGAAAGTGCCGAAGCCTCTCCGCAGGTGTGGGTAGAAGAAGAAGCTGGCGAGGACGAGGGCGGTGCCCACGGTCCTCGCGATGGTTTTGTCTTGAAAGGTGGTATCTCGCCAGAGCCACATCCAGAGTCCGAGGGCTGCTGAGATGATTCCGGCGTAAACGACGAACCCGGCAATGGAGGTCTGTCGTTTCAGGGTTTGGAAGATTCCTGCCGATGAGCCGTTCATGGACAGAATGCTGAGCAAGTTCCGCGATTGTGACATGAGCATGATTTCCTCCTTTATGGCTTGGCGTTTTTTAAGACTTCGGCAACGTATCCGTTTTGAAAGCCGAGATCGTAGGTTCCGCTGTTGTAGACCGACAGCGCGTACAGGAGCGCATCTGGATCGTTTGGAGCGATCCGAGTTCGGGCTGCATAGGCTTGGGCGAGCAGCGCGCTGCCTACGGCGATATTGGTGCATGGCTCGAAGAGCTGCTCGGGACGCAGGTGAAAGAGTCCTGCGTTTTCCGTGTTGACCTGGAGGAGGCCGACAGAGACGGTGACTCCGTGACCGCGCAACCAGCGCATCCATTGAATGGCTTCCTTTCTGGAGCGAGGTTGCCGCGCGAGTTGAATTTGGCTATTGGCGAGGCCAATCGCTTGCGCGATTTGTGTTGGCCGGTTGACGCTGATCGCATAGGGGTAAAGCGCGGATTCGGTTGTTGCTACGGCCAGCATCGTGTTGGGAGATGCTCCTGGCGCGCAGCCTTCAACGAGGGTAATGACCCGGCCATGCGAGTAGCGGAGGTTGGCATCAAGGGACGCGGCCGTGGGGCCCTGAGCTTGCACGGAGGCCACGGCCACACCGATGAGAATCGTTGCGATGGGTATGCAGTGTTTCATCTGTTTGTAGCCGTCACCAAAGGAATCCAGAAAAGGCGGGACCATGCTGTGATTGCCGCCTGTTGAATATTGGGAATGTAGGTGTCTCTTGCCCAATAGTCGTTTGCGACTGCGAGAAAGACATCGGGCTTTTGCTGGGCGGAGAGGAGCACGGGAGCAACCAGCAGTTGCTCATAGCAGATGATGGGCGCCGTGCGCCGAGGGCCGATTGCAAGCGTGGCGGGGCCGAAGTAATGAATGGGGACGCCGATGTTGTCCCAAGGTCTCCACATGGCGTATGGAATTGGGACCCGTTGTTGAAATGTTGCAGTGTACTGGCCGCGCAGGAGAAGTTCATTGCGATATTGACCGCCGTGAGATCCATACTCTTCGGCTCCGAAGAGAATCGACTGATGGTTCTGTTGCAATTCGGAATAGGTTGATTGCCAGAATCCCTCGGCGGAGGATGTCCAGTGATTGATGATTCCTTCGGGAAAGACCTGGATCGGGGCATTTGAGTCGAACGCGGTCTCCTGAACGTAAACGACGGCTTTATAGAGCGCCATTGGCGTTTGTTTGGATAGTTCGGAACCTCCAAGTTCGGTGTCGTGGCTTTGCCATGTTGACGGTACGGCGGGAATTCCGGGATGAGAGACGTAGCAGATTGCCGAGAGCATCGCCGTAATTGCAACGGAGTAGAGCCTGAACCGCGAGAGCGTGCCGAAAAAGATGATGGTGGCAATCAGGCCGGCCCAGCCAAGTCCTGGAAACAGGACGCCTGCGACGGTCAGAGGATTGACGACGCCGGTCGGTAGAAGGGCTGTGAGACACAGGCCGACAGGCAGCACCCATTCGGCTTGAATGCCGGGCGTCAGGAGCAGCCAGACCCAAGGGAGTGTCAGGACAAGAGACGAAATGAGCCAGAGGATCAGAATGGAGAGCGGGTGCAGTCCTGCGCTGTCGCCGAAGAATTGAGTTGCTCCAGGTATGACCGGCCAGATCGATGCTGCGTAGTAATAGCTAAGAACAGCCAGGCGCTGTGCCGGTCCTTTGGCGCTCTTGAACACCATTGGCAAGGCGAGAAGCGCCAGAAGTGTAAAGAAGTGGCCGGACCAGGCCACAGCGCCAATCGCAGATGCAGCGAGAGCTGTTATAGCAGTGCTCTTAAAAAAGCCAGAATGGGTTTGCATAGCGCACCTTTTCATCGAGTGGTATTGGGCCGAAGTATCGGCTGTCGAAGCTGAAGCGGTTGTAAGAAGAGATCACCCAGACGGTTCCCGGCAGGACCGGGTACTTCCCTGCTGGCACTTGAGGCAATGGCCGGCCGAGTGCGTCTCTTGCGTATTGCTTTGAGTTGGACAGCAACCGGCCATTGATGGCGATGCCAGCACTGGAGACGGTGACGGTATCGCCGTATCGCGCAGAAATGGGTTTGAGCAGCGGAGCGTAACCATCACCGCAGCCCGCGCCCTTTGGCCTGTACCCTCTGCTGATCGAGATCGATTCGGCAATTTCTGTCGGGCAGATTAGAAGGTCGCTTCCCATTCCACGCGGCGCGATGCGGTAGATTCCAGGGGGCAACGAGTTAGACGCAAGGTTGAGCCTTAGCCCTACGATCGCGCCGAGAGCGAGAACTGTGGCGAAGGCAGTGGAGACTGAGATCGCAATCCGAACGATGACGATGCGTTTAGCGGCCATTTGAAATTTCTCCTAAGTTCTTTGTCTGGCGGTAAAGTTGGATGTTTCTATCCATCTCTTCCATGCCGACCTCAAGCTGTTCAAAGACTTCCGTCATCTCGTCTGTGGAAGCTGTCGCCGGGCCGTCGCCATTTATGGTTTCTGCCACTCTTACGGTGTGGTCAAGTCCCACCTTGAATAGTTCTGGAGCGTTGGTCATTTGCCCGTTGTCTGAAATCCTTTGTGATGAGCCAGAGGTGGGGGAGGCGGTTGTCGAGGGGGTAGTCGCGTTAGGTGCAGGAGATTCTTCAGGTTCTTTCGGCGTTTTCACCGGATTAGGGCTTTGAATGATTCCTCGTGTCGATGTGGTTTCGCTCGCGTAATGGAGTGTTCCAGGCGAGAGAATGTCTCCGTGATGCTCAATCGTGAAGAGCTTATCTGGCGGTCTAATAGCGGAGCGTTTGCTGAGAATGGGATCCTGGAAGTATAGGAGCTGTTCGCCAAAGATTGGTGACTGTCCGGCGATGAAGATCAGCATTGCTCCTGGAGAGACGATGCGTTGCGCTTCCCCTTGACCTTCCTTGACCGGCCCCGGCAGTCTCATGAGTTCGTCGATTGTGATGAGCGGTCTGGAGATGTGATCGACGTTTGTTGAGACGTTGGTGGCCAGCGGGCTTGAACGCGATCCGCTATAGCTGACCGCCGCTCTCAGGATGGTCGTCGTCCCCGCCATCTTCGAGAGGGCTTCGGCGGTCTCCGTTTTGTTCGGCGCAAACGCGATTCGAATATGGCAGTTGGAAATGATGCTCTCGTGGTTCCCGTAAGCATCCTTGATCTGCTCAATGTCCTGAGTAATGAGGTACGCCTTGATTCCATATCCTGCGATGTAGGCGAAAGCTGTCTCGAAGATGGGCATCTTCCCCAAACTTGGGAATTCATCTATGAGGAGCAGCAAGCGGTGGTCAGGGCGCGGTGTGAACTTCACATCTGTCTTGAGAGCCTGCTTGATCTTGGAATTGCGGACTTCTTCAAGTTCTTCCGTGAGCCGGTTGACGGCCATTGTGAAGATAAGCCGCAAGAGCGGTTTCAGGCGTTCGATGTCGCTCGGCGGCACAACCAGATACAGGCTTACCGCGTATTTGAAATGCTTGAGATCGTTGATTGTGAAATCGCTTTCCTCGATGCTTCGTTGAACGAGCGGATCGCTGTAGAGGATGAGCGTGGTTTTCGCAGTCGATAGTACGCCGGAGAATTCCTTGTCTTCCCTGTTGAGCATCTCCTGCATCTTTTCGAGAACGACGGGATGTACCAGTGTTTTCTGGCCATCTCGCATGTGCCAAAAACTGGTGGACTCCACATGGGGCGTGCGCATCACCTGTGAGAAGTATTCGCGCGCGACATTCACCTGTTGCTCGTTCATTCCCTCAAGATCGAGTGGCATTGTGAGGTCGGACATGAGCGGCGTTAGGGCGTTGGACAGCTCCGTAAGCGTGGCGAAGCGGTTCTTGCGTTTGGCAACATAGCATAGATGCAGAATCAGGCCGGTGATAAGGCTGGTTGCCGATTTGATCCAGTGCTCGTCATGGGTGCTTTCTTTGCCGCTTCTGCACAGCATCTCTGCGATGTTCTGCGCGTCGGATACCTCGCGCAACGTACCGATGCGCACCTCGGCCAGCGGATTGAAGCGCGCGCTATGCTCTTCCACCGGCGCAAAGCGAAAGCAGACCTGCCCAGCGGCAACCCGATAGCCAGCGGTGCGGTCCCAGTTCTCGCCTTTGATGTCGAAGATCACCGCGCTCTCCTCCCATGCCAAGAGTGTCGGGATCACAAGGCCGACGCCCTTGCCCGACCGCGTTGGTGCGAAGGCAAGAATGTGCTCGGGGCCTGCGTGTTTCAGGTATTCGACACGATCCGTTTTTTCGTCCTGCCACGCCCCGATGTAGACGCCGTGCTTTTGATTGGTCAGACCGGATTGTTCTATCTCTGTCGCGTTCGCCCATCGGGCGCTTCCATGAAGATCTTCGGTGTTTTGGGTGAGCTTCCTGTTTTGGTGTATGTTGAGCAACGCAACAACAAAGAGTGTTGCTGCAAACCCAGTAGCCGTAATCAGGGTCGAGGCCAGGAGAGGTTGTCGGATCGCAGGATTCAGCGAGTTCCCGAATCGGAGTATCCAGATAAACCACTTGTAGGGTGCATAGATTCTGATGGACGAAATCTGAAAGAGAGGCGCGCCCAGAGCAGGCTGGTAGTCAAAGTGCGCGGCGATGTGTTGCGTGGCGATGATGTTGGTTGCGATGAAGAGAAGCAGGCCGAACAGGGTTGACCGCCAGTTGTAGGTTCCCAAGTACCCAGGCGTCATTGGCTTCCGATAGAGAGAGTTGCTTGCGCTCATTGTTTATCGCTCCAGTTGATCAGGTTGCCGGGGAAGCAGGGGAATGGTGCGGTAGTGCGCTTCGGCGCGTTCGAGGCTGTATACTGCGGTGGCTTTGAAAAGTCTCGCTGTTTCCATCTCCTGGCCTGGAAGTGGAATAATCGTGTACGTCACTGTCTGGTCGTACTCCGAACATCCGGCAGTCATCATAAAGAGCCCGCGGACTGTCTGAGATCGCTCTTCGCCGGGTATCATCCCTGCCGATAGCCCCAAAACAGCTCGCTTGCCTGCCGGGTATCCATAGACTGCGTTCATGAGCGTGGTTGCGAGGGTGATGTCGTTGGTCGTGATTTGAACGGTAGCGCCGTGTTCTTGTTGGTATTGCTGCGTCATCGAGTGTTCGATGTGTTCAGCCATCCGATGAAAGTGACCTGCGTGTCCGTTGTAGATTTCAGCTTGCTTCATATCGATCCTCTTGTTATTACTTCGGTGCGTTGAGCGCATGTGTTGAGCGTAAGGAGCGGCCTTGTCTGTCCTTGCATGAAAGTCAGTGGGATGGCTGCCACTTCAGTTGTGGCAGCCATCCCAGGTTGTGAGTTGCGAGTACCCAAGCGCGAGAGCTGGCGATCAGCGGTCAAGTTCTTGCGTGGTCTTGGTTCGTGTGGCGCGGCGCTGTTCCCGTTCTTCCGGGGTTCTGCCGGACTGGTTGGAGTGATACCAAGCGCACTTGCCAAAGATTGCGGCCAGTTCCTGGCGCTTTTCTGGAAGCGGCTCGGCGGCGATGCGAAGGTTCTGGTTGGGAGCGCCGTTTGGAGGCCGCTCTATGCACAGGGCGAACGTATTGTTGAACTCCTTGGTCGCGGAGCCACTGTTTTCGACGCTTGCCGCGAGCGCGGAGAACTCCCTCAAAGCCGCCTTCTTTGAGGCCGCAAACACGTCTTTGTCGAAGGATGTGAGGCCCTTCGCTGCTGAGGCGTTGTGGTAGAAGGCCGTGGCTAGGAACTCTTTTGCAACGTCGGGACTCCTCAGTGAGAAGGAGTTCCTGGGATACTCGGAGTTGAGGCAGTTGATCTTCGAGGCCAACATGATTTTTGCCATTTCACGGTGATGAGCGGTGTGCTCCTGGCGGGCGGCACAATATTCTTCCTTGGCCCTCTGAACGGCGTCTTGCCTGGTTTCGCCCTCCTTGACATCGATTGGGTGTGTGAGCCGGCCGAGGTAGGACTCGAAATCCTTGTCGCAAACTGCTTTTTGCTCCGGAGACAGAGCATCGTATCCGTCTTTCTCCCGCAGATACGACCCGCGCACGGGCGCATCCGCTTGGTTCTCCAGAGTGTCAAGCTCCTGTTGTGGGTCCGCTTCCTGGTCAGTTCCAGGGAAATCGGTTTCGCTTAGAGCCGTGTGTTCGGCCTGCTGCTCTTTCGCTTTCGAGCCGCGGTGCCCTGGTTTCGCGCTTGGCGCAGGGGCTTCTAGAGGATTGACTTGGGTTGCCATACTCTTGGCTTCGCTTTCTGTGCGCGACTGGTGCGCACGGTTTGGGTTGTCGGTGTGCTCGATGGAATGTCGAGCAGGTTGGACCAGTTCGGCCTGCCCTCGCGGTTGTCTCAAAACCGCAGGCATAGCCCATGCTTTGTGTAAGAATACCATATTGTTGTCATTTATGTATGATGGCATGACGGAGCGACGGTTATCCTGTGAAATGATGTGGTTTGGGGGGGTATCAGGAACAATCAGGCTGGACTCTGGGCTGGCGTAAGGTGTCGGGCAGAGTCTTGGAAGGGGAGCAAGTGGCAGTGAAGAAGTCCGCGAAGAAGGCAGTACTGAAGGTAAACCGCGAGGGGCAGCGATGGATTGGCGACCGTCCAGGCATGACACTGCGCCTACCTATTGATCTGCGCGAAGCAATTACCGAGGAGTCGCGCGTAAAGGGCGATCTTGCCAGAATCGTCCTCTTTGCCTTGGACCACGTTGACCGAGAAAAGGTGGAGATCATGCAGACCCGCAAGGCCGGCATGGAGCTTTCCAACCCTCAACTTCTCCATGTCGGCGCACAGGCCCGACTGACGCTCAAAGAGTGGGCTGAAGCCGAAGGCGTCAGCGTGAATGCGATTGTCGTCAGCTTCCTCGAAGAGTTCTTAAAACGCCTGAAGAAGAGCAAGGCGCTGAGGGAAGAACTCCGACAGGAGATTCGTGTCAACCGGGGATTTGTTGCGAGCTGAAATGCTCCATTTTTACGCTGGACCAGCTTGTCAAACTATGAAATGGTTTTCACTTGGCACGAAATCCAACGCGCTTGATAGATAGGAGTTGGGCATGGAAACGCGGTATGGGCTGTTCGCGACAGTTGACCGCCGAATTCCTGAATACTGGCCGATTTTTCGTTACTCAAGCCTATGTGACGTCGGCTCTCACCTCTAACAACCAGAGCAGGTATATCCTTATCACATCTAGTTCCATCAGGAATAAGGACGAGATGCCAAAGCCCGGACGCCGCACCAGCACTACCTCGGATGAACTGGCCCGGTTTACCGATCGAGAGGACCAGCAGGCGCTCTTTCAGCGTCAATTGTTTTCGGCGCAGGAACCGCCTGTTCTCATGTACTTCGGTGTTGGGGGAGCCGGGAAGACCTGGCTTCTGAAAAGGCTGCGGAGTCAGGTCCCAGCTGATATCCCATCGGCCTATCTCGATTTCGACGTGGCCGCCGGTGGCAAGCGCTTTGGTCTTGATCCCGCGACTGCGTTACAAAGTATCCAACATCAACTCGCGGCCCCAGCACCGCGTTTCGATTTGGCCCTGGCCACCATGCGGCACAAGCAAGGTGGCGCGGCAGAACCCGGCCTGTGGATCGATGTGGCAGCCGAGCTTGTGGGGGGGGTTGTGCCCGGCGGCGGAGCCGTCCTGAAGCGGTTGAGCAGCCATGCCATCTCCCGCCTAAAAGGAACGGCGCTGGAAAGGCTCCTTGCGTCCGCCGCCGGAACCCAACTCGCAATTGAGTTGCGCTCGAAGACCGATCAAGAGATTGGGAATGAGCTTCTGTACTATCTCGCCGCCGACCTCCGCGAATCTCTCCCCGTTCATCTGCAACGGGCCGTGACCTGCGTCATTTTCCTCGATACATTCGAGGCCGTTGGAGCAGGTTTTCAGAATGAGGAGCACAAGCGCCTGCAGGAAAAGTGGATTCAGGATATGGCGGCGGAGTTTAACTTTGGTCTCACCGTAATCGCCGGGCAAAACCGGCTCTCCTGGGACGAGGCAGACCCCGACTGGGCAAGCCACCTTGACCAGCACTTGGTGGGCGGATTATCTGAGGACGATGCCCGCAGTTTTCTTGTCAAATGCAACATCGACGCCACGGATTTGCAGAAGAGCATTCTTGCCACCTCAAAGGAATCCACAGGCGGTTATCACTGCTTCAGTCTGGGCCTGTGCGCGGACATCGTCTTCAACGAACGCAAGGCAGGTACGGAACCTGCGGCGAATACCCTGCACTTCAACCCCCAAGAATGGGAGAAACTCGCCAGACGCTTCCTCAAATCGTTGGCATCCGATGCCGAGCGCCGTTGGATTGAACGTCTCGCTTTGCCTCCGCGGTTCGACGAAGCCGCAGCGCGCTGGGCGTATTCGTCGGAACGCAGCGCACCACAGGATGCGGCCTGGGAAGGCTTGCACGATTACAGCTTTGTAGAACGAATCTCCGGCAGTCGATGGTCCTCCATCCGTGCGGAGATGCGCGCTGCAATGAAAAATCAGCCGTCAGCACGTTTGCGCGTGATGCAGGATCACAGACTTTGGACCGAATATTGGTCAAGCCGCTCTAAATCTACGACAGATGAAGCCGCGGGATTGGCCTGGTATCACACTTACTGCCGTCTCCCTACACTAGCTATGGCCATCTGGAGCGACTTGGCAGAGAGCGCTTCTGAAGCCATCCCCGCCAGAATGAGAGAAAACCACAGTCTGCTGCAATGGATTGAGCCGCTAGAGTTATGGAAAGCTCCTCCGAGCTCCTGGAAAGAAGCTCACGCGCTCCTTTATTTTGGCGAAAGACTTATATTCTCAAAATGGAATGTGAGTCTAAGCGTACTGAAAGCTATCGCATATTTGGAGATGGCGTTTCGGGTTCTCACTGAGCAAGACTTTCCACAAGACTGGGCACTGACCCAAGAGGTTCTCGGCAAGGCATGGGCTATGCTGCCTACGGGTGATCGTACGGCTAACCTAGTGAAGGCTATGGCTTGTTTCGAGGCGGCGTTGCGTGTCCGTACTGAGCAGGAGTATCCGCAAGACTGGGCCAAGACCCAACACCATCTCGGCATCACATGGAGCGACCTGCCTACGGGTGATCGCGAGGCCAATCTTGTGAAGGCAATCGCCTGTTGTGAGGCAGCGTTGCGCGTCCAAACAGAGCAGGAGTTTCCGCAAGACTGGGCCAGGACCCAGACTAGCCTCGGCAGCGCGTGGAGTAGCCTTCCCACAGGCGATCGCGCGGCCAATTTTGTGAAGGCTATAGCCTGTTATGAGGCAGCGTTGCGCGTCCGAACCGAGCAGGAGTTTCCGCAAGACTGGGCCGCGGTCCAGAATAGTCTCGGCAACGCATGGTCGCGGATGTCGTCGGGTGACCGCAAGGTTAATCTTCAGAAGGCCATCGCCTGCTACGAAGCTGCGCTCCGTGTCTATACCGAGCAGGAGTTTCCGCAATACTGGGCCATGGTTGAAGCCAACCTCGGTATGGCGTGGAGTGACCTGCCCACGGTGGACCGGGCGGCCAATCTGTTGAAGTCCATCGCATGCATCGAGTCGACGCTGCGATTTTTCACCGAGCAGGACTTTTCGCACGACTGGGCCAAGGTCCAGAACAATCTCGGCTGCGCATGGAGAGACCTGCCAACAGGCGACCGCGCGGCTAACCTGCAGAAGGCCATTGCCTGTTACGAGGCGGCTCTGCGTGCCTACACGGAACATGGGATTCCCCTGGATCATAATGAGATCGCCGAGAGCCTGTCCTCCGCGCGATCAGCGTTGGCAGGCTTGCAGGTTGGAGCAAACAGCGACCCAGCGTGATGTACCTTACGTCCGCTCACGAAATCCGGCGGGGCCTCTGAGCGCATACCCTTAAGACTAGATCAAGAGCAAATGGCGATTGCGGGTCGAGCATTGAAACAATGGTGATCGGTTGCGGTCACGTTACCGCGCCCTTCGTTTGTTCATAGGCCATCCAAGAGATGTCCATAAGCTTGACGGATAAGTAACGGAAACGCCGATTGCGCCAGAATGGATTCTGGATTTACGCGAAATCGCCTTCCCACTCAAGAAGCAATACAAGATCAAAGGGCAGGAGGACGGGCGTTACACAACGGGCCTGCTAGGCTCGTCAAGGCAGCGCATACCAGGAGCCCTTGCCGGTTCCAT
>Ga0302319_10025524_pt1 | contig 10455 bp, 7 predicted proteins | sample Bog_T0_2_FD_203319 | JGI IMG/M metagenome (GOLD analysis project Ga0302319, IMG submission 203319) | Peat permafrost microbial communities from Stordalen Mire near Abisko, Sweden - Bog_T0_2 | ecosystem: Environmental > Terrestrial > Soil > Wetlands > Peat | place: Sweden: Abisko, Stordalen Mire... | reverse complement strand
TGATTCCGTCCGGACTCTCCGCGCGGTATATTGCGTACGGCACGGGGTTGCACGAGGGCCCCGGCAGAACGGTTCCGCTGAAGTTCCAGTCCGCCGGCACTTTCAACGAATACGCCTCCACCTGTAACAGCGGGTCGAAGAGGCTGGCCTGCCTGGTGGCAGTCGACGGCATTGCGGTCCTGGATGGCTGGGCCTGATACGGCGAGGCCGCCTGCACTCCCGGTTTCGGCTGTTGGCCGCATGCGATCCCCAAACCTGCCAGGACCATAGCGATCCGGGTCAATCGATTCGCCGCAATTCGTTGCATCGTAACCTCCATGTGATGTCCCCTTCGCGCTGAACGGGCTCTATGCCGATATATGTGCGATTTCGGGCCGCGACGGCTCACCATGCTGGAAAATTCCGTCGCCTGAACTGTGCGAGGCTCAATAAGAGTGGCCGTTACCTCTCCGTTCTCCGCCAGCCGTCCTGCCGGCTGGGGGCGCTGGGCTGCCGTCGTTGCGCCCGGGTTGCTGTTATACGCGCTCCCGCTGCCGGGGCTGAATCCCGTGCAGCGCCACTTGTTGGCTGTGTTTGCGGCTACCATCGTGGCCCTGGTGGCGCAACCTGTCCCCATGGGCGTGAGCGTGCTGGTGGCCATGACCCTGCTGGCGCTCACCGGGACCCTGCCGCCGGCCAAAGTGCTATCCGGCTTCAGCAACGTCACCGTCTGGCTGATTTTCATCGCCTTCCTGTTCGGCCGTGCCTTCACCGTGACGGGGTTGGGAAAGCGGGTGGGTTACCTTTTCATCCGGCGCTTTGCCCGCGGCCCGCTCAGCCTGGGTTATTCGCTGGCGGCGGCGGATCTGGTGCTGGCGCCCTTCATCCCCTCGGACACGGCGCGAGGCGGCAGCGTGATCTTCCCCGTGACGCGCAGCGTCGCCTCGGCGCTCGGCTCGGAACCGGGGCCCACCGCCGGCCGCATCGGCGCCTACCTGGTGCTGGCGTCGTTTCACACCACCTATACCGCGTCCGCCATGTTCCTCACCAGCATGGCCGCCAATCCCCTGATCGCCGATTTCGCTTTGCGGATTGGCCACGTTCAGCTCACCTGGGGGCGCTGGTTCGCCGGGGCGTCGGTCCCCGGTTTGTTGACTCTGGCCATCGTGCCCTGGCTGCTTTGCCGGCTGGTCAAGCCGGAACTTCGCGACATGGAGGGTGCGCGGGAACTGGCGTGTGGCGAGCTTCACAGCATGGGAGCGTTCCGTCGGCAGGAGAAGTGGCTGGTAGCCATCCTGCTGGCGGTGATGGCTGGGTGGGTGACGTCGCCCTGGCACGGTATTTCCAATACCTTCGTGGCCCTGAGCGGTCTTTCGGCCATCCTTTTGACCGGCGTCCTCACCTGGGAAGACTTGTTGGGGGAGCGACGGGCCTGGGACGCCCTCATCTGGTTCGCACCGCTCCTGATGATGTCCGACGCACTGCAGGAAACCGGGGTCGTCAAGATCCTTTCGGGCAAGCTGTTCGGGCTGATGGCGGGATGGGGATGGATGCTCGTGCTGGGGGCACTGGCGGTCTCGTATCTCTATCTGCACTATGGCTTTGCCAGCCTGACCGCGCACGCCACGGCGCTCTATCCGGGCTTCCTGGCCGCGGCTCTGGCTGCCGGTGTTCCGCCTCTCGCGGCGGCGCTTCCGCTGGCCTATCTCTCCAGCCTGAACGCCTGCCTGACCCACTATGGAACCGGTTCCGCTCCGGTCTTCTTCGGCGCCGGGTATGTGCGCCAGGCCGAGTGGTGGCGCCTCGGATTCCTGATCTCCGTGGTCGACCTGGTGGTGTGGATGGGAATCGGGATGTGCTGGTGGAAGCTGATCGGGTTTTGGTAATCAACGCTCGGAGCGCAAATTGCGTCTACATAGATGGCAGGTTGCCGACAGTCCTTTAGGCAGGCTTGGTCTGCCCTTGTACCCCCTTGTGGGACTGCCGGCAACCTGCGGAGAGCGGTGCGTTAAGATCGGACATCATGGGCGAGTACGACAGCGAACTTTCCAAGATCGTAGCGGAACTGAACCGGGCAGCCCCCAGCCAGAAGACGCCCTCGTCGCGCAGTCCGCAAAGCACGGCCTCTTTGGACAAAGTGCTGCAGCAAGCGGCCGGCCGCATGGCGTCGGATATCCTGCTGGTGGCCGGCGCGCCGGTCATGCTGCGTGTCACCGGAAACCTGGTGACCGCGCCCGGGCCCGCGCTGGACGCCGAGGACGTGCGCAGCCTGGTGCTGCCCCTGCTGGAAACCCATCAAGCCGAGGAGTTGCACAAGAACAAGACCGTGGACTTCGGGTTTTTCCGTGAGAGTCTGGGGCGGTTCCGCGTCAACATCCACCACCAGCGCGGCACGCTGGCGGCTTGCATCCGGCTGCTCCCTTCGAAGATCCCCACGCTGGAATCGCTGCACCTCCCGGGGCACCTCGCCAAACTGGCCGAGCGGCGCCAGGGCATGGTGCTGCTGACCGGTCCTACGGGCTGCGGCAAGAGTTCCACCCTGGCGGCGCTGATCGACATTGTGAACAGCCGGCGCGCGGCGCACGTGGTAACCATCGAGGACCCGGTGGAATACCAGCACAGTAACCGCAGCGCGGTGATCGAACAGATCGAAGTGGGCCGCGACACTCCGGATTTTGCCATCACGCTGCGCAGTATCATGCGGCAATCCCCGGATGTCATCCTGGTAGGCGAAATGCGCGACGCCGAGACCATGGCCACCGCGCTGACTGCCGCGGAGACCGGGCACCTGGTGCTTTCCACGCTGCACACTAACGACACCATCCAGTCCGTCTCGCGCATTCTGGATTCGTTTCCCGCGGGCAACCAGCCGCAGATCCGCCAGCAGGTTTCGCTGGCGCTGGCGGCGGTGATCGCGCAGCAATTGGTCCCGGGAGTGGACGGCGTGATGCGCTGGCCGGCAACCGAAATCATGATCGCCACCGATGCGGTGCGCGCGCTGATCCGCAAAGGCGACGACCATCAGCTCCGCTCCTCGCTTTCGGTGGGAAAGGCGGAAGGCATGATCACCATGGAGCAATCGCTGGTGGAGCTGGTCCGCGCCGGCCGGATCGACCGGGAAACGGCCTACGCGCACTGTTACCGGACCGAAGACTTACAGAGATATCTGTCGTAACGGTGGGGCGGACTCCCTGGTCCGCGGCCGACCCCCCGGTCGGCCTGCCGGCGATTGCAGACGCCTGATTCTTCGAGAAAAAAAGCGGGTCCGAGGGGTCCGCCCCATGAACTATGCAGATCCGCCTGCGCTACTACATCCAAACCCGCCGCTTTGCCAGCGGGACGTCCAGCCGGGCTGTCGTTCCACCACCCGGGGCCGGGGCGATTTTCAGGGTGCCGCGCAATGCGGCGGCGCGGCCTGCCATGCTGGCCAGACCATGGCCGGCGCTCTGATCGCCGGGGTCGAAGCCGCAGCCATCGTCGTGCATGGTGAGTTCCAGGTGGCCCCCGCTCAGCCTGAAGACAATCTTCACTTGCCTCGCGCCGGAATGGCGCGCGGCGTTGCTGACGCACTCTTTGAAAATGAGAAACACCTGGCGGCGCAGATCGACGCCCAGCGCTATATCGCCCTCGGCCCCGTGCGCGTCAAAGGTAAAATCGATGCCGCTGGGCACCAGCATTTCGCCGGCGAACTGACGCATCCTGCGGGTCAGATCCAATAGATTGTCGCGCCGCGGGTTGACGGACCAGACGATGTCCGACATGGAATCCACCAGTTCGCGGGAAATGCGGGCAATGCGTCCCAGCGGATCGAGCGCCTCCGCGTCGGTATCGCCTGCGGCGTCGCCCGGCCTTCGCGCCACCTCGCTGAGGATGGCAATCTGCGAGAGGCTCGACCCGATATCGTCGTGCAGGTCGGTGGCGATGCGCGTTCTGATGTGCTCCAGCTCCAGCATGCGCTCCAGGCGAAAGCGGTAGAAACCGTAAAGCAGCAGGCTTCCCAGAGCCAGGAACAGCAGGCGAAACCACAGGCGCGCCCACACGGGGGGAGGAATCCGAAAACCGATGGACGCCGGGATCGCCGAGACCTCTCCGCGACTGTCCACGGCGCGCGCCAGGAAACGGTACGTGCCGGGGCTGAGGCCAGCCAGGTTGACGCTGCGCTGATCTCCGGGCGCGCTCCAGTGCTCCCCGGCCGCCCCAATGCTGTATTGATATTGCATCACTTCCCCCGCTTCGAAGTTGATGCTGCCGAAGCCGATCTGCACATCGCCGCTGGAGAATTCCAGGCCGGAGAGCGCGGTTTCACCTAGCTGGGATATGGAATACGGCGTTCCCGCGACGGTCAGCCCGGTGATGCGAATGGGCGGCGGCGGGCGCGGCCGGTCGGGTTCGGGAATCAAACGAGAGATGCCCTTGGTAGTTGCGAACCAAAGCCAGCCGCGGTGATCGCGGGTGGAACTGAGCGGCGTATCGTTGGCCAACCCGTCGGCGATCGTATAGTGCTTGATGCGGCCGGTCGCCGGATCCAGCCGGTCCAGGCCGCGGCCTGTTCCCACGTAGATGCGTCCCCACTCATCGGCGGTGATACTACTGACGCTATCGCTGGTGAGACCATGGGATGCGTCATAGACGCGGATGGTGGGGCGCTCCGCGTCGGGCCGATCGATGCGGCCCAGACCGCCATCGCCGCTGCCGATCCACAAGCGGCCGGCCTGGTCCACATACAGGGCGTGGATGAATCCTCCGGGAACCCCATCCTGGCGGCCGAACTGGGTGAAGCTGCCGTTCCGGTATCGCACCAGGCCGCCGCCGTAGAGCCCCAGCCAGACGCTGCCCGCACGATCTTCGGCGAAGGCGGAAATGAGTTGTTCGATGGGACCGTTGGTACGCCCGAAATTCCGCAGGCCGGTCAGCGGATCCCAGCGGGCCACTCCGTTCCCGGGTCCTCCCATGGCAATCCACATACCGCCCAGGGAGTCTTCGAATAAGTTGTAAGTCGATTTGCCGGCGAGTTCGCCCTGGAGGGCGATCACCTCCTCCGGACGGGCGCTCGCCAGGCGGTTGACCGGGACGTTTTGGAGCCGCACCGGACTCTGTGGCATGGCCAACCACCATCGGCCCAAGCGATCCTGCAAGGTCGGTACCCAAGGCCATTGATAGGGAGCGGGAGGAGAGGCCGAATGGAATTTCTCTCCGTCGAACCAACTGACATAGGCGTGATGGGCTGCGAGGTCATTCCCGGCCGCGCACAGATTGCCGGCACGATCTTCGAATACCTGTATGGGGCGGTCGCTGCCCAGACCGTCGGCATGCGTATAAGTCACGAACCCGTTGCGCACAATGCGCATCAGGCCGCTGCTTTCGCCGCCCACCCAGAGATTTCCTTCGCGGTCGTGCGCCAGGGCGGTGATGGTTTCATCGCTTAAGCCCTGCGCTTTGCCGTAGGTGCGAATGGTGGTCCGGCCGGAGGCGTCCACGCGGATTTCGCTGAGGCCGCCGATCAGCGAACCGGCCCAAATGGCCCCATCCGGCGCGAGGGAGAGCGCCTTGATGTCCTTGTAGGCAAGTCCATCCACCTCGGTATAAACGTGCGCGACAATTCTCTGTCCGGGCCGGGGGTCGGCAACCATCAGGCAGAGCCCATCGCGCGTACCGGCCCAGATGCGGCCTTGACTGTCTTCGAGGAGAGCTTCCACAAAGGTGGTCGGCAGGCCTTCACGGGTCGAGTACGCCTCCACCCGCCCGTTGGGAAAACGCCGGAAGAGGCCAGACGCTCCACCGATCCACAGCGCACCCTGGCGATCCTCCATGACGGCCCGCATCTCGGCGAAATCGCCTTCCCGCGGCGTGCCCAGGTCGATCCACTGCGGCGCTTCGGACGGCGCGCCGGGATTGATCTCGCGAAACAGCCCGGCGGCGGTGGCTGCCCAGATGGCGCCGGACCGGTCCTGGGCCAGGGCGTTGACCCCGCCGTACAATTCGGGCTGGGGCCGGTGATAAAGAGTGAACAGGTGCTCCGGCGTTTTGGGATGCAGACGGCATAGGCCGTTCGCGGTGGCAACCCAATAGGCGCCGTCACGGGCTTCCAGCAGGTCGTTGATCCCCCGGCTGGCCAGTCCGTCGCGTGTTCCATAGTTGACGAAGCCATAGCCATCGAAGCGCGAAAGACCCTCGGCGGTGGAAATCCAGATGAAGCCTTTCGAATCGGCCACGATGCGCTGGATGCGGTTGCGTGCCAGGCCGTCGGCGGTGGTGTAGAGTTTCACCGGCAGGCGCTCGGCGGGAAGAGGCGCGTGGGCGAGCAGAAGCAATAGCGTCGTGACCGCTGCACAACGGGGCGCGAGGATTCGCCAGGTGCTAGCGCAGAATGCCATCGCGCAAAGCCTTGGCCACGGCCTCCGATTTCGAGTGCACTTGCAGCTTCTCGTAGATGCTGCGCACGTGGAAGGAGAGGGTATTGACGCTGATTCCCAGATCGGCCGCGGCAGTCTTGTAATGGTGGCCTTCGCCGAGCAGCCGGAGAACGCGGGTTTCCTGCGAGGTAAGGGTGTACTCCGCCATTTCCGGAGGCCGCACCTGGCGAAATAGAGCGATCACGCGCCGGGCCACTTCCGGCGACATGGGAGCGCCGCCGGCATGCACTTCCCGCAGGGCCTCGAGAATCCGCGGCGGTGGGGTTTTCTTCAGCAGGTAGCCGCAAGCGCCGGCGCACATGGCTTCGAAGATCCGGCGATCGTCGTCGTAGACCGTGAGCACCAGGAATTGCGCGTTGGGGCAGAGCGTTTTCATGACGCGAATTCCCTCGATTCCCGACATGCCGGGAAGGCCGATGTCTACCAGCACCACATCGGGACGGGCCTGCTCCAATTGGCCCTGTGCCTCTTCGATGGAGCCGAATGCGCCGCGGCACTGGTAGCCTTCCGTGCGTCCGATCAACAGAGCCAGCCCCTCACGGACTTCGCGCTGGTCTTCGACGATAGCGACACGGATCGTGCTGGGCTGGCTGGTCATGATAACTAAGCTTAGGACAACAGGATAGCAATTCAGCCCCACCAGTATAGGTGGCTTGCGCCATCGCCTGGCGTTTCGCGGGCGGCGCGGCGGGGCTGGGAATATGTAGCGATGGGGAGTTCTCATCCCACCTATTTAGGTGTTTGTCGATTCCTCGACATCGTGCGATTATTAGTCCGCAGTCCAACCACTGAGCCGATCCGGCAGCGAAGATATCCAAAATTCTCTGTCACATCTTGCCGAGTCTACGGAATCGATTTCCGATGGGTTGGGCGGAGCCATGCCCGTCTTGCGGAGGATATAAATGAAACGTCTATCAATCGTAGCGACTCTTTTGCCGCTCAGCCTATCCGGGCTGTTCGCACAACCTTACATCCGAACCTATGTGGCCACTACCGGCGCCGACACCGCCACGTGTGGCCGCCATAGCACGCCTTGCGCTTCCTTCCAGCAAGCGGTGGCTAACACCGCCGCAGGGGGCGAGCTCGACGCTCTCGATGCCGGCGACTTCGGGCAGCTCTTTGTGGGGCCGTCGATTACCATCGATGGCGGCCCCTGGATGGCCGGCATCAATACCATAGCGGGTGTCGGTTGCACCGGCGTGGTTACCGCCGCTGTTTGTGTGATCCCCGGCCAGGCATCGACGGTAGTTCTGCGAAATCTCTCCATTAACCTGGCTTCCAGCGGCAACAACTACACGGGAATCGAAACCGCGCCGTTCTTCGGCGCCGCCGTGACCGTATACATCGAAAACGTGCAAGTAACAGGGGCCAAGGATTTCTGTGTCTACAACAGTAATGCCTCAGTCGTCATTCGTGACAGCAATTTCAGAAATTGCGGTGTGAGCGGCGTGTACAGCGTCGGATTGGCGCCCGTTACGATTGAGAACGTCGTCATTAGCGAGTCGCTGATCGGCGTGAACGTGGCCACGGGCAGCGGCCTCCTCTACCCTGCGGGGGTCTTTGCCAGCGTTGCGATTCACAATTCCAATATCAGCCAGAATGGCACGGGGATTTCGGTGATCTCCGGCCCCGTGCCGGCCGTGGTGACGGTCGATAGCACGATGGTTTACAAGAACGGCACGGGTATCTCCGCCATCACCGGAGGGGTCGCACAACTCAGCAACGTCACGGTGACCGGCAACGGCACCGGGCTGGTGTCGGGTACCGGCGGCAGCATCGTTTCCTTCGTCAATAACCGCATCAACAACAACACGACTAACGGCACGCCCACGTCGAGCGTGTACATGAAGTAGGGATACCCATCTATCATGTGCAAAATCAAATGTCATATGCGATGTCTGCTGGCGAGCGGTCTTCTCTTGTTATGGGCCACTCACCATGCGCGCGCCGGGACCATAACCAACGGCGGGTTCGAGGCCGGGGGCGGCTCACTCGCCGGTTGGACGGCAACCGCTTCCGGCTATTCTGCCTGGTACGTGCAATCCGGCAACGTGGCGCCGGTGAATGCCTTTACCGTCCCGCTTCCTCCGGAAGGCACTTACGCAGCCATGACTGACGGTGGCGGCCCCGGCGCCGCGGCCCTGTTGCAGTCCTTTACGGTGCCGGGAGACGCTCTCGACGTGACCCTATCCTTCGATTATTACGTGCTCAACCCCGAATCGGCGATCGGCACGTACGCGATTCCGTCACCCGATTCGCTGGATTGGACCAGCGTGGCAGTGCAAGAGGCACGAGTGGACCTTCTCACGCAGGCCGCGGCTCCGTTCGACGTCACTCCCGTCGGTTCGGGCGGCGGGCTGGTGGCCAACCTGTTCGAGACCCAACCGGGAGATTCCAACGGCACGGAGGACAACCCCTTTTACTTATCCTTTTCCGCGGATATCACCGCCGACGTGGTTTCCGGCGGCGCCTATCAGCTACAGTTTGCGGAAGCCAACAATCTGGGGTCGTTGGTGTTCGGCATCGATGACGTGCAGCTCACCGTTTCCGAATCCCGGGATGGCGACCCTCCTCCAGTGCCGGAGCCGGGGACGGTTCTGTTGGCGGCCACCGGGCTCCTGATACTGGCGGCCTGGAAACGGAGCCGGCTACCTCGCACAGAGCCTCGAACGGGCATTTCAGATGTAACAACATAGACAGGATTTTCCGTTGACTCGAGTGAGCTTTCCGCATAGAATCTAGGCTGTCCGACAGAGGGGATTCTGATGGGAGTGGAGTTACGCCCGCTGGGAGTAAGCTGCAATATTGTTTGCCAGTATTGCTACCAGAACCCTCAGCGGGACGCCGGCAATCTCTCTAAGCGCTATGACATGGCAGCCATGAAGGCCGCCGTGGAACGCGATGGCGGTCCGTTCACCCTTTTCGGAGGCGAGCCGCTCCTGGTTCCGGAGCAAGACCTCGAAGAACTTTGGCGGTGGGGGTTGGAACGGTTCGGCTCGAACGGCATACAGACCAACGGCGTCCTCATCAACGACAACCACCTCCGCCTGTTCCGCCAGTATCGGGTACACGTGGGAATCTCTATCGATGGCCCGGGTGAGTTGAACGACGTACGGTGGGCGGGCAGCATCGAAGCCACCCGGCAAGCCACGGCTAAGACCGAAGCCGCGATGGAGCGTCTTTGCCGCGAGGGGATGCCGCCCAGCTTGATCGTCACGCTCCACCGCGCCAATGCTACGGCCGGCAAGCTTCCCATCCTCCACGACTGGATGCGCCGCCTGGACGCCATGGGCGTGCGCTCCGCCCGTCTGCACCTGCTGGAAGTGGAGCTGGAATCCATCCGGCGCAAATACGCGCTCAGCGCCGCGGAAAACGTGGCCGCGCTGGAGAGCTTCGCGGTGCTGGAAGAAACCCTGCCGGCGCTGCGGTTCGACGTGTTTCAGGATATGGAGAACATGCTGTTCGGACGCGACAACTCCACCACGTGTGTGTGGACCGCCTGCGATCCCTATACCACCCGCGCCGTGCAAGGTGTCGAAGGTACCGGTCAGCGCAGTAACTGCGGACGCACGAACAAAGAGGGCATCGATTTTGTCAAGGCGGACACCCCCGGGTTCGAACGATACCTGGCACTCTACCATACGCCCCAGGAATACGGCGGCTGCAAGGACTGCCGCTTTTTCCTGATGTGCAAAGGACAATGCCCCGGCACCGCGCTCGCCGGCGACTGGCGCAACCGCAGCGAGCACTGCGAGGTGTGGCTGTCGCTCTACCGGTTTCTGGAGTCGCGCTGGCTGGATCGCGGCCGCACGCCGGTCTCCGCGCACCCCTTTCGCAAGCTGATCGAGGCGCGCGTGGTCGCCGGTTGGGAGGCCGGCCGGAATCTATCGATGTGCGAAGTCATTGAGAGCTTGAAAGCCGCTGCCGGTCTGCCTTCAGCCGCGGCCGGCACCTCACACGGAGACGCCCATGGCGACCACTTCGATTCTCGCGCCAACTGAGCCGGTCTCCGGGCCCGCCATGGAGCGGCTGGATTTCCGGCTGCACGACTTTACGCGTTGGG
>Ga0302319_10025523_pt1 | contig 10455 bp, 4 predicted proteins | sample Bog_T0_2_FD_203319 | JGI IMG/M metagenome (GOLD analysis project Ga0302319, IMG submission 203319) | Peat permafrost microbial communities from Stordalen Mire near Abisko, Sweden - Bog_T0_2 | ecosystem: Environmental > Terrestrial > Soil > Wetlands > Peat | place: Sweden: Abisko, Stordalen Mire... | reverse complement strand
TCGTTGAGCTGCGCCAGCACATCGCTCAGCTTGTCGGCTGCGGGCCAGCCGGCGGCGAAGCCCGCTCCGTAGATCTTTCGCAACGTGCCCACCAACGTGTTGCCGTGCTTGTGGCTGATCTCGCCATCCTTGTCGCGGTGGCGATTGTCGAGGCCTGTCTTGCTCATGGTGCTCTCCCTGCGCCGCGGACTGTGCCGCGGTCGGCCGACAGCATCCTCCCGCCGCAACCAAATGGCAACGGACGGCGTCAGGCAAATGTCACAATCGGGGTCGAGGCGGTCCAGCCTACCTCATCCGTGACGATCACCGGAAACGACCGGCCACGCTTCTATTGGAAGCCCGTCTTCGGCTTGATCGTGAGGGCCGACTTTGTCGAGGACAGGGCGCTGTCGATGGCCGCCTTGGTCTGCGCGGTCCAGGAATTGGCCTCATAGGTGGGACCGGCGGTGAAGCCTGTCTTGGGCCTGCCAACGACGGCGGTCTTTACCTGCGAAAGCGTGGCCTCGAAGCTCGTCGTGGCCGCGGTGGCGGTTTGTTTGACCTGGGCGGTCTGCCTGGCAAGCATGTCCGCCACGTCGGATGCGACCGATGATATCGTCGTCATGTGCTGCTCCCTCGTGCGGGGAGCATCGGATGCGGATGGTTAATGAATTGCTAAGAGAGGGTGGCGGCGGGGTACCGGGGGACTCGACCCGACGTGCCAAACCACATGAAGGGCAGGGCGCGGGTTCTTGAAACTCCGACGCAATCGCGTCGGGTCATCTTGGTTGCGAGGAGAAAATGGCGATGGTCAAAAATCGTCGAAGGCGCGCCCGGTTGTTGGCGATCCCAGCAGGATTCGAACCTGCAACCCACGGAGTAGAAATCCGTTACTCTATCCAGTTGAGCTATGGGACCGTTGGCGGCGTTATAGCATTGCCAATATGAAAAATCCGCTGCCCCGCCAAGCCCGTTCCGAACCGTTTTCTGTCCCCCGGCGACAAAGCCGGGAGCGGTGGACCATTGGCTTTGGTTCGCCGCCGGCGCAAGGCTGCGTCACGGCCGGCTGACGGCCGGGGCCACGATTCGTGCTTCCGGCAGATTCGGCTTTCCGACGAATGTTGCATGCGACTTTTTCGCCCGCCTGTTCCGCCGCCATGAGTCCGTCACCTTTTGGCGCACTTCTGTTCGAGACGCGGCGTTCGTCCGCGAGGGAGCTCCGTCATGATTGGTTTGGTTCGCGCCGCAGCACTTTGCGCAACGCTGGCGCTTGGCCTGTCGGTTGGCCTGGTTTCGGCTGACGCGGCCGACAAGGCCTTCAAACGTGACGATCTCGCGGATTCCGCGATCAAGCTGGAGGCCCAGATCAAGAGCGAGGCCGGCCCGGTCGCCAAGAGCAACGCCGCGCTGAAGACCGACGCTGACGCCGCTTTCAAGCGCAGCGATTTTCGCACCGGCCTGCAGATCCTTGGCCAGATCGCCGCGATCGCGCCGGAGGACAGCGGCAACTGGCTGCGGCTGGCCCGCACCATCTTCCAGATCCGCCCCGCCAATCCCAGCGAACAGACCTTCCTTTTGGAGCGGGCCTCGACCGCGGCCTATATCGCCTACCAACACGCCGGCAATGGCGGGGAGGAGGCCGACGCGCTGGCCGTGCTCGGCCGCGCTTTGTCCGAGCGCAAGCTGTGGCGGCCGGCGCTCGATGCCTTGCGGCTGTCGCTCGACCAGCGCGAGGTCGCCGAGGTGCGCGGGAGTTACGAAAAACTGCGCGACGAGCACGGTTTCAGGCTTCTGGACTACACCGTCGATTCCGATTCGGCCTCGCCGCGGGCCTGTTTCCAGTTCTCGGAGGAATTGGCAAAGCGCACCGATTTCGCGCCCTATCTGGCGCTGGCCGGCAACGACAAGCCGGCGCTCACCTCGGAGGGCAAGCAGCTCTGTGTCGACGGGCTGAAGCACGGCGAGCGCTACAACATCAACCTGCGCGCCGGGCTGCCGTCCACCGTGAAGGAAAGCCTGCCGAAATCGGCCGAATTCAACATCTATGTCCGCGACCGCAAGCCGTTCGTGCGCTTCACCGGGCGCGCCTATGTGCTGCCGCGCACCGGCCAGCGCGGCATTCCCGTGGTCAGCGTGAATACGCCCGCGGTGAAGGTCGACGTGTTCCGGATCGGCGACCGCAACCTGATCAACACCGTGATCGACAGCGATTTTCAGCACGCCCTGAGCCGCTATGAGCTGACGAGCCTCGGCGACGAGCGCTGCGTCAAGGTCTGGACGGGGGAACTGGCCACCGCGACCACGCTCAACCAGGACGTCACCACGGCGTTTCCGGTCGATCAGGCGCTGGGCGAGTTGCAGCCGGGCGTCTACGTCATGACCGCGGCGCCCAAGACCCCCGGCAGTGACGACGACAACCAGCTGGCGACGCAATGGTTCATCGTCTCGGATCTGGGCGTCACCGCGTTTTCCGGCAATGACGGCATCCACGTCTTCGTCAACTCGCTAGCTTCCACCGAGGCCGTCGCCAAAGCCGAGGTGCGGCTGGTCGCGCGCAACAACGAGATTTTGGCGACCCGCAAGACCGACGATTCCGGCCATGTGCTGTTCGAGGCGGGGCTGGCGCGCGGCGAGGGCGGCCTGTCGCCGGCGATGCTGACGGTGACAGGCGAGAAGGCCGACTATGCCTTCCTCAGCCTGAAATCCAATGCGTTCGACCTGTCGGACCGCGGCGTGGCGGGGCGCGAAGTGCCTGCCGGCGCCGATGCCTTCGTCTATGCCGAGCGCGGCGTCTACCGCTCCAGCGAGACGGTCTACCTCACCGCGCTGCTGCGTGACGGCCAGGGCAATGCCGTGACCGGCGGACCGCTGACCCTGGTGATCGAGCGCCCCGACGGCGTCGAATTCCGCCGCGCGATGCTCGCCGACCAGGGCGCGGGCGGCCGGACGCTGGCGGTGGCGCTCAATTCGGCGGTGCCGACCGGAACCTGGCGGGTGCGCGCCTTCACCGATCCGAAGGGGGCATCCGTCGGCGAAACCACCTTCATGGTCGAGGATTACATCCCGGAGCGGATCGAATTCGACTTATCCGCCAAGGACAAGCAGCTCAAAGCTGATGTTCCCGTGGAGCTCAAGGTCGACGGCCACTTCCTCTATGGCGCACCGGCCTCCGGCCTGCAGCTGGAAGGCGACCTGCTGGTCGCACCTTCAGCGGAACGGCCGGGCTTTGCCGGCTACCAGTTCGGCGTCGCCGACGAGGAGACCACCAGCAATGAGCGCACCCCGATCGAGGGCCTGCCGGAGACCGATGCCAACGGTGTCGCGACCTTCCCGGTCAGCCTGGCAAAACCGCCATCCTCGACGCGACCGCAGGAGGCCCAGATCTTCGTCCGGATGGCGGAAGCCGGTGGCCGCGCGGTCGAACGCAAGCTGGTGCTGCCGGTGGCGCCGGCATCCGCGATGATCGGCGTCAAGCCGCTGTTCGGCGACAAGAACGTCGCCGAGGGCGACAAGGCCGGGTTCGACGTCGTGTTCGTCGCGCCCGACGGCAAGTCGCTTGCGCGCGACGGCCTGCGCTACGAGCTGTTGAAGATCGAATCCCGCTATCAATGGTTTCGGCAGAATTCGTCCTGGGATTACGAGCCGGTCAAATCGACCAGCCGCGTCGCCGACGGCGACCTGACGGTGGCCGCCGGCACGCCGTCGCGGATCACGCTGTCGCCGCAGCCGGGCCGTTACCGGCTCGACGTCAAATCGACCGAAGCCGACGGTCCGCTGACCTCGGTGCAGTTCGATGTCGGCTGGTATTCCGACGGCAGCGCCGACACGCCCGATTTGTTGGAAACCTCGATCGACAAGCCGCAATACCAGTCCGGCGATACCATGGTGGTTTCGGTCAATGCGCGCACGGCCGGCAAGCTCACCATCAACGTGCTCGGCGACCGGCTGCTGACGACGCAGACCACAGACGTCAAGGAAGGCACCGCGCAGGTCAGGATTCCCGTCGGCAAGGATTGGGGCACCGGCGCCTATGTGGTGGCGACGTTGCGCCGTCCGCTCGATGCGGCCGCGCTGCGGATGCCGGGCCGCGCCATCGGACTGAAATGGTTCGGCATCGACAAGAACAGCCGCACCCTGCAGGTCAACCTGTCGCCGCCGGCTCTGGTGCGCCCGAACACGACCCTGAAGCTGCCGGTCAAGCTCGGCGGCCTCAACCCCGGCGAGGATGCAAAAATCGTCGTCGCCGCGGTCGATGTCGGCATTCTCAACCTGACCAATTACAAGCCGCCGGCGCCGGACGATTATTATCTCGGCCAGCGCCGCATGACGTCCGAAATCCGCGACCTCTATGGGCAGTTGATCGACGGCATGCAGGGCACCCGTGGCCAGCTCAAGACCGGCGGCGATTCCGCGGGCGCCGAGCTGCAGGGCAGTCCGCCCACGCAAAAGCCGCTGGCGCTGTATTCCGGCATTGTCACGGTCGCTGCCGACGGCACTGCCGAGATCAGCTTCGACATTCCGGAATTCGCCGGCACCGCGCGGGTGATGGCGGTTGCCTGGACCGCGACCAAGCTCGGCCGCGCCACTGTTGACGTCACGGTGCGCGATCCCGTCGTGCTGACCGCGACATTGCCGCGCTTCCTGCTCAACGGCGATCACGGCACCCTGAATTTCGATCTGGACAATGTCGAGGGCGCGCCCGGCGACTACACCATCAACGTCAAGGCGTCAGGCCCGGTGAAGGTCTCAGGCAATCCCGCCACCACGATAAAACTTGCCGCCAAACAGCGCTCGTCGATGTCGCTGGCGCTCGATGCCGGCGGCGCCGGCACCGCCAGCCTCGATGTCGACATCAAAGGGCCTGACGGCCTGGCGCTGGCGCGGCATTACACGCTCGACGTCAAACCGGCGACGCAAATCCTGGCGCGCCGCTCGATCCGGACGCTGGCAAAAGGCGAGAGCCTGACGCTGACCTCCGACATGTTCTCCGACCTGGTGTCGGGCACCGGCGGCGTTTCGCTGTCCGTCAGCATGTCGACGGCGCTCGATGCCGCGACCATCCTGAAGGCGCTGGACCGTTACCCCTTCGGCTGTTCGGAGCAGATCACCAGCCGCGCTTTGCCGCTGCTCTATGTCAACGATCTGGCCGCCGGGGCGCATCTGGCCATGGATACCGAGGTCGATCAGCGCATCAGGGACGCCATCGACCGGCTGCTGGCGCGGCAAGGCTCCAACGGTTCGTTCGGGCTGTGGTCGGCCGGCGGCGATGATGCCTGGCTCGATGCCTATGTGACGGACTTCCTGACCCGCGCCCGCGAAAAGGGATTCGCGGTGCCGGACGTGCTGTTCAAGAGCGCGCTCGATCGCATCCGCAACTCGGTGGTGAACGCCAACGAACCGGAAAAGGACGGCGGCCGCGATCTGGCTTACGGCCTCTATGTGCTCGCCCGCAACGGCGCGGCGCCGATCGGCGATCTGCGTTATCTCGCCGACACCAAGCTGAACAATCTGGCGACGTCGATCGCCAAGTCGCAGCTGGCGGCGGCGCTGGCGATGGTCGGCGACCGGACGAGGGCAGAGCGGGTCTATGTCGCCGCCCTCGAAAGCCTCGCGCCAAAACCGGTGCTGGAATTTGGCCGGGTCGATTACGGCAGCGCGCTGCGGGATGCCGCGGCCCTGGTGTCGCTGGCGAGCGAGGGCAATGCGCCGAAGGCGACGCTGACCCAGGCGGTCGCCCGCGTCGAAGTGGCGCGCGGGCTGACGCCCTATACCTCGACCCAGGAGAATGCCTGGCTGGTGCTGGCGTCGCGGGCGCTGGCCAAGGAGACGATGTCGCTCGATCTCAACGGCTCAGCCGTCAAGACCGCGCTCTATCGCAGCTACAAGGCCGACGCGATGGCGGGCAAGCCGGTCAAGATCACCAATACCGGCGATGCGTCGGTGCAGGCGGTGGTTTCGGTCAGCGGCGCGCCGATCACGCCGGAGCCCGCGGCGTCGAACGGCTTCAAGATCGAGCGCAATTATTTCACGCTCGACGGCAAGCCGGCCGACGTGTCCAAAGCGAAGCAGAACGATCGCTTCGCGGTGGTGCTGAAGATCACCGAGCCCAAGCCGGAATTCGGGCACATCATGGTGTCGGACTATCTGCCGGCTGGGCTCGAGATCGACAATCCGCATCTGGTGTCGTCCGGTGACACCGGCACGCTGGACTGGATCGAGGACGGCGAGGAGCCGGAAAACACCGAGTTCCGCGACGACCGCTTCACCGCCGCCATCGACCGCGCCGCCAATGACAAGTCGGTGTTCACGGTGGCCTATGTGGTGCGCGCGGTGTCGCCCGGCAAATACGTGTTGCCGCAGGCCTATGTCGAGGACATGTACAACCCCTCGCGCTACGGCCGCACCGGTACCGGAACCATCGAGGTGACGCGGGCGAAATGAGCGCAGCCATTGCCATAGCGCCGGCATCGCGCCGCCGCCTAGGGATCAAACTGGCGGCGGCGTCTGCCGCGGCGGGCCTGTTGCTGCTGGCTGCATTAGCCACATGGACCATCTCGCTCGGACCGTTGCCGCTGGCGCAGGCGAAGGAGGTCTCCACCACGGTGGTCGACCGCAACGGCAAGCTGTTGCGCGCCTATGCCATGGCTGACGGCCGCTGGCGGCTGCCGGTCGACGCCAAAACGGGTGTCGATCCCGGCTATCTCAAGCTGTTGCTGGCCTATGAAGACCGACGCTTCCGCAGCCATTCCGGCGTTGATCCCCTGGCCCTGGGCCGCGCCGCGCTTCAACTCGCAAGCCGGGGCCACATCGTCTCCGGCGGCTCGACCATCACCATGCAGCTGGCCCGATTGCTCGAGCCGCGGCGCGCGCGATCGGTCCACGCCAAACTGCGCCAGATGGTGCGCGCGCTCGAGATCGAGCGGCAACTGACCAAAGACCAGATCCTCGATCTGTACCTGACGATGGCGCCCTATGGCGGCAATCTCGAGGGCATCCGCGCCGCCTCGATCGCCTATTTCGGCAAGGAGCCGAAACGATTGTCGCTGGCCGAAGCAGCACTCTTGGTGGCGTTGCCGCAATCGCCGGAAACCCGCAGGCTCGATCGCCATCCCGGTGCAGCGCGCGCCGCGCGCGATCGCGTCCTCGACCGCATGGTCGCAGAGCACCGGATATCGGAAGAAGACGCCGCCCAGGCCAGAGCCGTTCCGGTGCCGCGGCTGCGCAAGCCGATGCCGATCCTCGCCCCGCATTCCGCCGACCAGGCCACGACGTTGGTCAAGGATACGCCGGTCATCAGGTTGACGCTGGAGGCGGACCTGCAGAAGGTCCTGGAAGCCCTGGCGCGCGATCGCGCGACGGCGCTGGGACCGAATATTTCCGTCGGTATTCTCGCGGTGGACAATGCCAGCGGCGACGTGCTGGCCCGGGTCGGCTCGCCGGATTATTTCGACGACAAGCGGGCCGGGCAGGTCGACATGACCCGCGCGGTGCGCTCGCCGGGATCGACCCTGAAGCCGTTCATCTATGGGCTCGCCTTCGAAGACGGGTTTGTCCATCCGGAAAGCCTGATCGACGACCGCCCCATTCGCTTCTGCTCCTACGCGCCGGAAAATTTCGACATGACCTTCCAGGGCACGGTGCCGGTGCGCAAAGCCCTGCAACTCTCCCTGAACGTGCCGGCGATTGCCTTGCTCGATCGCGTCGGCGCCAGCCGGCTGTCGTCGCGGCTGAAACAGGCGGGCGTCAATCTGGTGCTGCCGAAAGATGAAGCGCCGGGGCTGGCGATGGGGCTCGGCGGCGTTGGCGTCACGCTGCAGGATCTGGTGCAGGCCTATTCCGGGTTGGCCCGGCTCGGCAATGTCGGGCCATTGCGCGAGATCGTCAGCGCCACCGACGAGACGCGCGATCCCCTGCGGCTAATGGACCCGGTCGCGGCCTGGCAGGTTGGCAACGTGTTGCTGGGCACGCCGCCGCCGGAAAACGCCCCGCACAACCGGATCGCGTTCAAGACCGGCACCAGTTACGGCTATCGCGACGCCTGGTCGGTCGGTTTCGACGGCCGCATGACCATCGGGGTCTGGGTCGGGCGTCCCGACGGCGCGCCGGTTCCCGGGCTGGTCGGCCGCACCGCTGCGGCCCCGATCCTGTTCGATGCGTTCGCCCGGACCGGGAAGTTGCCGGTTCCGCTGCCAAAGCCGCCAAAGGGGGTGCTGGTGGCGAGCAATGCCCGGCTGCCGCTGCCGCTGCGCCGGTTCCGCCCCGTAGGGGAACTGGTGCGAAGCGGGGGCGAGCAGGCGCTGCACATCCAGTTTCCCCTGAACGGCTCGCGGATCGACGCCACTGGAGCTGACGGCGCGCAGTCTCAGGCGATGCCGGTCAAGGTCGCCGGCGGCGTGCTTCCCCTGACTATGATGGTGAACGGGGTGTCAGTCGGCGAAATCGACGGCCGGCGCCAGCGCCTGGTCGATCCGCCCGGTCCGGGCTTTGCCCGACTGACCGTGATCGACGCTACGGGCGCGGCGGACACAGTTGTCATTAGAATTCAATAGAGGGTCGCTAAGCGGTTGTCGTAATAGCGGTTTCGGCGTATGCGGAACCGATGGTCGAGACCTATGCCCGCCCCCGATTTGGAGAGCCGCGCGAGCCCAAGAACCGGGTGAATCCGGGCAGCCGGTTTGTCGGCGTGATCGATTTCGTCGCCGGCAGCCATGTCCGCGCCGTCGTATTCCTGGTTCTCTGCGGTTTTGCGCTGTTTCTGCCGGGATTCTTCAACATTCCGCCGATCGATCGCGATGAGGCGCGGTTCGCCCAGGCGACCAAGCAAATGGTCGAAACCTCCGATTTCGTCGATATCCGCTTCCAGGACGAGGTGCGCTACAAGAAGCCGGTCGGCATCTATTGGATGCAGTCCGCCGCGGTCGAGACCGCCTCGGCGCTCGGCCTGCCGCGGGCGCAGGTGCGGATCTGGCTGTACCGCGTTCCCTCGCTGATCGGCGCCATCGGCGCGGTGCTCCTGACCTACTGGACCGCGCTGGCGTTCGTGACCCGGCGCGGCGCGGTGCTGGCGGGCCTCATCATGTGCAGTTCGGTGCTGCTGGGCGCGGAGGCCCGGCTCGCCAAAACCGACGCGATGCTGCTGCTCACGGTGGTGGCCGCGATGGGCGCGCTGGCGCGGGTCTATCTGTCCTGGCAGCGCGGCGAGGACCCCGAGCATCCGCCTTGGTCATGGCCGCTGATCTTCTGGACCGCGCTGGCCGGCGGCATCCTGCTCAAGGGACCGCTGATCCTGATGTTCGTCGCGCTGACGATCGTCACGCTGGCGATCCTCGACCGCTCGGCGGCATGGCTTTGGCGGCTGCGTCCGGTATGGGGCCTGATGTGGATGCTGGTCCTGGTACTGCCCTGGTTCGTCGCGATCGTCTGGCGCGCGGGCGATGCGTTTTTCGTGGATTCGATCGGCGGTGACATGCTGAGCAAGCTCGCCGCGCAGGAGTCCCACGGCGCGCCGCCCGGAACTTACCTGCTGCTGTTCTGGGTGACGTTCTGGCCGGGTGCGCCGCTGGCCGGGATGGCGGCGCCCGCGGTGTGGCGGGCGCGGCGCGAGCCCGGCGCGCAGTTTCTGCTGGCTTGGCTGGTTCCGTTCTGGATCATATTCGAGCTGGTGCTGACGAAGCTGCCGCATTACGTGCTGCCACTCTATCCGGCGATCGCCATCCTGACGGTCGGCGCGCTGGAGCGAAGGGTGCTGTCGCGTTCGTGGCTGCGGCGCGGCGCCGCCTGGTGGTTCGTCATTCCGGCGCTGGCCTCGGTCATTGCGGTCGTCGGGGCGATAATGCTGACGCGCCAGCCGGTATTCCTGGCTTGGCCATTCGTGGCGGCGGCGCTGATCTTCGGGTTGTTCGGCTGGTGGCTGTTCGATGACAACCGCGCCGAACGCTCGCTGTTGAACGCGATAGCGGCGGCGATGTTTCTGGCCGTCGCGATCTACGGTGTCGTCGTGCCGGCGCTGACGCCGGTGTTTCCGAGCGCGGAAATCGCTCGCGCGCTGCGCAATGTGGTTTGCGTCGGACCGAAGGCCGCCGCGGCCGGCTTTCACGAGCCGAGCCTGGTATTCATGACCGGCACCGAGACGTTGCTGACGGACGGGTCGGGCGCCGCGGATTTTCTGGGGCAGGGCAGTTGTCGGTTCGCCCTGGTCGAGCAGCGCTCCGAACGCGGTTTTGCCCAGCGCGCGGAAGCCATCGGCTTGCGCTACAACGTTGCCGATCGCATCGATGGCTACAATATCTCACAGGGGCGCGCGATTTCGATCGCGATCTACCGTTCCGAAGGAACGGAGTAGGATGTCCGCGCAAACGGGTGTCGGCGAACCCTCAAACTATGTTGCGAGCCTTTTCGTGCTTACTCGGCAGTCGCTGGCGCAGCTGGTCCGCGCGCCCTCGCATGCAAGGCGCGCCGAGGCGGCGCGCCGATGGG
>Ga0302319_10025522_pt1 | contig 10456 bp, 7 predicted proteins | sample Bog_T0_2_FD_203319 | JGI IMG/M metagenome (GOLD analysis project Ga0302319, IMG submission 203319) | Peat permafrost microbial communities from Stordalen Mire near Abisko, Sweden - Bog_T0_2 | ecosystem: Environmental > Terrestrial > Soil > Wetlands > Peat | place: Sweden: Abisko, Stordalen Mire... | reverse complement strand
CCGGGGGACGAGGCGGTGGCCGGATGTGGGGACGGGCCGTCCCCACCCCGACTTTGTCGGCAGCCTTGGGCTGCCTGTATGGCCGGGTTGAAAGCTGCTTGCCATCAGGCAATGGTAATGGTAAAATTAAATGGTATGAAACATGACGCAGTGTCCATTGACCAAGCCGGCCGGATCGTGCTGCCCAAAAACGTGCGCGAAGAACTGGCCATCAAGGCCGGCGACACGTTCAAGATTGGCATCAACGGGGTCGTGGTGACGTTGACGCCCAACCTGACCGGCGGCGGATTTGTGCGGAAGGGGAAAGCGTTGGTGTTTGCGACCGCCGGCGACGAGAGCTTGACCGAAGCGAGCGTGCAAGCCGGCTTGGCGTCCGCCCGGATGGATCACGATTCCCGCAGCGTGGCCGGCCTGGTCGGTCGCAGGCCCCAGGAATGAAAATTTTTCTGGACACCAGTGTGCTGATCGCGGCGATGATCCAAAAGCACTCCGCGCATGAACGCGCCCTGGCCGTGCTGGAACGCGTCCAAAACGGAACGGAGGAAGGATATGTCTCCGCCCACAGCCTGGCGGAACTGTACGGCACCCTCACCAAACTGCCGCCCCCGTTCCGACATTCCCCGGAACAGGCGCTGCTGACCATTGAGGAGAATGTGCTGCGATACTTCAAGATCGCCAGCCTGACCGGCGGTGATTACAGCGCGCTGATCCGCGAAGCGGCCCTGGCCGGCATTCAGGGCGGCCCCATTTACGATGCGGTTTTGCTCAAAAGCGCCGGCAAAGCGGAGGTGGGCGAGATTTACACGCTCAATTTGAAACATTTTACCGCCGTCGCCCCCAAGGGCTTCCGCCCGAAGTTGCTGGCACCGTAAGGCGCACCGACCGTCCTCGAAGAGGGCGGGGTTCAGAATTGCCAATGCAGCCGCGCGCCGATGAAGGACACGGGACCGCGATCGGCATTGAAGGCCGGGTCGCTGACGAACTGGTAATCCACCGCCAGATGAACGGTTTTCGAGAGGTCGCAATCGTAGTAGGTTTCCAGGATTTTCTCCCAGCCATAGGCGAGCGCGCCGTCCCCGGCCAGAATGCCGGTGCCTCCGGCTTCGAAAAACTCCTGATGCACGCGCGACAGGCCGTTGGCCACACCGGCCAGCCCCACGGTGTCATTGGCGCGGTGCCAGGCCGCGCCTTTGACGCTCAAGCCCGCTGACAGACTGTAATCGGTGTCACTGAACACCCAGGCCTCGGTCTTGCCGTTGCTCCACCCCGCGCGGGAGAAGACACCGACATTTTTGACGATTTCCTGCTCCCAGTTCAGCCCGAAGCCGAATTTGTAACGGTAGGCGCGGGAGGCGGTGATGTCGGCGTACTGACCCACGGCGGGGTCGGCCGCGTCCACGGCGTCCTGGTAACTGCCCATGTGGGCGTGGTTGAGATACGCGAGGAAGCGGATCGTGCCGGGATGAGCGCCCAGGGAGTAACGCCGTTCCAGTTCCGTGACCATGCCCCAAGCCTCGAGCACATGACCATCCAGGGCAGTGCCGTTGGAAACGCGCGGCATCTGGAAAAAGCCATAACGCGCCGCCCAGCCGGGCTGGTTCAACTCCACGGCCAGCCCGGTGATGTAACCGAGCGCATCCGCGGGGTAATCCCAGGCCTCATCGGCCATGAGCGCCCAGTTCATGAACTGGGAACGCGGATCGTTGGCGTAGGCGTTGTTGTCGAAGACATCCTTGGCGGAAAATTTCCCCAGGGTGAACGTGAGCCGCGACACGTCCGGCTGACCGGCCAGGGTGAACTGATCATCGTCAATGTTCTCCTGCTCGCCGCCCAAGCCGATGGTCTGGCGGATGAAGAGCCGCGGGAAGTTCACGTTGGGGGTGTCCGTGCCCAACCGGAAGGCCTCGCCGTTGGGGAAACCATCCACGCCCAGTGCGTCGTTGACGCCAAACCCCTGCCACATCATGCCGTCAATGTGGGCTTCGGCGCCGGCCCAGAGGCGGACGCCGGCCATCAAGTCCAGCGAGACGGTTTCGCGGGCCTGCCCGCCGGTGGACAGGCTGTTGAACCCGGGATGAGTGTAGTCCGCCGAAAAACCGGGATAGCCCTGGACGATGTCCGTGTTTTGCACATGCCAGTTCCAAGCCTGCGGCGCGGTGGCCGGGGATTTGTCCGGCAGAGCCACGGTGTTGTTGGTGGTGGATTCCTGTGCGACCGCCAGCGCGGACGTGGCGCAGGCCAGCGCGGTGCAGCCCAGTTTCTCAATCTGTCGTTTTGGTAACTATTCAGGTTGTTTCAATTAACTGACGGTTATTTTTAGCGGAGAGAGGCGGTGCATCCCGCTGGAAAATAGTTTCCTTTAGGACTGGACTCTGTGCGTCGGGCGGGGCATCGTGCGGGCATGGAAAACCGTCAGATCATCCAAGGCCGGGTCATTGGCCCGGTGGAGTTGAAGCAAGTGCGCCGCTTGCTGGCGGAGCATCCGGAGTGGAGCCGGTATCGGCTCTCACGGGAGTTGTGCCAGGTTTGGGACTGGCGCAGCCTCACGGGCCAAATCAAGGACATGGCGGCGCGCACCTTGCTGCTCAAATTGGCACAACGGGGGTGGGTGACGCTGCCCGTGTGCCGCCGCCCGTCGCCCAATCGCATGCGCCACAAGCAAATCCAGCGGCTGGCGCACCCGACCGAGCCGATCGGCGGGGCTTTGCGCGAACTCCAGCCGCTGCAGTTTCTGGAGTTGAGCCAGGCGCCCGAAGTGGGGCCGGTCTTTGATTCGTTGCTGCAGCAGTATCATTATTTGAGCTACACCAGCCCGGTCGGGCAAAACGTCCGATACTTGGTGCGGGACCGGCAGGGCCGAGATTTGGCGTGCTTGCTGTTTGGCGCGGCGGCGTGGAAGACGCAGCCACGGGACACCTTCATTGGCTGGACGGTGGGGCAACGGCAGGCCCAACTGTCCCTGGTAGCCAACAACAGCCGGTTTCTGATTTTGCCCTGGGTCCGCGTGCCGGAGTTGGCCAGCCACATCTTGGGCCGGGTGGCGCGGCGCATCGCGGCGGACTGGCAGGCGCGTTACGGCCATCCGGTGCGGCTGCTGGAGACGTTTGTGGAGCGGGCGCGGTTTCGGGGCGGTTGTTATCGCGCTGCCAATTGGATTTGTGTGGGCCAGACGCAGGGGCGCACCCGGCAGGACCGCCACCGCCAAATCCACGCGCCGGTGAAGGATGTTTGGGTGTATCCGTTGCGCGCCAACTTTCGTCAGACTTTGTGCGGATGAAACGGTTCACGCGGGCAGAACTCTTGGCGCTGGGCCGCCGCGAACTCGCAGCGTTGGTGGAGCTGACCCTGACCTTCCAGGCACAACTGGGCCGTAACAGCACCAACAGCCACCAACCGCCGGCCACGGATGGACTGGCCAAACCGGCCCCCAAATCCCTCCGCAAAAAAGCCGGCCGCCGGCCCGGCGGCCAGCCCGGTCATCCCGGCCACACCTTGCTGCCGGTCAAACATCCGGATCACCTGGAAGGGCATCGGCTGGCCGGCTGTCCCCACTGCGGCGGGCCCGGTTTGCAACGGGAGCCGGTGCTGGATTATGAGCGCCGCCAAGTCTTCGAGTTGCCGCCGCAGACCCTGGTGGTGACGGAACACCGGGCCGAGATCAAGTGCTGCCCGCATTGCGGTCAAACCGTCCGGGCGGAGTTTCCGGCCGGCGTGGGGGCGCCGGTGCAATATGGACCGCGCTTTCAAGGCCTGCTGGTGTATTTGAACCAGCAGCAGTTGCTGCCCTATGACCGGCTGGCCCAGTTGTGCGCAGATCTCTTTGGGCAGCCCTTGAGTGCGGGCACGCTGGCCACGGCCAACGAGCGGACCTTTGCGCAGTTGGCCCCCTTCGCCCAGGCGCTGATCCGGCGGGTGCCGCAGGCCCCGGTCGTCCATCTCGACGAGAGCGGCCTGCGGGTGGCGGGGGCGCTGCACTGGCTGCATGTGGCCGCGACGGCCGACTTGACGTGCTACGGGGTGCATCCCAAACGCGGGACCGAAGCGATGACGGCCTTGGGGGTCGTCGGCGCGTGTCGGCAATGGGTGGTGCATGATCATTGGAAACCCTATTTTACCTATCAGGAATGCCTGCATGCCTTGTGTAATCAACACCTGTTGCGGGAACTGAAGTTCCTGTGGGAAGAACAACAGGAGGGCTGGGCGCGGGCGTTGAGCGATTTGCTCCTGGCGCTGTACCGGCGGCGGCAGCAGCGCGGGGAGTTCAACGAGCGCCAATTCAAGCGCGCCCGGCAACGCTACCACAAGGTGGCGCGGCGCGGACGTTACCGCCACCCGCGGCGGGCCCCCGGCCGGGACTGGGCGGCGCAAAGCAAGGCGGCCAATTTATTGGACCGCCTGGAGGATTTCGACTGGAACATCCTGGCCTTTCTGTGGGATGGCCGGGTGCCCTTCACCAACAATCAGGCCGAGCAGGACATCCGCATGATCAAAGTGCGCCAGAAAATCTCCGGCTGCTTTCGCACCTTGCAAGGCGCGGAACAGTTCTGTCGCATCCGCAGTTACCTGAGCACCTGCCGGAAACAAGGCCACAACCTCTGGCAAGCCCTCCAACGGGCCGTCGTCGGCCAACCCTTTATGCCGACCGCCCCGCCGGCGGGGCCTTGAGATTGGTCTCGTGTTCCATGGCGGGCTGTGCTCCCATCGCAACATGGCGAAACCAAATAAACAGCGGGAGCATCGCATCGCGCAGGAGATTGTCGTGGATGCCTATGGGGCCGAGGAGAAGGCGATGGGCTGGTACTGTTATTTGGAAGAGCGGCTGCATTTTCCTTTCCGCGCCAGATGTATCGCCCGCCGGGAAATCTCGCCCTTACGCAAAGGCCAAGAGGTGGCAGTGGTGGCATTGGCCTCCGCAGACGAATGTGGGAGCGAAATGTTCATGGCCGTGACCTGGGAAACAAGAACCCTGGCCGTCCCTTTGGCCCAGTTGCGACCTGTCCAAGCGGACAAGGCGACAGAACAAGCCGTCGCCGATTGGCATTATTGGGTTGAGCAGCGTTACGAGTTCTGACCGGTCGCTGCTTCGCGTAAAACGACCTGAACAGTTACACCAACCCCAACCGGCCCTTCGGTGTCATGTTGTTTTGCGGACCCACCCGAGTCGGAAAAACGGCACTCGCCAGGGCAACGGCTGATTTTTGTTTCGGGGCTGGGCAAAAAGGCCGCCTCGTTCGGCAGGACATGAGCGAATACAGTGGCTGGGGTGTGGCTATCAACGAGCGGGAACGACATACCCCCCGCAAGGAGCGGCCTTTCGTGGTCTCCAAGCGGCCGGTGGGAATTCGCTGCGGCGTTCAGTATCAGGCTGAAAGCGAGAACCGAGAGGAAATCACGCTGGCTGGGGCGGTTACTATGCGAGTTTTTGGTGAGTCGGAAATGGACCTAAACGTGAAATTTCCTTGATACCCGACGACAATCGTGACAACGCTTTGACAGGAACCCGTGTCCTGCCCAGGCAGGCCAAAGATGACACCACACGCAAATGACCACGCTTTCGTCCGCCCGCTGACTCGCAGCGTGACTGCGGATTTTTTTTCGCGCGTATTTCCAGTGTTGCCGCACGGGTCCCATTTCCGTTTGCCAATGCTCATCTTGCTTTTGGTTTTCCTACTGGCGGGTAATTTTGCACGCGCACAATCCAATCTCGTTTTGGTTGTTCTCGATGACGTCCAACCAAGTCAGACTTTTATTACCACGAACGGGTTCGCTTTTTCCCTGACGACCACGAACGCCCAGAATGTGGTCACGGGCAGCACGACCGCTGTCATCAACGCAAGCGGAATTGGATTTCATTTCCAGTTTGCCGCGCCGGTGGGCGGAAGTCTGACTGTCGGTAGCTACTCAAACACGGTTTATGCACCCTTTGTTGATCAAACCAACCCCGTCATGGCTGTGTTCGGCGGCGGAATCGATGCCGCCGGCGAATCGGGAAATTTCCAAATTTTGGAATTGCATACGAACCAGACTGGCGTGGTGGATCGCTTATGGGTTGCCTTTGACATCACGGCGGGGCCGGAAACTTGCTGGGGGCAGATTCGCTTCAACTCACAACTTGCGCCGGCCTCCGACTACGTGCCCCAGACCTTCCACGTGCCAGAGGAGTACCCAACGATTCAGGCCGCAATCAACGCCGCCAATGGAGTCATAACGAATACGATCTTGGTAACCAACGGCATTTACCATGAGAATTTGAATTTTCTCGGAAAATTTATCAATCTCATCAGCGTCAACGGCCCGCAAACAACGGTCATTGATGGCGGCCTGGCTAACCCGGTGATCGCATTCGTTTCCGGAGAGGGGCCAGCCTCGGTGATTCGCGGATTTACCATCCAAAATGGTTATTACTTCAACGGCGGTGGCATCCTGCTCTATGAAACCTCCCCCACAATTATTGGCAACATTTTCCAAAATAACTACCAAGGCGCCCACGGTTCCGGCGCGGCTATTGGCGGGCTGTACGCCTCCCCCATCATTGAACAAAATTTGTTTCAAAACAATTTCGCCGACGATACTTTTTATTCGGGTGTTGTCGGATTCAGTGGCGCCTCGGACCCGGTGATTGCCAACAACGTGTTCCTGAAGAATTCCTGTTGTGCGATCAATATGAGCCTCTTTGATTATTCAACGCCGGCCGTCGTCAACAACACGATCGTCAGCAACACCATGGGCATTCATGTCGTGCTCGGCAACGCGACCTTCACTGAGGTTTATGACAATAATTTGTTGTATGGCAACCGAATCGGATACCAGGTGGATGAAAACGGCATTTATTATGGGTATGGTTTCCCAACTTGGGCCAATAACTTGGTTTACGGCACCACAACCAGATATGTGAATTTGCCCGACCAAACAGGAGCCAACGGGAACATATCCGCCGACCCCGGCCCGTTCCTCGCCTGTGTTCACAACGATGATCTCCGTTTACTGGCTGGCTCGCCGTGCATCGATGCCGGGTTGAACTCAGCCCCCGGTTTGCCGGGCGTGGATTTTGACGGCAACCCACGCATCCTGGTTGGGAGGACCAACGACCCGGCCATTGTGGACATCGGCGCTTGTGAATTTAATCCGGCCTCACCCCCGGACCCTTGTCTATATCTGGTCCCGCCCACAAATATCGTGGTCACCGTCGCGGCCGGCCAGAATTCGGCTCCGGTTGCTTACCCAGCTGCGGTCGCGTCTCCCATCGGCACCGTGATTTCCCTGCCCCCGTCCGGCTCAATTTTCCCAGCGGGCACGAATGTCGTTTTATGCACACTGGTTTACGGCACCTACACCCTGACTGCGAGTTTTCAGGTGGTCGTGCTCGTACCGCCCTACGTGACGACCAAGCCCGCAATCGTCAACCTCGTTGCGGGCAATAATGTCACCTTTGACCCAGGTACCATCGGCTCAACCCCCTTGAACCATCATTGGCTGCTCGACAACGTGGCAATCCCCAATGCCACCAACAGCAGCCTCACAATTTTCAATGCCCAAGCCGTCAACAGCGGTTATTACCAGGTCATCGTGGCAAACTGGCTTGGGGCGACCACCAACATATCCACGGTACTTCAAGTCATCCCCTCGGCTCCCGTCGTCGTTTCCGGACCGGAACCTGTCACAACATCCGCCGGGACTATGGTGAGCTTTAGCGTCAATTTCGTGGGCTCCGCACCCGTGAACATTCAATGGTATGACAATGGCGTTCCGCTGGTGGAGGCCAACGCCGCACAATTAGTCATCTCGAATGTTCAGCAGTCGGCGGTCGGCAACTATTCCGTGGTCCTTTCCAATTCACTGGGGATCACGACCACCACTCCGGCATCGCTTACGGTCGTTTCGGCCCGACCGTCGTTTGTGGTGCAGCCAGCGTCCACCGCTGACTTGGTGGGTTCCAGTGTGACGTTCACCTGCCAAGCCACCGGCACGGAGGATAATTGGCACCCGATCAAGTATGCGTGGTATTTTCAAAACGCAAAACTTCTTGGGCAAACGTCCACCCAGTTGAATTTGCCCGCGATTACTGCCACCAACGCGGGGAACTACTTTGTGGTGGCTTCCAATACTTATGGTTCTGCCACCAGTAGCGTGGCCCAGCTAAACGTTTATTTGCCTCCCGCCGTCTTTACCGGACTTTCAAATGAAGTTGTGACGGCGGGCGACAACGTCACCATCGGCGTGGTTGCCTCCGGCAATCCGGCACCGGCCTATAACTGGTCTCTCAACCTTTATGCGGGGAACCTGGACCCCTATGCGATCCATCCGGTAAATAGCCCGCTTTGGTCAAGCGGCACCCTCTCGAATACGACGGCTTTTATCACTTTAACCAATATCCGACTTAGCCAGGCGGGGTATTATTTTATCACCGTCACTAATCAATTCGGCAGTGCTTCCTCCAGCGCCAAAATCAGCGTGCTTCCCCCCGCCGCCCAAGTTGTGGCTTGGGGCGATAATACCGGTGGACAAACCGATGTTCCCACGAACCTTGACGATGTCGTGGCCTTGGCCGGCGGAGACTATCATTCGGTGGCTCTGCGGAAGAATGGAACACTCGTGGCCTGGGGCGCGGATGACGAAGGACAGACCGACGTTCCGACGAATGCGCTGCCGTTTGTCGCCATCGCCGCCGGGGCGGAGCACAATCTGGCCATCGCCGCCGATGGTAACGTCGTCGGATGGGGTAACGATGATTCCGGGCAAACTGATATCCCGGCCGGCGTTTCGCCGGCTCTCAGCGTGGCAGCCGGTGATTCGCATAGTTTGGCGTTGCTATCGTCGGGAGTGGTGGTGCCGTGGGGGGATGATACCTTTGGCCAAACCAACGTTCCCAGTTCGTTGGTCGAATATGATTATTTTAATTTTTGGGATGGGGAAGGAATTAATTCATATCAAATTTTCAATGGCGGTTGGGTTCCAACGCAAGCCATTGCCGCCGGGCGCAATCACAGTCTGGCCTTGATGTCTGGTGGAACCGTGGTGGGTTGGGGTGACAATGGCTTTGGACAGTGTTCGCCGCCTGCAAACCTGACCAACGCCATTGCCATCGCGGCGGGTTCCCTGCATAGCGTGGCCTTGCGTTCCGATGGCACAGTGGCGGCCTGGGGTGACGATACCTTCGGAGAAACCAACGTGCCGCCCGGCTTGAGCAACATCGTTGCCATTGCTGCCGGCGACTACCACACTTACGCGATGCTTTCGAATGGCAGCACTGTGGCGTGGGGCGATGACACGTTTGGCCAGATCGATGTTCCTTCCAGCGCGGCCAATGCCACCGCAATTGCCTCCGGCTACTACCATGGCCTGGCCATGGTCCCGTTGCGGTTATATCCCCAAGTGACCGCCAGAAAAATGGTGATCCAATGGCACGTGCCCGCCACTCTCCAATGGGCTCCCACCCCGGCGGGGCCTTACACCGATGTACCGTCGCCTGCTTGCGTTTACACGAACACCGATATGTCCAGTCCGGCAAAATTCTTCCGGCTGCGTCGGGAATAATAAAAACAGGCAATGCACGCGACATTCATATTCCAACTTTGCGGATCTTCAAAAATTTTATGAAAACATCCAAAATTTTGCGGATTGCGGTCTTGGTATATTTGACATTCCTCGCGCCCGTTGAGTTGCCAGCCCAAGTAACAACGAACTTTCTTTCGGGGCGGGTTTTGGTGAAATTGCTGGCGGATTATCTGCGCCCCAAGGTGTATGCGCTTAATGAGACCACGAGCACCAACGCTGGAACCCTGTTGGCGCTGAACGCCACAAATGGTTCAACGCTTTCGGAAGTCACCGTGGGAATCAATCCCACGGACATGGCCATGACTCCGGCGGGCGATGCTGTTTATGTCATCAACGCAGGTGACCGGACCATTTCCAAGATAGATCTTAACACATTTAGCGTGGTGGAGGTGCAATCCATTTCCACACCCAACGCTGCCAATCTTTCATACACACTTCATATAGCTGCTGGCCGTTCGAATCTCGTCTATTTTACGGATGGCGCGTTTATTCCGCGAATTACCACGTTCGACTTTGTGAATGGCACAAATATCGCAATTTTCGGTGCCCCGGTTGGCGGCATGGTGCTGACCCATGACTGCAATACCATGTACACCTCGTATCAATATGGGTGGAATACCGGCGGGGATGATGGGACTGATCCGATTTCATACATTCAACGCGTGGACACGGTTACCAACAATCTGACCGGCTTGGAAACCAGCCCACTTCAACGATATGGCCCTTTAAATGCGCCAATTTTAATCGACAGCTCTCAAACGCGGGTGTTCAGCCAGCTCCAGATGGTTTCAGCCGCCAACGTTTCAACACAGTTGACGCTATTTAGCGATGACATTTATGCCATTTCCCTCGACGGTTCGCTGGCGTTCGGCTCAACCGAGGTTTTCAACACGCAAAATGC
>Ga0302319_10025519_pt1 | contig 10457 bp, 3 predicted proteins | sample Bog_T0_2_FD_203319 | JGI IMG/M metagenome (GOLD analysis project Ga0302319, IMG submission 203319) | Peat permafrost microbial communities from Stordalen Mire near Abisko, Sweden - Bog_T0_2 | ecosystem: Environmental > Terrestrial > Soil > Wetlands > Peat | place: Sweden: Abisko, Stordalen Mire... | reverse complement strand
ACCCTCGCAACAGTTTTAAGAGCAACCATCTATGTGTCCTTGCCGGGCTGCTGGTTACGGGGTTGAGCGTTCCGGCGCTCGCGCAGTCCGTGCCGTTCCCGACTTACCAGGTTGGCCCGCAGACGAACGGCACCTTTGTCGCCAGTGATGGTACGATCCTCACTCCGACCGGCACCCAGGTCAACCTCGGCATCCGGGTCCGCGCCAAGGCTGTTGCCCTCAACCCTACGGGCAATCACACCGCCGCTGTCCTTACCCTGGGCACGTCGCCGTCGAATGGCAACGGAGCTGTCGAAGTCTTCAACACTCAAACCGGCGCCGTCCTGCAGAGCTACAGCTATAAGGGAACGGACTCGACCGGCAGTAACCTCGGCATCCACTACACACCGGACGGCAAGTATCTGCTGTTCAGCCAGGACAGCAGCCACGTTACCATCGCCAGCGTCAATGCGACGACGGGCTTGCTCGCAGACTACGCCCAGGTCAGTGTTCCGATGGACGTCGACAGCAACGGCGTTCTGACCACCGTCAAATGCTTCCCGAACAGCCCTCCAGGGACCACGGGCAGTATTGCAATCCCCTGCGGCCAGACCGTCTCGATTGTGTCCAATGGCTCACCCACTTCCTACCCGACCGGCATCGCGATCTCGTCGGATTCCAAGACCGCCTACGTGGTGTTGGACAACAACGATACGCTGACCAGGATCGACCTGACTGCGTCGACGCCGGTCGAGGGCGAGGAGATCCGTGTCGGGAATGTCCCGCACAGCGTTGTGATCGCGCCGGATGGTAAGACCGCCTACGTCTCCAACGAGGCCGGCCGGATCGCCACCGAGGGAGACTTTCAGGGATACTCCAATGGCACCCCGGTCGTCGCCCGCTATCCGGAAGGTTCCACGTTGACCGGCACCGTTTCCGTGGTTGACTTGCACTCGTTCAAGGTCACCGGCCACATCGAGACCGGCCTGCACCCGACCGGGATGGCCTTCTGGGGCAACCGCCTGCTGGTCGCCAATGCCTATAGCGACAACCTCTCCGTGATCGACACCGCTTCCGACAAAGAAGTACGGAAGATCGATCTCGGGCTGCCTATCGGCGTGCCTGGCGAACGCAAACCCGCCTACGGCGCCGGGCCGAACTCGATCGCGGTTGACGAAAAGAATAACGTCGCCTACGTCGCGCTCTACAACGCCAACTCGATCGCCGTGGTCGACCTCCATGACGGCGTGTGGAATCCCGTCCTGGGCCTGATCCCGGTCGCCTATGCGCCGGCCTCGGTCGTGCTGGACACGGTGGACAACGCGCTTCTCGTTGCCAACGACAAGGGCTGGGGCAGTACCGGCAACCCCAATCCCTTCGCGGGCACCGTGACCGGCGCGCCGCTGACATCCGATTCAACCACAAAGGAATTTGGTGTAACCGGCCTCGAAACCCATCAGGATCTCGGCACCGTCAGCATCGTTCCCGTGCCGAAATTCGATTCTTTGTGGTCGCTAACGCAGCAGGTCTTCCAGAACAACCACTGGGATCTGGCGGAAAATATCTTTTCGGCCGCAGGCGGTAATCCACATGCCAGACCGCTCGCCATCCCGAACCGGATCGGCGAGCCGTCGAAGATCAAGCACGTCTTCCTGATCATTCGTGAAAATCGCACCTACGATCAGATCCTGGGCGATGTCGCCGCCGGCAATGGCGACGCCTCACTTGCGGTCTTCGGCGACAACGCAACCTACGGCCCCGTCACCCCCAACGCGCACAAGCTGGTCGAGCGCTTCCCGCTCTTCGACAACTACTACAACCCGAGCCGCCAGTCGGCCGACGGCCACAACTGGATCACGCAGGCCATGGCTCCCTACTCGGACGACATCCAGTCGCCCGACTGGAATCGTGACTACCCTTCCAATGGAGGCGATGCGCTTGCCTACCAGAAGAAGGGCCATATTTGGGATGTGGCTGCAAATGCAGGCATCTATTTCAAGAACTTCGGCGAGTACATCGAGTACAACACGTTCACCCCGCCGCAAGGTTGCACCCCGCCTGCCGGAGCTCCCACGAACTATTGCGAGCCACTCTGGATCGACTTCTACAACGACATATTGGCTTACGAGTCTGGTAAGGAGAAGCAGCTCTACAACTACAACACCGTCGCCTCGCACTCCCCGCTCCCGAACTTGATCAACAACACGGTTCAGAACTACCCGCAGTTCGATCTGGGCATCCCTGACCAGTTCCGCGTCGATATCTGGAAGGAGGACTTCGACAAGGATGTTGCCGCCGGGACGGTGCCCCAGTTGGAGATCATGTGGATCAGCTCTGACCATACGGGTGGCCCGCCGACCGCGCAGGCCATGCAAGCCGACAACGACCTCGCCCTTGGCCGCTTTGTCGACATCATCAGCCACAGCGCAGTGTGGAAAGACTCGGCCATCTTTGTCACCGAAGATGACGCGCAGACCGGCGTCGACCATGTCGACGGTCACCGCAGCCCGGGCTATATCTTCAGCCCGTATGTCCTCCAGGGAGGAGTGACCGACAGCACCTTCTACACGCAGGTGAACTTGACCCGTACCATCGAGCAGATTCTCGGTCTGACGCCGATGAACCAGTTCGACCTGTGGGCTTCGCCGATGCGGACGGCCTTCATCGACGACCCGCCTGCGGAGAACTTCAAGCCCTGGACGCACGTGGCGAATGGGATCGCGCTGAACACGGGCGTTACCCAGACTCCGACTCAGACCGCTATCCCGGGCGCGACCATGGCTGCGGTCAAGACTCCGGCCGCTCCGGCCATCACGAACGAGAGCCCTGCGGTTAAGGCTCTCCGGGCTGGCTGGATGAAGAAGAAGACGGAACTCTTCGCCGGCAAATACGGCAAGCCTGACTCCGAAGACCCGAACACCGTCAATCACTTGCTCTGGTACGAAGCCACCAACTACACGCGCCCCTTCCCCGGCGAGAAAAAGGTTCTCCCGGCGAGCGCCTTCAAGAACGCCGCACCTACCAAAGACGATGACGACGACTAAATCGCGTCCCAGTTGAAAAAGGCCCTCTCTCTGATCATCGGGGAGAGGGCCCTTTTGTTCACGCTTCAAACAGACCCCCACTGGCATGAATCCGGTCGGCGACCAGCGCGAACGCTGCTGCTCCGGGTTCGAAGCGCTACAACGTAAGAAACACACGGCTGTCATTCTTCCTTGATCTAGTAATTCGAGGAGATTCCCCTGCCTTTTACCTCCCCACCCTATGGCGCAAGCGAGAGTAATTGATTCCAATCATTTTTATGAGATCGAAATGCGGTCTAACAATTAACAATGTGCTGGGGCTTTTGTAATGATATCGGCCTATAAATAAACGGACCTTAGGTCTTTGCGGGTGCCTGTATCCTAAGGATCGACTGTCCCTCGCCGATTCGCCGGCCTTGAACGGCGACGGGTCACCGTAACCCAGCCGCGTAGCGCCGGAATCCGCAGGCGGCCAAACAACCGAAGCGCCACCGCAATTTGCCTTTTGCCCCAATGGGCGGCTCTGGATTTTGGCACGTCGCTGCGTTGCTGGACCCTCTCAAGCACCACAGAAACAGAAAGAACAAATTCCCCAGAAAGATCGAAGTGAAGTATGTGGCGAAAAGCGATGCGGGTCATTCACCTCTGCATGGGCCTGGGCTGCGGTCAGTCTTCACCTGAAGGCAGCTTGAGACAAGAAATGGTTAAAGAACCGGGCACGAAATCTGGCTCCGCGGTCGTTCTTGCGGCAGCCTGCGTGAGTCTGTTTTTGTCGGCACACTGTGTGCTTATTGCGCAGAACGTTGTGTTGACCGGCTCGTTCAGTGGACGGATCACGGATCAAAGTGGCGCGGTGATAGCGGGAGCGTCGGTTGACCTGCAGAATCTTGCCACCGGCATTCAGCAAACCATCGAGACGAACCACGCTGGCGTTTATCGTTTTCCGGTGCTCACGCCGGGCACGTATTCGGTTAGAGCCAGGAGCAAAGGCTTTCGGGATATCCAGGCTCTTGTCCAAGTGTTTGTGGGAAGCACCGCGTCGCAGGACTTCCGGCTGCAGCTGGGTGCCAACCGCGACACCGTCGTTGTGACCGGACAGGGACCATTGCTTCGGCCGACCGAATCCTCGGCAAGCACGGTGCTCGAGCGTTCCATGATCGAGGATTTGCCTCTCAACGGACGGCGCTATACCGACTTCACTGTGCTGACTCCAAACACGAGTTATGACGGGGACACCGGCCTGGTCAGCATTGCTGGACAACAGGGCGGCGAGGATTCCGGATACGCCAATGGCAACGGCTCCAACGCCTTTACCGTCGATGGCAGCAACGCGACGAATAACTATTTCGCCGATATTCTGGGCCGTTATCGCATCCCGTATCTTTATGGCGAGGATGCCATCCAGGAGTTTCAAGTTTCAGTCAGTCCGTACTCGGCCATCTACGGAGGTGGTGCGGGCTTCGTCAACGCCGTCACTCGCTCGGGAAGCAACGTCTTCCACGGCAGTGCTTTCTACTACAACCGCAATTCTGCGACCGGGGCAAACGATGCACTGGATAAAGCCGCAGGATTCGCCAAGCCGCAGGATGCCCTGCAGCAGTTTGGCGCCGGCCTGGGTGGTCCCATCCAGCGAAATCGCCTGTGGTTTTACTTCGACTACGAACAGCAGCTGCGCAATGATCCGGTCTCGGTGATCAACCCGGCGCTGGCAACGAATTCGGCAAACCTTCCAACGTTTCTGGCGGCAAACTTCGGTATTCCACTGGGGACTACTCTGCCTGCTTCGAACGGCCCCTTGCCAGTGCCGGGCACCGATGTCAACGCCGATCCCAGCAATCCCGTTTACCTGCAGCAGGTTGCAAATGTCGTGGGCGCGCTGAACTCCAATCTCGGCACGAAGGCAAGGCAGCGCAACGATCTGGTCTTCACGCCGCGCCTCGACTATCAGTCGACATCCCGCGACAGCCTCTTTCTCAGCGTGAACGTGAACCGCTTCAATTCGCCCGGCGGGGTGATCACAGACCCCACGGTCGGCGACTACGGCACTTCCATTCTCGCGAACGCGGATGTGCACACATTCGAGGCCAGCCTTGGATGGACGCATACCTTGTCCTCCCACCTGCTCAACGAGTTTCACGCCGGCACCTCGCAGGACAATGAGATCTCCAGCGCGACCGGCCTGGCTCCAAACGAGCCAACGATCATTCTGGACAGCCCCGCCGCTTTCACCCTGGGCAACGCACCGTTCTCGATCGGAAGAGTCTTCGAAAGGCAATACTCCGTTGCCGACCGTATCGACCTGGTGATGGGCAGGCACACCTTACAGTTTGGATTTGACTTCAGCCACGCCTGGGACTCGGACAACAACGATGGTGGTGCCGACCCCAACGCCGCTGTCGATTTCGGCTCTCCCCTAGGCAGCTTCGAGTTCTCCAATCTCGAAGATTTTGCGCTGGGAGAATACAACGTCTTTAGCCAGGCCGCCGGCAACCCAACTTTCGCCTTCGCCGTGCCCTACTACGGCTTTTATGCGCAGGATTCGTTCAGGGCCTTGAACAACCTCACGCTGGAGATGGGCCTGCGCGAGGACTTCCAGGTCTATCCGCAACCAGCGGCCAACCCTGCCTTTCCGCTCACCGGGCAATACCCAAACCAGCATCTGCGCCTCGCGCCGCGCTTCGGCTTTGCCTGGCAGCCCCGGCCCAAGACCGTCATCCGCGGAGGATTCGGCAAGTTCTTCACCAACATGAACGGACTGAACTACCGCAACGCGGTGGACTCGAACGGCCTTGCCTCGCAGCAGTCCGCGGTAAGCGTCAGCTACAACGGCGGCCAGCCAAATCAACAGGCGCCAACGTTTCCTGGCATTCTTCCCGGCAGCTCCCCGCTTTTCCAGGCATCCCCGGACATCTCTCTGGTTTCACCCCAGTTCAAGGCGCCATATATCCTGCAGGCAAGCTTGCAGATCGAGCAGGAGATCTTCGAGAACACGACACTGAGTATCGGAACGATGTGGAACCATGGCGTCCACATCCTCTCAGGCAGTGCCTACGACTTGAACCTGGAACCATTGCAGGGCACAACCACCTACATCGTGTGTTCGCCAGAGGCAACCACGGCGCCGTGCGGAGGACGCTCGATCGTTCTGCCCAACATGGACAATGGCCTGCTCACCGAAGGCCTGGTCAACCCCAACCTGGGCCAGATCAACGAGCTCATCAGTCCCGCGCAAAATCATTACAACTCGTTTTTCGCGCAGTTGCAGCGCCGCATGACGCATGGCTTTTCGCTGGAGTCTTCATACACCTTCTCCAAGAGCATGATGCTCGATGGAATGGACTTCAACAATCAGTTCGATTTCAGCAATACGCACACTCCTTCGCTGCTCGATCAGCGGCATCGGCTCTCCGTCGCGGCCCTCTACGAGCCGCGGCTCCAGGATCTGGCCAAGTCGCATACGGCACGTGTGCTACTTGCCGACTGGAGACTGAGTAGCGTCATGGAATTCTCATCCGGTCGTCCCTACGCGGGTTTGTTGAGCCCTGCATGCACCAGTTCCACCCTCTCCTTCAGCAATTGCGACGGAGTCGATGGAAACCTCAACGACACTGCCTTCAACCAGGACACGGCAAACACCGCGGCGGGCATCAATGGCGGCGGCCCTACGCCGGGAATCGGCCTGAATTCTTTCTATGGCCCATGGCTGGAAAGGATCGACGTTGGACTGGCGCGAAGTTTCGTACTTCGCGAGGGCAGGGAACTCCAGCTTCAGGCGCAGGCTTTCAACCTGTTGAACCACGCCAATTACTACGTGCAAAACGGCGATGGGATCAATCAACTGCAATACAACCCGATCGGTTCCAATTGCGGAGACGGCCAGACGCTGAATCAGACCTGCTACCTGGTTCCGAATTCGGGTCCGGGCAACTTTGGCGCTCTGCAGGAGATCAGCCCCAACGGGCTTCCCAGGGTTCTCCAATTCTCCGCGAGATTCTCTTTCTAGAGAGGCGAATCATGAAAATTCTGGTCATTGAAGACGAGACCAAAACAGCCAAGTTCCTGAAAAAGGGGCTCAGCGAGGCAGGCTTCGTTGTCAATGTTGCTGAAGATGGGCTGGACGGCCTTTACCTGGCGCAGGAATCGGGATTCGATCTGATCATTCTCGATGTCATGCTTCCGAGCCTCGACGGCTGGCAGGTTTTAGCTCGCTTGCGCGAAGACGGCAAGCGCGCGCTGGTGCTCTTCCTTACGGCCCGCGATGCCGTCCACGAGCGGGTACGCGGTTTCGAACTGGGCGCCGACGACTATTTGGTTAAACCCTTTGCTTTTTCTGAATTGCTGGCGCGCGTGCGTTCACTGCTCCGCCGGGGCCCTCCGCGGACACAGGAAACGCTTCGCCTGGCCGACCTTGAGATCGACATACTGCGGCAGCGCGCAAGCCGCGCCGGTCAACGGCTGGATCTGACCTCCAAAGAATTTCTTCTGCTGTCCCTGCTGACGCGGCGGGCCGGCGAGGTGCTGTCGCGCACCCTCATCGCGGAAGCCGTCTGGGACATGAACTTCGACAGCGACACCAATGTCGTGGACGTCAATGTACGAAGGCTGCGCAGCAAGGTGGACGACCCTTTCCCGGTCAAATTGATCCACACCGTTCGGGGTGCCGGATATGTCTTGGAATCAGACTAGCAAGCTCGTGCCAGTCGCGCGCTTGTGGAGAACGTTGGCCTTCCGGCTATCCGCTGCATATGCTTTAGCAGGCTTGTTCCTCGTTTTCTTCGCCACGGCAAGTCTTTATATCGTGCTGGTAAGAGAACTCGAGAAAAGTACCGATTTATTTCTCGCAGACAAAGTACACGTCCTCCGCACCCTGCTGCGAGATAGACCCGAGGACGCCGATGCATTGCGGGAAGAAATTGAACTGGAATCGGCGGCGCGGCAATACGAGCAGTTCTATATTCGCCTGCTCAATGGACGCAACACACCCGTTCTAACGACCCCCGGCATGGCGGAGCAATTGGATATGGCGCAATTGACTGTGCAGACCCACAGTCATCCGGGCCGAACCATTGCAATGAAGGGCAAGAATGGACGGCCCTTTCGCGTGATAAGTGTGCCGTCTCCGGTAGGTTTGAAGGTGATCGAGACGGACACTCTCCAGATAGCCATTGATGTGTCGCAAAAAGAGGCGTTGCTGGCGCGCTTCCGATTTTGGTTCTGGGGGATTCTTCTCGCGACCTTCGCCCTCTTTCCCTGGATCGGTTTTCAGATCGCGCGCCGCGGCATTCGCCCGGTCGAAGAAATGGCGACGACCGCGCGCCATATCAGTTCGACGAATCTGCGCGAGCGCATTGTTCCCGAGGGATATCCGTTTGAGCTGGCATCCCTGGCGAGCACGTTCAACCAAATGCTGGATCGGCTGGAAGAATCATTCGAGCGCATCTCGAGATTCTCGGCGGACATTGCGCACGATTTGCGCACACCGGTGAATAACATTCGCGGCGAAGCAGAAGTTGCCCTGGCCCGCGCGCGAAGCGCTCAAGAATACCGCGAAGTCATCGACTCATGCCTTGAAGAAGCTGAGCGCCTTTCCGATCTGATCGGTGATCTGCTGTTCCTGGCGCGCGCGGAGAGTCCTTTGACCCATCTTCGCTGCGAGCTCGTGAATGTGGGTGAGTTGCTAGGTGGAGTGCGTGAGTATTACGAAGCCTCGGCTGCGGACGGAGGAGTCTCGCTCACCACGACTCTCACAGAGCAACCGGTCATTGCGGAACTCGATCGCACGTTGTTGCAAAGGGCAGTAGGCAATCTTGTTTCGAACGCTTTGGCGCACACACCGCGCGGCGGAACCGTTCAGTTGGAGGCGAAGGCGGATCCTTCTGCGGTCCACATCGAAGTCTCCGATACCGGCGCCGGCATCCCCGCCGAAGCGCTTCCAAGGGTTTTCGATCGTTTCTTCCGCGTCGATTCGTCGCGTTCGCAGGGCTCGGGCGGAACTGGCCTGGGACTTGCGATCGTTCAGAGCATAGCCTTGCTGCACGGCGGCAGAGCCGAGATCTCAAGTCAATTGGGACAGGGCACGCGGGTTACGCTCCGAATTCCGACTTTCTGCGCCCGGTGACACGAATGTAATCTCCAGGTCACGCTGCCCGCCGCCTCACACGTTCTTAGCGAAGGAATGAATGGCTCGATCGCGAAGTGGGCGAGAGCGCAGCCTCCCGATCAGGGCTGCGCCGGGGAAGGTAACCCTCCTTGAGCTTGCCAAAGTCGAACTAAGTTGAGGCAGGATGTGGACAGCTCGCGATCCCTACGCCCTTAGGCGGGGATTCGCTGGATTGAGAAGGGAATTGACGCGTTTAGTCCTGAATAATCCCCGCAAAGAATTGCCGCGCCACTCAATGGACTTGCCATAAGTCCAATATAATCAACATTATAAACAATAAATGGCGGAGAGTGAGGGATTCGAACCCCCGGTAGCCTTTCGACTACGTCTGATTTCGAGTCAGGTGCATTCAACCGGGCTCTGCCAACTCTCCGCTTTGTTTACAACGACGTACAGCCTCTTTTGTTGAGGGAATATCCTCTGGTGGCTGTTCGTTCTCGTGCTGAGGACCGCTGTTGGCGTATTCCCCATGGCAAGAATAGCAAATATAGTCTTCCCATTGCCATCCTGCTTTCGCAGCAAGCCGGCTCCGTGCATCCCGATGGCGCGAGGTTGTCTTGGTGGCTGTTCTGATGGCTGTTTTGACTCGCAATCCATCCAGTATTGATACCTGGTGGTCCGGTGAAGAGTGACGTAATCACCGGTGTCAATCCTGCGAAGGGCGGAATCACCGAAGTCTCGATGTGCGAATTAGCCTGATGCCGCCCAAGCAAGCCTCAATAGTCCAGGTACCGAAGGGCCATCTGCGAAATCTGTCTTAGTTCCGCCTTCGTTGACCCACTCGCTACCTGGATGGATAGACCGGCGAGGATCGATGAGGGATACCGGGTAAAGTCGTCCAAGCTGATCTCCCTGGACAACTCTCCGCTCTTTCGCGCCTCAAGAAAGCGCTCCCTCATGGCGCCTTTCTGGGAACTATTCGACTAGAGGTCTAGCTCGATTGGCGTTTCCGGTGTAGAGCAGCAAATTAAAGCGTTGCCCGAGGCTGGTCGATCAAGTGGCTCTGGCGCGTACCGCAGTCGGCCGTCCAGAATGCCACACTCGCAACTGTGGCACACGCCTGTCCTGCAAGCCCACCTGACAGGGACGTCGCATGCCTCAGCCAATTCCAGTATGTTCTCGAATCGGGTATCCCATGGCACAGCTAAACCACTTCGCGTAAACGAAACCATCGGTCCGGTACCAACGGGGATCGGAGAATGCGGAGGCTTTGTTTCCGTTTTAATCACGCCCGGCTCTATGATGTTGGCCGCTCCAAACACCTCTTGATGTATCGAATTTTGCGGTACTCCCAG
>Ga0302319_10025518_pt1 | contig 10457 bp, 6 predicted proteins | sample Bog_T0_2_FD_203319 | JGI IMG/M metagenome (GOLD analysis project Ga0302319, IMG submission 203319) | Peat permafrost microbial communities from Stordalen Mire near Abisko, Sweden - Bog_T0_2 | ecosystem: Environmental > Terrestrial > Soil > Wetlands > Peat | place: Sweden: Abisko, Stordalen Mire... | reverse complement strand
CAGCCACCGCCCACTCGTCGAGCGCCTACGCGGTCACGAGTACGTCTCACCGGTCACCGCCATGCGCGAGTATCTGACGGCGATGGACGCCGCTCCCATGATGGCGCCCGAGGGTGAACGGCGCATCGCCAAGGTCGTCGCCGCACTCGGACCGAAGATGCTCGAGATCGGGGCCACCCTCGCCGATGGCGTCCATCCGTACCTCGTGACGCCCGAACACACCGCTCGGGCACGCGAAGCGGTCGGTGAAAAGTTCGTCGGCGTCGAACAGGCCGTCGTCCTCGGTCAGTCCCGCGAAGAGTTCTTGAAGCGTGCGCACGCCCATCTCGGCTTCTACACCGGTCTCGAGAACTACACGAACAACTGGCGTCGACTGGGCTTCGGTGACGAGGACTTCGTGCGCGGGGGCTCCGAACGGCTCTGCGAGACGCTCGTCGTCCACGGCGACGAGGCGGCGGTATTGGCGCGCGTCAACGAACACCGCCGCGCCGGCGCCGACCACATCTGTCTGCAGGTCCTGAGTGATGAGACGAACGCACCGCCGCTTGACGAGTGGCGCCAATTGAGCGAGATACTGCGAGCGAGGGAATCGAACTAGATGACGTCGCCGCTGGGACCGTAGACGATCACGTCACCGTCACGCGGTTTGGCCGAACCGCGGAACATGCGGATGAACCCTCCGACGATGAAAAGCGTGACGAACTCGATGCCACCAATCATGACCCAGCCAATCGTCACCCAGAAAAGACCGACGATGAGTCCCTTGAGGAATCCGTCGCGAACCATGGCGGCGATCCACAGCGGGATCCAGGCGACCGTCCAACTGACCAACGGCGCCACGAACGCCGCGGCGACACGACGGCGAAGGCCTAGATAGATCCCGAAGAGAGCCGTGGCGCCGAAACCGACCCAGAGCGCATCGTGGTGGGCCCCGTGGCTCGCCTCGACCATGAAGATGACGACGGCCATCACGATCGACCAGATGATCATCGTGGCCGTCACGTTGCCCCGAGCCCGGCCCTTCACTTGCACGAAGACTGCTTCCATCACTTCAATTTAGCCAAAGGTCCCCAGACCACGACATTTCTTTTGACGGTACGCTGCTAACTGTGACCCTGGGCGTCCTCGCACTACTTGGCTCGGGCGAGATCGCCCCCAGCATGACCAAGGTGCACCGACAGTTGCTCAAACGCCTGGACACCGTCCACGCGGTCACACTGGATACGGCCTACGGATTCCAGGCCAACGTGCCCCAGATGACCGAGAAGATCGTGGACTATTTCGCCACGTCGTTACGGGTGCCCATCGCACCCTTGCACTTCACCGTCTTTGAAGGAACGAGTGAAGTGGACCGGGCATCATTCCGCCAAGACGTGCGCGACGCGAACTACGTCTTCGCCGGCCCCGGCTCACCGAGTTACGCGCTGTACCAATGGGGGCCGCTGGACCTCGCCGAGGACCTGCGAGGCACCTTGTCGGCCGGTGGCGTCCTTTGCTTCGCCTCCGCGGCGGCGCTCACGCTGGGTTCACTGACCGTCCCGGTCTACGAGATCTACAAGGTCGGCACCACCGCCCACTGGCTGCCCGGTTTGGACGTCCTGTCGATGGCTGGCATCCGCGGTGCGATCATCCCCCACTACGACAACGCCGAAGGCGGCAACTACGACACCCGGTTCTGCTACCTGGGAGAAGAGCGACTCATCGAACTCGAACGACAACTGCCCGACGACACCGGCATCCTCGGCGTCGACGAGCACACGGCGGGAATCATCGACCTCGAGCACAGGTCTCTCACCGTCATGGGTAAGGGCGGCGTCTACTGGCGCCGAAACGGCGAAACACGGACGTTCGAGAGCGGCTCCGTGACTGAACTCGGCGAACTCCAAAGCTTCGAACCAGAAATGGCTGGAGCGACACTTCCACCGGCGCGCGAAGCGAGCGACGTCGATCAGCTCGTCGCGCTAGCGGAAAAGGGCGGGCCGGAGTCGATTGACGCCATCGCGCGCTTGGCCAAGATGGCTAGCACCGGGGGAAGCGACCGCATCGACCCCACCGAACTCGTCGAGGGCCTCTTGGCACTGCGTGTTGGAGCGAGAGAAGCCAAGGACTTCGCCCTATCGGACCGCATACGCGATGTGCTCGTGGCTTCGGGCATTGAAGTGATGGACACCCCGGACGGATCCACCTGGTCGATCAAGTAGTTATGCGCCTTCGGGTGCCGACGGCGGATCCATTTCTGCTTTGTTGATCTGACGGTCAGAGATGAAGAGACCCCCTCCTTTCGGAGGGGGTCTCTTCAAACCTCTTTGAAGGGTTACTTAACTTCGGTGTACTTCACGTTCGTCTGCTCGCCGTTAGCGAAGCGGATGATGAACGTGTGCACGCCCTTCGGAGTCGTTGACTTCGTCGTGACCTTGACCGTCAGCGTCTTGCCGTTGTCCTTCTCGACACGAGCCGTCGTGCCCTTGGCGTTGCTGGTGATCTTCGGCTGGCCGTAGAAGTGCGAACCGGAGATGAGGACCGTTGTGGTCTTTCCGGTGTGCACGACGCCGTGTACCACTGTCGCCTTCGGAGCGGGTGTCACCGTCTTCGGGTTCGGCCCACCGTTGAGCGGGAAGGTACCTGAGCCACCGTCGGGGTTAGTCAGCGTGATCGTGCTCGAGGTGCCGGTTGTGGCGTTCGAGTCAGTGGTCACGAGCAACGTAACGGTCGTCGGTGTTGAGGCGACGGCCAAGACGGTGTAGTCCGGGTTGGCGCTCGAGGCGGTGATGCCCGTCTCGAAGCCAGTGCCGTTGATGGTGACTTCGGCGTTGGAGGTGAACGTCGGCACGTAGTACGTACCCGTCACAGCCGGGACCGGGTTCACAGTGATGTCGCTCTGTACCGTTACCGAACCGCCACCCAACGGGTTGGTGACCACGAGGCCGTCAAGGATCGGCGTGCTGCCCGAGAAGCTGACCGGCGTGATCGGAACCGTGATGGTGTTGCAGGTGTCCAGTACTCCTTCGACTGCCGTGAAACCGGTGCACTTGTCAGTCGGAGCACCTGACTCAGAGACGACCGCCGTGCCGAAGGTGTCAACACCCGCGACCGCGCCGGTAACCACTGCGCCAGCAACGAAGCCCGTACCGGTAATCGTGATCGACGCCGCGGTGCCATCAAGGACGGGCTTAGGTAGTGCAGCTGCTGGTGTGATAATCGTCGGCGATGCAGTGACATTGAACAAGTCAGCGTAAGTCGTAGCGCCGCCATTGGCGTTCGTCACCGTCGCTGACTCGCCGCCAAGTGTGGCAGTCGCTGGAATCGTGAGCGTTCCAAAGATGCCGTTCGGCGTGACCGAGGTCACCGTCGCCGTTCCGCCAGTGCCACCGACCGTCGTGCTTGCCAACGTCACCGTCGCTGCAGCCAAGAAACCAGTTCCCACGATGTGGAACGGCACGGCCGCAGAGCCCTGCGCTACATCTTCAGCAGTCGGGACGGCTGGGTTGGGAACAATGTCCGTCTTGTAATAGTTGCTCAAGACAGAGCCAGTGACAATGTACGTGGTGACTGGGTCAGCCTGGACGGTGATAGCCGCAGTGCTGGCTTCCGAGGTAGCCGTACCGAAGGTGATCACCAATGTGTCGCCGGCCAAAGTCGGCCCGTAACCGGTGATCGTGGCTGAGGTAGCAGATACTGGAGTCGCGACACATGCCGTAGCAGGTGAAGAGACACCGAGCGGCGTCGTGTCGACAACCGTGCAGACGTCAGGACCTGTGGCTGAGAACAGGGTGCCGGTCGCCGTGATGGTCGGGGTCAGGCCTGCGGGGATAACCGCGGGGCTGACGCTTGTCACCGTAGGTTGACCAGAGACCGTGAAGGCTCCCGCAAGTGTCGCGGCACCGTCGTTCGGAACGTTGGGCGCACCGGCGCCGACATCAACGGTTCCGGTGTCGGTCAACGTGATCGAGTCCGTGCCGTTCACCATCGTCGGCGTAGCCGTCAGGGTGACGGTCGCGGTCGTCGAAGAATCGGTCACCGTCGCGTCGACAGTACACGTGACGTTCGGGTCGGAAGTCGAGCAACTCATGTTCGGAGTGACTCCATTGCCGACGACGAAGTTCGTGCCAGTGACACCGATGGTGAATGCTCCGCCAGCGGTGAGGTTGCCAACTGACGTCACCGAACTGATCGTCGGCCCAGCGAGAATCGCGATCGTACCTGCGTACGTCTCGAGACCATCAGTGAACGAGATCGGAACAGACGCCGTAGCAGCGGTACCAGGAGCGACGTTGATCGTCGTCGTGATGTTCGTGCCGGTGTCGTTGGTAATCGGACCGAAGGTGACGGCGGAGTTCGTAGAAGAACCCGTCCAGTCGGCAGGTGCCGAGCCGTCGGTCGCCTGGCTGAGCGTCAGGTTGATCGTCGCGCCACTGGCGCCAGCGCCAACAGCGTTCGAGGCACCGAAAGGTGCGACGCCCGCGAGAGCCGGGTTAGCGTTCGCGGTAGCCAACTGAGTGCTGGAGATTGCGCCGCCCGTGGTGAAGCCGAAGAACGTCGGGTCGACTTCTACGCCGCCCGCCCCATTGAGAATCGTCGCCTGAACGCGGTCGTTGATCGACTGCGGGTCAGAGTTGTCGATGACTTCAGCGCCAGTTCCCGCGATGCCACCGGTGTGGCTGTCGGCGAGCGCCGGCGTGATGCCAACAACACCTGTGACTGCGTTGACCGTTGTGACGGTCACCGTCTCGGGAGTCAGGTAGAACGCATCTGGCTCAATGGTCAGCGAGTCGCCGACAAGGATGTTGGGACTGCCAGCAACGGAGCTATTGACAACTGAGTTCAGCGTGATGGCGTTTTGGCCAGCAGACGCCGATACGGTCAAGTGGTCGCCAGTGTCCCCGGAGCGAACCTTGGGAACCGTGACCGTCAAGGTCGCCACGTTGCCGTTCGTCACGGCGATGGTGCCCGTGACGCCGTCGTTGTCAGCGACACCAGGGGGGGCACCAACACCGGTAGTCGTGAAGCTCTGGAAGCTCACGGCCGCGCCGGTAGTGAAGCCGAAGCCTGGCAAGTACGCGGTGATCGTGTAGGTACCGGGGTCGAGGGTCGCCAAGTTGGCGCCGGTTCCCGAGGCCGAGTAGTTGTAGTACGGGTACGCAGTCGCCGGGGTCGTCGGCGTGCCGAATTCGATGCCAACCGGCGTCGAGGTCTCAGTGTTCGTGCCGTTGTTCACCGTCAATGTGTTCGCGACACCAGGAGCAAGCGAAGCCGGGAACGGGAACTCGACGGTCACACCAGCTAGGTGGGCGAATCGCGCGCCACCGGTGGTCGTGATCGTGAAGACGTTGCCGGCCAACGAACCGGCGAGCTGCTCGGTCGAAGCACCGTCAATGATCGTCGCCGTCGTCGCACCGTTCGTGATTCCGGATGCGTCGGTAACGGTGAACGATGTGGCTGCTGCAGCGATTGCAGCAGTCGTGGTCGACGTCGCGTATCGCGGAACCTTCACAAGGATTGTCGCGTTGTTGGCCGAACCAACCGCTGTCACGGTGCCTGTGAGTGACTCACTGACGTTGGTGACGCCTGCGCGCTTCACGCCAACAGTTGAACCGGTGGTGATGGGGAACGTCGAAGTTCCCGTCACCTGAATGACCGAAGCGGTTCCCGGTGCAAGATATCCAGTGACTGCACCTAGAGCGGGAGCAACCGGAGCAGCTGGACCAGCGACCGTATTGGTCGGAGGCTCTCCGACACCAATCAAACCAGCGCCCGATACGTTCGACGTGTCGGGGTTGACGACCGCGACGGTGAGTTCGGTGTCGGTCGTCGGGGTGGTGGCGACAGTGATCTGGGCGGTCATCGTAGTGCTGTTCACGAAGGTGGGATCAGCAATGGTGACACCCGCGTTAGCCGGTACCGGTGTGATCGTCAAAACAGCACCCAACTCAAAACCGGTGCCGCTAACGGTCACGGTCTGGGTTGAAGGGTTGACGAGCGGGAAATTGAGTTCATTGGGAGTTACACCGGTGATTGACACGACCGAAGGTGCGCCGGTCACGGTGTAGGAAGTCGTCGTCTGGCCGAGCGCGCCAGTCGGCCACGCCGACGTGATGTCGACCGAGTAGGTGCCCGGTGTAGCCGCAACCGCACCAGGGTCGTTATTAACTGTGAACGAAAGCGTGGTGCCGGAGTTGCTCAAGGTCGTTGCCGAGATCGTCGGTGTAATCGAACCGACAACGCCGCTCGGCACAACTGAGACCGTCGTGTTGTTGAGGAACGTGCCAGTCACGCTCACGGTGGAGGCCGCGCCACCGCCGGTACCGGTATTACCAGCAACCGTAGCGACTTGCGGTCCATTGTCGACGCCGAGGCCCACGGCGAAAGTGGACGTTCCGTTGTCATCGGTCAACGTGACCGGATAGAAGCCGGGAGTCGTCGCTGAGGTCGTGGCGACGTCTGCTGTTAGCACCGTCGCACTGGTCTCGTTGACGTTTGTGAAGGTGACGCCAGGAGCGGTCGTAGTGAGCGTTACGGCTCCGCCGACGGCCTGATCGAAGGCGAAATCGGTGCCTTCAGCAACGAAGTTACCGGAGAATCCCTGGCCAACCACGGCGTAGCCGGTTCCGCATGTCGGATTGGCGGCCGTTGTCGCGTTCGTGCAGACAATCGTTGGGGCGGTGGTGGCTGCACTAGCAGTACCTGATAAGGCCATTGCTGGCAAAGCAGCGGCGACCATGACGGCACCGACAGCAAATGTCTTCACCAATGGTCGAGATATCCGTCGCAAGGTATTCATTAAGAATCCTTCCTTCGTAGCGGCGTTTGATTTCACTTCACTCCATTCACAGGGGCCGACTCCCATCGACCTAATTAATTTGAGGTAATGCGGTACAGCAGAAATGACATGAGGCAGACGCCCCGTGACAATCCACGGCCGCTTCCTCTGCAGTCAGTATAGATAACCCCAAAGGCGTGGGGCGAATACTGAAATGTATTCTTCATCAGGCAAAGTTCAGCCAAACTCTCACTTGAACCTTATCGAAATACCTGATTAGAGGTAGTAAAACAACGATATCGTTGCGTGTGCACTGTCGAAAAGTCCATCGCCTGAAAAACGTCACAGAGTCGTAACTCCCTTATTTGTCGCGAAGTTGTTGAGTCGATGCTCTCACTTAACTCTGTGAGAGGCTTGATTCGTCTTCGGCAGTGCGTTCTTGAAAAGATCACTTTGCGCGTCCTCCTCGGAGAAACGGATCGTTCGCGTCGTGTCCTTCGATACGTCGTCGAGACCCGCAAATCAGATTCGCGCAGTGTGAGTGATCTACGCTTTGCGACTTTGCAAACGAGTCGAAAGCGCACTTTCGAGTCGTCGCCAAACGAGTCAACCGTTGAAGCTTTGCGGGTCGGTAAAGTCGGTCCGGCCTGGCTTCGCCATCGACCAGTCGCCGCGTTAGCGCCTATATATATGTCTGATTTGAGGCGAAAATCGGTCACTGTGCTCTGGAGCACGGGCGTCAGAAAGACCTATTGATGAGGGACGTCAAATGACAGGGTCTAGGCGACGGCGCAGCGGTTGGGGCCGAGCTCCAACTGCGAAGAGTCGTGACCCGCCCTCTCGCGACCGGCGTTGATCGCCACGATGTGCTGGTAGTTCGGCGGCCGATCCTTGACGTTGGCGATCGCCCACGCAACGAAATCGGACTCATTGAGCGCCAGGGCTGGCAGCGTCTTGCGGAGTTCACCAAGTCGCCGCGCGACAAACTCGTTCGCCTTCACATCGACGACGGCGCCGTAATGCGCCGGGAAGACAATGATGTCGTCGTCGAGCGGCAGAACTCGCTCGTGAACACTTCGGTACAGACTGTGCGCGAAGGCCTCAGCCTGATCGGCCAGGTCCGGTCGTCCAACGCTCTCGAGAAAAACGGTGTCGCCCGTGAAGACCGCCGAGTGACCCAGCTGGTACATAGTCGAGCCCTCGGTGTGACCCGGCACGCTCACGGCCGAGACTGTCAGCTCGACCCCGGGGGCCAACGCGATACTTCGCCCGTCACTGAGCGGCTCGAAGTCGAAGGTGAAGTGGTCCGATGGGTTCAGCCACAGCTGGGCCCCGGTCGTAGCGACCAAATCACGGGCGCCACTGAGGTGATCGGCGTGGAGATGGGTGTCGAGAACGTGGGTGATCGTCCAGTCGTGCCTGGTGGCGACCGTCAAATACTGCTCGAGCTCGAGTGACGGGTCGATCACGACGCATTTCTCACCGGCCCCGATCACGTACGAGAGGCATCCCTTGCCCCGTCGACGCAGTTGCACCACGATCGCAGCGCCGAACGTCCCTTCGACGGTGTCGTACGTCGAGGCCCAGGCGGCCATGCCACCCTCGAGAACCTCGCTCGCAACGGCGTGACGCGCCAAGATCTCCGCGCCCTGAAGCGCCCGAGCCCCCATGGCGCAGATCACGACGATCTCTTCGTCGCGCGGGACCTCGTCGAGTCGCTTTTCGAGCGTTTCGAGCGGGATGTTGTGCACGCCCGGGATCTTCCAGTCGGCGACCTCATCGATCTCGCGCACGTCGAGCATGTATGGACTCTCGTCGGTATCGAGCAGCGGGAGGAGCTCGTACGTCGTGATAGAGGAGATCAATTCGTCGCGACGCACGAGAAAAGTCTAGGACTAGATTCATCTTTTGGCGCTGAGCCAAGAGCGAAGGAATGGTCATGGTCGAAGCCCGCAATGTCAACGTCGCCGAAGCGCTGGAGTTACTGCGAGCGGGCGCCTTCTTATTGGACGTTCGAGAGAACAACGAGTGGGAATCGGGCCGCGCCGCGAACGCCACGCACATTCCGCTCAGCGACGTGCCGGACCAACTGACAGATCTGCCTGGAGATCGCCTGATCGTCTGCGTCTGTCGCTCTGGTGCCCGCTCGGGACGGGCCACCAAATTCCTCGTGGAACAGGGTCGTGACGCGGTCAATCTCGAAGGCGGGATGCTCGCGTGGAGCGCCGAAGGCGCGCCAATCGTCGGCGACATCGACGAACCAACCATCATCTAGTGACCGATGACGGTCCGCGCGGGCGTTGGCCGAGCCAGCACCGGCAGTGACCAATGGTCTGGCACGGCGTCACCGTGGGCGCGCGGCACCTCTGACGACGATCTACGCGCGACCGTTCTCGACACGTGGGGCCGAACGTCAAATGATCAACGCCCCCAAAAGCGGTGATCGGACGGTATTGGTTGTTGAATTGTGGCCAAATTGCCTGGCTTTTGACTCGATTCGCTGAGAATTGGACCAAGTGCGAGGGCAGAACACGTGTCGGGGATACGTGCAAGACTCTCCGAAGCACGATCACGTCTTCAAGGATTCGCCCGGTCCTCGCGATACATAACTGGAGAGAGATTTGCGACAACGCAAGACTGTTATGAGAGTGGCAGGTGTACTGCTCACTGGCCTCATGACGGTCGGTGCTGTCACGACGTCCGTCGGCGCGACCGGCACGCTGCCTCCCGACAACCCCGCGTTCAACCTGGCACCCACCCCGAACTTCCTTTCCAGTGGCGCCTGTCACGCTTCGTCGTCCGCGACACCGTGCTCCAACCCGTGCGTGCGGAAGACCGGGCCTCGACAGAGTCAGCGAATCGCGTTCCCCTCGTTCAGCGGGACACCGTCGTGCACGCAGTTCGTACTGCGCGCCCTCAACGTCGCTCGCGCTTCCGAGGACCTCCCGGCCATCGTCTTGCCGACGAACTGGTACCGATTGAAGCCGCAAGAACAACTCTTCGTCATCGTGGACCTGGAACGAACGGCCCGCGGTCTTCCGCCGTACCTCGGACTCAACCGTAGGCTCCACGCCGAAGCGCAGTCCTCGGCCGTCAACCTCTCCGATCCCACTTTCGCCAAGGGCTTCGCGGCGGGACTTGACGCCGAGGGTGTCCGCGGTATGGGTGGCACAATGTCGACCGGCTACTCGACGCTCGAAGCGGACTACATCTGGATGTACGAGGACGGTTGGGGTGGCAGTTCCTCCTTGACGCCCAACGTCGCGTGCACTGGTGCCGGCGCTCTCGGGTGCTGGGGCCACCGCGACCAACTGCTCGGCTACGACGGCACCTACAACTTCGGTGTCGGGTTGCACTGCAGCACGTGCGAAATGGGTACTGGCTTTGCCGTCGTCGACGGCACAGGGTCATTCACCAGCTTGATCGAACTCCCGGCCGGCTCACCGCCGCCGATGTACTTCACCTGGGCGAAGAACGTCGCACCGTTCCTCACTCCTTCTGAGTCCACATCGAGTTGACGGCCATCAGCTCACGCTAGGAGTTTGTCCGCGAGCGAACTCGCTCCGTTAGGCCGTGGCCGAACCAGAAATAACACCTCGGACCAGTAGTTTTTCAAGCAGTCCCAACGGGATTCGAACCCGTGCCTCCACCTTGAGAGGGTGATGTCCTAGGCCACTAGACGATGGGACCATGAAGGAAA
>Ga0302319_10025516_pt1 | contig 10458 bp, 9 predicted proteins | sample Bog_T0_2_FD_203319 | JGI IMG/M metagenome (GOLD analysis project Ga0302319, IMG submission 203319) | Peat permafrost microbial communities from Stordalen Mire near Abisko, Sweden - Bog_T0_2 | ecosystem: Environmental > Terrestrial > Soil > Wetlands > Peat | place: Sweden: Abisko, Stordalen Mire... | reverse complement strand
CTTCCTTGAACTTCCAATTCTTGCGCTGAAAGCTCGCTTCAGCTCCGATCAATCCGAGCCAATCGCTCGAACCGCTTGAAGATTTAGACCCAGCCGATTCTTGGCGTCCGCAACCCGGCAGTGATCGACGGCTCCGCACGCTTACCGAGTGGCAACTGTCCTCGAACCGGGCATCGTTGGCAAGTTTGTGGTCGTTCCATCTCCTGTGTAACTCGTAACTCCTTACACAGGATGTGGAAGTCGGCTAGCGAGGGTTACTTTGGCTGATGCGATCAGAGCGCCGATTGCGGTCACAAGATCGCCGACGCGCTGGTCCAGGTGTTCTTGATGTGCTTGCAAGCGCTCGAAGTTGGTATCGATACGCGCATGCTCTCTTCGTGCTCAAGGTGTCGTTGTTCGTGCTGCCAGTCGCCGGTGGCTTGACGCTCAGCCATTTGGTCCATGCGCTCGCCTACCTTGGCGCGGATGGCCTCAAGCTTGTCGAGGCGTCCAGAGCCGTTGGATTCCGTGGCCATGGCTAGAGTGTACCTTAGGCTTTTATGACGGCTTGGACGCTACCGTGGGCCGGGCAAGGCTTGCGGACATCGCGGGCGCTGAACTCGCCGCTGCACTTGGGGCAACGCTTCCGTAGCTCGATAGTCATTAAAGACCACCTTTCAGCCGCAGGGTTGAATTTGAAAGTCCGGGGACCTCATCCCCGGATTTTTCATCTGCCACCCATGGTTGTCGCGTTTGAAAACTTAGCCCCTTGCCTGAAGACGCGAAGGGTTTATTGATCGAAGTGCAAAAGATGAGGACAGTTGATTCAGAGGACAGAAAAATTGCTTAGCGGTTCCGTCCAAGAGTCTTAAGTCTAACGGGGTTTTGGTGAGCGCGGAGGGAATCGAACCTTCAACCTAGTGATTAAGAGTCGAATCTAGCCGTTCCGCTAACTTCTTTGCTTCTACTGCAAGTCTAAGGGAAACAATGGTTTACGGACAATAGAGACAAAGCCTGATACCTGCTGGGATGCAAGGGGTGGTGCGAGTTTCGGTACTACTTGTCCTATCGCAAACACATGCTCTGTCGATACGTTAAGGGTATGGTTTACAAGCCTTCAAACTCCACAAAGTGGTATTACAAATTCGTCTGGAAAGGGGAGACGATCAAGGCGTCAACTCGACAAACAAACAAGCGCGTAGCTGAACAGATTGAAGCGGCTCATCGCACTCGTTTCGCAAAGGGCGAGGTCGGAATCAAGGAGCGGGCCGAGGTGCCGAAGTTGGCAGATTTTTGCAAACGCTTCAACGAACACGTTCGTATCGCCCATGCGGCAAAATGGCAGACCGTGGCATCCTACACTCGCAACGCTACAATCCTGTCCAAATCAAAACTGGCCAACACCAGACTTGACGCCATCACAGTGGAAGAGATCGCGACACTCGCAGCCAGGTTCAGACTCAATCATGAGGTTTCGACGACAAACCGAGTGCTCTCGACATTGCGCAAAATGCTTCGTATGGCTCACGAATGGGGGGTCATTGATCGTCACGCCCGCGTTAAGTTATTGCCCGGTGAGAAGCGGCGGGAGCGGGTGCTTGCAACTGAGGAGGAAGAGCTTTACCTAGCGGTAGCGTCCCCTTTGTTGCACACGCTGGCTACACTTTCACTGTCCTGCGGATTTCGGCCTGAAGAGATGCAGCGGCTGAAATGGTCTCAGGTACGAAATGGATATGTGGAAATTTGGTTTGGAAAAACAGGTAATAGCCGTCGTCGAATTGAGCTTGACGAGCGATGTATTGTAGCTCTCGACAAGCTGGATCGTTCGTCAGAATGGGTATTTCCTGCGCCGACGGCAACGGGACATATCGGGCAAGACAGCTACAAGGATCACCACGACAAAGCCGTCAAGGAGTCGGGCGTAGCGCGGTTTGTTTTCTACAGTCTCAGGCACACGTGCTTGACCAACTGGGCGCGCGGCGGAATGGACGTCTACACGCTCCAAAAGTTGGCGGGACACGACGACATCTCAACATCAATGCGGTACATCCATCTGAGCGGCCAGGATACGGGTGAGAGGCTCCGCGAAGTCCGAGAAAAACTAAAAGCTCGCATCCTAGGTTCCCGAATCGCAAAAAAAGACACCGATTGTTAGTGCCCCTTACCAGCAGTGGAGTCTATAGCCCAACCCGGAATAGAGCGTTCTCTAGCCAATGGGAATTGTCCCCGTGACACCCCTGCTGCTTAACTCAAAGGCGTAGTCGGGCCTACGGGGCGAACGGAGACAGATCGATGGTGACCATGCGAGCCTAGTGGGTATTACGTCGCGTCGCATCAGAATCCTGAGTACTGCGATGGTTGAGCGTGCCTTGATCGAAGCCGCGGTCCGCGAAAGCTTCTCTCGCTGATTGGCAGTAGCATTGAACAGAGACTCAGCGAGTGCGCGCGGCTCTTTCGATGCCCACGTGATAAAGATTGCCGTGGCCTTCCACAACAAACCTTCGTACTTCGTCCCAAGACGCTTGGCACAACCCTGGTTTGAACTCTTTCGTGATGTCAGATTCTTCTAAATGGAAGTATCAATAAGCAGGCATAACTTAATTGTTCGATTGCATTTACGTCCTTTTGCTGCACAACCAACTAGCTGACTTAGTTCGTAAAGTCCACCACCGTGGAGACGTGCTGCTCATGGAACAGGCCACATGGCAAAACGAGAACTGATATCTCGCGAAGTCGGATGTTGTCTCTGAATAACCAGACCTAAGGTGTCTCATCCTCTTACTTCTACAGCCTTTATCGACCGCGCCAGTCTGAGAGACCACTACGCGGGCTAGCGTGTTGTTATTCACGAGACCTGACGCAATCGCAACGGCAGACTAACATTGCAGCTAACTCAGAATCGTAGAACACCGAGTCGGACTCATTTGCTGGATACGAGGCCTAAGGTGGTCTAGCTGCTCTTTTAATTGGTGTTATCGAGCTTCCAGTGCTTAGAAGGGCATTATGGAGTAAGGTGAGAATGTCTGTGAAAACACGCTGATCAACACAACGCCAGTGACGCATCACACGGTGACAAGTGACCGTTCCACTTCCTTTTTCCTCCATATCATCTTGGATACCGAGGGCTCAGGTGTCTTAACTTACTCATTTCAAAGCAGTTGTCAAACATGTTGGCTATGAGCCTAGGCTGCGGACTAAGGTCTTTGCTGTCCCCCGAGCAACGTTTGATTGCGCTCTGCAAGTTACTCTCAAGAACCTGCATGCTCACGGAAACGATAATCGCTTGTTGTCTCTTCAATGCTTTAAGCGGCATTTGTTAAAGTATCAGCTCACTTTTTCACGACGAACCACCTTGTAGGACGCGCTCTAAGGCCCCTCCGAGCATGTGTCTGATGTCCCAACACCCCTAAATTCGTCCTACGGCGCATTAAGATTAGCCGAAAAGTGCCGATTCACGTGACGCGCGCGCCAATTCACCTGACGGGCGCGCCAATTCACGTGACGGGCGCGCCAATTCACGTGACGTGACGCGCCAATTCTGCGCAAAGCTGCGATTGCCACTAGCCCGCGAAGTGTCGTTAACAGCTGGCGTGATCTGCGCTTGACGCTCACTCCCGAGATAGACCACGCTAAGCCGTACCGTACTGGACGACGCTTGGGAGAACATCATAGCCATTCTTGACACTCGAATCAGCAAACTGATCGCGACTGTAGCGCGAGTTTCTACAGGTACATAACATGGGTTGTCGCTGAGATGATCAGCGGTACTTCAAATCAAGGAAAGAACTTATATATGAATTACGACCTACCGCAATTACTTAATGAAAAAGCAGTTGCCCAATCACTCCGCGTCTCGGTCGTTACAGTCCGACGGTGGAGAGCATTAAAAGCAGGGCCTCGATACACCAAGCTCGGCAAAGCCGTACGTTATAGAGTCGAAGACGTCCATGCGTTCGTCGAAGGAGGTATTCAAGCCTAGCTCCCACGTAATAAGCCAGAGGAGCCAGAGGCACGACGTGTTTTTGGCTCCGTCAGGCTGTACGGAGTACTTACTATGAAAATAATCAATCATTCAAGCACAATTGACCTAGCCAAAATTCGGAAAACCGAAGACCCGTTCGTCGGCATAGCGCGCCTTGAGGTCCTAGGCCACGCGTGTGAGTATGGAGGCCACAACTGGCACACCCTATTAGGGTGGGTGGATGCTGCCGATAAGGGCCACAAACTGGCCATGCCAAACACCTGGCTCGTTGATGGCGGCAGTAAGCTGCTGGAGAGATTACTCTTCAACGGCCTTTCACTCATGCCGAGCAACGAGGAGATGACCCAAATCGCTCAATGGATCGGTGACATTAAAAGACAAATAGTCTTCCAGTTTGAGACGCTCAACGGCAACGGCGACGTAGTCAAGGACAAAACCGGTGCGCTGATTATCTACCCCGACGGACGATTCAGCCAAAGTAGCCAAAGCAAATTGCTGAGCGGTCCAATGCGTTTCTTTCGCAACAGCGGTTGGTTCTAACAATCACTTCGAGGGTCACAAGTGCTATCAACACCTGTGGCCCTCTACAAATCAACACAAGGTATACATCCATGAACTTATCACAATTTGAAGCAGCACAAGCGACTCTGGCGATGGGAATGATCCCTCTCCCGATTAAGCTCAAGACAAAAATACCCGTAATGAAGGAGTGGCAGAGTTTTCGGCCAGAAACGGAATCTGACCTAACTCCCCACTTCGACGCCAACAATCCTGGCAATATCGGAGTGATTCTGGGGGTCAACAATCTGGTTGACGTTGATTTTGATTGCACGGAAGCCGTGTCTATTGCGGATCTCTTCTTGCCAGACACCGGCTTTCGGTTTGGACGCAAGTCGCATCCGAACTCCCACGCGATGTACTTCTCCGATAAGCCACTCCAGAACCAAGCGTACAAGGACGTTGACACAAAAAAGTTCGGAACCATAATCGAGCTTCGCGGGTTAAAGAAAGACGGCACGACGGGTCAGCAGACGGTGATTCCGCCTTCGATGCACGAGAAGGGCGAAGAAATTCTCTTTTCCCCTGGCGCTACTCGCGTACCAGCGAACGTGGATGGCAAGGCGCTAGAGATAGCCGTCGCGCGAATCGCCGCTGCGGTCTTGCTTGCGCGTTATTTTCCCGCCGCAGGGAATGGGCGTAACGAAGCGTTCCTCGCTCTCAACGGCGCATTGTGTAAAGCAAAGTGGAGCCGCGACGAGATTTTCAACTTTAGCCTGGCGATTAGGACAATCCTGTATGGTCCTGCACTCGACGCGTCGCCGTGCGCGGCGGAGTTGGATGCCACGCGTCGGAAATACGAGGAAGGAGAGTCTATTACCGGCATTCCAAGACTGAAAGAATGCGTAACTAACCCAAAGGCCGTTTCAAAGGCGGTCGAGTGGCTTGGCATCGGCGAACGGACAACCGCTCCGAACCATCAGCAGCGGGAGGTAGTGGTGAGGCTGCCCATACTCGCTACGACCCGCGATGCGATCAAAGAGCTTCGTGCTGCGAACGATCCACCCGCGATCTTCATGCAAGCTGGCACCATCGTGAGGATTGACTCAATCGAGACTGACAAGCGCATCGGAAAGGTCACGTCAATCAGAGCGGCTGAACGTTACTACATGCGGGGGGAAATGGAACGATCAGCTGCTTACGGGAGAATGAAACGCGTTAAAGTCGGCGTCGATCACGAACACAAAGACATCTTCGAGCTTCACTTTCAACAGTGCCCAGTGCCGATGGAAGTCGTGAATGACCTCATGTCGCGACCAGCTGGCGAGTGGGGTTTACCGCTGCTCACGAGTGTAGTCGAATCGCCGGTTGTCGCGTTTGACGGTCGGATCATCACGAATCCCGGCTATGACGTGGGATCGGGTATGTATTACGCAAGCGCTGAGGGGTTCGAACTTCCGCCTATGTCGCAATCACCAACACAGGAGGAGGCCAAACGGGCGCGCGAATACATAGAGAATGAAGCACTTTTCGATTTTCCGTTTGTCGATACCGCCTCTAAGCACAACGTGTTGGCAGGCATGGTCACAATCATCGCCCGCAACGCTATCAAAGACGCAGTTCCCATTTGCCTTATCGATGCGGTAGCCCCAGGAACAGGTAAAGGCCGCTTGATGGAGACAATCATGCTCATCACAACTGGCAAGATGCCAGCACACACAACCTATAGACGAGATGATGACGAAGAACTTCGTAAGGCGATCACGAGCACTTTGCTGGCGAATCCGCAAGCGATCATCTCCTATGACAACGTCATGGGCAGAGTCGATTCCGCCGAGTTGGCTTCATCGTTGACCCAGAGTGTTCGTTCCGACCGGCTATTAGGACAGAACCGAAAGCTGGAACTACCAGTATTTGCGACTTGGTTCATGAACGGCAACAACCTCGATATTGGCGGAGACATTCCACGGCGTGGTTATCTGGTCCGCATGGATGCAAAATGCGAAAAGCCCGATCAGCGGACTGGCTTCAAGCACCCGGATCTCTTGGGGTGGATACGCGAACACAGACCGGCACTGGTCGCCGCGCTGTTAACCATATGTCGGGCGTGGTTCGTTGCGGGAAAGCCTGTCTCGGCCTACCCGGTTACGCTTGGATCTTATGAACACTGGGCCAAAACAGTCGGAGGCATTTTAAACTACGCCGGGGCTGACCAGTTCATGGCGAATGCTGCGTTACTTAGGGGTGACGCCGATCTTGAGCGTTCCGAATGGGAAGTCTTCTTGACGGCTTGGCACGAACGATACGGCTCGAAGCCAATTAAGGTGGCAGAACTGGTCCGGGGGATGGGGATCTTGCTTAAAGATGCGGTGCCGTCCGTGATAGCAGGCTATCTCGGTAAGGGCAGCCCAACTTTAACCAATTCGATTGGACTCGTTCTGCGGAATCGACGGAATCGCCAATATGGAAATTTCCGGTTGGAGGATTCCAAAAAGGACGGAACCAATTGTTGGGCCGTCGTTCAGGTGGGGACGGGGACTACACTCCACTTCTAAGTGGAGTGAAAATAGCTAGTCCACTCCCTCCGAAGGCCCGTGTTCATTGATCCACATCGATGTGAAGGGGACTAAGTGGAGTAGTTTCCTATCTTGAGAGATTTTGAAATTGGTTTTTCAGAATCATTATCTTATACATCGGGAGTACGACAAAACTGTTTTACTCCCCTTTTCCTTGTTCGGATGAGGCTAAGTGGCTGCGGGTCAACAACATCCATGGAAGTGGGGTAGAAAAAGCTAGTCCCCGGCTTTACTGGACGGAATGGCCGTAAGTTGTTCTGAGTATGGTAGTTACGCGTGACAGCGGGGCGAATTTAAGTTAGTCCAAGCTAGTCCATTAGTCCACTTCCACTCAGAAGTAATCGTTGGCAGCGTAATTCTTGATGCTAAAAGGCAACTCGCCAGCGATGCCCCCGGTCTGCAAGCGCGTGGGGAAAGTGTGCTTGAAAAAAGAAAAGTGAACTGGTCACTGGCGCGAACAAGAGTTGGCCGCCGGAGATTAAAAGGTATACAAAATGGAACCAAATAAACAGTCTTTATATTTCGGCGATCAAGTTGACGAGGCCCTAGTATACGCAATCTGGACACAAGATGAGATACCCGTTATCTATCGTCCCGGCACCAAACCGCTGTTCGTGAAACTTCCCAATTCAAAAGACAACCTAGAATGGTTCAGGAGGCGAAAACAGCGAAGGCCTAAATGGGACGAACTACTCAAATGCTGGAAGACGCCAAATGCGTGGTTTGAGAATCTTGCTTATCGAACGCTCCAGCGGTTTGACCGTCTTTTCATTATTCAGCCGCACCGCAAAGTACAAAAATGCGCGCCAGCTTGTTGGTATGCAAAGGGGCTTACATGCGAATGCTCATGTAAGGGAGGAGGTCACGGATCTAGAGATTCGGGCGACAGATGGTGGATAGTGTCTGAAACTCGTGCGCTGCGATGGGGGAATCTCGAACTGGCTTGCCAGTTCCTCGAATCATCGCCTCCCGTCATTTCGGTCCTCGATAAAGCGTCTTGAAACTAGGCAGGGCTGAACCACACCAAACCAAACCAAACCACACCAAAACCACACCATACCGTGCCGCACTGGCCCGCGCGATCCTCCCGAGCGATCAGTCTTTAGCGAATTACACGAGCAGGCAAAAATTTTCGCCAAATGCTTTTTCGTGTGTCACATAACGTTCCTATCCGCCGCGATGGCAACAGGGAGCGGTCTACCTGAAGATGGCGAGGCGATAACACGCAGAGCATTAGAAGCCGCGAAGACGTGTCTGGCGATCAAAGCTGACCCTGCAAACCTGGACGCTTGGCTAAGCGCTGAAAAAAGGCTCGCACGGTGGCAGCAACGCGGTCAGGGTGAAATCCCCAAAAACCTCCAGGTCAGCTACAGTGACAGCGTCAAAAAGGAGCCGCTATATGCGGAACTTCAGTCACAAATCGGCGCGCTCTTTCCGACGTCTCGGTCCACTTCACGCCGGAGTACTTTTGGCGTTACAGTTGGGAAGAAACGAAACTGACCGGTGGAGGAACAGATTTTTCTTTTGGGCTGAATGTGGGTGCGATAGAACTAGCATTCTTATTGTTAAGCAAACACCATGAACTGATCTTCCCCGTGTTTGACCGTTGTGAGGATGGAAGTATGCTCCGCCATGAAGAGGTCGCTCGCGCTCATGCCTACGTTCAATATCTTCACGAGCATTATCGTAAGCTCTCGAAACCGGCGCTCGACGCCATGATCAAGATTTAGTGATTGTTCCGCATGCGGCACAATTAAGGCATGGGGCAGTTCGGCAAGATCGTCGGCGTTGATGAGGCGGCGACTGCACTCGGCCAGACCAGAGAAGGAGTGCTAAAGCTCCTCAAGAGCGGCGAACTCCGGGGACGATGCCTTAGTGCCGACAACTTCGAGATTGATTATCATGTTCTCCGGGCAGCCGTCGCGAAAAGAACAGTGTCGGAAATTGTCTTCGCTGACTATCTTGAAGAGCAGGGCCTAGGCCCCGCAGACTATGAACCCGATTTGCCCGGCAAGTTACGCCGGGTTGATTATCGGCTCTGGCATCACGAAACGGCGTACTGGTTTGAAGTGAAGGAATTTGATGAGGACCCTTCCCTGCTTGGCGAAGGTAGATTCAGATCTTATGATCCATATAAATTTGTGCGAAAGAAAATCAACGAAGCGTCCAAGAACTTCAGGGATTACAAAGGTGAGCGATGCTCGTTGGTGCTTTATAACGATCAGCTGAATCTTGCGGAGGTCAGGAGTGCCGAGATTCTACTGTCGGGGATGTTAGGCAACCTAGGCTACAGTTTTCCGATCAATGTTGATGAAGGCAAAATAGACGGCGAAGCGGTGTTGACGTTCGGTGCTGGCGGAAAAATGGTGAACCGGCACACAGGAGAGCCCAGCAATAGGCGTATTGGTGCCCTTATCGGACTTGAGGCATTGCCAGCTGGCAAGCGGCAGTTTCGGATCGAATTGGAGCGGCGAAAGCAAGCTCTGGGGAGGCGCTTCAGCAATGAAGAGCGGATCGAACTGCTCCAGATCCTACCTGAGGCTTATTCGGAAACTGTTTTAAGAGTGGTCGTTTGTGAAAACCCTTATGCTGCTTGGCGACTGCCCGCCGACATCTTCGTTGGCCCTTACGATGAACGCTGGGGCCTGGTTGAAGACGGGTCGGCAATCACTAGACTCTACGCAGGCAATAAGCTTGAAGCGCTGCTCGACGAAGAGCATGAACTCGAACTTGATCGGAGTCCGCTGCTTCGCAAGGGCTTTTGTGGGGAATAGTTACGCTTCTCAACTCCTTGCCAGCTCCATCTCTGGCCAACGCAGCCCGCGCGATCCTAGGGTGTTTGGATTTTCAACTATACGCACTTCCGCGTAATACCAACACGTCAAAGTGGATTCCACGACTTTGGGGCGTCTATCAGGCGCTATCCCCAACAAGTTGTATGATTCAAAAATTCGAACCACTTCCGCCTACAGGAGCCGAGGTGGCCGGGAACACTTCGATGGGGATAACCTCCGTCGGGTCTCGCCAATGTTCCCGACGCCACCGCCCTTTGCAGAGGAAAACTCATGTGAGATAGTTACGCATGTTTCGACATTTCGCAGGGTATTGGCGTTTGTCCTGGCTGGCAAACCCATCAGAGATAAGAGCGTTCATCGATGCTGGGCAGTCTCAATTTTGATTCACTTGTTTCACTATCGCCACTTGACTTCACAATGTTTAATCTGATATGGTCCTTCTCTAGAGAATTGTGAAAGGACGAAATGAGATTACTGATTTTGGCTATCTGTATAGGTGGACTCACTGCTGTCCGGCTATAAGTTGAACAGATTCAACTGGTTGGAGTTATCGAGTAGATCCTCTTGGGAGTCGGAGGGCTGGAGAGCCTGTAAAATGGGTGTTTTCTCAAAAAGCGTGACGCTCAAA
>Ga0302319_10025510_pt1 | contig 10460 bp, 2 predicted proteins | sample Bog_T0_2_FD_203319 | JGI IMG/M metagenome (GOLD analysis project Ga0302319, IMG submission 203319) | Peat permafrost microbial communities from Stordalen Mire near Abisko, Sweden - Bog_T0_2 | ecosystem: Environmental > Terrestrial > Soil > Wetlands > Peat | place: Sweden: Abisko, Stordalen Mire... | reverse complement strand
TGCCTGGTTTGCCGCAACCACAACGGCTCCCGCGCCGGTTATGGTTAGCGTGCTGCCGCTTACCGTTCCCGGACCAGAGACGACACTGAAAGTAACCGCATTGCCGGAAGCTCCACCTGTTGCGCTGAGCGTGATCGGCGAGACGCCATAAGTAACCGGCGAAGTTGGCGGCGTGAAGCTGATGGTCTGGTTGGCCTTGATGATGGTGACCGATATGCTCTGCGCGGCGATTGCCTTGTAGTATTGGTCGCCCACATACGACACTGCGATGGTGTGCGTACCCACGCTGAGCTGGCTCATCGGTATAACAACGCTGCCGCCGCTTTGACCCACCTGCGTCACCGCGCCGCCATCGATGGAGTAACCCACCGTCCCGGTCTGTGCCGGAACCCATGACAATGGACGGCTGAGGGTGACACCGATGCTGAGCGGTTGACCCCAGGCCACTGTCGCGCTGGGCTCGGCCTGCAAGGTGATCGTCGAGGTCACCAGGCTCGCCGCCAGTTGCAGCGAGTTCGACGTGCTCGGCGAGAAGTTCGTGTCGCCGGAGTATGTCCCGGAAACCGCATGATTGCCGGAGCCCGGAACTGTGGTGCCGGATAGCGTCGCTGTCTGTGTAACCTGGTTGAGAAGGATGCTAACGGATGGTCCGCCGAAGTTCGCGACAACGAAATCAGGCCGTCCGTCGTGATTCACATCGGCAATTGCGACGACTTGTGGATTGGCGCCTGTCGGGTATGGCGTTGGATTTCCGAATGTGCCTGTACCCGTCCCTGACAACACGTCGACCTGAATTCTGCCGCTATCGGTAACAACAAGATCCGGGATGCCATCCCCGTTCATGTCTGCGACGGTGAAGGTGGGCACATAGGACGGTGATTCGGGGCTGAATACGGGGTTTGCCGCCTGGAAAGTGCCGTTTCCGTTCCCGAGTAGGGCGGAGACTCCGTATGTATAGTCCTGGAGCAGGATGTCGAGCTTGCCAACGTGCCTCAAATCGGCGAGCAATACGTTGGTCGGGTAATAAGAAACGGGAGTTGAGTAGGACGCAGCCGTCTGGAATGTCCCGTTACCGTTCCCTAGAAGCACACTTACTGTTCCATATCCCCAGTTGGATATAACCAGATCCGTTTTGCCGTCACCGTTCAAATCTCCGGCAGCTATAGAAGTCGCCCCCGGCATCGGCGTCGGGATTGGCTCCTGGAACGTACCGTCGCCATTGCCGAGCAGAAGGTCGACAGAGCCGACGGCGAAGTTGGCTACAGCGATATCCAGGATTCCATCGCCGTTGAAATCGGCTACCGCGATCCCCCCAATCTGACTGCCACCTTGGCCGTCGTAGAACCGCTCATGCTGGAACGTTCCATCACCATTGCCCATCAGAACTCCGACCGAGCACTCAGATTGACCGTTGTTGCAGGCTACGAATGCAATATCCGTCTTCCCGTCACCATTGAAGTCGCCAAACAGTAAGTCGGAATTCGAAGCAGTGGGGAAATCATCGTCGGTTGAAACCCCAGCCGCTGAGGCTTCTATAGGCCCCTTGAACGTCCCATCCCCGTTCCCAATCTGAACAAAGAGCCCGCCAGTTGTGCCCGTAACAAGGTCCGGGATTCCATCTCCATTCAGGTCCGCAAACGCCTCCACAAGCGGCGCAACGGTGATGGCAGTATCCAGCGGCCCTGTGGTGAAACCTGTTGACAGCGTTCCCGGAACGACCGTGGCAGTTCCCGGCTCCAACCCTGTCGTCGTATCGGTAAACAGAATGCTCCCCGTCGGAACCACCGGCCCAAATCCTTGCACCGTCCCAGTAAACGTGTAATCCCCCGGGTTTCCCGCTGACGCGAACGTCGTCGTCGTCGGATAAGTCCCCGTCACCGTCGCAACAACCGCCGCTGACGTACTCGTTACATCGGCACCAACATACTTTGCCGTGATGCTGTTCGCACCCAGCGGAATCAAAATCGTCTTCAGCGTTGCCGTCCCAATCACGCCTCCGCCGGACGTTGTCGAAACCACTTGCGCGGAGCCAATTACCGTTGTCCCGTCGTAGAACGTCACCGTGCCGTTGGTAACGGCATGGCTGTTCTGGTCAATCACCGTTGCAGTCAAAGTAAACAAGCTGCCAAACGCCGCGCTGGTCGGATTCGCCGCCAGGGTAACAGTGCTGGTCAACTTGGTGATGCCCGCCCCGCTGACCGGAAGCTCTTGCGGCGAGCCGGTGGCATTGTCAGTGACCTTGATGTAAGCGGAGGCACTGCCCGACGCGGTGGGCGTATACAACACAACAATCAGGCACGACCCCCCTGTATAAAGCGTGCTCCCTGTGCATCCATCCTGTGCCACCGGGAATGCGCCAACATTCGTTGAAGCAACCGCGGTGATGGTTACTGGATTCGGGCTGAGGTTATTCACCGAGAAGAACTGTTGCGCGGCGCCCTCACCCACCGGCTCCGTCGAAGTGAACGTAAGCGCAGCCGGGAAGAAGGTAATCGCGGTAGTCGAGTTGATCCCCGACCCGGAGATGCTGACACTCCTCGGCCCACCGCTGCCCGTATCCGTCTCCGTCAAAGTAGCCGTGCGCGACCCAGTGGCCGTCGGCGAAAACGTCAGGTAGATCTGGCAAATCGAGTTGGCCGGCAGATTGCCTCCCGCGCAGCTGTCATTCTCCGAGTAGTCGCCGGGGTCGGCCCCAGCCAGAGCAATCGTGTTAATTGTCACCGCATCCGTACCGCGGTTAATCAGGTTCACCGTGTATTGACCACTCGAGTTCCCAACAATCACGTTCCCAAACGAGACCGTCGTCTGCGAGAACTCAAGCTCAGACGTTGCCGCCAGGGCGGTGCCGCCGAGAGTGACCTTCTGCGGGCTTCCCGGCGCGTTGTCGGTGAGGTTCAACGATCCGCTGATCGTACCGGCCGCGGTGGGGCTGAAGTAGACATAGTCTGTGCAGGTAGTTCCGGGAGCAAGCGTCTGCCCAGTGCAGCCGTCCGACCACATTCCAAAGGTGGTGGACAGCGTGTATTTGGTGAAGGTGATCGGCAAATTGCCAGTGTTGGTTACGGTAACGGGCTGGTAATCGCCAGGAATGCCCGCGTTCACGGTGACGGAGTCGAACTGAATCCCCGCCGGGCTGATCGCGATCGAGGGACTCGCGGCAATCGCGTTCCCCGACAACGTCGCGGTGAAGTTCACTGGGGTTGTCGAGTTGGCATAAGTCACCGGCAAGGTGATTGTGCCAGTCCTGGTTCCCGCAGTGAGAGGCTGGAAATAGGCGTAGATGTAGCAGTTACTGGCCGGTGTGATGGTAATCCCGCTGCAACCGTCCCCGTAGGTCGTGAAGTCGCCCACCGGGCCGGCCCCAACGGTCACGTTGGTTCCGCTCAGTTGCCCCACTAGGAAGGGCAGGTTGCCTGGATTCGAGAGCGTAAAGGTCTGAGTGAAGGTCTGATTGGCCGTTCCAACCACCCCCGTATCCGGATAAGTCGAAATTGTCGGGGTGAGTATAGCTTCATTCTTCTGCGCCACACCAAGCCCGGTCATGTTCGCCGTGAATGTGCCAGTCGTCCCATCGGAGTAGGTCACCGGGAACACAATGGTCCCGGTGCGCGTGCCTGCCGCCGACGGGGTGAACTGCACATACACATAGCAGGAGCCACCATTGGCGGTCTGGCTGTCCGGGGTTTGCACGGTTACGCCCGAGCAGCTGTCATACCCTGGGTTATCCCCGTAAAGAGAGAACTCCGATGTAAGACCATAGTTCGTTCCGGTTACAGTCCCCACCGTGAAGGCCGATGCGCCTGTGTTGTACAGATAGATCAGCTGGGCGGTGGACGTGGTGGAGACCACCTGAGACGGGAAGCTGAGCGCGCCGGGCGAAAGGTAACCGGTGTCTGACACTGGTGGAGCGTAGCCGGCGAGCTGCGCCGTGAACGATCCCTGATTGCTCGTCACCGTCAAAGTGCCGGTGTGATAGCCGGTAGTTGTCGGCGAGAACACCACGTTGACCTGGCAATTGGTGACCGATCCTTGTGCGGCGGTGCAGGTATTCAGAGCATTGGCGCCCGTCGCCAGTTGGAAGTAGGGACTGCCTGCCGTGATGCTCGCGCCGGTCAATGCAAACGTCGAGATCGAGCCGCCGTAAGTGAAGTTCAACGTGATGGGCGTTGAAATTGAGTTCACAGCCTGCTGGTCAAAAGATCCAACGGCAGGAGTGAAATACGATGGATTGGTCGAAACCGCGTCGCCTGTGCCCGAGAGGCTTGCATGAAGTGTTCCGTAATTGGAAAGGACTGTCAGCAAGCCAGTGCGAGTGCCGCTTGCGGTTGGGTTGAAGTAAACAGTGATTTGGCAGTCTTGGCCCGGCGCGAGTGTGCCGTTACCGCCGGTGCCGCAGTAGTCGTTACTAATGGTGAAGTCCCCGGTCGTTGTAGCCGCAGTGCTGAATGTCAGCATCTCGGTTCCGGAGTTACGGACAAAGATGGGCACCGGAGATGTGTTTGAGCCAACCTGGGACTGACCAAAGTTGACCGAGGTTGGCGACAGCCCGCTGGCTAACGTGCCAGTCTCACCGCCCCCTGTCAACGTCACCGTCTGCGTTCCGGCGCTGGAGGTTATTGTCAATGTCCCATTATCAGGGCTCGTTGTCACCGTGGGTGTGAATGTGACGCCAAAGTTGCACCAGGCAGTTGTGGGCGGAATGGCGGTGGGTGAAGTTCCGCAACTGTTGTAAGTGATGGCATAGTCACCGCTCGTTGCCTCGCCAGTCAAGGTGACGCTGGAGTCACCCGGGTTTGCAATGGTCACATATTGCACTGCACTCGACGTGCCTTTCACCAATGTCCCAAAATCCAGTACCGGCGAGGTCACGAGTATGGAACCGGTAGCTGCGATGCCATTGCCTGAGAGCGGAATCATCTGCGGCGTTGCGGACGCTCCATCGATCACTGTCAGCGTACCGGTTCGCGCCCCCGTCTGGCTGGGCGTAAAGGTCACATAGACGTAGCAATAACTGCCCGTGTTTACATCTCCGGGTGCCGATCCGGGAAGCAGGCTAAGCGCAGGGCAGTTTGTCTGTGTCACCGAGAAGTCGCCGGAGCCTATGACACGATCCACCAAGAATGGCGTGTTGCCCGCGTTGAAGACGTAGAACACCTGCGCCGTGCTTGCCGTTCCAACCGGTTGGTCGGCGAAGATCGCATTGCCCGGCTGGAACTCCAGCACCTTCGTCGCTGCCGAGCCTTGGCCCACCAGGCTGATGGTATAAACCGTCGACGAGCCGGCAATTGGAATTGTCAGTGTAGCTGTCTCTGTCGCGCCGACCGACGGTATGAAGCTTACGTTGAACCAGTCATAAGTCTGGGGATTCGTCACGGTATTGACGCCGTACGCATACCCACCCACCTGGAAATCGCCCGAAGAGCCTTGTGCACTGGTCATCGTCAGCGTGGGCGCAAGGAATGTCAGCGGCAGACTGCCGGTGTTGGTCAGATATACCGTCTGTACCCCGCTCACGGTTCCCACGGCCTCGGTGCCAAAGTTCAGCGAAGTCGCCGACAGGGCGACAGCATTCGTGCCGCCCGCGCTCGATGGCAGCACTCCCGTTCCGTTCACATTCACCAGCAAGTACCCGTAGTACGGGCTATACAAGGTGGTGCTCACAGGGCCTACCTGCGTCGGACCCGGCGCAAATGTCACACTCAGCTGGCAACTGTCTCCTGCCGGCAATGCGTAAGGACAGTTTGTAACGCCCGTGAAACCCGAAGTTGTCGAGAAGTAGACAGTATTCAGGTTATAGGCCGGCACGTCGCCCTCGTTGGTGATGGTGGCGGTTTGCGCCGCGCTGGTGGTATTGACCGTCACGTTTCCAAAATTCAACGTCGACGGAGATGACACCAAAGCGTTGGCGTCCGAGCCTTGGCCGCTCAAAGGAATTACCAGCGGGCTGTTGATTCCATTGGAAGTAACCGTCAAGGTTCCGGTCACTGGCGTGTCGTTGGGCGGTGTGAAGACAACCGTCACCGTGCAATAACTCGCCGCCGCAATCATGCCATTGCAGTTATCCGTCTCCGCAAAATACGAAGGGCTCGCCACAATGGAACTCAGCGTAACCGCCGCACTGCCCATGTTCCGCAGAGCGATGGTCGTCGGTGCCCCGTTATAAGCTGTCGAACTGACATTCACCGGGACGCTGATGCCGAAATTCAAATTACTCGGCACGGCAATCACGTTGCCCGCGTTGCTCATTGATACTTCCGCCAGCCATGCGCCGGTCGGTCCGGGCGCGGCGGTGGTTGTTACTGGGAAATCCAAATTCGAGTTATACGGTGTAAGAGTGCCCGCCAGCCATGCGTTCCCCGCAGTATCCACTCCGACATACGGGTAGGGAGAACTGCTTGCATAGTAAACGCCGCTGCTCAAGCCGCTCAGGTACCCCGAAGTCGTTGCGGCAGATCCTGTTCCGTTCAGAACCACAAACACTGGTTCAAGGGTATATACGGAAATTGCCGGCGGCGCGCTGCCCACGCCATTGATTACCGGAAAATCTGCTGCGCTGGTAACGGCCGCGATGTACGCAGGGCAAGCCGAGGCGCAGCCTGGCTCAAGGGCGATCGATGCTGGATTCACCAGGTTGGATCGAGAAGCGCCGCTCGGGCCGCTCAAGAACGTGGAATAAACCAGGCCACCAGTGGGGTTCAACTCCATCGCAAAGCCGTCTGGATAAGAGGTCTGGTAGGCCCCTGGTGTGGTGGGAAAATCGTCCGCGCCGATTGCATCGCCGGTGACGTAGGCATCCTTGCTGCTATCGACTGCAACGCTAAGTGGATATCCTGGACCGATATAAGCGGAGTAAATAAGCCCGGTCCCCGTCGGGTTTACAACCGTCACATAGCCGCAGCTCGTCGACATCAGCAAGCCCGAATAGCTGAACGCTCCCGGAGTCGTCACGCCAGTGCAGTAATAGGAGTTATTTGCAAGGTAAGCATCTCCCGCTCCATCCACCGCAATTGCGCTGCCGTATTCACTGCTCCCGCCAATCAGTGTCGAATACACAAGCGACGCTGTTCCCGAGAGGTTCGGATTGAACTTTGCGACGTAAGACGCATTACTCGAGGGCATATACGTCGTCTGGTAGGCTCCCGTGGTTGTGGGGAAATTGCCTCCGCCTGCCTGACCTGTGAGATATGCGTTTCCCGAGCCGTCCACTGCCACCGCGGTCGCATAATCGGGTCCATAGCTGCCGTTAGCGGTGCCGCCAAAATAGGTGCTGTAAACCAGCGTTGATCCATTCGCGGAAAGGACCGCGAGTGCTCCGTTGTATGAACCACCGTAACTGTGGTTTGGGTAGGTCTGCAGATATGCATTGCTGGTCGTAGGATATCCGGACAAAGCATCGACAGAAATATAAGCCAGACCGCTCTTGCTCACCTGCAGACCGGTCGGCTCAAGTGTGCTGTTGGCTGACGAGAATGTCGCCGTATAAACCAGCGTCCCTGCCGAGGTCAGCTTTTGGACCGTCATGGAAGTGAAAGACGAATCGGTGGAAAGCACATAGACATTGTTTGACCCATCCAGCGCAATACCGTTCACAAAATAATCCGGCAACGCGCTGCTTGCGTTCGACAGATATGTTGCAAACGTCAGCACCGGGTCAATCGTGAGTGGCTTCGTCGCGTCATACCCCTGCAGGCCAAGTCCAACGCGCTGTCCATGCTTTTCGTCCGCTGGTAGCAGAGCATATTCCACCTCAACCGATTTGCGCCCCTGCCCATCCGGCTGCCATGCAAGCGGCTTGTGCAGCACGATCTGCTGCCCATCCACCTCAATCGTAAGATCACCATTCTTTGCGATCGACGCTTTGTCCGCACCGTCCAGATCGAAAACCAGCGAGCCTGTCTTTGCTCCAGGCGCCACGTCCAGGTCGTATTCCAACTGCCCGTCGCGCCCATAAAACGTCGCATCCACGCCGGAATAAACCTGGCTCTCCCGTACGCGCCCGAACAGCGGAATGTTCGAGTGCCAATCCGCCTCCGCGCCCTGGAACCACGCGCCCTTCGCGGACAACTCGTCCTGACCTGTGAATTGAGCCGCGGAACTCGCCCCTTCAAAACGCAGAGACACTTCACGCGGAGCTGTCGCGCTCGCCGCCGCGTTGGGCATTCCCTTGGGACCTGCTTTCGCGACAGGCTTGGCAGCCTTGGGGGTCGCAATCTGCAGCGTAACTCCGTCTTTGCCGAGCACAATGCCGTATCCGTAGCCGTAGGCGCGAAAGGCCTGACTGGCAGGCCATTGGCCACGATTCGACTCGAAGTATCGCGGCATCGTTTGTGTGTGGGCCTGGCTCGAAGGGGAAGGTGTTGCGGGGGTGGCCGCGAACAATGTTCCGGACAGAGACGCGAAAAGGCTGAGCAAAACCAAGGAAGCGCGCATGGGACAGTACCTCGAAAGTCGGCGCACAACGCTTCACGACCGATGCGTGAGGCGTTCGCGGTTCGGGTGAATAGTTGAAAGTCAACAGCTGATTCTTGTCGTCTGAAACCATTTCCCGGGGGAGGATTGAAATTATGCACTATGCGGGCAGGCGGTGCAAATTAAATTTCACATTCTTTTTTTGCAAAGAATCCTTGTAACCTTTTGTTGTACAAGAAGTAACCATCCGCAAAGATCCGGGTCGAATCGCTCCGCCGTTGACAACAGCAGAGAAAGCGGCAGTTCCCCTTTCCTTGAGGTGCAAGCTCACCATGGCAGGTCGCAAACGCCAGTTTCGCAATTGTCCCTATCGAGCGAACTCAATTTTGCGGCAAGCTGAATTTGCGACTCGAATGGAATGCGAACACAGGTTGGAGTCGGAGAATTCGGAAACCAATTCGTCGAGTGGCACCGGGCTGGGCTTTCCGCTAGTCTTGAGACCATTGGTTGCCACATCGGCTGGCTGCGTTTCCGGAGCCGCCAGACAGTAAGCCGTTCAGGGACCGTGTTTGCCATATTTTTTCCGACGGAGGCATGAGCCCGTGAGAGTCTCCAAACCCGCCAAGACATTTGCAGCCAGCATCAAGGAAACATTCGGAGCGACTTCGGACGTGGACGCGCACCTGGCTGGAGCGAGGTCTAGCCAGTTGTTGAAGGTGAGTTTGGGGGGCACGCCCGGCCCTATCTTCTGCCCCTGAATGAGTAAATCCGCAGAATCGTGTAATCTACTGAAACACTTAGTTTTCGACGCAATTTGAATAGAGTTCGCCCATCTTTGGGCTGGATAGGACCAAGATGCCCCAAGAGCGCAGGAAACTGCAAGTTTTTGTTGTGGATGACGAAACTGTAATCGCGGCTACCCTCGCGATGATTCTTCGTCATCAAGGATTGGAAGCCCGCTCGTTCGACTCGCCTCTTGAAGCATTGAACGCTACTCGCGAGATTGTCCCGGACTTGCTAATCTCTGACGTGATGATGCCCGAGATGTCGGGGATTGAATTGGCTTTGAAAGTCCGCGAGTATTGTCCAGAGTGCAAAGTGCTCCTGTTCTCCGGGCAAGCTGCGACCGCCGATCTTCTCGAGAAGGCCCGTGCCGATGGGCATGATTTTGAGGTTCTCGCAAAACCGGTGCATCCGTCGGACTTGCTGGCAAAAATCCGCGCCGTCACTTAAGTGGAACTCGGCCCTGAGCACTTGTAACGCCGAATCCAGATGGTGATTTGATCGATTCAACCGGCCCGACTGGCCAAATTAATGTTTTCAACGCGGGGCGATGATCGGACACGTAGCCGCAGTGGTTTCCATCGCTTCGAACTGAGCCAGTCAACATGTCAGAGGTGATGGGCGCTGAGCGCAAGCGCCTGCCGGTGGCGTTGAAGATTGCGTTAGCCACGGCAGCGCTGGCCCTCGTGATACCAGTCTCGCCAATTCCGGGGGCCCCATCGGATCGAGTTTCGTGTCCAGAATGTTGAGGGCAGAAACCTCGATTCGGCCTGTAGCGGCACTGACCAGCACATGATATTCGGCAAGTCTGCTTTTTACGATGCTGCCGCCGTGAGGATCGGGATGAAGGCTGTGTTTTGCGCGATTCCTCTGCCAAAAGTGACCGCGTCAGCACCGCCCAGTGCCGCGACAGATGCGACGACTGCCGTCAGCGCGCGATAGGCAAACATATCCAGCGCGAGCCGGACGCGCTCTTTCTTGTCATAGTCGGGCATAAGCACGCGTGTATCGAGTGATTTGCCTGAAACGCCGAGCCGGTCTGATTGCTCTTCGAGCACCGTCATCACTTGCACGATTTAAAGGTGCTGGACTTCCGCGAGAAAAACGACCAGGGACGGATCCACGAACCGGTTGCGATTAGGGGGCACGATCTCAATGAAACGCATGTTATGCAGCGGCGCCCATTTGGTTAACTCGGTGATCTCCCGCTCCACAACGGCGTCCATTTTTGCCGGGCGCGTGGACCGAGAGCCACTATTCAAAACGCA
>Ga0302319_10025507_pt1 | contig 10460 bp, 7 predicted proteins | sample Bog_T0_2_FD_203319 | JGI IMG/M metagenome (GOLD analysis project Ga0302319, IMG submission 203319) | Peat permafrost microbial communities from Stordalen Mire near Abisko, Sweden - Bog_T0_2 | ecosystem: Environmental > Terrestrial > Soil > Wetlands > Peat | place: Sweden: Abisko, Stordalen Mire... | reverse complement strand
GCGGCATTTGGAGCTACTTTAATGGAACGGAGCAGGATGTCGCCATTTACGATTCCGTCATTTCCTCCAATGATATCCTGGCTCATTACGAGGCGGGGGTGGGTACCAGCCTGACGGCTACCGTCCCTCCGACGCTGGTTTCCGGGGTTGATCCGCAGGGTAATCCGGAGCAGCTGACCATCACCTTCAACCAGCCCGTTTCGCCGTTGACGGCATCGAATCTTGCCAATTATGTGGTGCAAACCAGCGGCGGCACCACGTTAAGTCTTAATTCCGCCACGTTGGCCAAGGATTTGACGACCGTTAGCCTGAATGGCGCATTTAATTTTACGCCGGGTAACAGCTATAACGTCACTGTGTCCGGAGTGGCGGATATTCTTTCCGCCACCAACGTGGTGGTTTCGACGAACCTTAGCTTCACGTTTGTTTCTGCCGGTCCGGTGGGCATTGCCAACAGTTTGGCCAATCAGACCGTGACGGAAAATCAGGCGGCGTCATTTGCGATTTCCGCCACCGGACAGACGCCCTACTTCTACCAGTGGCTTACGAACGGGGTGGCTTGGGGTGGTCAGACCAATCCGACGCTTTCCTTTGCCGCGGCTTGGAACGCCGGGGGCGCCTACAGCGTGGTGGTTAGCAACGAATTTAGCGCCGTCACCAGCAGTCCGCCCGCAACCTTGACGGTACTTTCTGATGTATCGGCGCCACAGTTGGTTGGCGCCCGGGCCCTGGCCGGAACGCTCAATGAGATCATTCTCACTTTTAACAAACCGGTCGATCCGGCCGGAGCGGCGAATTTGGCGACTTACAGTGTTCCGACTTCAGGAACCACCGGTTTGTCATTGCTGAGTGCATCGATTTCCACCAACGGGCTGCAAGTCACACTGAAGACCACCCCGCAGGCACATAACCAGACCAATCAGATCACAATCACGAACCTGAAAGATCGTTCGCACGTGGCGAATGCACTGACCGTCACCGCGCAAGTGATCTCGACCATCAGTTACCGCGATGAACTGCTCGCCACTCCCGGATTGGTCCGGTATTTTACCTTCGACCAGACGAACGGCACGGCGTTTCCCTCATTGGTGTCAAAATACGACACTTCGCCGTTAAATATTGTGGGAACCATTAAAGGTGATCCGACAGCGGGAGGTGTTCCGGTTCTGGGGGTGCCCGGTCTCGTGCCCAACGTGCCCAATAACACGGCCATCAGTTTTAACGGCCTGGGCGGCACAAATCGAATTGAGCTGCCAAATGGAGCCGATATTAATTCGACGCTGGGACCGTGGTATCAGATCACGACTGTATTCTCCTTTGAGGCCAACGGCCTGCCGCAAATCATCCTGAATAACACACTGACAAATTACCAGGTGCCGGTCATCTTCTCTGATTTCCAATATGCGATCTATTTGTTCCCGACGCAGACCAATGTGAACAATCCTTCGCAGGCCCTGCTGGTGTTTGAGGCGCAACAGACCTCGAGTTCCGGAGCCGGTTCACCCTGGGGCGGAAATACCGCCGCCACGGCCAAGCGGATTGCCTTCCCGATCACGACCAATACCATTTACAATGTGGTGGCGGAGTTGGATGGCAATGCCGGATTCGTCAGCGGCGAGCTTCGCCTATATGTCAATGGCGCGCGGGTGGGCACCGTCACTGGAATCGGGGCCATTTACCAAAATCCCAATGATCCGCCCGGATTTAGCCAGGGATATGTGACGGCCTACAACGGTAAGGCAAAAACGATCAACCCTGAGCTGGCAACCGCCACAACCCTGATCGACGAGCCTTTCAACGGGGTGATCGATGAATTCGCTTACATCAACCAGGGGACTCTCTCCGACGCGCGGGTAGCCCAACTCTATTCCTACGGGCAGACCAATTCGGCCGACACTGGCTTCTCGGTGGTGACGAACACAACGGCGGCGCCGATCATCCATGCGGTTGTCAACTCAGGAGCAGGGGGTGCCGGAGCAGGCCTGGTCCTGTCATGGCCGGGGACCTCCAGCGGTTATTATTTGGAATATAGCACGAATTTGGCCTCGGGAATCTGGTATTCCAACCTCGTCGTTCCGGGAACGGTGGGCGGCTTCAATGTCATCACGCAGGCGGTGGGCGACGGCAACCGCTACTTTCGATTGCATCATCCTTAAAGAATATTTGGGAAATCACTAGCGAACCATGAAATCACAAACAAGAACCTTATTGAGAATGGCCGTGCTCGCGTTGGCGCTCAGCACCGCCGCCTCCCGCGCGCAGGTGGCGCACAAGTCAATCACCCCGGAACAGTTGGAGTTTTTTGAGAAAAACATCCGGCCGGTGCTGGTGGAGCATTGCTACGATTGTCACTCCGAGGAAAAGGGCAAAAGCAAGGGAGAGCTGACCCTCGATACGCGCGATGGCATTCGCGCGGGCGGCGACCGCGGGCCGGCGGTGGTACCCGGCAAACCGGACGACAGCATTCTCATCAATGCCATCCGGCAGACCGGCCAGTTGCGGATGCCGCCCGATTCGCGCGGCGGCATCTTGCCGGACGACGTGATCGCAAACTTCGAGAAGTGGGTTGCCGATGGCGCCGCTGATCCGCGGGATTCCGCCAAGGTGGTGTCCACGCAAGCGCCCAAGCCGGAGAAGAAATATGATTGGGACAAGGAGCGCCAGTATTGGGCGTTTCAAAAACCCCAAGCCACCCCGCCGCCCCAAGTGAAAGATCAACAATGGCCCAAGACGGACGTTGATCATTTTGTCCTGGCCAAATTGGAAGAGAAAGGTTTGAAACCGGTCGCTGATGCCGACCGAAGCACGCTCCTTCGCCGGGTGTATTTCGATATCATTGGTTTGCCGCCCACCCCGGCGCAGGTGGAAGCGTTTGTGAAAGACAAATCGCCGGACGCATATGAAAAGGTCGTGGACCACCTGCTCGCGTCGCCGCAATTCGGGGAACAATGGGGACGCTACTGGCTGGACGTGGCCCGGTACGGTGAATCGACCGGATTGGATCGCAATTTGAATTACCCGTATGCCTGGCGGTATCGCGATTACGTCATTGACGCTTTGAACGCGGACAAGCCCTACAATCGGTTCGTTCAAGAGCAACTCGCGGGCGATCAATTGCCGTCCGCCAATCAAAAGGAACGCGACAAATTATTGACCGCCACCGGCTTTCTCGCGATCGGTCCCAAGGGATTAAACGAATCGCGCATCAAATATTCCAAATGGCAGGTGGTGAACGATCAGGTGGACGTGACGGCGCGAGGATTTCTGGGCTTGACGGTGGGATGCGCGCAATGCCACGACCATAAATTCGATCCCATTCCGCAAAAGGATTATCACGCGCTGGCGGGAATCTTCGCCAGCACGGAGACGCTCTATGGCACCGTGGGGGGACGGGGCAACCGTCGGCCGACTTCCCTCCTCTCGCTGGACGGCGCGCCAGAACTTGCGGTCCTGTCAACGGGCGAGCCGACGCCGAACATGTTTGTTAATACGAACCGGAACTACATCGTCTCGCCCCGCACGAATAATATCGCCCGCGCCAACGGGGCGGCCCGTCGTTTCGCCCGCAATATCTCGACGAACGTCCTGGAGCGCATTCCGGCGACCAGAACCTACGCGATGGGCGTGAGGGATTATGACGAACCCCAGGATGCCGAGGTGTATTACCGCGGCGATTTGACCAAGCCGACCGGCACGGTGCCGCGCGGATTCCTCCGGATCGTTTCGCTGCCCGACGCGCCGGTGGTGCCGACGAACGCCAGCGGACGATTGCAATTGGCGCAATGGATTACCGATCCGGAAAATCCCTTGCCCGCCCGCGTGGAAGTCAACCGCGTCTGGCAACAGTTGTTCGGAGACGGCATTGTCGCCACCCCGGACAACCTGGGACATTTGGGTTCCCGTCCTTCGGATCAGGAGTTGCTGGATTACCTGGCCGTCAAGTTTGTGAAAGACCAAAACTGGTCGGTGAAGCAATTGGTGCGGTCGCTGGTTCTCACCCGCACCTACCAATTGAGCAGTGACACCTATGCGCAAGCGGCCGAGATTGACCCGGCGGATACGCTGCTGTGGCAGGCGAAGCCGCGCCGGCTCAAAGCGGAGCAATTGCGGGACGCGATTCTCGCCGCGAGCGGCCGTCTCGATCTGGATCCGCCTCATTTTGGCGTGACGGCGCAATTTGGCGACGGGTATTACGGTGTGAACATCTGGGAAGCCGATCTGCCGCAGCACTATTATAAGCGCAGCGTTTATCTCCCGATCCCGCGCGATCTCGTGCCGGAGGAATTGTCCCTGTTCGATTTGCCCAACCCGAATCTGGTGGGCGCCCGGCGGGAGGAAACTACGTCACCCAGCCAGGCTTTGTTTCTGCTGAACAATGCATTCGTCCAGGATGAATCCCTGCAGCTGGCGCGGAATATTCTTCAGAACCGCCATCTGTCCAGCCGGGAGCGAATCAAGCAGGCTTATCTCGCCGTGCTGCTGCGGGAACCCACTGCTGAGGAAATTAAGCATGCGGCAAGATTCCTGAAGGATGAGACCAAGCTGCTCGCTTCCGTGGCTCCGGAGAAACCAATCCAGCGCTATTCGAATCCCGAGGCGGAAGCACAACCTGAGCCGGCGGCCGATTCGGTCAAACCGATCGCGTTCACGATCAGTGACACGCCTTCCACCAATGCGCTCGCAATGGGGTCGGCCCCGGTCACGACACCGGCGGCTGGGAACGGCGGTGGTGGTGGTGGCGGATATCGCGGGGGAATTCGTGCCGGAAATGGACGCCGGTTTATCGGGCCCGGCTCGGCCAGCGACGTGGTGGTCGGCAAGTTGGCGCCGGGCATCGCCCAGCCTAAGGTCTTTCATCAGGCATTGCCGGAAAAACCGGCAACCCCGCAGGAAGGCGCCTTCGCCTTGTTTACCCAGGCGCTGTTTGGTAGCGCGGAATTCCGTTATTTGCAATGAGCCGTCAGCTTTAATAGAACAAAATTATGAATAAGAACAATTATCCTCAACGTTGTGATGGGGTGGTGCCGGGTGTTTATACGCGCCGGCAGATGTTGAAAACTTTCACCACCGGCTTTGGCTACATGGCCTTTGCCGGATTGGCGGCACAGGCCGCTTTGGCCGAGGGCGGCATCAAAGCTCTTAGCGGAGCGGCCGCGGCAGCGAGCGGCGGGGAATTGAATCTGCTGCTCCCGAAGCAACCACACTTTGCCCCGCGCGCCAAGCGCATCATCTTCCTCGGCATGGAAGGGGCGCCCTCCCACGTGGATACGTTTGACTACAAGGCCAAGCTCCAGGCGGACGACGGCAAGCAGTCCAAGGACAACGACGACCGTTTATACCTTGGGTCGCCCTTCAAATTCCAGCAATACGGGCAGAGCGGCAAATGGATTTCCGAGCTGTTCCCGAATGTGGCGACGCATGCGGATGAATTGTGCTTCCTCCACGGGCTGTGGACGAACGCGCCCGCGCTCCACCCGCAAGCCTGGCCAGCCTTGCATACGGGCAGCCCGGTCTTTGTGCGGCCGTCGATGGGTTCCTGGTTGCTCTATGGATTAGGCACGGAAAATCAAAATCTGCCCGGCTTTGTCACGATCAAGCCGGCGCTTTCGATTGGCGGCGGCCAATCCTACGAATCGGCCTTCCTGCCCTCCGTGTTTTCCGCCACGCGCATTGGCGAATCCAAGACGGATATCAGGAATTGCAGCATCAACAATATTTCCAACGCCAATCTCAACGCGAAAAGCCAGCGGCGGCAGTTGGATTTTGTCCAGGAATTGAATCATGACCTCCTCAAAAAAGGCACGCTGGACCATCAGGTGGAAGGGGTGATTCAATCCTATGAACTCGCCTTCAAAATGCAGGGAGAGGTTCCCGAAGTCACCGACCTTTCCAAGGAATCGCAAGCGACCCTGGATCTTTACGGCGTCGGCAAGGACGAGACGGATGATTTCGCGCGCCAATGCCTGTTGGCTCGCCGGTTCGCCGAGGCCGGTGTGCGTTTTGTGGAAGTGTGCTACGACGACTGGGATCACCACGGCCAGCTCTATAATGGTCTCAAGAAAAGCACGCGGGCAGTGGACCAGCCCATTTCCGCTTTGCTTACCGATTTGAAGCAGCGGGGACTCTTGGAAGACACTCTCGTCCTCTGGGGTGGCGAATTTGGCCGCACGCCCGACAGCCCCAAACCGGACGGCCGCGACCATAGCACCAAGGGGTGGACGATGTGGATGGCGGGCGGTGGCGTGAAGCCGGGCTTTTCGTATGGCGCCACCGACGAATACGGCATCAATGCGGTCGACGGCCGCATGGATTATCACGACTTGCACGCGACGCTGCTCCACATCTTTGGCCTCGATCACGAAAAACTAACCTATCGTTATGGTGGACGCGATTTCCGCCTCACGGACGTCTATGGCGAAGTGCACAGCGATATTCTCGCCTGAAAATCTCTGAGTCTCATAACCAAAACCAAACCAAAAACTGATTCATATCTGGATTATGTCTGCTAAAAGCCGAAAGTTTACCACCTTCATCAAAACCATTCTGGGCGTATGCCTGGCCCTCCTTAGCGTGCTCTCGCTGCATGCGGAAAGCGATCCTAACGGACTGTGGAAATGGACCACGCCCGGTCGTAACGGGGGACCGGCCCGCATTTTCAATCTCCGACTCAAGGCCGATGGGGGAACCTTGACCGGGGCTTTGATCACACCTAACCGGACCAATGACACGTTTAGTGAGGTCCAGATTACGGACGGAAAAATCAACGGCGACACCCTTTCCTTTGCGGTGGAACGACCCGGGTACAACGGCGGAAATCCGAGTGTCACCAAGTATGCTGGCACCATCGCCGGCGATGTGATTTCAGGAACCTTGGAATCTCCGCGGCGGAATGGAGCGGTCGGAACGAACGATTGGAAGGCGGAGCGGAATACCACGGGACAGCTCGTAGCCGGCCCCAAAATCGTGATCAAGCCCGGGTTTGACGAGAACGGGTTTAGAATTGTCAACGACACCCATTACCAGGAAATTTCGGTCGATGACGCGCAAAAATATCTGGCGGACCATCCCGATGCCATCATCCTTGATTTGCGTACGCCGGAGGAATATGCGGACGGACATTTACCGAATGCTAAAAACTACAACGTGACCGATCTGGCCACCTTCGAGAGTGTACTCGCGCCGCTGGACAAGACGAAGTTTTATGTCGTTCATAGCGCGGTTGGGCATTACCGCACGGTTCGCGCGCTGGAATACTTTGAGTCCCATGGCTTCGAGCATGCAGTAGCAATCGACGGAGGCTATGCGGCCTGGGCAAAAGCGGGAAAACCCACGGAGAAATAAACCGCGAAAATCTGCCAGTTAACTCCCCATCGAAATAAAATTAGAATGAAAACCAAGACGAATAATCGAGTCGTAAAACTGTTCCTCGGAATTTCAACGGCGGTCCTCCTCGTGGCTGCCATCGCCCAGGCCGCCGATATCGGCGGCACCTGGACGTGGACCACTCCGGGCCGCAACGGCGGTCCCGATCGCGTGAGCACGCTCACGCTGAAAGTAGATGATTCCAAACTGACGGGCAAGCTGTCCACGCCCGGGCGTGACGGCGCGGCGGTGGAATCCCCCGTCGTCGATGGAAAAGTGGATGGCGACAATGTGAACTTCAATGTGGTTCGCGAGTACAATGGAAACTCGACCACCAACAAGTATACCGGCACGGTAGCGGCCGACAAAATCACCGGTAAAATTGAATTCACCCGCAACGGCGAGGCCCAATCACGCGATTGGACCGCTACCCGTTCCACGGCAACAAAATAATCTGGGGAAAAATGGGTGAAAGTGTTGCGCCCGTGAATACGGGCGCAACACTTTATTGCCCATGATCCCTTGAAACCGAAAACCGACTTAAAAATTCTGAATCACCAAACCAAATGAAATTGAACCGGCTTGCGGAAACCCGCACCTGCAAAATGAGCTCAGTTCACCTGCGACCTGTGGTCCCCGTCTTACTGGCGACCCTGTTAAGTGTCTCCGCCCAGAATCGCCCGGATTTCTCCAAAGTGGAAATCAAGGAATCGCCGGTTAACGGCAATATTGATCTGCTTCAAGGCTCCGGCGGCAATATCGGCGCCTCCGTCGGGCCGGACGGAATCCTGATTGTCGACGACGAATTCTTACCGTTGGCGGAAAAGATTGACGCCGAATTGGGCAAATTGAGCACGTTGCCGCTGCAATATGTCATTAACACCCATGTCCACGGCGACCATGTGGGCGGAAATGCTTATTTTGGCAAAAAAGCGAAAATAATCGCCTCGGAGAACCTCCGGAAACGGCTCTCGGCGCAGACCAATAGCGTGCCGGAAGCATTGCCAGTAATCACCTATTCGCATGATACTTCGCTGTATTTCAACGGTGAAGAGGTTCGAATTATCGCCTTCGGTCCGGGCCATACGGACGGCGATTCTGCCGTTTATTTTACACAATCCAAAGTGATTCATCTGGGCGATCAATATGTCAACGGACGTTTTCCGTACGTGGACGTGGCCAATGGTGGCGACGTCAACGGCTACCTGAAGAACATCGACAGCGTGCTGGCGTGGCTGCCGGCGGACGTGAAGATTATTCCCGGCCACGGTTCGGTTGGCACCTTGGACGATCTCAGGCAATTTCGCGGTTTCGTTGCGGAAAGCATTTCACTGGTGCAGAAGGACATTGCGGCCGGAAAAACCTTGGATGAGATCAAGGCGAATCAGGATTTTTTGGGCAAATACAAGGAATGGCGCAACGGCGGCCGCTGGCTGGAAGCCGTTTATAAAAGTCTAACCGCTAAACGAAGCTAAGAACCCGGTTCGCAAATCATTTCCATGAAAAAGTTATTCCATTTCCTGGCGCTGGTCGCCATTGTTGCATTTGGTCCTGGCGCCGGCTTCGTGCGGGCGGACGATGCTACCCCCAAATATACGGTGGAAGAGATCATGAAAGCCGCTTTTAAAGGAGACGATTCGATTGCCAAGCGGATCACCAAGGGGAAAAGCACGAAGGAAGATTATGACAAATTGGTGGAGTATGTCGCTTCGCTGCCATTGAACGACGCGCCGCAAGGCGATCCGACCGGTTGGAAAAAGAAAACCACCGCAGTGCTTGACGCGGCCAATGCGCTCAAAGAAGGCAAGCCCGGCGCAGTGGCGCAGTTCAATCAGGCGGCAAATTGCCAAGCCTGCCATAGCGTCTACCGCCCTGAATGACCTGCGGGAAAAACCCCGTTTTAATTGCCGTGAGCCATCAGATAAATCATTATTCGGATTCCGATTGGCTGCAAATTGTCCGGCGCCATATCGGGCCCCTTCGTTACGGCTCGGTGGAAATTATTGTACAAGATTCCCGCATTATTCAGATTCAGACCAAGGAGCGCTGGCGATTGCAAAAGGATTCTTCGTTTACTGTTTTTCAAGATTCGACAACAGTCGCTCCCGTGCGCTCCTCGGTTTCTAAATAGTTCCTCCCCGATCTCGGTATGTTTGCCGGTGGATTCTTGAGATGAACGTTTTTTGGTCCGATTAAACGCTAGAGATCGTGAACCGGTATCAACGGGCCGGCGATTGCGCCGGCGATCAAACCAAAAATGTACCGCCATTTCGTTTTCATGAGCCTGCGGAATTGGTGACCGGGACTGTTAAAGCCGGGCCGTCAGTTCCTTTTCTTGGATGCCGCTTGTGAAAGTTTTCTGATTTTTGTCCGGGTTGATTAAGGGTGGAATAACATAAATTTTCCGAGTAACTATCGGAGAAATAACACTCTATTAAGTAAGTCAAATTTTGTTGCCGCCCATCATGCTTCATGAAAACCCGTCGGATAAAACGATTGGTTGCAGCTCAATTTTATCGGTTGAAGTGACGACAGCATCAGTCGTTATTGTGGAATTGCCAACCGTTCTGAATCGATTTTTGCTTCGGGAAATTGCGGCGGCGAAGCGGTACACGGCTCGATTGGAATTGACAGAATTGCGTATGAAACCTAGCATCTGAGAATATAGCAGGCGATCATCTCCTCGGTGAGGAGAGAAAACTTTGGTGCCGACCAGTCCACTGGAGGCTCCTTATAAACGATGGAGCATTCAGTATGAGCCCGTTTAGGAGTCGAGATATATGGCAGCCAAGTACTTCATATCACTCTCTCCTATTACGTTTTTTAGAATGCCAGTGAATCGAGTTGATCTTAACAACCCCACCTAGACCAATATGAGCAAAGATACCGGAACTAATTTAAGTTTGAGTGCCGCCGCGGCGCGCAACCTGGCCACCGCCACCGTCACCGTCCCCCAATACACCGAGATCACCCCGCGCTGGCTGCACAAGCTGCTGCCGTGGGTGGATGTGGATGGCGGCGTTTATCGCGTGAATCGAGTGGCCAAAGCCGCCAAGGGTGAGCCGGCCAACGAGTTTGGGGAAGTGAAAGTCGAGTTG
>Ga0302319_10025505_pt1 | contig 10461 bp, 6 predicted proteins | sample Bog_T0_2_FD_203319 | JGI IMG/M metagenome (GOLD analysis project Ga0302319, IMG submission 203319) | Peat permafrost microbial communities from Stordalen Mire near Abisko, Sweden - Bog_T0_2 | ecosystem: Environmental > Terrestrial > Soil > Wetlands > Peat | place: Sweden: Abisko, Stordalen Mire... | reverse complement strand
AAGACCTTCAAGTCCTGCACTGTGCCGTCCCTGCCCACGATGGCTTGCAGCATCACTGTCCCCTGCACGTGCGCCATGATGGCCAACTGCGGGTAGACCGGCCGCGGCTGATAAAGCGCCCGGGCCGCGATGACGTCACCGCCCATGCGAACTAATTGCTGCTTGGGAGCAGTGTGCACGGGCGGAGGTGGAGGCGGCGTTCCCGTGTTCGTTTGCAAACCTCCGGGGATACCTCCCGGCCCTCCCACTCCCGGGATCATACCCGGAATGAAGGTTCCAACCTGCCCGTCAGTCTGTGGAGGCGCTGGCGGATCCTCGTAGCGTGCGATAGTCGGGGGAATTATGACCGGCTGGATGAACGGATCCACCCTGGTGTGGCGCGCCGGCGGACTTGCGTGCGATCGCGCTGGTGGCGCTGGCGGCGGACCCGGCGGCGGTGCGATGTGGATTTCAGTTATCAGCAACGTCCTGGGCAATGCCTGAGTGTAGATCAGCGGAGCGAGAATCAGCACTCCGACAAAAATCGATTCGGCAACATAGGCCAAGGGAATTGCGGCGCGGTTCCAGTCGCCGGTTTTCTGTGCGGAGCAGACAAGGTAGATCAGGAAGCCCGGGAGGTTCAGAAGCAGCGCGACCGCGACCCACGGCCACGCGCACATATTCTGTTGCCGTGCATCCACCCACACGTAGCTCAGCATCAGCGTGTAGAGGGCGGCAAGAACTCCAACTATCGACGCGGCAATCATCAGCGGCCGCAAACCCACGGGCGCAAACACCAATGGCAAAAGGTACAGTCCCTGAACAAAGAGCAGTGTGCCTACAAATGCGGAAAACAGGTAGTGAACGCGGCGAAGAACGGACTTCTGCCGGGGGGAAGAATCCAAGAGCGCATCTTCGAACATGGCTGCACCTCCGTTGGAGTGGGTGACAGGTGACGGGTGACAGGGAACAGGGAGCCGGAATGAGGCCTGGCTTTTTGCTATAACCTGTCACCTGTAACCTGTGCCCTGGAACCTGCATTTGCCAGCCGAGGAGCGCTCCTACGACCGATTGCTTTTTCCTTACATCCTATTCGACACCGCATCAATGAAGGATGTTCCGGAATTTTGTTGTAGATGAATTTGTAATGAAGAGACGGCGATGCGGAGGCCCATGCCAATTCACAATCCTGGAGAATTGAGGCGAGGTTGAAAAAGCCTGTGGAGCAATCTGGACTAGTGCAGTGCCCCACTTAATGTTGACCATAAGTGAGACCCCCTCACCCGTCTCGCCTCGGCTGATGAGGACGCCTCGTCGAGCCACCCTCTCCCCCAAGGGGGCGAGGGGCTTTGGCGTAAGCAGGGCCATGCAAGATACCGATTTCAAATACTACGCGGAGCACCACACTAGAATTGCTGCCACTTTTCCGCTTCCGCGCGAGTCACCGGGCGCGAGCCGCCCAAATCCGCAGCCCTGATCACGCCGGTTTCATCACTGGCAAGAGTGCGCTGCGCATAAGGCGCACGTGGCAGCAGTGCCCGCAGCAAGGAGAGGGTTGGGATGGGCCGGCCATAGCGAACGGGTGTGGCGTAAACAAAATAGTGCTTCGCGTCCTCCGCCGGGTTGCCGGTCAAAACCAGAAAGTATCGATAATGTGGCCCATGCAGATGCTCCCAATCAACATCCGTCAACAAGCCCGCCGCGTGGAGCTGCTCGAGGGTTCCAAATTCGCCTGAACCACTCGCGGCGGCGCCAGACAGGACCGTGCTCTTAAATTTCAGTTCAGCCTCGTTGATGTCCTGCAAAGTTGCATGGCCCCCTGCTGCCGTCATCGAGCCTTCAGGCAGATAGTTGGTGGAAGTTATGTAGTTCGCCACGCCGAAGAGAGTAAAGACGATGATCGCAACTCCCAGCGCAGCGCTCCGCTTACCCTGCCCACCCTTCATCGCCTGAATCCCGCGCATCACGCCATAACCAATTATCAGCAGAAGGGGGATCAGAGCGATTTCGGTTCCCGCCATGCACAACAGCGTGCAGAGCGCCAAGGCCAGGCCGGTCATCACGCGGCGCTTGCGCTGCTTGTCTGTAAGTTTGGCCCCTGCCAGGCGGAAGCCCAAAATCGCCACGGGAAAGATCAGAATCAGGGAGAACATTCCATCTGGCTGAGGAGCATTGTTGGCATACGCCGGAACTGCGCCAGCAAACAGGCACCAGAGCAGCAGGATGAGTTTTTGGCGATACGATTTCATGGCGCACTTCCTTCGTGGTGATTCGTGGTGAATTGTCCCGCCTGCCAGGAAAACTTCCAATCCTGATCTGGATAGAAATTCGTCCGTGAGAAAGTATAGGTGATGAATGAGGGTGAGCCCGAAACTTCTGTAAGCGGATAGTTGGAATCCCTTAGCTCGTAACCAAGGGGCAGTCGAAGTCGAAAGGAAGCCCTCGTGATTGGCCTTCCCCAGGTGCGCGTGGTGGTAAGAATATACCGTCCTTCGGCAACGCGCGCGGGCTGCCAATAGTCGAGAAGAATCCACTTGCCCTCGCGCGGCGCAAACAGCAGGCGCACGCGCGGCTCATCCTCTCGTCCACGTGGGGTGAGTTCCCTCTTCACACGCCCGTCTTCGCCCGCCTCAGCCAGGGCAAGTGCTTCAGGAACAGGATGGTCAGCGTCCACCGGAAATGGCGTGGACAAAGTCAGCAGGGACGGCAAGCGGGAGAAGTTTTGATAATGATAAAGCCCATGGACGTGAATCATGCCCTGCTCAACGTCCACATCGATCCGTTCCTGGTCAAACCGCACCATGGTAAAGCGTCCGCTAAGAAAATAAATGACCACGGCGGCAAGGGCGCACGCCCAAAGCATGGCGCGCCATTGTCGAAAGAATTCACGGACGAATTGTGGCGGTCTCTGCACGCGGCGCTTCACCTGATTTCCAACAAAATTAGAGCGGGAAGCAAACGGTACAGTTGGCCACGAACGAAGTCAAGGAATACGACCGGGTGTGGGCCCATTCGGCGAGTTGGATTCAAAATGGAAAAAGGAAAATCAAGCCGCCTGGTTGCGCTCACCCTCGAAGGACAAGGGGTCGAGCTTCATTTCAACTTCGTCACCGTAGCTGCTGGTAATTTGGAATCCCAATTTGCGGAAAAGGCGCAACGCACGGAAGTTGGATATTTCCGTGGTCAGGTAGGCTTGGTTGAAGCCCATTTGCGCTGCCCACGCCAGGGTGTGCCGGCTCAGCACGGTGCCCAAACCTTCCTCGCGATAGTCCTGATGGACGAAGATGGTGAACTCCACGGCATCGGATGGCATGGGGCAGAGAATCGTGTGCGCGACCACCGCCGTGTCCTTCCAGGCGAGCAGCGCCTGGGATTTTTGCGTAAGCCGGTCAAGCCAGTGGGCGATGCGGGGGACGTCCGGTGGCGGAATGCCCTGGGCAACCCGTTTGGGCTCAAAGGCTTTGTACATGCGGACGAGCGCTTCAAAATCTCCGCCCTCAAACGGGCGAACCACCAGCTCCCGGCCCTTTCGGGTCAGCACGGGGACCGGTTTGAAGACGATGTCCAATGCGGTCATCACTATTTCTTACACAGCAAATTAAGGTCCATCCTGTTTTAATAAACAACCGTCGCCATCAAAGGGGCGGGCGGCCCTCAATCGGCCATCAAATTGATTTAAAATCAATTACATACGAGGCAGCGGAAGATTTCCTCAAGCCAAGCTGCCTTTCCTGCCCACTTATTTGCCATTTCACCGCCCTAACATTGATTGACGACAATCCACGTCCAGCGGTGTTGCAAACTTCAACAACCAAATCCTGATGCTAACCCAATCTTTGTTTCGGCACCAAAAAGGGACTTCGGACCATTGAGCCAAAACCCTCACCTTTGGTTGGATGAATTACCCTCGCTGTTGGTTTCTATTCTGGCGGCAGCCCCAAGCAACGTGCCTTGAGCCTCGACGGGCAAGGGTGCTAAGCTCAGACCATGGCAAGTGCCAGCTATCCTGATCCGTCGAATCACGAGACTGTGGAGCGGTACCGCGCGCTCCTTCAGGTATCTGAATCCATCGCATCGGACCGCGACCTGCCCGAGCTCTTTCGCTCCCTCGCGGCCTTGCTGCATCGGCTGGTGACTTTCGATTTCATCTGCCTCACGCTTCCCGACCCGGCGCGCAATGTTGTGCGGATCCACGTGCTGGAAAGCTCGCTGCCCACCAAAATTCAACCCGGGCTGGAACTCCCCATGGCGGAAAATGTTCGCCAGATGGTTTGGGAAAATCAGCAACCCCTGGTGATCTCGCACCTGGAGCAGGATGAGCGCTTTCCGATTGTCAGCAAGTTGCTTTGCGAGGACGGCGTGCAGTCGCTCTGCGTGCTCCCATTGACGACGGCGCAAAGGCGAGTGGGGGCACTGGGATTTGGCTCCGTCCAGGCCAGCGCCTACGACGCCGCCGATCTTGAATTCCTTCAGCAGGTCGCCGCCCAGGTGGCGGTGGCCGTGGATAACGCACTGAACTCGCAGAACGCCCAGCTCTACCAGCAGGAGTTGGCGCGGGAGCGGGACCGCTTGCGCCTGCTGCTGGAAGTCAACAACGCGCTGGTCTCCACGCTTGACCTGCACCAATTGCTCTCCTCCATCTCCGCCTGCCTGCGGCGGGTGATGAACCATGATTACGCCAGCCTGGGACTCTATGAACCGGAAGCGCAACAGGTTCGCCTGCAAGCGCTCGACTTCCCCCAAAGCAAAGGGCTTCTGCACGAAGAGATGGTCTTTCCCCTTGAGGGCACGCCTTCCGGCGAGGTGGTCCGCACACGCAAACCCTTGATTATTTCCGGCGCCGACCTCGATGAATATAAAGCCACCGTCAGCCGCCTTTTCATTGCCGAGGGGCTGCGCTCCGGATGCATCGTGCCGCTGATCACCGCCAACCGAACGCTCGGCACGCTGAGCCTTTCCAGCCTCCGCCCCGGCGCTTTCAATCAGGAGGATGTTGACCTGCTGATGCGCGTGGCCAACCAGGTGGCAATTGCCATTGAGAACGCCCTCGCCTACCGCGAAATCGCCGAACTCAAGAACAAGCTGGCGGACGAAAAACTCTATCTGGAAGAGGAGATCCGAACCGAATACACGTTTGAGGAGATCGTGGGCGAAAGTCCCGCGCTCAAGCGAGTGCTAAGCCAGGCGGAGACCGTTGCTTCAACCGATTCCAGTGTACTGATCCTGGGCGAGACGGGAACGGGGAAAGAAGTGATTGCCCGTGCCATTCACAACCTGAGCCCGCGCCGCGAGCGCACGTTCGTAAAAGTAAATTGCGCCGCCATTCCCACTGGCCTGCTGGAAAGCGAGCTTTTCGGCCATGAAAGGGGCGCCTTCACCGGAGCAATTGCGCAAAAGATGGGGCGATTCGAGCTCGCCCATCACGGCACGCTGTTCCTGGACGAAGTGGGCGACATCCCCCTGGAGCTCCAACCCAAACTGTTGCGCGTCCTCCAGGAAAAGGAGTTTGAACGACTGGGAGGCACCCGCACCATGAACGTGGATGTGCGCGTCGTCGCCGCAACCAACCGCGACTTGACGCAGATGGTGGAGGACCGCCTGTTCCGCAGCGATCTCTATTACCGGCTGAACGTCTTTCCCATCACCGTTCCGCCCCTGCGAGACCGCGCCGAGGATATTCCCCTGCTGGTCCGGTATTTTGCCCAAAAGCACGCGCGCCGCATGGACCGTCGCATTGAGACCATTCCCGCGGAGGAGATGGAAGCGCTTACGCGGTATCATTGGCCGGGCAACGTGCGTGAGCTGGAAAATCTGATCGAACGCGCCGTCATTCTCTCGCGCGGACCGGCTCTGCACGTGCCCTTGCCACAGGACCGCCTTTCCGGTGACGCGCCCGCCCCATCGCCAGTTACTCTGGAAGCGGCCGAACGGGAGCACATTTTGCGCACGCTGGGTGAGACCAATTGGGTCATCGCCGGCTCCACCGGTGCGGCGGCGCGGCTGGGCATGAAGAGGACGACCCTTCAGTCCCGTATGGCCAAGCTCGGCATCTCCCGCCCCGGCCGCCATACCTCGGCGCCGACGAGATAAATCGCCAACTTCGTGCTGACTTTCTGCACCCGCAGCTTGTGAGAGCCATTGAGCTTGGCGGGGGTCTCGCGCTATAGTCATTGGGGATATTGAGGAAAACAATTGAGAGAACAAACACACAACAGGCGCCTGGGTTCGTTGGAGTGGATGGCAATAGGACTTTTAACCGCCGGCATCGTGGTGGGAACCGCGGCGCTGTGGAGTCCTTCGCGCGTGCAATCCTCTGCCACGCCCACAAAGGCCATTCCTGTCCACTTCACCGATGTGCGCGAAGCGGCGGGAATCACTTTCCAGCACGAAGCCACCATGACCGAGGGAAAGAACTATCTTGAGACCATGGGCAACGGCGTGGGATGGATCGATTATGACCAGGACGGATTAATGGACCTCTACTTCGTCCAGTCGGCGGGCACAGATTGGTTCAAGCCCTCGCGCCCGCTGCGCTCAACCCTCTACCACAACAATGGCGATGGAACTTTTACCGACGTAACGGAGAAGGCCGGCGTTGGCGCCGAAGGCCTTTATGGCCAGGGTGTGGCCGTGGGTGATTTTGACAATGATGGATACCCGGACATGTTAGTGACCGGGTATGGCCGCGCCATCCTGTACCACAATAATGGCAACGGAACCTTTACCGATGTGACCGCCAGGGCCGGAGTGGGGGACGACGGAAACTGGTCAACCAGCGCGGGATGGTTTGACTATGACAAGGATGGATATCTCGACCTGGTCATTTGCAACTACATTAAGTGGACTCCACAGACCAACCTCTGGTGCGGCGAACACAAGCCGGGCTACCGCGCCTATTGCCATCCGGATAATTATCGGGGAGAGCAGATCAAGCTTTATCACAACAACCACGACGGCACTTTCACCGACGTCAGCGATGCCTCAGGAGTCGGCAAGCCGGAAGCAAAAGGAATGGGCGTGGTTCTTGCGGACATGAATAATGACGGCTGGCCTGACATTGTGATTGCCAATGACACCTGGCCGAACTTTCTCTTCCTCAATAATCACGATGGCACCTTCCGCGACGTCTCGTTTATCTCCGGAGTGGCTGCCAGCGATGATGGACGGTATGAAGCGGGCATGGGGATTGATGCTGCCGATGTGGATGGCGACGGATGGCTGGACATCTATGTCACTCACCTGGCCATGGAATTGAACCGGCTTTACCACAATAACCACGACGATTCCTTCGACGATGTCACCTACAGTTCCGGTTTGGCGACCCACGCCGTGCAGTTGAGCGGCGTCAGTGCCAAAATGTTTGACTATGACAACGACGGGTGGATCGACATCTTTCAGGCCAATGGCGCCATGCTTGACAACATCAGCCTGTACCACGCAGAGATTACCTGGAAAGAGCCCAAGCTGATGTCACGAAATCTCGGTGGCGGCAAATTTGAGAAGGTCTCAGACCAGCTGGGGCCCGACTTCATGAAGCCCACGGTGGGACGCGGCCTGGCGGTGGCCGATTACGATAACGACGGTGACCAGGATATTGCCATTTCCAATAGCAACGATTTCCCTCAATTGCTTCGGAACGACGGCGGGAATGCCAATAATTGGCTGGAAGTGATGCTGGTGGGAGTGAAATCCAACCGCGATGGCCGCGGCGCCGCGTTGAAACTTACCACGGAAGGTTTTGTCGAATATCGCCAGGCAGAGGGCGGCATGAGTTATATGTCCGCGCAAGACCCACGCATCGCGTTCGGCCTTGGGCAGCGAAAGTCTGTGGAGTCTCTGGAGATCACGTGGCCCAGTGGAGTCGTGGATAAGCTCGCCAATCTGCCCATCAATCAGATCATCACCGTGAAAGAAGGCGTGGGGATTATTCCCAGGAACTTTCCCAAGATTAATTCGAAGTAAGCGCGCTCTCACCACATTGGGGGGCAATACATGCGCGACATCCGCAAGGTGGCCGTTTTGGGGGCGGGAACAATGGGCGCGCGCCTTGCCGCCCAATTTGCCAATGCTTCCGTTCCCTGCCTGTTGCTGGATATCGTTCCCAAACAATTAACCGCCGACGAGCAAGCCAAAGGGCTGTGCCTTGATGCGCCCCAGGTTCGCAACTGCCTCGCCCGCGCAGGAATGGACGCTGCGCTCAAGTCTCGCCCGGCTGCATTCTTCGTGCCGGAAGCCGCGCGACTGATTACTCCGGGCAACCTTGAAGACAACCTTTCAAAACTAAAGGATTGCGATTGGATCATCGAGGCGGTGATGGAGGACCTTGCCGTCAAGCGTACACTCCTGGAAAAGGTCCAGGCCCACCGCTCCCCGGGCGCCATTGTCAGCTCAAACACTTCGGGTATTTCCATTTCATCGTTAAGCGCGGGATTCAGTGAAGAATTTCGCCAACATTTCCTTGGGGCGCACTTTTTCAATCCGCCTCGCTACCTCCATCTGCTGGAGATCATTCCCCTATTAGAAACGCTCCCAGTCGTGGTCGAAACAATTTCGCACTTCGGTGACAAGGTGTTGGGTAAAGGCATCGTGGTGGCCAAGGACACGCCCAACTTCATTGGCAATCGGATTGGAATTTTCGTCACGCTGGCAGTGCTCCGCATCATGCAGGAGGACGGGTATTCCATTGAAGAGGTCGATACCCTCACGGGGCCAGTGCTGGGTATGCCAAAGTCGGCGACGTTCCGGACCCTCGACATCGTCGGACTGGATGTGCTGGCGCACGTGGTGAAAAACCTGCGCGAGTCCCTCCCCCAGGATGAGCGCCGCGACCTCTTCCAGCTCCCCGGCTTTGTTGAGCAGATGCTGGAGCGCGGTTTGCTGGGCGACAAAACAGGGCAGGGCTTTTACAAAAAAGTAAAAGGGAAAAGCGCCGATGAGAGCGAAATCCTGACGCTTGATCTCACCACGTTTGAGTATCGAGCCCGCCAGCGCGCAGATTTTCCCTCCCTGGAAATGGCGCGAAATGTGGACGACCTGCGCGAGCGCGTCAAACTTCTATTCCAGGCGCCTGACCGCGCAGGATCGTTCTACCGAAAACTATTTTCTGACGCCTTTCATTACGCGGCCATGCGTGTTCCTGAAATCGCTGATGACATTGTCTCCATCGACAACGCGATGAAGTGGGGTTTCGGCTGGGAAATGGGCCCATTTGAGTTGTGGAACGCCTGGGGAGTTGAGCGCGTCGTTGAGAATTGGGTCCAGGAAAATCGCCCGATTCCGCCGCTGGTGGAAAAATTACGTGCTGCCTCAGGCAAATCCTTTTACGTTCAAGAAGACGGAATCACGACGCATTTTGATGCGGCATCCGGCGGCTATCGCCCGATTCCGGAGCGGCCGGGAGTCATCCTGCTTCCCGCCCTGAAAGCGCGCAAGAAAGAGGTAAAGCGAAACGCCGGGGCGAGCCTGCTCGATCTGGGCGACGGAGTGCTGTGCCTGGAATTTCATTCCAAGATGAATACCATCGGCGGTGACACCGTGCAGATGGTGCACGCGGGCCTGAAGGCGCTGGGTGATGGTTTCGATGCGATGGTCATTGGCAATCAAGGGCCGAACTTCTGCGTGGGGGCCAACCTGATGCTGGTTCTGGCCGCAATTCAGGAGGGCGATTGGGACGAGGTCAATCTTGCCGTCCGCGCTTTCCAAAATGCCAACATGGCTTTGAAGTATTCGAGTAAGCCTGTGGTGGCCGCTCCTTTCGGAATGACGCTGGGGGGCGGGACGGAGATGTGCCTGCACACCGCCCGTGTGCGCGCCGCGGCCGAGACCTACGTGGGATTGGTGGAAGCTGGCGTGGGCCTGATCCCCTCGGGCGGCGGCACCAAGGAGATGCTGCTGCGCGCGCTGGACCGTGTGCCGCCTGATCCCGATGCCGATCCCTTCACTTATCTGAAGGAGATCTTCCTGAACATCGGCATGGCCAAAGTCTCCACATGCGGTGAGGAAGCGCGCCGGTTGCACTATCTTTCACCGCAGGATTCCATCAGCATGAATCGCGACCGGCAGCTTGCGGACGCAAAGCAAGTGGCGCTCGATCTGGTCCGGCTGGGTTATCGCGCCGGCCAACCGCGCCAGGATATTCGCGCCCTCGGGCAGTCCGCATTTACCAAGATGAAGCTTGGGCTCCACTTGATGCGCCGCGCCGATTACATTTCCGATTATGACGTTGTGGTGGGAACACAGCTTGCCAGGGTGCTTTCCGGCGGCGGCGGATTTACATCACCTCAACTTGTTTCCGAACAGTATCTGCTTGATCTTGAGCGCGAGGCCTTCCTAAGCCTCTGCGGGCAAAGAAAGACGGTGGAGCGAATTCAGTTCACTTTGAAGAAGGGCAAGCCGTTGAGGAATTGATGAGGGAATTCGTCAGTCGTCAGTTTGCAGTCGTCAGTAAGAAATAAAAGCATTCATCAGCCTCGCAACTGATCG
>Ga0302319_10025501_pt1 | contig 10462 bp, 26 predicted proteins | sample Bog_T0_2_FD_203319 | JGI IMG/M metagenome (GOLD analysis project Ga0302319, IMG submission 203319) | Peat permafrost microbial communities from Stordalen Mire near Abisko, Sweden - Bog_T0_2 | ecosystem: Environmental > Terrestrial > Soil > Wetlands > Peat | place: Sweden: Abisko, Stordalen Mire... | reverse complement strand
TAATACCAATATCCTTCGATAGATTGAAATTCTCCGCAATAAGGGTCTTTAAACTTTTGTTCTGTAAAGTTACTTAAATACCTTCCAAGGATAGTTTCTCCTTTAGAGTAGATATTGATATGATCTTCTCCGTCTTTACTCATTGAACTTTACCTTATAATTTTTACTATTTACTTGCCCAATCCAATACATACTATCGTCTTGTTGTTTACCCTCCTCCGGATATCTCCCGCCGTTAAATGTATTGTCTATAAACGTTTTAGGAAGAGTGCTTTCTGCTTCATCGTTTCTATTTAACCAACCACCGCTAGCTTGTTCGTGTTCCGTCAATAGATGAAACGCGTCTTTATTTATCGTCATAAGAATCGATTCGCCCCATTGATATTTTCTATCCATATATCGAATAAATCCTGTATTTTGATTTTTAATATGCTCAATGAATTCTGGTTTAACGATGAATACATCGCTATCGATCCAGTAATATTTATCGGATTGGTAAAATGTTCCCTTGAATTTAGGCAGTTGGTAAATTGCTCGCCAATAATACGGGTAAGAAAGGTGTCCAGTTCTTCCGTAGAACTTATTATATCTATATACAAATAAATCGTTTCTTCCGACCGCTAAACATTCGTTATCTTCTGTATGTACGGTAGCTTTTAGTTTCTGTAGGAACTTAATGTCTGAATTATTATCAAGGAGGATAATACGATCGTATCCAAGTCTTGATTTAATATGCTTATCCATAAATTTCAGCCATCTCTTAATTCTACGATAAGAATTAATATCATGGACCCAACATGGCAATACTACGCTTGTCAATCTTCTTTCTCCCATTCATTTACCTCAAATCCATAAAAGGCGCTAATAGCAGGAGGTTGCATTCCCATTTCTTCTAAAAAGTTAAGAAGTTTATCAGCTTCTAATTTGCGATCTTCATAACTAAAATCGCTAATTTCGCCTAAAAAAGTAGTTATCACAATTATTAATTTAGAGCGCTTCATCTATCTTATCTTTCCATTTATCAAAAGTTAACTGTTTCTTACAGCTATAGTCATCTTCGCCATAGTAACAAAAACGAAAGTCATGGTTATAAAGCAGAGGGATATTAGTTTGACAATATCTACAAGCTAAGCTTTCTTCTGGAGTTACTAGATATACCCCATCATTTCTTTTATTATTCCTAACTATTCCCATTACATCGGGATTGACGAAAGTATACCCCCCGATGACCTTTGTATCTGTAAATCCAGCTAAATGTAATAATCCTCCGTCCATTCCAACAAAGGCTTTAGCTTTAGAAATAATCGCAGCAGATTCTACAAGAGAGGTTTTATTAACTAGATCTATTCCTCCAATATAGTTAATTTCTGCTATTTTAGCTTTGACTACTGCAAATTCATCTGATATCCTTTTACCTTCCCCAAGTTTACTTTCTGATTTCCCTAGAAAAACCGGGGTATAACCCTTTTCTACAATATATTCTACTAATTGGTTATAAAGTTGTGGAGATAGCTCTTTAGGCTTTGCGGTAGATCCCACAGATATTACAATGTATTTTTCTGGTAAATTGAATCTAGTTAAATCTATTCCTACATTATTAAATCTAAGATAGTTCTTTTTTTCAATCGGAAGATCTCGATCAATCATTACATGGTTTGCGTAATCGGTAGGATGTGATGCTTGCGCGGTATGTTGACTTGACCATCGCGTGCTTATACCGATTAGCTTGTCATTATAGTGCTTAGATGCGGTTGTATAGTTGTATACCTTGGCTTCTGGCGGAAGTACGTTCTTAGCGAATTCTAGGAGGTAATCAGGTACCCATATGAGCGGATCTACATGCTTTACTTCTTTTACAATATAGTCCACTGTTATAAGATAACATAATAAATCCCCCATACCTCCGCCGTCTAAAAGAAGATTTATTGCAACTTTATGTTTAGGCTCTCCATTTTTTCTGAACAAAAATTTTAGTCCTTTATTAAACTTCCGAGATTAAGTTCTATAGGCGTGATGACCGATTATCACTATTGCCGATCATTTCTGCTTTCGGTTTAGATAAGTTACCTAGGTGTTACTATTCCTACTGGCCTGTTAAACAGGTAAACACGACTCGAACGTGAATTCCTATAGAACTTAAATTATTAAAAAGTTCCATTCTCTAATATCGGTTAGAGAATGGTTGGCTAATCTATGAGGATTGACCAGATGAAATCTAATTACTGGGAAGCTACCCAGTTCTCCCCATCCTACGTTGTGGGCACGAGGTTGTCGAAACCATAGGCAGTATACATTTACCACTAGGTATACCAGCTAGTTCAACATGCGTTTCGATGGCAGGTAATTTTATTATAGCTTAATTATTAACTTTTGTCAATCACCGTTTTTAACTAATTCATCGAATAGCTCTTTATTATCTTTTAGAAATTTATCAATATCTTTTTCAGATACTAAATTTTTAGATGAATTTATCCAAGATTCAATTTGACTTATACTTACTGGTCTATATTTATTAGCTCGAACTCCAACATCGAATTGACGATCTGTATAATGTTCTTTTTTAGAGTTACCCCCAGAGTGTATATGTCCATGTAAGTGATAATCTACCGTCATATCTTGACTTGTGAACATTTGATTCTTATGTTCTCCATGCCAGTTGTTTCCATCTTTAGCTCCCTTCATTCCGGTAATATCTTCTCGATAAATTCCGGGAAGTGGGCAATGACTCATGCTAATGCGTTTATCTCCAATGTAAATGGTTGCAGTATTTAAAACAACATCGAATCCTGCATTATACATGCTATATATATTACGATCGTGGTTTCCTAATATAAGAACCTTAGTTCCATTGAGTTGTTTAACAAGCTTAGATAGCTCTGTAGCTTGCATCATTCCAACATCACCTAGGAAATAACATAAAGAATCTTCTTTAACTACCGAGTTATAGTTATTTATTAAAATCCGATTCATATGATTTGTATCTTTAAAAGGACGCTCATCGAACTTAATAACATTCTCATGTCCTAGATGAAGATCTGATGTAAAAAATATATTTTTACGGTAATTCATTTACAAAACACTTGAAGTAATATAGCAATAGTTAGAACTGGACATCCAAAGGTCACTAATGCGTAATACATAACATTTTTATTATCAAAGGTAATATCTATTAGTTTAACCCATGTTAGTAAATAAATTAATACAATTAATCCATATAATATATACATTACTTATTCCCATTCTTATCTTTAAGAATAATAGTATGACCTCTAGGATTTACATACTTTACAGTTCTAGCATCTTTCATATTAATATAATCAATGTTTCTAGTAAAGTCTTTTAATGTAATAGTAGGTTTAAATGAATCATATCCATTTGTAAGATTGTGTGGATATAAAGTATATACGATCAAACGTTCAAAATACATGAGGTTCTTTATCTCCAATAGTTAACATCATTGGTTTTTTAAGTTCTTGTTTACCAACAAAGTCTGCAATAGCAACAAGAGCGTCTTCTAGTTCTTCTGTATCATATACTCCAGCATCTGCCATAATACTTACTTTTCCAGGTCCTAATGCAGATACTGTTTTAAGTGTTAAAGTAATACCTTCTGTTGGGTTTGTAATAGTAACTGTAAGATCTTTACTAATCATATTTTCTCCATTATAAACTTGCCCTGATTACTATAGCATACTTTTTTAATCCCAGCAATTTTTAAAGCTTCTAAACAGAAGATACATGGCTTGCTTAAAGCCGGGATTCCATCCTGTGTTTCGCGATAGATATATGCCGTTGTTCCCTTTAAATCAACAAACTTATTCCCTAATAGGGCATCTAGCTCACAATGGATCATTCTATAGGGGTGTTTGCTTTTGGGGTGCGTGCGATATTTATTATAACCAATACTAATAACTTGATTTTTTCTAGCAATAACGCATGACATCTTATGGGTGGGATGGTTGCTAAATTCTTTAAGTTTTTTAAGTAGTTTTAGAAATTTCAAGTTCCATATTTCCTATACAATTCTAATACTGATTTATTACTATTCTTACCAATTTCAGTTGATAAGTATAGCTTCCCAGTCCATTTTAGAATGGAATACATATCCCGATTCCTTGCATTATTTTTATCATAAATCATCTTAATCTTTTCCCCCAGCGGAAGCGGTATAGATCTATCATTCCTTCCTCGCTTCCAATATCGAAACAGCCTTGCGAATAATCGTTTCCCGCATTTTCTTTCGAGTATCAGCATCAGCATAAGCAGCAGCATAAGCATAAGCAACATCAGCAGCATCAGCAGCATAAGCAGCATCAGCATAAGCAGCAGTATAAGCAGCATAAGCAGCATCAGCAGCAGTATAAGCAGCATAAGCAGCAGTATAAGCAGCATAAGCATAAGCAGCATAAGCAGCAGTATAAGCAGCATAAGCAGCATAAGCAGCAGTATAAGCAGCATAAGCAGCTTTCTTATTTTCTGGCGTATCGTTTTCTAGTACCGCTTTCGCTGCTTCGATTGCCTTTCGCGGTCGAGCGTCTTTCGGATACTTCTTTTCGAAGATCGGCAACACTTGCTCGGCGGCGAAGATTGCAATCTCCCGTCTTTCGCGTACCGTCATTAGTCGCGTGAATAACCAGCGTGCCCACGATGCATTTTCCGCATTCGTTATCAAGAGCAGCGTAAGTAAGTCTGGTGTATTTTTATCGTGCTTTTCTTTCAAGTACCATTTCCAGGCATCGGTGCACGGATCTAGGTCTTTAATTTGTTTTTTAGTTACGATCATTACTTTCCCTCAATCAAATCGATAAAAGCGCGGGTTTCCTCCACCCGAGCTTCCGCAGCCTCGATGCGTTCACGAAGCTTAGTGATTAGCTCCCATTTTCCAGCCGAGTTTTTTAGGTGTAGCTTATCGCTCTTCTCTAGCTCCTCCACCCGCGCTCTTAGCTCCGCTTCCCGGGCCGCGCAGAAGTCGAGGGCTACATGATAGCCATTATGATAAGCAACCTTGAATGCCTCCATTACGCGAGCATGATCGCCCGATTCTTGGCAGTACTTACTGTCTGCAAAGTTCTTCGCTTCTTTAGCGACACGCCCCTCCGCGTCGAAAGTTGGTGACTTAGAGTCTGGGGTCATTTTTTTCTCCTTAAAAACCCGTCCAAAATAATGAAAGGGATAAGCATTAAAACCACTGCACCTATGAATCTTGCAAACATGTCAATTGGTTGCATTATAGTACATCTTGTTTGGAAAGATCGTAGGAATAAAGGTATGTCCAAGAATCTTAATCATTATTTAGCCTCTTATACAGGGTTATGGTTAGAGTTTTGATAAACTGAACTATTAGGTTTAACTGGTTGTTCTACACAACCCTCGAATGTATTCATAATTAACATAGCAATTACAATAAAGATTCCGTATAGAAAATACTCTTTAAGTTTCATTTGTCTTTACCTTTCTTTGGTGCACTTGGTTTACCTTTAGCATAAGGAATTCCATATACTATAACAGTCTTACCTCCATGTCCATGGATTGCTTCTAGGTCGTTAATATTTTTGTATATAGCTATACTTGAAGTGAAGGTTAGCCATTCCAATACACAATGTCCAGACGGTAAAACTACTCCCCTAGCTACTACTCCTGTTCCACTTATTCCGCTCGCATCTTCTAGCCTTTCCAGGAAAAATTCTTTCATCTTTTCCATTGTATTATCTCCCTTTCTTTTTAAGATCTTTATTCATTCGATAGGTAATAAATTCTAAGTCTATAGAATCCCACATAATAGATTTCATATCTGCCATATCATGGGTCTCTCCCCAATGTTTAATAACAGGAGTGATTAGATCTCTAAGTTCATTGGATAAGGTTCCAGCATCTTTTGTATATGTTCCATTATCATTGTATAATCTATTTTTCATTTAACCCTTGCTTTTATACTAAAAATATGCTACCCTGAATTAGGTATTAGTTAATGCGGTAAGGTATATATGTTTCTATTGTTTAAAATATTATTAGCATCAATTACAATATATGCTTATGATATTACAACTATTATTATCGTTGATCCAAAGTATCAATCTGCAGTTAAAGCTGCGTCAACATCTGCGTATAAGCAATCTGGATTAGAAACTGATAGTAATAAGTTACAATCTGCTAGTCAAGATAAAGCAAATACATGGATTAAAGCTAATGGATTAACTCCAGTAGTAGCTACTGTTGCTGTAATAGCTCCTGTATTAATTAATAAAAGAATACAAATCAATACAGGAAACTTCGCATTTATTGGAACTGAAACTACTAAACAGATCACTTGGCATTTTAAGTTCTTTTAAAGAATTGTTCCACAATTTAAACAAATATTAATTCTAATATCACCAAGATATTCATCTGTACAATCTTGTGGTTCATAAAATGATTCATCATTTATTAATGATTGAGCATGACTACTTCCCCAATCAGAGTCATGTCTAACGTTTACAACTCTTGGAGAATTGCAATTATAACAAGTATATTTAGGTTCAATCATATTACCACCATTTAGGTAATCGGTTAATAGGTTTAACTTGCTTCTTAATCTTAGCTTTAAAAAATCTAAAGTCCATACATGTCCAAGTATTTTCTCCCTGATCTTTACTGTATGTAGTGATTCTAAGGACCTTATCATTAGGTCGTAATTCAATTCTCTTTACTGTTTGTAGTGCATTATTCCATAGATCATTTAAATTAGTAAAGTAGATTTGATCTCCAACCTTAAGAACTTGTTTACCAAATCGGATTTTATACATTTAAAAAATCCTCCAGATCTATATATTCCAATTCAATAATAACGTTCTCAATTGGTAGACCATTATTATCACTTACAAAGAATGCTACCCATTGCTTTATACGGGCATCATACTGTTCAACAACCGCGAATCGTTCAATGGGGTTAACCGATGCTAGTAATGCTTCCTTAGACTCTTCTAGCTCTCGTAGAGAGGTTTTAATCAATGGTTGATTAACAATTAGAAACTCTATAATTTGTTCTTTCATCGACATAAAGTTGAGTTTCATTTACCACCATTTCGATAGTTTAGAACGTTTAGATTTTTGTTTAGGAGCTTCACCAAAGTAACTAGTAAGTTGGCTAGGTTTCCATCCAATAGCAGATCTTTCTTGTCCGATTTCTATTTGTTGATTTATAATATTTGCTGCCATTTGGTTGTAATGAAGTTGCATTGCTTGTATTTGTTCTGGTTTTTCTTCGGGTGCAGGTTGCGCAAAAATATTAACCCATTGAGCCATTCTCGGATGACGATAAACTTCTCCCGCTCCAAAGGTATCTGGTGTAGTATTAATATACCAAGGATTATCGTGTAATTTATTTAAATATTCTGGTTTATCATCGTATGGAATTCCTTGTTGAACAGTAACATTATACATTTCATCTATTTGATTTGCAAATGCGCCTATCCGAGGATTAGTTTTTTTGGTTTTACTCATGCCGCCTTACCATCGGTAATATTAACAAGCAGTTTAACCCATTCATTAATTTTATAACTATCCAAAGTTCCTTCATGAAGTCTACATTCAATAGTGTTATGTTTGTTAATTGCTTTATAATTAATAGCTAGATATTTTCCCCAATTAGCGTCTTTCTCTGCTTTAGGAATTAAGGGTTCTAAGTGTTTATATTTAGCTTTAAAGTTATCATCAGTCATCCTTGTATACCGCCAGAATTCCCCTTCGCACCTGGCCATATCCAAGTTATTACAATGATTGCGTTTGCTAAAATGTCCGTTCACTCTTGATTTATCTACATATTTTTCAAGGACTTTTTGTTTATCAACAAGTCGTTTATAACTATTTTTAGCGGAACGGCTTCTCATGTCTAGGTGAACATGAAGACCACAGGTTTTATTAACGATGCATTCATAGTTTTTAAGAACTCGGCAAACTACAGAAACAATTTTAAAGATAGTTCTTTGTGGAGCAATAACACAAACTTCTATAGCAAAGATATATCTGTGGTCTTGTAAACTGTGATCGGTTTTTACTTGACAATATTTACCTACTCCAGCATTTGCAAGCCCTTCACTAATTTCTTCATGAGTTTTATTGCTAAGACATTCGATTTCAACACCAATATGTTTACCAGGAGATTTGGGTTTCTTTTCAACTTGGCGAATTTGATTAATAAGATTCGTATAGAGTCTAGTACCTTTATTAGGGACTTTCGGTTTTTTCATCTTTTAATCCTTGAATAAGTTCAAAGTTGCGTTTAACTTTTATTTGCTTCTTATTAGCTTCTTCTATAAAATCAATAAACGTTCTAGTCATGAAATAAACATCACGCTTAGAATAATCATTAATTTTACTTGAAGTATCAAACGTTGTTTGAATCTTCATTAGAAGGGCATTCAAATCTTGTCTTGTCATTTTAGCCCCAAAAAGTTTCTATGTTAAAGAATTCCGCCGAGATTAAGATGCTATTACTTTTTTACGTCTACATTCCTCAAAGAAGTTAACTCCATACTTCTTAAGTAATCCTTTAGCTGCCGTCTTTGCTTTAGTGAACGATTTGGTTTCCATTGATTCTACCGGCTCAATGAATCCATTATCTTTATGTACCAATACCATTGCAGTATTAGTTACTGGATCAATCTCGGCGTGCATCAATGTTCCACCGTTTCCTAGAAACTGTTTAGTAGAAACATAGATACCATTTTGAACTGAATACTTTACTCGGGTAACTTTATCCATAATTATTTATGTCCTTTTGTTATTTGATAAATCAGAATCGCCATTAGAAAGATTACAGGGTTAAAGGCTACTCCTATAGCCATAAGTAATAGGTAACGGAATAGAACGGAATTGTATAATAGTAATACAATTGCAACTGCGGTTAGTATTGAAATTATTGGGACCTCCTAAAGAAGATGATTCTCTTTTAGATATTTGATAATCATACGTTTTACAATCGGAGAACGTGCATAGAAGGTTGAGTCTTCTTTAATCTTTTCAATACGATTATAAGTTTCTAAGTTAATCATATATGTAACGTATTCGTTTGTTTCGGGTTTAGGAAAAAGAGCCTTAAGAATATTTTGAGCAAAGCTAGTTTCTTCTTCCCCCCGCATAAAGTATGCCTTATCTTCATAAGTCATTACAAACTGTTTAACAATACTATCAATCAAATCATGTGGTCGTTGCCATCTAAGATCTGCGATAGCTTCAATTCGTTTAATGAGTTCACCATCTAGGCTTATGGTCATGGAGATGCGGCCATTAAGGGGATGAGTTAAACCTTTTTTAATAATCTTTGCGGTCAACTTGTTTGTCATACATCATCCTCTTCATTAAAAATTCTAGCCAAGATGGGGGGCCGCCAGCTGCATGGCTCCGTAGCCCATGGCTTCATCTGTTTCATTAACTGGTTGTTTCCACGCATCACAGTATTTTTCTGGGGTAGTTTTACCTAATGTGTTGTATGATTCTTCCCCTTTATAAAGTCTTAAGAATGCCACTTCTTTAATAGGATCTCCAGACTTTCGGTAACTAGATCGCGGATAATAAACTTTCGGAATAAAGAAAAGCTTAACAAAGTTTTGTTGAAGTTTTTGAATTAAAGATAGGTTAATTTCTTCGGATAGAATTCCATGCCATCCCTTAATATTTTTATAGCGCATATACTTTGCATTGAACAGAAGCACATCATCAATTGTTTGAAATACTTTATTAGTGCCTTTATCAATGATAGTATATTTTCCATTATCATAATGAACAAATACACTTCTCATAATTACCACCATTTAGGAAAATGATTTTTGGAAAAGATTTGTAAGGTTGCTCCTACATAATCTAAAGTAGTTTTATCCCAAGTCCAGGTTCCATTATTTCTAAACATTGGATAGTCTGAAAGAAATCCTAATATATAAATACCTTTATTAGCTTCAATTACTATTAGTTTTTTATTATACCAATCTGGATGAATCTTATTTAAACATAAAAGAATATCATTCTTTTTATACATAAGTTATCCGGCGTAATATTGTTCAACTTTAAGGTCAGAGAAGACTTCCATTGCTGACAATTCGATTTCCATAAACAACTGTTTATCATATGGATAATCTAGTCCAGAATTATCTGAATACTTTAAGAACTCAACCGTATAGTTTTTCATGACGTCGGTCACTTGATCATAGTCATCACATTGACATACAAGAACATATGCCGCTTGATCTTTATGAACATACAAATCGAAGAATGCATAGAAGCGTTTAGTTTCTTGGTCAAAGCCAACGTCTGCAGTTTTACGAATAACGCAGATAGCTTTTTTGTTATTAACATTCGTCATAATCATCTCCATACATGTTTTGTAATTCTTCTTTGGTGTAACCTATTGCATTATAACCAACATAAGTTAGCATTGGAATGTCATCAATCATCTCCACCAAATCGTGGTCAAGCAAATATTCTTCGAGAT
>Ga0302319_10025499_pt1 | contig 10462 bp, 13 predicted proteins | sample Bog_T0_2_FD_203319 | JGI IMG/M metagenome (GOLD analysis project Ga0302319, IMG submission 203319) | Peat permafrost microbial communities from Stordalen Mire near Abisko, Sweden - Bog_T0_2 | ecosystem: Environmental > Terrestrial > Soil > Wetlands > Peat | place: Sweden: Abisko, Stordalen Mire... | reverse complement strand
CACGGCGCCATTCGCTTCTCGCTGTCGCGTGAGAACAGCGACGCCGACGTCGATCGCGTGCTGGAAACCGTCCCCGGCGTGATCGCCAAATTGCGCGGCCTGTCGCCGTTCTGGAGCGAGAGCGGCGCGCCGCAAGCCGAAGCGTTCAAGCCCGTCTACGCCTGAGGCGCCGCCATGCCGCGCATCTTCATCAACGACACCACGCTGCGGGACGGAGAACAGGCCCCCGGCGTCGCCTTCACCCGCGCGGAGAAGCTCGACATCGCGCGGGCGTTGGCGGCGAGCGGCGTCGACGAGATCGAGGCGGGCACTCCGGCGATGGGCGACGAAGTCGTCGGCGACATCGCGGCGATCGTCGGCGAAGGCCTGCCGATCAAGGTCGTCGCCTGGTGCAGGATGCTCTGCGACGACGTCGACGCGGCGCTCGCGGCCGGCGTCAAGACCATCAACCTGTCCGCGCCGATGTCGGACGCGCAGATCGCGGTGAAGTTCGGCGGCTCTCGCGCGTCCATGCTGGTCGCGTTGCGCGATGTCGTCGGCTACGCCCGCCGGAACGGCCTCGCCGTGGCGCTCGGCGGCGAGGATTCCTCGCGCGCCGAACCCGAGGAACTCGCGCCGGTGCTCGACCTCGCGCAGAGGCTCGGCGTCATCCGCTTTCGCTACGCCGACACGCTCGGCGTGCTCGACCCCACCGGCGTCGCCGAGCGCATCGCGCAGGTGCGAGGGTTAACCGACATGCCGATCGAGTTTCACGGCCACGATGATCTCGGCTTGGCGACGGCGAACTCGCTGGCGGCGTTGCGCGCGGGCGCGACCCACGCGAGCGTCACCATTCTGGGCCTGGGCGAACGCGCCGGCAACGCGCCACTCGAACAGGTCGCGGTCGCGCTCGCGCGATTCGGCATCGGCGATTGCCGCGTCGATCCGCGCGCGTTGCGCAAGCTCGCCGAGCTTGTCGCGGAGGCTTCGCGACGCGACATTCCACGCGACAAGCCGATCGTCGGCGACGACATCTTCACCCACGAGAGCGGCATTCATGTCGCCGGATTGCTGAAGAGTCGAGCGGCCTACGAGGCGCTCTCGCCCGAGAGCCTGGGACGCGAGCATCGCATCGTGCTCGGCCGCCATTCCGGCGCGCGCGCGATCGCGCATGTGCTGGCGAGCCTGGGCGCCGGATTCGCGCCGAGCCTCATTCACGAAATGCTGCCGGCGATCCACGCGCGCGCGCTGAGCACCAAGGCTCCGATCAGCGACAGCGAAGTGCTCGCTTTGGCGCGATCTTTTGAAACGCAACGGCGTGAAGTCGCGCACACCTGATACAACGAAAGGCATCGACATGAGCGCGCTCGACCAATTGAAGGCCCTCGATTCCGCCGAAGAGTTCTTCCGCTTCCTCGATGCGCCCTATGACCCGGAAATCCTGGGCTTCGCGCGATTGCACATACTCAAGCGCATGGGCGAGAGCCTGGCGAAGCTCGACCTCGCCGCGCTCGATGACGCCGCCGTGCTCGCGGCCGCGCGCCAAACCCTGATGGACGCCTATCAGGATCTCGTCGAGAAGGGTCCGCTCGGCCGTCGCGTCTTCAAGGTGCTGAAAGACCACGATCCGAAGCGCCCCGCCAAGGCGCGCGGCAAGAGCTTCGTCGCGCTCGGCGACATATCCGCCGCGCGCTGACTCGCGACAGGACGTGTCGCAAACGCGACCAAGACACAACGCCCCTCGCGGGTCAAACAACCAAACCCTTGAAAACACTGGAGCCGGCCAGTTGGCCCGCGATTTGTAAGGGTGATCGTACGGCAAAGGAGATCGCCATGCATATCGTCGTCTGCATCAAGCAGGTTCCAGATTCGGCGCAGATCCGGGTGCATCCCGTCACCAACACGATCATGCGCCAGGGCGTGCCGACCATCATCAACCCTTACGACTTGTTCGCTTTGGAAGAAGCGATGCGGTTGCGCGACGCGCATGGCGGCATGGTTACGGTGCTGACCATGGGCCCGCCGATGGCCGAGGATTCGCTGCGCAAGGCGCTCACCTACGGCGCGGATCGCGCGGTGTTGTTGACCGATCGCTTCTTCGCCGGCTCCGACACGCTCGCCACCAGCTTCGCGCTCGCGCAGGCGATCCGCAAGATCGGCGAGACCTGGGGCGCGCCCGAAATCGTGTTCGCGGGCAAGCAGACCATCGACGGCGACACCGCGCAGGTTGGCCCCGGCATCGCGCGACGGCTCGGCCTCACGCAACTCACTTACATCTCCAAGATCACGTCGCTCGACGCAAAGGCCGGTTCGATCGACCTGGAACGCCGCGCCGAGGGTGGAGCGCAAAATCTTCGCGCGACGCTGCCCTGCCTGATCACCATGTTGGAGGGCTCCAACGAAATCCGACGCGGCACTTTCGCCGACGCGTTGCGCGCCGCGCGCGCGCCGATCGTCACCTGGAACGCTGCCGCCGCGGGCATCGAGGATATGCTGAAATGCGGCTTGCGAGGCTCGCCGACCGTGGTCAAGCGCGTGTTCGCGCCGGCGCCGCGCGCCGACAAGGCCAAGCAGATCGAGATCAAACCACGCGCCGCCGACACCGCCGGCGCGTTCATCGAAGCTTTGTTTGAAGTCCGGCCTTCGCTCGAAAGCGACATGGTCGAACTCGCAGTCGGACAGTGAGGAGTTAGAACATGTCGGATAAACCTGCTCCCCCCGCCGCGGGCGGTCGCGCATCGATGAAGAAAGAACTGCCTGAACATTTCAAGGCTTACAAGAATGTCTGGGTGCTGGTCGAGATCGAGCACGGGCAGGTCCATCCCGTCTCGTGGGAGTTGATGGGCGAAGGCCGCAAACTCGCCGACAAGCTCGGCGTCGAACTCGCGGGCGTTGTCATCGGCGGCGTCGCGGCGGGGGCGCGCGAGGCGGCGAGCGAGTGCTTCGCCTATGGCGCCGACATCGCCTATCTCGTCGAGAATTCGGTGCTCGCGGACTATCGCAACGAATCGTTCACGCGCGTGCTGACGGAATTGGTCAACGCCTACAAACCCGAGATCCTGCTGCTCGGCGCGACCAACCTCGGCCGCGATCTCGCGGGCTCGGTGGCGACGACGCTGGCGACCGGCCTCACCGCGGATTGCACGGAGCTCGCGGTCGACGCCGACAAATCGCTGGCGGCGACGCGCCCGACCTTCGGCGGCTCGCTGCTCTGCACCATCTACACCCTCAACTTCCGTCCGCAGATGGCGACGGTGCGGCCGCGCGTGATGGCGATGCCGGCGCGGCAGGAAGGCCGCGCGGGACGTGTCATCGAGCACGCCGTCGACATATCGGAAGAGAGCATCGCCACCAAGGTGCTGTCGTTCCTGCCGGACAAGCGCTCGGCCAAGCTCAACCTCGCTTACGCCGACATCGTCGTCGCGGGCGGCCTCGGCCTCGGCGGAGCGGAGAACCTGCAACTCGTACGCAATCTGGCGAGCGTGCTCGGCGGCGAATGGGGTTGCTCGCGCCCCTGCGTGCAGAAAGGCTGGGCGCCGGCGGAGCGTCAGATCGGCCAGACCGGCAAGACGATCCGGCCCAAGCTCTATATCGCCGCCGGCATTTCCGGCGCGATCCAGCATCGCGTCGGCGTCGAGGGCGCGGACCTGATCGTCGCGATCAACACCGACCGCAACGCGCCGATCCTCGACATCGCGCATCTCGCGATCGCGACCGACGCCATCCGCATGTTGCCCGCGCTGACCGAGGCGTTCCGCGCGCGCATCTCCCCCCATTCCCGCGACCGGCTCGCCGGCTGAGGAGCAAGAGCATGGTCGAGAAATTCGATTGCATCGTCGTCGGCGCTGGCATGTCCGGCAACGCCGCCGCCTACACGCTCGCCAGCAGGGGCCTCAAGGTCCTGCAATTGGAGCGCGGCGAGTATTCCGGCTCCAAGAATGTGCAGGGCGCCATCATGTACGCCGACATGCTGGAGAAGATCATTCCCGACTTCCGCGAGGACGCGCCGCTGGAGCGCCATCTGATCGAGCAGCGCTTCTGGATGATGGGCGAGACCTCTCACACCGGCATGCATCATCGCTCCGACGACTTCAACGAAGACAAGCCCAACCGCTACACCATCATCCGCTCGCAGTTCGACAAATGGTTCTCGCGCAAGGTGCGCGAGGCCGGGGCGATCGTGTTGACGGAGACGACCGCGCTGGAATTGATCTTCGACGCCGCCGGCAAATGCATGGGTGTGCGCACCGACCGCGAGATGGGCGTCGTCCACGCGGACGTCATCATCCTCGCCGAGGGCGTCAACGGCCTGCTCGGCACCCGCGCCGGTCTGCGCCCCGCGCCCAAGGCCGACAATGTCGCGCTGGCGGTGAAGGAGATGCATTTTCTGCCCAACGAAGTCATCGAGGCGCGCTTCAACATCAAGGGCGACCAGGGCGTCGTCATCGAGGCGGCGGGCGCCGTCTCGCATGGCATGACCGGCATGGGCTTCGTCTACACCAACAAGGAATGTCTCTCCGTCGGCTTCGGCTGCCTCGTCTCCGACTACGCCAAGACGATGGAATCGCCGTACGTCCTGCTGGAGAATTTCAAGAACCATCCCTCGATCGCGCCGTTGCTGGAGGGCTCGGAGGTGAAGGAATATTCCGCGCATCTCATCCCCGAGGGCGGCTACAAGGCCGTGCCGCAACTCTGCGGCGACGGCTGGGTAGTGTGCGGCGACGCCGCGCAGCTCAACAACGCGATCCACCGCGAGGGCTCCAATCTGGCGATGACTTCGGGCCGCATCGCCGCCGAATGCATCTTCCAGCTCAAGACGCGGCGCGAGCCGATGACCAAGGCCAACCTGCAGAGCTACCCCAAGGCGCTGGAAGAATCCTTCGTGATGAAGGATCTGAAGAAATACAAGGATATGCCCGCGCTGTTGCACACCAACTCGCGCAATTTCTTCATGACCTATCCCGAACTCGTCTCGACCGCGATGAGCAATTTCCTGCGCGTCGACGGCACGCCGAAGGTCGACAAGGAACGCGCGACCGTCGCCGCCTTCCGCAAAAAACGCGGCTTCACCGGCATGGTCGGCGACGCCTTCAAGATCGCCAGAGCCTGGCGCTGAACCAAGGAGAACGATCATGGCCGCGACCGCCGAATTCCGCGTCGAGGAGAAGCTGTTTCAGAATCGCTACGTCGTCGACTCGGGCCGCGCCCATATCAAGGTGCTGCCGCACGACAAGCCGTCGCCGAGCTTGATCGCGCTGACAAAGATCTGCCCGGCCGGCTGCTATACCCTCAACGAGAAGGGCCAGGTCGAGATCGTGCCCGACGGCTGCTTCGAATGCGGCACCTGCCGGGTGCTGTGCGAGGCGAGCGGCGAAGTCGAATGGAACTACCCGCGCGGCGGCTACGGCGTGCTGTTCAAGTTCGGCTGAGGCGGCGGCGGCTTGGGCTGCACGGCTCGGAACTCAAGTTAACAAATAGCGGTGGATTTCCGAGCAATACCTCGTCCCGGTTCAAACCGAAAGTTCGACACACCTTTCGCGAGACGGGCAAGCACCGTGTGCCCCAAAAGGAAGCCCCTCATTGGGCTGAAATCACCGCAAGACTGACCTAACGAGGTAAGATTGCACATGAGTCGCCCTCGATCTCGCATATCGTCATGTGTTTTGTTAACCTGGATTCCGAGCCGTGGCTTGGGCTGGGGTTTGTCTTGACAGTCTCGCCGCCGACTTCCTATAAGCGGCCGGAATTCGAGGGCGGTCGCCGTTCCGAGTTGTGGCGGGGTAGCTCAGTTGGTTAGAGCAGCGGAATCATAATCCGGAGGTCGCCGGTTCGAATCCGGCTCCCGCTACCAGTCATCTAATTTCCCATCCCTTACCAAAATCCGCGAGATGCCGACTGCGGCTTGCTCTTCGCTGCGGCTTGACGAAACGGCTCCATTCACTATATGTCACCACATGGTGACATTACCCTCTGCCCCTACCCGAGACTCCGACGCCCTGCGCGCGCGCATCATGGCGGCGGTGGGAGCCATGATCATCCGCGACGGTCTCGCCGCGATCGGCGTCAACGCGCTTGCCCGCGAGGCCGGGTGCGACAAGGTGCTGATCTACCGCTATTTCGGCGACATGGACGGCGTTTACGCGGCGTTCGCGGCCAAGGGCGACTTCTGGTGGCGCGTCGAGGACCTGACGCTCGGGATCGACCCGAACCGCGCACCTCTCGGCCAAGCGATGAAGATTCTGTTCCGCCGCCACGCCGCGGCGCTCCGGGCGCGTCCGGTGACGCTCGCCGTGCTCGCGGCCGAACTCACGAACCGCACGCCGTTGGTCGTGGCGCTGGAGACGGTGCGCGAACGCCGCGCACTGGAACTCAGCGCTTGGATCGGCGAACATTATCGCTCCCCGGCCTCGCTCGACATCGCCGCGGTCAGCATGCTCATCGGCGTCGCCCTCAATTACCTCGCGGTGCGCGCCCGGACGATCCGGGTGATGAGCGGCGTAAACATCGCGACCGACGACGACTGGGAACGCCTCTTCGCGGCGATCGACGCCGTCATCGACGCGCTCGTCAGCTGATTTTTTCGCCCTTGTCGTCACCGATAGGTGACAAAATGGAGACGCGTCCCATGTCGAATCGACGGACCTTTCTGGCGCTCGGCGGCGCCGCGTTGTTCTGGACCTTCACCGGCGGCATGCTGCGCGCGGCGGATTTCCGGGGCCGCCCGCTGCCCGAAGGCGACGCCTACGCGCCCTGGGAGCTATGGAACGACCCCTCGCTCCGCGGCGCGCCGCTCGCGCTGCTCGCGGCGGGCGTGCTCGCCGCCAATCCGCACGACACCCAGCCCTGGTTGTTCAAAGTCGGCGACGACAGCATCGAGGTGTACGCCGACACGTCGCGAAACCTCGGCGCGATGGACGGCTACGCGCGCGAAATGTTTCTGGGGCTGGGCTGCGCGATCGAGAACATGTCGCGCGCGGCGGGTCCCAACGGCTATGCAGTCGAGGTGACGTCGCAGGCGGGATCGCTGACCGACCTCGACGAGCGGCGCGCCCCGGTTCTCGCCGCGACGCTGCGCCTCGCCAAGCTCGGCGCCGCGGCGCCCGATCCGCTATACGCCGCGTTGCCGCAACGCCACACCAACCGCTACGCCTATGATCGAGCGAAGAAGCCGCCGGCGGCGTGGCGCTTATTCGTCGAAGGTTTCGCCGAGGATGTGCGCGTGTTTCTGTTCGACGACGGCGCGCGGCGGGAGGCGTTCGACGCCGGCGTCATCGACGCGACGGCCGCGATCATCGCCGATCCGGTCATGATCGCCGACAGCGACCGCTGGTTCCGTGATTCCCGCGAGGCGATCGACGCGCATCGCGACGGCCCGACGCTGGACGCCGCCGGCCTCTCGACGACCACGCTTCTGTTCGCGCGGCTGTTCTCGGTCTCGCCAGAGACGAGCCACAAGGCGTGGTTCGAGCAGACCCGCGACACGCAGGTTCCGACGGCGCCAGTCACCGGCTTCCTCGCGGTGAGGGATCGCTACGATCGCGCCGGCGCGCTCAAAGCGGGCCGGGCGTGGCAGCATCTGCATCTCGACGCGACCGCGCGCGGCATGGCGATGCAGCCGCTCAATCAGCCGATCGAAATGATCGACCGCGAGCGGCGGCAGGGAAGCGGAACGGCTTGGGGCGAACGCGCCGCGCGCCTGACCGGCGACGACTGGCAAGCGACCTTCGCGTTTCGCGCCGGCTTCGCCTTGTCGAGTGCGTCCGCGAGCCCTCGCCGTCGCCTCGGCGACGTGCTGATGAGCTAATCCGCGCCCGGCTTGCCGCGAAGCGCCTTGATGCCGCCGCGCCGGCCCTTCTCGTCGAGCCGCTTGGCCTTGGCGGCCTTGCTAGGCTTGGTGGCGCGGCGTGGCTTCTCGCGCTCCTGCGCTTTCAGGATCAGCGCGGCGAGGCGCTCGCGCGCGTCCTCGCGATTGCGCGGCTGGCTGGAGAACCGCTGCGCGAAAATCACGATGACGCCGTCGAGCGTCAGCCGCGATCCCGCCAGCTTCATCAGCTTGATCGCGACGTCGTTCGGCAGGCTCTGCGAGCCGCGGGCGTCGAAGCGAAGTTCGCACGCCGTCGAGACCTTGTTGACGTTCTGCCCGCCGGGACCCGAGGCGCGAACGAAGCTTTCGACGATCTCGCTCTCGTCGATGTCGAGGGCTCCGATTTTCATATCGCCTGACCGTCATGGCCGGGCTTGTCCCGGCCATCCACGTCGGGAGGCCGCGCTTCATTCGGCAAGCTGTGATCGAACGGCGCCGCGTGGATGGCCGGGACAAGCCCGGCCAAGACGTCGGCGCCATCGCGGAGAAACACGGCGCCTCTTCCCACCCAAGGCGCCATGACCCTTACTTCCAGTCGCGAATGTCGACGAAACGCCCCGCCACCGCCGCCGCCGCCGCCATCGCGGGCGACACGAGATGGGTGCGGCCCTTGTAGCCCTGGCGGCCCTCGAAATTGCGGTTCGAGGTCGAGGCGCAGCGCTCGCCTGGCGCCAGCTTGTCCGGGTTCATCGCCAGACACATCGAGCAGCCCGGCTCGCGCCATTCGAAGCCCGCGGCGCGGAAGATCGCATCCAGGCCCTCGGCCTCCGCCTGCGCCTTCACGAGGCCCGAGCCCGGCACGACCATCGCGTTGACGCGGCCGGAGACATGGCGACCCTCGACGACCTTCGCCGCCGCGCGCAGATCCTCGATGCGGCCGTTGGTGCAGGAGCCGATGAAGACACGGTCGATTTCGATGTCGCCGATCTTCTCGCCGCCATGCAAGCCCATATATTCCAGCGCGCGCTTGATCGAGGCGCGCTTGGCTTCGGTGGCGCCGTCCTCGACGCGCGGCACGAGGCCGTTGATCGACACGACGTCCTGCGGGCTGGTGCCCCAGGAGACGATGGGGGGCAGCGCGCCCGCGTCGAGCCGGATGATCTCGTCGAAATGCGCGCCCTCGTCGGTGCGCAAGGTTTCCCAATAGGCGCGCGCCTGATCCCACAACGCGCCCTTGGGCGCCTTCGGGCGGCCGTTGAGATAGGCGTAGGCCTTCTCGTCGGGCGCGACCATGCCGGCGCGCGCGCCGCCTTCGATCGACATGTTGCAGACCGTCATGCGGCCTTCCATCGAAAGCGCCTCGATCGCCGAGCCGGCGTATTCGATGACGTAGCCGGTGCCGCCCGCCGTGCCGATCTGGCCGATGATCGCCAGGATGATGTCCTTGGCGGTGACGCCGTCATGCAAGGCGCCATCGACGACGACACGCATATTCTTGGCCTTGGCCTGTATCAGCGTCTGGGTCGCGAGCACATGCTCAACCTCGGAGGTGCCGATGCCATGCGCGAGCGCGCCGAACGCGCCGTGCGTGGAGGTGTGGCTGTCGCCGCAGACGATCGTCGTGCCCGGCAGCGTGAAACCCTGCTCGGGCCCGATGATGTGGACGACACCCTGGCGCGGATCGAATTCGTTGTAGTACTCGATGCCGAATTCGCGCGCGTTCTCCGCGAGTTGCTCGACTTGCAGCCGGCTCTCGGGATCGACGATGCCGCCGCTGCGGTCGGTGGTCTGGATGTTGTGGTCGACGACGGCGAGCGTCTTCTCCGGCGCGCGCACCTTTCGGCCGGTCATGCGCAGGCCCTCGAACGCCTGCGGGCTCGTGACTTCGTGCACGAGATGACGGTCGATATAAATCAGGCTGTTGCCGCCCGTCGTCTCGATGACGTGGTCGTCCCAGATCTTGTCGTACAGCGTGCGCGGCTTGGCCATGGGTGTCTCCGGCGCCCGGGGTGGCGCGTGAGGGTGGATTCCGGGCGCTTTTAGGCCTAACCTCGGCGAAGGGAAAGAGGGTGGAACCGAAGCGCGCGTCGTTTGGGCTGCCCCGGCAATCCGAAACCATTGGCGCATCGCGATGATGGAACTACTGGAAATCGCCCTCGACAGCGTCCGGAAGTTGTCTCCGGAAGAGCAAGATCAGGTCGCGCGGGCGATGTTGAGCCTCGCCGGCGCGCGCGAATCGCGGGTCGAGACCATCGATCCCAAGCATCTGGCCCACGTAATCGAAGGACTCGAGCAAGCGCGACGACGTGAGTTTTCGAGCGTCGAAGACGTCGCGGCGGCCTTCGGGCGCTTTCAAAGGTGAAGCTTCGCTTCACGCCGCGCGCCACGAAAGATATCGGCGAAATCGGAGACTATCTTCGCGAGCGGAGCCCTCCCGCCGCCACACGGGTGCAGGCCGCGCTGTTGGAGAGCCTTCAGGACCCGCTGTTGTTTCCTCACGCGGGTCGCTCGCAGAGCGAGCCTGGCGTACGCAAATTCGTAACGCCCCGATACGGCTATCGCGTGTATTATTCACTCGACGAAGTCCATGATGAGATCGCGGTTCTCAGCATCCGGCATCCCGCGCGCGAGCGGGACCTCGACGACGCCTGAACCACGCGGGAGCGAACCATTTTGGAC
>Ga0302319_10025496_pt1 | contig 10462 bp, 10 predicted proteins | sample Bog_T0_2_FD_203319 | JGI IMG/M metagenome (GOLD analysis project Ga0302319, IMG submission 203319) | Peat permafrost microbial communities from Stordalen Mire near Abisko, Sweden - Bog_T0_2 | ecosystem: Environmental > Terrestrial > Soil > Wetlands > Peat | place: Sweden: Abisko, Stordalen Mire... | reverse complement strand
GGATTGACAGGCCCCTTGAGCTTGGCGAACATAAGACGAATTTTCTAAAACTAGGATCGGCGGATGGAATTGGAGCCTGTTCCAAGGTTGCCAAGTCTTGCTAGGACCGCACAGCAGGATCGGCAGATCTCAAAGGGAGTTTGAGCGGACTCAGTTCTTGTTGGGTTAGATCGCGCCACTGGCCAACGGGCAGGTCGTTTAGCCACAGTTGCCCGATCGCCATGCGAACGAGGCGCAGTGTCGGTAGCCCGACGGCTGCTGTCATGCGTCTCACTTGGCGATTGCGACCTTCGGTAAGCGTGATCTCAAGCCACGAAGTGGGAATGTGTTTGCGAAAACGAATAGGCGGGTCGCGCGGAGCGAGCGCGGGCTCGTTGATGAGTTTGGCAAGCGCTGGGCGCGTGCGGTAATCCTGAATCTCTAGCCCCTGCCGCAAGGGTTCCAGCGCCGCTTCACACGCTTCGCCTTCCACCTGAACCCAATATGTTCTGGGATGTTCAAACTTGGGATTGGTCAGGCGCTGCTGCCATGGACCATCGTTTGTGAGCAACAACAGCCCTTCACTATCAAAATCTAAGCGGCCTACTGGATATACGCCCGGCACCTTGATGTAATCGGCAAGGGTCTGCCGCTTCGGGCCGGAAACCTCAGCACCTTGAGTGAATTGGCACAGCACTTGAAATGGCTTATTGAAGGCGAGGTAGCGAAAAGGCACGGGCGTCTAAAATCATGGTATGTCTCTGACGAATCTGGAACAGCCTGACGAGAAATCGAAAGGCACTTCTGTTTTGCAAACGCTATCTCGCGTTGGCACATTTGGCGTCATTATTGCGGCTATTTATCTCGGTTGGACGTTCTATTCGCGGCATCTTTCCGATGAGCGGGCGGCACGCGATTTAGCGGCCAAACAAGAAACGGAGCGCAAACGGCAGGCCGATTTAATTTTCGGCTCTGGAGAGGTAAAGATTATCAGTTACTCGGTGGATAAAGCGAGTGTCACGCGTGGGGAATCGGCGGATCTTTGCTACGGCGTGGTGAATGCAACGAAAGTGCTGATTGAGCCGCACGTGGAGGATTCGAAACCTTCTGCCTATCATTGCCTAACGGTTTCGCCGCGCACGACGACGACCTACACGATCACGGCTTCGAATGACAAGGGAGATTCCAAGCAATTGGCTGTGACGGTTCGCGTGCCTTAATTGGCCGGGACGGTAGCTTGGGATTGATCTGGCCGAAGGTGACCGCGGAAAGGTTTGCGCGGGCCGCCCACCTTATTGCGGAAATACTCGATGGTCACACCCAGCCCTTCATGCAGATTCACGATTGGTTCCCAGCCGAGAACCTTCCTGGCTTTTGTAATATCGGGCTGGCGCAGCTTGGGATCGTCGGACGGCAAAGGCTTGTACTCAATTTTGACCGTATCACCGAAACGAGACTGTATCTCTTGGGCGAACTGCAGAATGGTCATCTCGGCGGGATTCCCCAGATTCACTGGATAGCGTTCGTCCGACTCACTCAAGCGCAACAAGCCGTCCACCAAATCTGAGACGAAACAGAAACTTCGCGTTTGCGAACCATCGCCGAAGACGCTGAGAGGCAAATTGTGCAGCGCCTGATCAATGAAGGCAGGCACCACACGTCCATCGTTCAACGCCATGCGCGGGCCATAGGTATTAAAGATGCGCGCAATGTTCGTCCGCAAAGCATGAACGCGATGATATGCCATGGTGAGGGCTTCGGCATAGCGCTTACTTTCGTCATAACAGGAGCGCAATCCGACAGGATTCACATTTCCCCAATAGCTCTCCGTTTGCGGGTGCTCCAGTGGGTCACCGTAGCATTCGGATGTTGAGGTAAGCAGAAAGCGTGCCTTGTTTTCGACGGCGATCTTCAGCAGATTTTGCGTACCAGTTGAGCCTGACTCCAGAGTTTCAATAGGATGCGCCAAGTAATCCACAGGACTCGCGAGAGAGGCCAGATGGAAAACCCGATCAACGGATTTTGAGAGCTTTAACGGATCACAGACATTATGCTGGATAAACTGAAACTTCGGGTGATTTCGGAGATGTTCGATGTTCTCCTCATGCCCGGTAATGAGGTTGTCTAAAGCAAGGACTTCGTGGCCTTTTTCAATGAGTCGATCACATAAGTGTGATCCAATGAAGCCAGCGGCTCCTGAAATTAGGTATCTCACGTATCTTCATTTTACTAAAACGGTGGGTTTTCCTGGGCGTTTTCTTTGATGGATCGTACTATTACTCTACAAATCGCTGTTCTAGGGCTGATGGCGATTTCATTGGTATTTTTTTTTAAGAGATTCGGACGTGTCGTACTCCGTATTCTTCAAGCGAACATTGAATCCCCCTCCGATAAAAACAGCTTAGGCCGCCGGGTTTGGATTTTCTTTTGGGAGGTGTTGTGTCAGGCGCGCGTGATAAAGGATCGGCCGCTGGTGGGACTGGCGCACGCTTTCCTGTTGTGGGGCTTCGGCGCTTTCCTGTTGGCTGAGGTAGATCACTTCGCGACGATTTTCGCTTTCACCTTGATAGACCGGGATAGTTCCTTCGGCGTTTTCTATTTCTGGCTGGTCTTTCTCTTTGCCTTTTGCTGCACGCTGGCCGTGGTCACGCTGGCATTCCGCCGATACATTCTTAAGTCTGAGTGGCTTGAACCGATAACCACGGAAACGAGTCTGACGCTGGCGCTGATTTTTGTAGTGATGGCCACGCTGCTGCCACTTTGGTGGATTTCGGAACCAGCGCAGCCGGCGCGCGTGATCTGGTGGTTGCATACAGTGGCCCTCCTGGTATTGCTGCCGTTGTTGCCGCGCGGCAAGAATTTACATATTCTGTTGAGTCCCGTTGCCTTGTTCCTGAAGCGCCCGGGATTCAGTCAAATTCCGGCATTGCGAAGCTGGGATGATGCGGGTCTGGCGACGGGGCTCGACATCACGCGCCTTACTGCGCTGCAAGCTTATTCTTGCGTGGAGTGCGGGCGCTGCACGGAACATTGTCCAGCCCATAATACGGGCAAAGAGTTGGACCCAAAGCTCATTGCGCTCGGGCTCAGCTATTACATGGATGAGTATGGCCCGCGCAGTGAAACGCCTATTTTGGGAGCGGCCATTTCTCCCAAAGCGATTTTTGAGTGCACAACCTGCGGAGCGTGCGAGACGCATTGCCCCGCTGGGATTCAACACTTATCGATGATTGTGGGCTTGCGGCGCGGAGCTTTCAACACGGGAACCTGGCAAGATCCGAATAGCGCGCAACTGATGAAGAGTCTGACGGACCATGGCAACGCGATGGGTGTTTCGGAAACGGAGCGTGAGCGCTTTGTCGCTTGGCAGAACCTTCCAATCTTCGATGGGTCTCAGGAATATTGCCTCTGGCTTGGTTGCATGGGCGCTTATGATCCGCGTGGCCGCGCGATTATCGCTTCCTTCGCGGAAATCATGCAGCATCTGGGCACGTCTTACGGCGTGCTGAGCAAAGAGTATTGCACCGGCGATCCGGCGCGGCGGCTGGGTAACGATTCCATCACTAAAGAGCTGGCAGACATCAATCTGAAGTTGCTACGCCATTACGGCGCCCTCAAGATTGTTTCCATTTGCCCGCATTGCGTGCGCACGATTGCGGAAGATTGGAATCAATTGCGGCCGGCCATAGAGGGTGCGGAAACGGCGCCATTGGATGCCACGATTGAACACCACACGGAATTCCTGGCGCGCCATGCCGATCGGTTACCCGCGCACGAGGGCGGTCCGAGGGTGGTCTTTCACGACCCTTGCTATTTGGGCCGTTACCGCAATGTGTATAACGACCCGCGCTATGTGCTTGCGCAAACGGGCACGGTGGTGGAAGCGCCGCGTACGCGCGAAAACTCGTTCTGTTGCGGAGCAGGCGGAGGTTTGGTGTTTCTAGGCGACGAAGGTGGCACGCAGCGCATGAATCATGAACGGGCGCAGGAGCTGGGCGCCACGGGTGCGGATGTGATTGCGACAGCGTGTCCATTTTGCACGGCTTCGTTGCGAGATGCGCGGGAGGCGAATGCGGGCACGGGATCGGCGCCGATTTTGGATATCGCGCAGATTGTGGCGGGGCAGATTCGGGTTTAATGCTATATTGTCAAAGGCGGCGTTTTGGCGTCGCCAAGTCTTCCCTTCCATTGGACGGGCGCGTAGCTCAACTGGCAGAGCAAGTGACTCTTAATCACTAGGTTGAAGGTTCGATTCCCTCCGCGCTCACCAACAAAACAAAGGACTTAACTCGGTTTTTCCGAGTGGTGCGAAAACGGGGTAGTACTAAATCTCGCACCACCCTGTTCTTCCCAACACCTTTTCGCTTCGGGCTTGGAATTGAATCGACCTGCTTTTCTTGAGTTGCACCTGCCGAACGGGCAATCCAGCGCTCGCAGGCGCGGACCGAAGCGTATGGTATTCGAGACCTTCGTCGCTTAAATCGGCGATTGGTCATTGGCCGACTTTATCAGCGAATCGATTTCGACCAGAGATTTTCCGAAGTCCTCTGCGAGTTTGCTCCGCAGTTCGTCTTCTGTCAGAGTTCTGGACGATTGTCGATCTTGCGTCCGACGATCAACCGATTGAATCTTGAATGTTCCCTTCGAGACTCTTACGACAACTAGTGTTCTCATTCTCCTGATGGTTGGTGCCAGCTTGGTCCAACGAATCTCAAGCGGCGAGCACGGCGACTGTACGGGCTCCTCCACGTCCACCGGCTCTCCGCACTCGTCGCAAATGAACACGTCGATCTCCGCGAACTCGGGGACCCAGTTGACGAATTGACAGTGCGGACTCGTGACGCGCAAGATTCCTGATGGCCGGTCCGCATTTGCTTTTTTCATCTCCGCTTCCAGCTTCTCATGTATTCCCACACGGAACCAGTTCCTGTATCTACCTCGCAGTTGGCATGCGATTGACGAATTAGGCACCGACGAATATCAGCGGCGTGATAGAAACTCTGAATCGCGCTTTCGCTCATCGTCGTAAACTGCTTCTGCAAGTCAGCAAGCTCGTTACGTGTCATCGCAATATCAAGGTTCAGGTCAGCAGGCTCTCTTCGCCTTCTGTTCGCTATAGTAAAATAGCGACGGCACGGCGAAGTTTGGTTAGCAACGAGACGCCACTACACTCCATGCGAGGCCACTTTCTCTTTTGCCTCACGTTTCACACGCGATGAGGTGATCGAAATTGCTTCTGGCTGGAAGTAACGACGCAGAAGCGCAACCAGAGAGGATTTTTGGTCCGAGCTACAAAAACGGTCAAAAGCGCTCCTGGTCTCTTGCAATAGAAGCCTCGGATTCACGACGATCATGTTGTCTTCGGCGACCACGAACTGATCAAAATCGCAGGAGAATTGACCTGATCGGACGCTTTTTTTTAGGTTTTTGACGCGTCCCTCGTGAGAAAGCCCATGTCGGAAGCAAATCCAAAAATCGATTGCCAGTTTCTTGTCAGTTTTGAATCTCTCGATGTTCTGGTGTACCCATAACCCTGGCGGCAGACCGCTCACCTTGTCTGCGAGTAAGTCGATTACTGAGCAGCAGAGCAGTCCACACGCGAAGAAGTGGTCGTGTGCAAGCGCGTCTTCGGCCGCCTTCAGGTAGTAGCCTTCGATGCGGTCACGGAATGCCCGGATCAGAAACTCCTCGTTAGTGAAATCCAAATCTGAGAACTTGAACTCAGGGGAGAAATAAACTACATCTTCGAGCCGCATGGAAATAGCATAGCCGGTAGTTGAATATCGCACGTCTTCGGAAGATCAAAAAGTGGCAGTTTTCGACTACTCTATCTCCTATCCCGTCAGAATCAACTAAATCGGGGAGTTGCGACCGAGGGCGGATATGTTCGGCGTGCCTGGACCGCACTCAATGTGATTGATGACGTTTCCGGGGCACTGTCCAGTTAGGTTGCCACTAGCTGGCACGGATTGGCGCGTTTCAATGCGCGCCGGGTAGCGGCGGTATGGTCGGCACGAAAGGTCGCTGCGACTTGACTTTTGTGCGCACTTCGCCCAGACACTTCTTTCAAATGACTGATTTCAGATCTGTTGATATGCTCGTCACGGGTTATCCGCAGGCTGGTTTTGATTTTGTCCGACGCGCTTTTGCGTCACCGACGTCACACTGTTGGCAACGGGGGATTCTGTCGATAGGCATCTAGGACTCTGCCTCCGGGATGTTAGGCGATCAGGACGCGGTCTAGGACCGGAGAGCTTTCGATAATGAGCTTCGACCCCTGGTGTGGAGATAGCTACAGAACCCCGCCACGTAATGGTGGCCCGCTGCTTCTGCTCGGTTGGTCACATTATCAGCGCCGCGCTGGATGGGAAGCCACCGAGCCTCTCGATTCGAACTTCACGAACAAATGTATTGAGGATCACATCGAGAAGGGATATGACACGCCAAAACAGTTCTGGGCAAAGGTTAGACAAGCCGTAATTGGCGGTGAGTGCGTTGTGCCGCGTGAAGAATGTCGTGAGTTCTGGCGTTCCGTTGCTTTTTATAATTACATTCAAGAAGCACTTCAGGATGCAAAGGACCGCCCATCGAAGGAGCAGCACCGGAAAGCCCGCGCAGCCTTTCTGGCCGTTCTGCAAACCCTAATGCCGAAGAAGATTATCGTCCTCGGCGAAAGCCTTTGGCGGGGTTTACCCAATGACGGACACTCAGGCCACGACCTAGTCTCTTCGGAAGCTGACCAGCCGATCCGTAAGACGTGGCATTACCCGACTGGGCTAGATGGCGTCGCCGTCGCATCGCGTATTGATCACCCGTCCGTTCGCAGCAAGTGGCACCCTGACCACTGGCATAGGTGGGTGACAGCAGCCCTGAATCAAGATTCAAGTGCATGCTTAAAATGTTCCGCTGCATTGACACACTCAGAATTGACCAACGGATAAACTGCGAACGAACCAACACCTGCACCCAAAGATTAATGAAGGCGTCAATGCCATCAGCACGCAAACGATCAGTAAGCGTGCGCATACGATTTTGATGCTCGGGGGAGTCGTGGCTGTAGCTAATGATTAACTTCGCCGCTGGCACAGGAGTAGCTTATTCTATAGCAGTCGTGCAAGCTGAATGCGGGCGGTGATGTACTGGTAATGGCGTCCATGTGAAAAGTTTTATGCCAGGCAGGAGACGCACTCTCGCTAATATAGGTGCGCAGATGGGAAGAGAACAACGCCCGGCATTATTGCAGTGTAGATGACATAGTGAAGATTGCATGTTTGCCAGGGATTAAGGAGGAAGTGTGCGAATCGCCACATGGAATTGCCAGATGGGACTCCACAAGAAGATGGATGCGCTTCTTTCGTTAGACGCCGACGTGGCGGTTGTTCCCGAGTGTTCTGAGAAATCAGTCATCGCGTTCCGGCAGCGCGGACTGAACACCCTCTGGTTCGGCTCTAATCCACATAAAGGGGTAGGCATCATTTGTCGGCAGGAATGGCCGATTCGAGCACTCCCCCAGCCTGAGCAGAAGTGGATAGTGCCGGTTGAGGTCAACTCGCCGATGCCGTTTACCTTGATCGCGGTCTGGGCGTGCGCAGTCGGTGCGAGTAGAGAAAATCGCTACATAGGGCAGGTTTATAAAGCATTGATGGCTCATCCTGAATGGTTCAATGGAAATCCGGTAGTGGTCGCTAGAGACTTCAACAGCAACAAAATCTGGGACGCCAAACGAAAGGTAGGGAATCATTCAGGTGTTGTGAAGTTTCTGGACGAACGCGGCTTGGTGAGCGCCTATCATGAAAATTGCAATGAAACGCAAGGCACGGAAACTTGTCCGACTTTCCATCAATTCCGCCACAAAGAGAGGCCGTATCACATCGATTATGTCTTCATCCCGCGAGAATGGACACTTAGGCTCAGAGCAGTCGATGTTGGCAAGTATGAGCACTGGTCAAAACTAAGTGATCACTGCCCTGTCGTGGTGGATATATGTTGAAGCCACGCAGTCCTGTAGCGCAGCATAGCTGGTCTGATTACTTCATGTATTGTCGGGCCAACTCTGTAAACTCGTCATCCGAGTGACAGTGTTTGGTGTTTCCACTGTCGTCGATCATGTCGCACCAAAGTGAAGTCCTGGCCGGTTCACCGGCAGTACCGGCAGTACTGGAATTAATGTACATGCCCAGTAGGTCACCGCTTATCGCATCGCTGACATATTGTTGCTCCGTCATCGTGCCATGTGAGATGAAAGACCTTTCAATTTCAACAAAACACCGATTGCTAGAAGGTTTGAAATGGCTAACGAAATGCGATTCAATGAGTCCTGTCAAGTTGGCTTTATTCTGGTCTGATTGAAACGCATGCTCAGCTTGTTGCGCACAAAATACCTGGTCCTTCAGTGAGCCGCTCTGCGAGCTAGCCCGACTAGCTAAACTATTTCCGCTATGATTCTCACGCGCAACCGCAGCGACTCTATCCGCCAAACCTTCGCCGCCCGAGGGTGACTGGGGTTGACTTTGTTCCGGGGAAGGTGATCGCAGCTTAGCCTCAAGCTCTTTGATTTTCGCTATCTGCTGCTCTGCTTGACGTCTTTGACGAGCTTCAAGATAAGTCCCGAAAACCAAAAGGCCAAGTACCACACCAAGGAACGCGCACCTCCTCATAATCCGCACAGTATTTAATGTCATTTTTAATTGCATGGGCAAAAATGATGCAAGACCGGTTTACCTGTTTGGCAGCACCATGATTCAGTGCTATTACCAAGTGTGCCGCTGTGGCGGGGTATACGTCAACCCTTCCGAGTTTGCTCACGTGGTGGATATCGGACAAGGAGCGCCCGTCGGCAACCACGCTTGACCCGTGCTCCCCAGGCTCATACCTTCCGCTGCCCAGCGCGCGGCAAGGCTGGCGGCAGTAGCAACGGGGACCTATTCGAACCGGCGGCAACCTGTCGACCAAGTTGGCCTTGAACCCGCTGCCCCAGTGATCTCAACCTCGTTTCGGCTAAGTCGCTCCCGAAGTAGCGAGAAAATTTCCGTGATTTTCCGTGACGCCTCTAAAAACACCCTGATTTTGGATGGTTTTCCACACAACGGCTGAACGTAGAATCAACACGTTGACACTGTACGACACTGTGGAAACAGCGCTTTAGCTTTTCGATTCCCGTTAGCGCTAACATTTTTTCAACGACTTGCGGAGAAAAAGATAGCAGAAGATAGCGGGCAAACCCCTTAGCGGGCATATCCCCTCGTTACGGAGTGGCCTACTTGGTCCTTTTTGGTGGCAATGCAATCTCTAGGAACTCATCGACCGCAAAGCGTAATGGGCCATTTTCCATTTTGCTTGATGGGACATTCCGCGATAGCCCGAAAGAAGCCTCTCTTGTTAAACGTTTGGAAGCCTCCATGCGCCGGTTGCCCAAGCTCCTGTAGCCTCTAATATAATATTCGTGACTGCGCCAATGTCACAGCGATTCGGTTTAGCATGGCCAACCGAACAAGGCGGCTAAAACAATTCAGGGAGAAAGGTCCGAATTGCGCGGCAACTGAAGGAATAACGGCTGGAGCGAGGACGACATTCAGCTTGTCACCTATAGCTGGGCTGGGGGCTAAAAACGTAATTGTGTTCAAAGAATCCTCAGATCTCTGGGATGTTACATGTGTGGTCTTGTATCCTTCGGGGGGAGACTAGCTCAGGATGACATTGACTAGCGCCATAGAAAACGTTCTGAATCTGCAAAAACACTGGACCGCTAACAAGACCACTGACATGGGAAACAGGGGCGAGATTATCCGAAATACAATTCCGGAGCTCCTGAAGCCTCTTGCCGAAAGGTACGGCCTTAAGGCTGAAGGAGGTTCTGGTATCGGCAAGAATAATCGTGTTCCCTGGGTAAGAGTCTTTAATCCCGCTTTTTCACCAAGCCCAACGGGCGGGTGGTATGCGGCATTTCTGTTTGCGGCCGACGGCTCAGCGGTATTCCTTTCCCTTAACCAAGGCACGACAGACAGGTCGGACGGAACCACAACGAGAAAAGTGTACCGGTTCAGCTGAAAGTTGAGTTTTGGGCTAAAGAGAAAGGAAAGTCTTGCCGAAGGAACAACTAGGAGCAAGACAATGAAGCAAGAGCGGCGAAGCTGGAGCGCAGAGGAAAAGACCCGGGTGTTGCGCCGGCATTTGATTGAGAAAATTCCTATCTCGAAAGTTTGTGACGAAGAGAAGGTGTCGCCGAGTATGTATCACCGCTGGCAGGAACAGTTGTTCCAGAACGCCGCATTGGCGTTAGAAGGCAAGCGAACCGAGCGGCATCCCGAACAGCAGAAGATCGAAAAGCTGGAGCAAAAGATTCGTCAGAAAGACGAAGTCTTGGCCGAGCTGATGGCGGAGTACATTGCATTAAAAAAAGAGTTTGGGGAGCTCTAAACGGCCGCTGGGTCGAGCCGGATGTACGCGACCAGGTGGTCGATTTTATTCGCACCTGGTCGGACAA
>Ga0302319_10025494_pt1 | contig 10463 bp, 11 predicted proteins | sample Bog_T0_2_FD_203319 | JGI IMG/M metagenome (GOLD analysis project Ga0302319, IMG submission 203319) | Peat permafrost microbial communities from Stordalen Mire near Abisko, Sweden - Bog_T0_2 | ecosystem: Environmental > Terrestrial > Soil > Wetlands > Peat | place: Sweden: Abisko, Stordalen Mire... | reverse complement strand
TTCTGGTCCAGCTTCCGCAACGGGCGTGACTTGGCCATTGTCGGACTGATGTTGTTGCAGGGACTGCGCTCGAAAGAGGTCATCGCCTTGGACTGCGAGGATCTCCAGTTGGCCGAGTCCCGGATCTGCGTGCATGGCAAGGGCAATAAGACCCGTTTGCTGCCGTTGGCCTCCGAAACCGTCCACTTACTTGATCATTACCTGCGGCTCGAACGGCCCACCGGCTGCGGCTCCGCGCTGTTCGTATCGCTCAAAGGGCGCGCCCGCGGTACCCGCATCAGGCCTGCCGGATTGCGCTCATTGTTCCGCTATCACCGACGCGCCAGCGGAATCTCCGGGGCTCATCCGCACAGATTCCGGCACACCTTCGCCTCCGATATGGTTCGGGGCGGAATCAGTCTACCGGCGCTGATGCAACTGATGGGACACGCCCACATTTCCACCACGATGATCTATGTTCAGATCTCGCCGCGCGATGTCGTAGAACAATACACACGCGCGGTAGCCCAGCGGCTGCGGCCGCTTCCACCCCGCCAGTCATGAGGCTCAGAATCCCCCCTTCCCGCCATCCACTGACCGCTCTGTTTCAGCGAGCGGCAGAGTCTCTCACCACTTCGCTCGGTGAAGATTCGGCACACTATTACCAGTGCACCGCGCGCCACTTTCTGAACTACCTGGACGCGCAACATCCACGCGCGCGCTACCTGCAGCAACTGCGCCGCGACCCTCACATCTTGGGCTGGCTCACTTTGTTGCGCTCCCACCAGCCTCCTTTGTCCAAGGTGACTGTGGGCCATCATGTGATCCGTCTGCGTCGCATTCTTGAGGAACTGGCTTGGAGCCAACAGATTCCACTTTTGACCCACCTGATCCGCGCTGACGATATCCCGCGCCCCGACCAGCGTCTGCCACGGCCACTCACCGCCGAACAGGACCAGTTGATCCAGCAAGAACTCTTGCGGCGCGATGATCGAGACAGCAACGCCTTATTGCTTCTCCGCCATACTGGCATGCGGATGGGCGAGTGCCTCGATCTGCCGTTGGATTGTTTACGTTGTATCGGCCAGGATCAATGGGCCATTCATGTGCCCCTGGGCAAGTTGCAGACTGAGCGCCTGGTTCCAGTTGACTCGTTCGTCTGCCGGATTGTTCATCGCCTCCGCGACCTGCGCTCTCAGGACTCATCCATCGCCGACGGTTTTCTTCTCGCCCGTCCTCGTTGCCGCTATACGCTCGGCGACTACGTGCGCACTTCGTTCCATGAGATCGCCGCGGCCGCCGGCATTAAGACTCGCGTCGTCCCGCACCAGCTTCGGCACACCTATGCCACTGAAATGCTTCGCGCTGGTGTAACCCTGCCGGTCCTCATGAAGCTTCTCGGCCACAAGTCGCCCCACATGACCATGCGTTACCTCGAAGTCTCGCTGCTTGACGTAGCGCGCGAGTTTGAACTAGCGAGCTCAAAACCCCGTCACCTCTTGCCCACTCCCAAAATCCCCACTGTCAATTCCGCGACGCCCGACTTGTCCGGTCTCCTTACTTCTCTTCACCTCGCCCAGCACGTACTGGAAATCTTCCGACGCACTCTCCCCGTCGGCCCGCCTCGCCGTCTTCTCGATCGACTAGCCAATCGCCTCACCAAAATCGTCTCCGAAGCTAGATCGCTCAATCGTTCCTAGCGGTTTCGGCAGAGATTGGCCGGTTAAGGTTTGTTTTTACACCCTCCCAAATCGCCCAGTTTCTAGCTACTCTTACCCCCGAAGCCCGCGCCATCTTCCTCGCGCAGGTCACCAACACCGGAGATTCTCGCGAAGCCGCCGCCTAGCCCGCGTCCCCGTTCAGTGAATCCGGCGCCACCTCTTCCTCGCCGCAACGCGTTCGAAGCCGTGGGCCCACAGTTCTTAAGACAACCGAATAGTTCTTCCCCGCGGGGCGAACCAAACCTGCGCCCACGCGGCGTGCGTGGCAACGGCTAGTCATAAATCCCCTGCACAAACCAATGCTGCGTTTGCGATTCCTGGTAAATCCGGTACAACCCTCCGTCATCCAGCGCCACGTCCCATTCCTCGCGGCTCCATGCTGTATCGGCCCACCACTCGCCCGACGTCTTCCACGGCCCCGCCGCCCGCACCACGTCGCCCTTGACGCCCGCCGCCTGCACCACTTTGGGAGCCAGTTCCACCAGTCGCACGCGCGCTTCTAACGCCGGCCGAAAAATGCGAATCACCAGCCGCAGCACCTCTCCCTGCGGCGCTGCTTCTTTCGCCAAATCGTCCAGAGAGGGCGGTTGCAGATTTAAAGCGTCCAGCCGAAACGCATCCGGTCTGTGCGTATTCAGACGAAAAGGCGCGCCCACATTCTCTTCGCCTACCATCCCCGCAATGCGTGCCAAGGTGATTTGCAGTTTATCGGGCAGCGGCGTAGCGGGCAGAAACAGCCCACCTTGTACACGGCGCGGCGCTACCGGCTCTACACGCAAATGAAAAGCGCTAATCGGCGCTTCCGGCGAATGGCGCTCCAAATGAAGCTGCAAGAGCTTCAACATGGTCCGCTGATCGGTCAACGGTACCGGAAACTCCAGCACGGCCCGGTAAGCCGCCTTGCCGTCCAGCGTCAGATTCACGTCCAGGGAACGAGCCGCGCTCGATTGGCTTCGTAGCAAACTACAAATCTCCGTCAACGCCCCGCTGAACAAGAAGAGCAGCGGTTCCAACAAAGAAATCGGATGCTCCAGTTCCATGCGCCGCTCATAGTGGCTGCTTTCCGTCTGTACGCGCAAAGGCCGGTGAATTACCCCGCGTGCCAAATTGCGCAAATATACGCCGCCCGGTCCCAAGCGCTCCGCCACACCCGCTTCCGGCAAAGCCGCCAGTTCTTCACAAGTTTTCACGCCCCAGCGCAGCAGAATATCCAACAGGCCGGCATCGGCAGTAAGCGTGGCCAATGGCAGCGGCCCCAGTTTGTTTTGTTCTTCGCCCGGCGGCGCCAACGTCACGCCCTGATAAAAACGCGCCAGCAGCATGGCCGTATCCGGATTGGAAGCAATTGCCAAGTTCGCCTGCATCTTCCGCTCGTAACCCGCACGAGAGATGTCTGAAGCAATCTGATACGGCGAGCCCAACAGCTTCCGTAAGGGATCAATGCAAAACAGCACCGTGTCTTCGTTGGCTTGCTCTACATAAGGTGAAAATTCTAAGGCCAAATCAAGCAGCGCTTCGCCATGACCCACATTTGCTACCAGGCAGGCGTACATGTTATGCCACCAAAATTTGCAATGCTTCTACTGGCCGCAAGGCGCTTCGTTTGCGTGAATTGGCTAAGGTGGTTATGCCGCGCAAGCAGTCGAACGGCCGGTCCCCCAACCACGAAAAAGACTTCACCTGGCACTCCAGAGATTCGCGACTCGCCGCCTTCGCCTGCGGTGTATTGGCGCACACCAACAAGATGGTGGTGGTGTTTTGAATCGCTCTTTGGAAGCGGTACCAGTACGAAATTGGAATTTTGTTTAAAATTTTTGTTTGAATCTCGCTTAAATCGAGTAACACAACGCCGAACCCACCCGCATGTAGCAGCAAATCCGCTGTTTTCATTGTGTATTCTGGATTACACTTGCAGCGGATCCAGAGCAGTCGATCCAGTTTTACCCCGCTCGCAAACGCTGAGTCCGGATGGAAACTATTGGCGAAATCCACCACCGCGCAAATCTCGCCATTTTGCGTCGCCTTCGCCAAAATATGCATGCAGAGTGCGCTCTTTCCCGACGTTCGTGTGCCACTCGCTTCCACCAAAGTACCTCGCGTTAAACCATTGATTAGACAATGGTTAAGAATAGGGACATGCAGCGGGTGAAGAGCTTTGTCCAGCTCGATTTGCGGTAAGTCTACCGCTCGGGCCCAACGCGGATCGGAAGGCAAAGCAGAAGAGAGATTCGCCATTTATTCGCCTTAAATTAGTGTCCTCGATTCTGCTCCAAATTGCAACCAAATGTCCTAGTAAAATTACATCTAGAAGCGATTAGCTGTTAAACGTATACGTGTTTTAGTGTATTCTTTCCTACATGGATGTAACCCTTGCGGCCTACCGAAGGCTCGCCGAATTCCGTCACCAAATCCGCCAGTTCCTCCATGTCAGTGAACAGGCCGCTCGAACAAATGGTATTGAGCCTCAACAGCACCAATTGATGCTTGCTATCAAAGGTCTACCGGAAGGAGCGCGGCCCACCGTGACTACGCTCGCCCAACGCCTTTGCCTAAAGCACCATAGTGCGGTTGAACTCGTAAATCGTTTGGTTGAGCGCGGAGCGGCTGTACGCCGCCAAAGCCAGGAAGACCGGCGCGAAGTCTTAGTTGAACTTACGCCTGTGGGTGAGGAGATCCTCGACAAGTTGAAAGACTTGCACATGCAGGAAATCCACACCAAAAGTCCTGAACTATGCAAAGCACTTCAGGCCATTGTAGATAGCCCATATCCCGAAATGGGCAAAGCTGGAGCAGGAGCTGCTGCTACGCACTAAATCAGCTCTGTTTGAAACGGCAAGTTAAATTTTTTGGAGGTAAAAAGAGGGGACGCCCCGCACAGGACGTGCGGTCTGTCCCCTCTTTTCTTGGCTGTTTAGCCAGTGTTTATTTCTAGAAGCTTCTTTCTTACTTAACGAATGTGATCGGCTAGGCTCACTAAGCCCACCCATACGACTAACAACGTCCAGGCCAAGGCGGCGCTTAATCCGCCAAACAGCACGAAACCCGTGCGCGCGTTGTGATGTTCAGTTTCCATATGTTGTTGCATGTAAGTAAATGTCTCCCGCACCACCTGATGCATCTCCTATGCCAAGACAGATGCCTTTTAAAATCAACATTTTAAGAATGCCAGACAGGCCGCTCGCCATTGAAATTGGGTCTCTTGACCCACCCAGCCCAGTCAGATAACCCAATATAAATAGATATGCCCGAACTGCCAGACATTGCGGCCTATCTCAGCGCGTTGCACCCGCTCGTCATGAATCAACCTCTACAGCGCGTCAGAGTGTCGAATCCTTTCCTGCTGCGCAGTTTGCAACCACCTCTGGCGGCAGTCGATCAACACACGGTACGAGCTTTACGGCGCGTCGGCAAACGGATCGCGATTGGTTTGGACGGCGATCTTTGGCTCGTGATCCATCTGATGATCGCCGGCCGTTTACATTGGAAGGCGCAGCTGAATTACAAGTTGTCCGGCCGTCAGAATCTGGCTGCTTTCGATTTTCCCGCGGGCACTTTGCTCCTCACCGAAGCTGGCACCAAGCGCCGCGCCTCTTTGCATGTGGTGGCGGGTGAAGCTGGCTTGCAATCGCTCGACCCCGGTGGCATTGACGTTCTTGCCGCTAGCTTGCCCGAATTCCAGCAGATCCTGAGTGTCACCAACCATACACTCAAGCGCGCTCTTACCGACCCCCGTCTCCTCAGCGGCATCGGCAACGCTTATTCAGATGAGATTCTGCACGCCGCCCAACTCTCGCCGCTGGCCCAGACTCATAAGTTAAAGCCCGAAGAATGGCAGCGGCTGTTCGCAGCAACCCGCGCCACTTTGCAGCATTGGATCGAAAAATTAACCGCTGAAGCCCAACGCAAGTTTCCCGAAAAAGTAACTGCTTTTCGGCCGGATATGGCGGTACATGGACGTTACGGTGAGCCTTGCCCGCGCTGTGGCCAGAAGGTTTTGCGCATTCGTTATGCCGATAACGAGACCAATTACTGCGCCCGCTGTCAAACCGCTGGCAAGGTGCTAGCCGACCGCGGCCTCTCCCGCTTATTAGGTTCCGATTGGCCCAAAACTTTGGAGGAACTTGAAAATCTGCAGCGCCGTCATGAAAGTGTCGATGAGTACTAGGACCGGGCATCTCCAAGAAAAAGATTGCGATTCTTTGAGAGGAGATGTACCCTAACAGCAACGATTGTTCTGGAGGATTTTCCTAATGCGTATTGTTTCCGGATGGATTTTCCGTAAAGTCGTCCAGTTTTTTACGTTAGACCCGGTTTATCCGGTTAGCCGCTAACGAAGGCCCTTAACCTCCCCTGTCGGAATAACAAATATTTTTTGATCAAGCAGAAGCGAACCGGTAACTCGTTACGGTTCGCTTTTGACTTTCTACGTAGCACGCTACACTTTGCCTAGCGATGTTACGATCTGTGCAAGCCACCCGCTACGTCACCCCTCTGCGCGAAGGCGGCTCTCTTCCCGCCATCGTCGAAGCGGATGATCTTGGCCTGTATGTCCTCAAATTTTACGGGGCGGGGCAGGGTCCCCTGGCCTTGGCGGCCGAAGTCATTGCCGGCGAAATCGGCCGTTTACTGCGTTTACCGGTGCCGGAATTAGTCCTCGTCCAGGTGGATGAAGCCTTTGGCCGCAATGAACAAGATTCCGAAGTCCGCGACTTACTACGCGCCAGCACCGGCTTGAACCTTGGCATGGACTATTTGCCCGGTTCGCTCATGTTCGACCCGGCGGCCGGGGATAAGGCCGATGCCGATTTCGCCTCGCGGCTGGTTTGGTTCGACGCCTTTGTCACTAATGTGGATCGTACGGCACGCAACCCAAACTTACTGACTTGGCATAAGAAGCTATATCCCATTGATCATGGAGCGGCGCTCTATTTTCATCATAATTGGCAAAATTTGGATGCCGCCGCCACTGCCCGCTTTGCGCCGATTCGCGAACATGTTCTGCTCCGCTGGGCGAGCCAACTGGCAGCGGCGCAAGAATCGGCTCGGCTCTTGTTGACTCGCGAAGCTCTGGAAAGCGTCCTGGCGTTGGTGCCGGATGCTTGGCTCCTGCCTGTCTCGGGCGCTGAAATACCCGCCGCCAAACGTGCGGGCTATCTAGAATATTTCCTGCGTCGTCTGGATTCACCAGGGTTCGGAGAGGAGGCCATACAAGCGCATGCCCGCCTCGTTTGAATACGCCGTCATCCGCGTTGTCCCTCGTGTGGAGCGCGAAGAATTCCTGAACGCCGGTATCATCTTGTTCAGCTTAGAAAGCCGCTTCCTGAAGGCCATCGTCCATCTGGACGAGAAGCGCTTGAACGCCTTGGCGACAGATGTGGACACAACGGACTTGCGTGACCACTTACAAGCCTTTGAGAAAGTGGCCGAAGGCGCGGAAGATGGCGGCCCCATCGCACGGTTATCGCAGCGTGAGCGCTTCCGCTGGCTCGTTTCCCCCCGTAGTACCGTAATCCAGGTGTCGCCAGTCCATGCCGGTTTGTGTGACGATCCGGAGAAGATGCTGGCGCAGCTCTTTCAGCGTTTAGTCACCATCTAGGGCTTCGGAGTTGTCGTCTTTGGGGGCGAGGGGGTCCCACGGTGGAAATAAGTGTTCTTCGCACCGTTAGCTGCAGCGGCCGTGGCAGCCGCAATTTTCTTTGCTTCAGCCGTTTCCTTGACACGCTCTTTGAGCATGTCCACCACCTTCTCATTGACCGTTGTGGGCAGCTTGTACTTCTTGCCCAGCTCAATCAACGCGCCGTTGAGCGTATCGATTTCTAAGCGCTTGCCGCGCTCGAAATCCTGCAGCATCGAAGTGCGCGTGCCGGGTGGATAAGAACTCAGCACGGTCAGAATTTTGTTGCCTTCCGTACCCTTCACCCTTGCCCCGTCAGCCTGCGCGATCGGGAAGGCCTCGTCTAGGATCGACTGCGCGAGTTCCAAATATTTCTCCTCCCGCAGAATCTCCAAACCCCGTCCCGCCAGCGCGGTCAGCGGATTCGAGACGCAATTGTGGAGCAGCTTTCGCCACGCCGCGGTATGAAACGCGCCCTCACGCTCTATTTGAATATCGGTGTTGGCAAAGAGATCAGCAAACGGATTGCACGAAGACTGCGAAGGAATCGTAAAGTGCGCGTGCTGCGGAAGGAAGGCCCGATAGACGCCATTCTGCGCCTCCACATAAACATACGAAAGCACTGGGATGGCCGGATAAGGCGCAATGCGGTCCATATGGCCCACGCCATTTTGAATCACCGCCACCGGCTGATTCTTCTTACACAACTGCGCCAGCCAGGGGATCGCCCTCGGAGTGTCATGCGTTTTGACGGTCATCAAAACGATATCGGCCGCCGGTGGATGCCGGAAGAAAAAGGGGAAATGCCACGTTGGCCCGTCTTCAAAGCGGATCGCGTTGGGCGGAGTGCGCCGCACGCAGAAGAACACATCATGCCCGGCCGCCCTCAGTTGTGTTCCCAGGTAGGCACCCAGGTTACCCGCTCCGATGATGGCAACCCTTGACATCAATCCTATTCGGTGGCCCTCGTTGCGAGTGTCTTGACAATCTCGTACAAAAAGGTCTGACCTTCGTAGAACGAGCGCACCAACATCCGTTCATCGCGCCCGTGCGCGCGAACGTCATCGCGATCGCCGAAAAAGCCTTGCACCCCGTAAGTAGGAATGCCGGAGGCACGCAGATAGCGGCCGTCAGAAGCACCTGTGGCCATAGTCGGAACGGTAATGACCCCTGGCCACATTGTATCGGTAACTCGCGAGAAAGCTTTCATCACGTCGGGCCGCAGCGGCGACGCGGGTGCCGCGCCTTCGTCTAGTTTGACGGTCACCAACACCTGGTCGTCGGCCACTACGCTCTTCAGCGTCTTCAGTACATTCTCGGCAGAATCCTGCGGCAGAATGCGGCAATTGATGTTCGCCGCCGCTAGTTGGGGAAGGGCATTGGGTGCATGGCCGCCTTCGAGTTGCGTGGCCACGCAGGTGGTTCTCATCATTGAATTCATGCCCGGCGAAATTGCCGCTACTCTCTTCATCGCGGCTTCGTCTCCTTCGCTGACCTTGGCCAGATCGGCAGCCCAATCGCCCTTCTCGATTTTGGACATCTGTTGAAAGTAGACGCGGGTTACGTCGTTCAGTTGCAGAGGAAAACCAAAGCTGGACAGCCTGTACAGCGCACCGGCCAGATGATAGATCGCGTTATCGGGCACCGGGCGTGAACTATGGCCGCCCTTATTGCGCACTTCAAAACGGAAATCGGCGTACGTTTTTTCAGCCAGGCCGATGTCGTTGGCAATGCGCCGGCCCTCCAGCATTTCGCCCCGTCCGCCTTCGTTGAAACAGAACTCGGCGTCGATGAGTTCGCGGTGGTTCTTGAGCAGCCAATCCACACCGTTCGCCGGACCGCCGCCTTCTTCATCGGCTGTTAGCGCGAGAATCAAATCCCGGTCAGGCTTAAAGCCTTCGCGCTTGTACCGAATAAAGTTGGCCACCCAAACCGCCGCTTGCGCCTTGTCGTCCGCTGTGCCGCGGCCATAAAAGTAACCGTCTTTTTCGATGAATTCAAAAGGGTCGGTGCTCCAGTCTTCCCGTTTGGCTTCCACCACGTCGGTGTGCGCGAGCAATAGAATCGGCTTGCGCGCACCCGTGCCGTGATAGCGCACCACCACATTCATTTTTTCTGGCCGCGCTCCGCCGATGTAGATATCGGCGTCGGAAAAGCCAGCCGCCTTGAGGCGTGCGGCCACCGAGTTAGCAATTGGCGTAGTGGCGCCGGTGGTGAAGCCCGATTTGCTCTCCACCATTTCCTTGTAGATTTCGCGCGCCAAACGTTGATCCGCTTCCGGCGGCATGTTGTCGGCGGCGAGAAGAGGCAGGGCAACAACTGACAGACAAAGAGCGAATCGGGAAAAGCGCATATCTGACAGGTTAAACCGTCAGCGTGCCGATTTGAAAAATTCCAGGATGTGCGGCTCAAGCGCCGGTGTACAGGCATAGCCGTTACCGCGGTAAATCGAGCTGGAACCGTCGAACGCCCCAAAGCGGCCGCCGGCTTCTTCCACCAAAATTTTGAGTGGCGCAAAATCCCAGGGCTTGGCGCTGGGCTCAATCCAAACGTCGGCCTTTCCTAGGGCCACAAGCATGGCGTCTACCGACCCGCCTAGGCCGCGCACCGCCCAGAAGCGTTCTACCCACGGCAGCAGGCCCGCGCGTTCGCTGACGCCTTTTTTGTTAAAGCCGTTGAAGCACAAGACGGCTTGGCTGAGCTGGCTGATCGTCGAAACGTGCAACTGCTTGCCATCTTGCCAAGCGCCGCCGCCTTTGTTGGCGGAGAGGAGAAGCTGTTGGCCCGGACTATGCGCAGCGCCGGCAACCACTTCGCCATTCTCTTCAAAGCCGATGAGTACCGCCCACAAGGGAATGCCGCGCACAAAATCGCGCGTGCCATCGATGGGATCGACAATCCATTTCCGCCCGTTTTTGCTTTCCTTACTAGCGCCTTCTTCGCCCAACACGCCGTCTTCGGGAAACTCCCGCGCAATACGTTCCACAATCATCTTTTCGCAGGCTTTATCAGCGGCGGTGACGGGTGATTCGTCGTCTTTCGTCTCCGCCGTGATGCCGCGTCTTTGGTAGTCGAGCGCTAATGCTCCCGCCTCTTGCGCCAATTCTCTCGCTAACTTTACTTCTCGTTCAAATGCCACGTTCCGATTA
>Ga0302319_10025492_pt1 | contig 10463 bp, 7 predicted proteins | sample Bog_T0_2_FD_203319 | JGI IMG/M metagenome (GOLD analysis project Ga0302319, IMG submission 203319) | Peat permafrost microbial communities from Stordalen Mire near Abisko, Sweden - Bog_T0_2 | ecosystem: Environmental > Terrestrial > Soil > Wetlands > Peat | place: Sweden: Abisko, Stordalen Mire... | reverse complement strand
GAAAAACCCCGACGCTTCGCGTCTATAACCTCTCCGGCCGCCCCGCCCTGGCGGCCGTTACTTAGTCGATAAGGGGTGACAGAATCTCGTCGCAGTTAATACGACATTTTCTCGTTGCAACAACACCCTGCGAATCTCTGGCGAAGAAGTTCGTGCCGTTGTATGATCCTCCGCATGCTGGGCAACCGGACCAACGAGCAGTGGATCTCGCAATACGCCTCGAGCCATCAGCATCCTGTGAATCGCGTCTGCCACACCCTGGGCATACCGACCATCGTGCTCTCGGTGCTGATCTTTGCTGTCAGCATCTTCTACCACCGGCTTTGGCCTTACGCTCTGGCATTATTTGTGATTGGATGGATTCTTCAATTCATTGGCCACGCCTTCGAAGGCAAACCTCCGGAATTTTTCTCGGACTGGCGCTTTCTGTTTGTCGGCGTCCGCTGGTGGTGGGCGAAGATGCAAGGCAAGGCCTGAAGCCGCAAGTCGCAGGAGGCCGATAAAAGGATGCGATTTTATGCTAGCCTGAGCTTGGGATTCGGATTCCGCTACAAAGCATGCATCGCCTGACCGCCAGATTATTGCTGTTCTTCGCACTCGTGGGAAGTCTCGTCCCGGTGGCGGTTGCGACGACGGCTACGGCGCGCGCCTGCTGTCTTCGCAAAGGGGTTCATCACTGCCAGGATTCAATTGCATCAGATTCCGACGAACTTGTAATTCGCGATGCGAGTTGTTGCAATGGCGGTTGCGGCCGCGCTCTCACTAGTCACCGCTGGGCTCAGGCTCAGCCCTTGGCTCTCCATTCCTTCGCGCGTAGCGTCAAGCCCTACCTCGGACAAGCCAGTCCAGTTTCCGCTAGCCTCGACCTCTACGGTTCCCGCTCCACCCGCGCCCCGCCCGCCTGCTGAAGCTGTCTCCCGTTTGACTTAAGTCTGGTCCTCAATCCTGCGCGTTCGTCGCTGGAACGTGGTCGCTCTCTGCGCCTGAAGTTGGCGCCGGCGCCATCCCGGCGAAACCGCCCCAACCCGACGCAGCAAATGGAGACTCTATGAGACAGATTGTTGGCCTGACAGCGATTGTTTTTTTCTTGAGTGCCGTGGCATTCGCCACGATTTTCGGTTCCGTTCGCGGTATCGTCCATGATCCTCAGCACCGTCCAATTCAAGGCGCACACATTACCTTGAAAGCGCAAAACTCCGACTGGACGCAGTCCCAGGATTCTGACAACAGGGGAGAATTTCAATTCACTTCCGTACCCATCGGAAATTACACGGTCACCGTCTCCTCGCAAGCCTTCCAGCAAACGCAACAAACCGTCGTGGTTCAGTCCGACACAAGTCCCGTTCTGCACTTCCAGTTGGCTGTCGCAGGCGCGAAGGAAACCGTCTCCGTAACCGAGATTCCAGTGGAGGCGACGACGCAGAGTGTCACGCCTACCGTCACGCTCAACCGCATCGACATCCAGCAGACTCCGGGAGCCGACCGCATCAATGGTATGGAAATGATCACCGACTACGTCCCCGGAGCCTACGTCGTACACGACATGCTCCACATGCGAGGTGGTCATCAAGTCGAGTGGCTCATCGATGGTGTTCCTATCCCCAACACCAACATCGCCAACAACCTCGGACCTCAGATCGATCCCAAAGACATTGACTATCTCGAAGTCCAGCGCGGCAGCTACGACGCCGACTACGGCGACCGCACTTACGGCATCTTCAACATCGTGCCCCGCACCGGCTTCGAGCGTGATCATGAATGCGATTTCGTCATCACTGCCGGAAATTTCTACCAGACCAACGACCAGATCAGTTGCGGAAGCCACACCGCCCGCACCGCTTACTATGTTAGCCTCAACGGCAACCGCAGCCAGTACGGCCTGCAGACACCCATTCCACAGATCGTCAACGATGCCGCCAACGGCATCGGCGGATTCACCTCTTTCATCTTCAACCCCGATCCCCAAAACCAGTTCCGCGTCGTAGGCTCCCTCCGCCGCGACTACTATCAGATTCCCATCGACCCGGATCCCAACTCCATCACCAACGTCTACTACCCGAGTTCCGGCCTGCATGACGCCGAGGTCGAGCCCGATGGCTACGCCACCTTCTCTTGGGTTCATACATTTGATCCCAATACTCTGCTGACCGTTTCTCCGTTCTATCACTACAACGGCGCCGACTATCACGGCGGCCCCAACGACTTTCCCGTCATCTCCACCGTTACCCAGACCGCCCAATATGGAGGGGCGCAGGTAGCACTCAATGCCAACGTCAAGCGCAATGATATTCAGGCTGGCGTCTATGGATTCGCCCAGCACCAGTACAACTACTTTTTCAATGATTACACCGACGGCACACCGAACGTCCCCCCCTCTTCGATCGGAGTCAACGGAGGCGTAGCCGCCTTCTTCATCAACGACAAATTCAAAGTCACACCCTGGCTCACCCTCATTGCAGGCCTGCGCGAAACGGCATTCAGTGCGACCATCTCCGAGCACGCCACCGATCCTCGTCTCGGCGCCGCAATCCGGATTCCTCGCCTCAATTGGGTCTTCCGCGGCTTCTACGGTTACTTCTACCAGGCTCCCCCGCTTTCAACCCCAACCACTCAGCTGCAAGCTCTGGCCGCCGGTCAGAGCTTTGCCTTCGCCCCACTGCACGGTGAACGCGACATCGAGTGGCAATTCGGTGTGTCCATCCCACTTAACGGATGGTCCCTCGATGCCGACAACTTTGAGACTCGCGCCCACAATTGGCTCGATCACAACAACATTGGCGAGTCGAATATCTTTTGGCCCATCACCTGGTCCTATGCGCAGATTCAGGGCTGGGAAGTCACGCTGCGCTCGCCCGACATCAAACATCACGGCCAGTTCCATCTCGCCTACTCCAACCAGATCGCGCAGGCAACCTCACCCATCACCGGCGGCCTCGTCTGCCCCCAGCCGATCACTCCATCCTGTGGCCTCGATATCCCTCCCGGCCTCTCGCCCGTCGATCACGATCAGCGCAATACGCTGAACGTCGGTTTCAACGGTAGCCTGCCCGGGCATGCCTATGCCTCGACCAACGTGTACTACGGATCGGGATTCACCAACGGGTTGCCCGGCGTGCAATATCCCGGCAACTATCTGCCCAGTCACAGCGCCGTGGATCTTTCGCTGGGCAAGACTTTCGCCGAGAGGTACACAGTTTCCGTGACAGCGGTCAACGTCGCGAACCGCCGCGTGCAGCTCGACAACAGCCTGACCTTCGGTGGATTCCATTGGGACGAACCGCGGCAGGTCTATGCGGAATTTCGTTACCGGTTCCACTACTGAGTTGCTGGCAATGAACTGCGCAAGCCGTGATCGGAGATAATCGAAGGAGCCAGAGTATGTCCACGAATCGGAACTCATTCTCGTCACGTCTTGCGCTGTTGTGCCTCGCTGCCCTGCTCGCTTTCTCCACTGCGTGCAGCCGCGGACCTTCGCAGCCCGCCGCCGCTAAGCGTTACCCCTTCAAAGGCAAAGTCATCTCCGTGGATAAGAACGCCGCCACCGCCAACATCGACAATGAGCCCATCGCCGGTTTCATGGACGCGATGGTCATGCCCTATTCCGTCAAGCCTTCTGCCATGCTCGCTCAGTTGCAGCCCGGCGACGCCATCACCGCCGACGTCGTCGTCCAGCCCGACAACAAATACTGGCTGGAGAACGTCAAAGTCGTCGGACACTCCAAGCCACCCCAAGCCGCGCCCAAAGCGGCCATCCACATTCCGTCCCCCGGCGACCAGGTGCCGGATTTCCACCTCGTCAACCAGAACGGCAAGTCGATCTCGCTGCGCCAGTATCGCGGCCAGACCCTCGTCCTCACTCTCATCTACACGCGCTGCCCGTTCCCGGATTTCTGCCCCCGCGTCAGCCACCAGTTCGCCGCCATCGACCGCCAGGTCCGCGCCGATCCTGCGCGCTTCGGCAAGACTCACCTTCTAAGCATCAGCTTCGACCCCGTGCGTGATACGCCGAAGGTGCTTCGCGCCTACGGCTTCTCCTGCGTCGCAAGCAAGGACCCAGCGCTCTTCGCGCACTGGGAATTTTCCGCCGTCCCCTCCGCTGAGCTTCCGGAATTCGCCGACTACTTCGCGCTCACCTACAAAGAAGAAGCCGGCCTCATCACGCACTCGCTCAGCACCGCCGTCATCTCCCCCGATGGCAAGATTTTCAAGTGGTATCACGGAGCAGACTGGCAAGCTTCCGACCTGCTGCAAGATATCGCCGCCGCGCACGCCGCCAGCTGATCATGGCAGAATGTAAAAGACAAAGAGGAAGCCAAAAAAAGAGGAAGCCGAAATGAAGTACATCCTAGTCGTACTCTCCGCGCTCGGCATCGTCGTTTCCGCCCTCGCCCTGCGCGAACACTACCGCACCGAAGGCGACTCGCCGTGCAGCATCAACGAACGCTGGGATTGCGGCATCGTCAATCACAGCCCCTACGCAGTAAAGTGGGGTATTCCCATCGCGGTCTTCGGCATCGCGGCATATCTCCTGATGGGTGTGCTGGCGTGGCGCCGCGATTATTGCTTCGTTGTGCCAGTAGCCGTAGTTGGACTTGCCTATTCTCTCTATCTGGCCCATATTGAGGCGCATGTTCTGGGAGTCTGGTGCGTCTACTGCGTGATCTCGCTGGGGACTATCTCGCTCATCACGCTGCTGACGTTGGGAGTCGCGCTCGCGAATCGGTTCCGCAAACCATCCGCGGTGTCTGCGTGATTCAGCGCAGGCAAGAACCAAGTTCCCTCGCTTCGCTCGGGATGACAAGGGTTTAGGCGCTTCGCTCCGGATGACAGGTGTGTCGTCGCATTGCTCGGAATATCAATGGGCTCGCGATGAATTGTTTGGCGCATTAGCCCGGATGATGGTGGAAGTGAAGAAGAAACATGTGAGCCACAAAGCCCACAACAAACCACGCCGCCGCTTCCAGTATCCGCTTGAATCGTGGGGTCATGAGGAAAGGATACCTCATGACGCAGGTTTGTCGGAGGCGGAGGCGCAGACTTCGTCTTAGTTCCGGTACGCTCCCGGCCTGATGCCGAGATGGTCGAGTTTAGACTGCAGAGTGGTGCGTTTCAAGCCCAGCCGCGCGGCTGCCCCATCCGGTCCACCGAGTTGGCCGTGGCAATCCCGCAAAGCGCGAAGAATACGTTCACGGTCTTTATCGACAATGACATTGCTGTCATCGCCCGGACCTGAGGCGGTTTGCAATTCAGAGAGCGGAGCCTGCAGAACCGAGCCCGGAGTGAGAATGACCGAGCGCTCTATAAAATTTTCCAGCTCGCGGATGTTCCCCGGCCAATCCCACCGCACGAGAGCTTCCATGGTTTTTGCTGGAATGCTGGTGATGGACTTTCTCATCCGGGTGGCGAATTTGCGGACGAAGTGTTCCGCTAGCGCCCGAATGTCTTCCCGCCGCTCCCGTAAGGGCGGGAGGTAAATAGGAAATACATTCAGGCGGTAATAGAGATCGGTGCGAAACTCGCGTGCCTTTGTGCTTTGCAGCAGATCGCGGTTGGTGGCCGCCAGCAGCCGAAAGTTGACTTTGAGGGTCTGCGTGCTGCCCAGGCGTTCGAATTCCATATCCTGCAACACACGCAACAGCTTGGGCTGCAAGCTGAGTGGAATTTCTCCAATTTCGTCCAGAAAAAGGGTGCCCCGGTCGGCCAGCTCGAGACGGCCTAATTTTCTGGCCACGGCGCCGGTGAAGGCTCCCTTCTCGTGGCCAAACAATTCGCTCTCGAGCAAGCCTGAGGGGATGGCGGCACAATTCAGCTTGATGAAACTCTTGCCATCCCGCTGGCTCATGCGGTGCAGCGCGCGGGCCACCAACTCTTTGCCTGTGCCAGTGTCGCCCAACAACAGCACGGTCGCGTCGCTGGGGGCCACCTTTGCCACCTTTGCCATCACCTCTTTCAAGGCGCTGCTGCGACCGATGATTTCTCCAAATCCCAGCTCCGTGTCGATGGCTTCTTCCAGATAAAGCTTTTCCTCTGCCAGCTTCTCTTTGGCCAGCCGCAGTTCTTCCGTCACTCCCTGCAGTTCGGCCACATTCTGCCGCAATGCCTCCTCGGCTTTCCGGCGAGATTCTTCTAACTTCACAGTCTCGGTGATCTCTCGTTGGATGCCCCAGGTGCGCACCAGCATCCCATTCTCCACCGTGCCGATCATGCTGTTGAGGAAGATCTTGGGGTTACCGTGTATATCGACTTCGTGCGACTTGTGTTCCAGCAAACGAAAGCCGGAGCGAATGAACTGCCGGTTCATTTCGATATTCTGCGGATCCTCGGGCGGCACCATTTCCGTCCAGTGTTTACCTCGCAACTCGTTCGCGGAAACCAGCCCGTACATGGCAGCCAGGGCGTCGTTGCATTCCACAATGTGGCTGTGACAGAGGATGTGATGAATCAACTCGTCTTCCGGAAGATCGATGGAAACCGGCGCGTCCATTTCCTCCCGGAAAATGCCCTCGGAACTCTGCGAGACGAACATGCGGTAATTCTCCTCACTGCGCCGCAAAGCTTCCTCCGCCTGGTTTCGCTCAGTGATGTCCTGCATAACCGCGGCGACCCGATCGATGCCATTCGGACCCTCGATGGGGAAGTACGAAATGGACAAGTCCCTCTTCCCCAGCTTGGGATATTCGCAACTCATTTGGAAGCGGACGAGTTTGCCCTGAAAACATTCATCCAGCTTCGGCTTGAAAACCGTCTCAAAGGCCTCTTTATCATTGATCACCTCACTTGCCAGATGGCCTATGACCTGCTCCGCCGTCTGGCCGCGAAGGTTGAGGCAGGCGCGGTTGGCGATCACGTAACGGCAATCCCGATCCAGCACCGCAATCACTTCTTCCGAACCTTCCACGACTCGTTCGTATTCCCGCAGCCGTGCGTCTGCCTGTTTGCGCTCGGTGATGTCCTGAACAATGGCCATGCTCCAGCGCGCCTCCGCACCCTCGGCCCGCATCGGGACCACTGCCAGATCGACCCAGCGGATCGATCCATCTGGGCGCACGTACCTTTTCTCCAATTCATAGTGCCGGACCTCGCCTTTCCGGAGCTGCCGCAGCTCTTCCAGGTTCCTCTCCACGTCGTCAGGGTGCGTGATGCTCGCGAAGTCGCGCCCCAACAGATCTTGTTCCGTCCGTCCAGTGATCTCGCAGTATTTCGGATTGACTCCCAGGATGCATCTCGTCCGGGTATCAACCCAGGCAATGCCCGCCGGCGATCGCTGGTACAACGTCCGGAACTTCTCTTCACTTTCCCGCAGCGCCTCCTCCGTCCGCGTGCGCTCGGTAATATTGCGCGCGATCACTACCACATAATCCCGGTCGAGATGGATCCATCGAAAGCTTAGTTCCACGGGGAAAAGCGTTCCGTTCTTCCGCCGGTGAACGCTTTCCATCACGACAGATCCGGTTTTCCTCAATTCCTCTCGAATGTTCGCGGTCCTGGATTCGGTGGCGGCTGGATCGATTCCAGAAACCGTTAACGACAGCAGTTCTTCCCGGCTGTAGCCGAGATCGGAGCAGGCCTTCTCATTGACATCGAGAAAGCGAAGCGTGCCCGGGTCCACAACCTCGATGGCGTCGTTGCTTTGGTCCACCAAAGTTCGGAAAAGCCTCAGCTCCCGGATCGTGATCTCGTTTTCGCGCACTTTGGAAAGCAGTCGCTCGCTCACGTCGAGCAGCAGCTTCCCAGTTTCTTTTTGTTGGGTAACATCGTGGGCTGTGCTGCGCACAATTGGCGAGGCCACGCCCTCGGTGCGCAGGGTGTTGTGATATTCCCAGATGCGGTGCTCGCCCGCCCGCGTCATCACATGCAGTAAGCCACTCGACTCGCCCACGCGCTGGATCTCTTCGAGGTAGGCATCGAATTCGCTGCGGTATTCCGGGGCGATCATCTGCCGCATGGGGATCTGCAGGATTTCTTCCACGCTGTATCCGAGCAGGCGCGCCGGGGCGGGATTTACCGACAGCAGACGGCCTGCAAGATCGTGTATGCACAGCAGATCATGGCTGTGCTCGACCAGATCTTGATACCAATCTACGTTTTCCTGAAGCGCGCGCTGGATGGGATCCAGCACGGTGAGCTTCGCTACGGCCCCACGACGATTCTCTGGCCCAGGGTGCACAACCATGGCTATTCCCTGCGGACGGGATAAACGAATTTGTCAGCGTGGATTCTGCGTCAAGCGTCGTTTTTGCCAGATCGACGGAAAGCCACACCAGGTGGCCTACAATCTAAACCGAAACTTGATTCCGGGAAGTCTATCAGAAGTTAGCTCAGTTAGTTAGCTATGTTCTTCAGAAGGCCTAGCTATGGGGGTTTGACCCTGCGCTTCCCCTCCGCTAGACTCGTTTTTCTTGGGGTTTCTATGAAACACATTTCTATGAAACGCATCGCGTGCCTGCTCATCCTCTGCTCTGTCTTCGCACTCCCCGCCTTCGCCGACGACGATAAAGATAATGACCATCATCACCACGAAGATCTGACCGCTGCGCAACTCGGCACAGTCAACTTCCCGGTTTCCTGCGCGCCAGATGTGCAGAAGCCCTTCGAACGCGGCGTCGCTCTGCTGCACTCTTTCTGGTACGAAGAAGCCGAAAAAGAATTCCAGCAGATCGCCGCCGACGATCCGCACTGCGCCATGGCTCACTGGGGCGTGGCCATGAGCCTGTGGCACCAACTCTGGAACAATCCCGACCCAAAAATAATCCAGCATGGCATCGAAGAAGTTCACCAGGCGAAAACCACTGACGGCCCCACCACTCCGCGCGAGAAGGCCTACATCGCGGCCATCGCAATCTTTTACAGCAACTCCAAGAAACTGAAGCACGATGCCCGCGCCAAGGCTTACTCTGACGCGATGAAGAAGGTCTACGAAACCTACCCTGACGACCACGAAGCCGCAGTTTTCTACGCGCTCTCGCTGCTAGCCTCCGAACCCCACGACGACGCCACCTTCGCCAATCGCAAGCAAGCCGCCGCGATTCTCGAAAAACTTTTCGCCACCGAGCCCGACCATCCCGGCGTGGCCCACTACCTGATCCACGCCTACGATAAGCCGCAACTCGCGCAACTCGGATTGCCCGCCGCCCGCCGCTACGCGCAGGTCGCGCCCGCCTCTCCGCACGCCTTGCACATGCCTTCGCACATCTTCGCCCGCGTCGGCCTCTGGCAGGACGATATCAACTCCAACCTCGCCTCGGTCGCGGCCACGCGCAAAACCGCTGCTATGGGCATGGGTGGCGAAGGCCACCAGTTCCACGCCATGGATTTCCTCTTCTACGCCTACATGCAAAGCGGACGCGACGCCGACGCGCGCGCGCTGATCGAAGAAATCCGCGCCATGCCCAACAAAAAAGACGATATGTATGGCAAAGGCTACGACCCGCGCGCGGCCACGCTGTCGCACCTCACCGCGCTTTATCCCATCGAGATGCACGACTGGTCGGCCGCAGCCGCGATTCCTCCCACCGAGGTCGCAGGTACGGCCGAATATTCCATGATTTTCTGGGCGCGTGCCCTTGGCTCAGCCCATCTGCACAAGCCCGACGATGTGCGCAAAGACATAGCAGAGATCGACCGCATATACAAAAAGCGCAAAGCCGAGAAATCCGATTTTGCCGAAGCCGTCGAAGGCGATCGCAAAGAAGCGCAGGCGTGGCTCGCCTTCGCCGAGGGCAAGCCCGATGATGCCGTCGAGGCGCTCCGTCCCATCGCCGACAAAGAAGATGCTATGGGCGACGAACCCGACGGTGCTCCCGCCCGCGAAATGATTGCCGACATCCTGCTCGAATCCAAACGTCCGCAGCAGGCACTCGCGGAATATCAGACCGACCTCAAGCTGCATCCCAACCGCTTCGACGGCCTCTACGGCGCAGCCCGCGCCGCCGAAGCCGCCGGCAAACAGACCGACGCCGCAGAATATTATTCGCTGCTGTTGAAAGTCTGCGACGGATCAAACTCCACCAGGCCGGAGCTAAGTCGCGCGAGGGAATTGGTGGCGCAGAAGTAGTAGCTACGCTCGTGAAACACGCAACCGTTTGTCATTCCGACCGGAGCCGGACCCTGAGCGAAGCCGAAGGGGAGGCGGAGCGGAGGAATCTGCTGTTTGCGCCGAGGGCAACCGTGGAAGAGCGAGCACACCCCGGACATGGATCTCGCAAAAAGTTGTCAATAGGCAAAAACGACGCGATTGACGCTAAGTTGCTCACAGCTATGACAATATAATTCCGGGAAACATGACACAATCACCCATTTCAAAATGCTATACTGAAAGTATAGAGTAAAAATTCAGAATCGGCATAGGGGGAGCGGTCGCCCGCTCGCCCCTGCCACACCACCGTACATGCGGGTCCGCATACGGCGGTTCGGAGGAGTTGAGTTACCCCGCGGCCAAGTGGGGAAGACCGAGTGAGTCGAAG
>Ga0302319_10025490_pt1 | contig 10464 bp, 10 predicted proteins | sample Bog_T0_2_FD_203319 | JGI IMG/M metagenome (GOLD analysis project Ga0302319, IMG submission 203319) | Peat permafrost microbial communities from Stordalen Mire near Abisko, Sweden - Bog_T0_2 | ecosystem: Environmental > Terrestrial > Soil > Wetlands > Peat | place: Sweden: Abisko, Stordalen Mire... | reverse complement strand
ACCGCTTTCCCCACCTGATAACGCCGCGTCAATTGCCTGGCTTGAATGAGCAGATTACTCATGTCATCTCATTGGGACGGGTTTGGGACGGGTTTTTGCGGCACGGCTTTGACTACGATTTTAGCTGCACTGTTGACGCCGGGCAATCCGAAGATTTAGGGCAAACAAAACCGTGTCCCCTTCGTTCCCTTCGCGATCTCCTGTTCAAAATCCCTTCTCTTCGTGCCTTCGCGGCTTCGTGTGAAAAAAACCTCTGTGTCTCTGAGGCTCTGTGGCCAAGTACCCCCTGAAAAAATCAAAACGAACCCACTTTTCAGGCGGGTCATCCCCGACCGATGATTGGCTCCATCACAAGGATCAAAGGCGACGGCGGACCGGCAGGTCCGCTCTACCTTGGTCCAGATCCTGGTGGGGTAGCGTTGGCTTTGGCGGAGGGTTTCTCGCGTGGGGCCGGTTTTGCGTCCGGGTCGGCGGCCTTTGGGTTGGGCCAGGGCTCGTGCACGGTTTGCGGATAAACCGGCTTTTGCAAGCTGGCGGCAAATTTACTGCGGGTTGATTTCATCGGGTTCGCGCCGCGACAATCGCCAGCGCGTTTTCCGCGGCGGAGTGGCGAGGCCGTTCAATTTGACGACGGGTCATTTGCCTGGTTGCCGTGGCTTTCACGCCATTGGTTGGCCGGATCCTCCAAAATTGAGAGTTGGTCTGGCGTCAGCAGCGGCTTGATTTTCAGGACGGCGGAATCGCGGTAGGGCTGTAGTCCCGCCCATACATTCTGCAATTGTACACGGGCGGCTTGAATTTGCCCGGCGTCCTGCGCTTGCCGCGCCTGACGATTGGCCTCTTGCGCCGCATCAATGCGCGGCTGATTGGCGGTCTGATATTGTTTGCTAGTTTCGACAAAGTCATCCTCAATCGGTTTCAGCTCCGCCCTTTGTTCGTCGGTCAACCGCATTTTTTGCTTCAGGCCGGCCGGCAGGAGGCTGCGTTCACCCAGCGACCGATCCTCCTCCGGGGGGAGCTGGGATCCGGCGGTCTGTTTGAGCGGAGGCGAATTCGTGTTGCCGCTATCGCTTTGTGCCAACAGGGTGGAAGCTCCCAGCCAGAGCGTGCCCGGGATCATCAGGCAGATGAACGTCTGCTTCATGGGTATAATGTCTTATTTGGCGGCCTGGGAATGGGCTTCGACAAACCACAGCCACTTGTCGATGCCGCGGGAAATTTCGGTGAACAGATCGGCCGTGTCGGCATCGTCCAGTTCTTCCGCTTCGTTGATAGTGCTGCGGGCGGACTGGCCGAACGTGGACAACGCGTTCGCCACCTCCTCGACATGGGCCATGCCATCGGAAATCTCCGGCGAATATTCAATCAGCCGGGTGCGCGCGGCCGCCATGCGTACGGTGCCTTCGGCGACGCCGCCGAGTTGGACCACTCGTTCGGCAATCTGGTCCACATACCCTTCCACCGCTTCCGCCACCTCATCGAACAGTTGGTGCAGGCCGATGAAGCTGGGCCCTTTGACATTCCAATGCGCCTGTTTCATTTGCATCTGCAGGTCGATGGCGCAGGCCAGGCGCTGGTTCAACAGGGCATTCAGTTGGACCCGACGCCCCTTGGTGATGTCGTTTTCGGTTTCGTACATTTTGGGTGCTTCCGCGACGGTTCCGTTTGAAGTTTTCATGTCGGTGGGTTGTCGTTTCTCTTGGGTGGGGGTTTGGGAAAGGTTGTTCATATGTTTGGGGTGAAATCATTTAGTCTCACAGAACAACCATACTTTCGGGATTCGACATCGGCCATGGGGTCTTCACCCCAGTCACCCGGAACCCGGCTGTTGAGACAAGCGGGGACTTATTTGACAGGATGAACAGGATTTACGGGATGGATGAGGCGCTGCCTGCCGATTCACCCAGGTTGCGTTCAGGGCGCCGTTGCAAAAGCTTCCGCCGACCTGACCTGATGATTAGCCCGATTTCTCATCAGTTTTCCGCTGCTGCCGCGACCGTTCAATGGACTCCCGCTGCCGCTGGAGGCATTCCGCGCAAATGCCATGTGTGGTGGGGGTATCGAATCCCTGTTCCATGAATTCCTCCAGCCGCATCCATTCGTCGTGGTAATTGATCCGCCGGCACCAGGCACAAACGCGCATGAATTTCTCCAGATAACGGACTCGTTCCAGTATCCGGCGGGTGGACATGCTCACCAAAAACCAGACACCCAGCACCAAAAGGATTTCCAGCGTGGACCGGCGATACATGAAGGCGAAAGGGTGGTCGGAAAAGACGAGCGATGGCAGTTTCAGCAGATCATCCAGAAAGCACAGAATGATGGTGCCGAGAAAGCCGAGGTTTTGATAAACCACAATCTTGGTCAGTTGCGAATTCTTTTTCATACGTCAAAAAGTTAATTCGCGGAAAGCGTCTCATGCCCCAAATCAATCCAACTCTCGCCGCCGAACAGGGGAAATTAAGCATTAATCGCGCCAGCGGATTTGGTGGCTTGATTCCCATTGCAAATGTTTTGCTTTCATCCGCTGATCACGGTCATATATTTTGTGACCGTGACATTCCCGCTGCCGGAAACCAGTGGAGAAATCCCGCCGGAAATCGATGCCCGTTTTGCGCGCCATAAACAACCCTGATCGCCTATGAAATCCGTCATTGTCGGGACTTGTTTCACCTTTTTACTGGCCGCGACGGTCTGGGCCGATCGCGCCCCGGCTCCGGCAATAATTCCGCAGCCCCAATCAATTGAACTGCGCGCAGGGGTGTTCCAGCTTAATCTGCACACCTGCATCCGCTACGATTCCGGCTCGCGCGCGACGGCAAACTTTTTGACCGAACGCTTGCGGGCTGGGACCGGATTTCCGCTACCGACCAGCCGGCGATTCTTTGGGCATGACGCCATTCCCGGCGGGATATTCCTGACGACCAAAAACGCGGATACCCATCTCGGCCCGGAAGGCTATGAACTGACGGTGGCGTCAAACTCCGTGGTGGTCCGTGCACCGTCGCAGGCCGGTTTGTTTTATGGCGTGCAGACTTTATTCCAGCTATTGCCGCCGCAAATCTATGCCACCAATCTGGTAACGGGGGTGACGTGGCAAATGCCTGGTGTGGAGATCAAGGATTGGCCGCGCTTCCCCTGGCGCGGATTCATGCTGGACGTGAGCCGCCATTTTTTCGACAAGTCCGAGGTCGAGACCTTGCTGGACGCGATGGCGCTGCATAAGCTGAACGTCTTCCACTGGCATTTGACCGACGACCATGGCTGGCGCATCGAAATCAAGAAATATCCCAGGCTCACTGCAGTCGGGGCTTGGCGCAAAGCGGCTGGTTTCGGTTTTGATCCGCGGTTAACCACGGCCTACGGACCGGACGGACGCTACGGCGGATTTTACACGCAGGACGATATTCGCGACGTGGTGAAATACGCGGCGACACGGCACATCACGATCGTGCCGGAAATTGAAATGCCAGGACACGCCACGGCGGCATTGGCCGCCTATCCCGAATACAGTTGCACCGGAGGACCATTTGAACCGTCACTGACGGCGGGCGTTTTCAACGGCATTTATGATCCGGCCAAGGAAGAGACTTTTCAATTTCTCGCCAACGTCATTGCCGAGGTCGCGCCCTTGTTTCCCGGGAAATATTTTCACATTGGCGGCGACGAAGTGCCGAAGGATACCTGGCATCATAGCGCGGATTGCCAGGCCCTGATGAAGCGTGAAGGCTTGGAGAATGAGGAGGAACTGCAAAGCTGGTTCGTGCGGCGGATCGAAAAAATCGTTGAAGCGAACGGCCATGCGATGATTGGCTGGAGTGAAATATTGCAAGGCGGCCTGCCCCCGAATGCCGTGGTCATGGATTGGATCGGCGGCGCGAAGGAAGCTGCGACCGCCGGCCACGATGTGGTCATGACTCCGACGGGTTATTGCTATTTTGATTTCTACCAGTCAACCAATCATGCCGCGGAACCGAAGGCACCGGCTTGGGGCGGACCGCTCACGCTCGGTAAAATTTATTCCTTTGAACCCATGCCCAAGAATGTGCCGCCGGACTTGCAGCCCTTCATCCTGGGCGCCCAGGGCAATTTGTGGACGGAACAGATTTCCAACCTCAAGCAGGCCGAATACATGACTTTCCCGCGGGCCTGCGCACTGGCGGAAGTTACCTGGTCCGCGAAGGACGCGAAGAATTGGGAAGACTTCATGCGCCGGTTGCAAGTTCAAGCGCAAAGGTTTGATGAACTGAACATCAATTATCGCCATGCCGCACTGGAAAATCCGGAGCCAAATCCTTTCAGCCGGAATAATTCAGTCAGTTTAATTGTCCGCCCTCAGCCGAACGTCGCCTCGCAACTGGCCCTCCGCCCCGTGGAGAGGGAACACTTAATGACGCATCTGGCAAGCCATTGAACGGTGGCATTTGAAGCGAAATATATTCTCCTTCTCCCCGCCTGTCCGTCCGAAGCCCTTGGCGAAGGCAGAGGGGAGTAGGCCGAGATGGGCACGGTATCACATGGGTAACACTTTGGTGTCAACACATAGGTTACACATTGGATTTGGCGGGTGTTGTGGTGCGGCGCTGAGAAACAGCGGGAGGCAACGGCGAAGAAAGATTTAGCGCGGGCGGCTGCGCCAGGCTTGGATCAGTAGAAATAACGTGAATATGGAAAGAAATCCCGCAAACAAAAAGTGGCCCTGACCGGTATTCCAGATTTGCCTGATTTCAATGATCACATCAGTGACCATGCAGCAGGCCAGCCCCATATACAGATAGACCTGCGCTTTTGAACCGTGGCGGCGCTGGTTATCCCGGTAAGACTTGCGTTGCTCCCGATCCATGGGTTTCACCCAGGTGCCATCTTCCAATTGAATCTGACGCCGGCGATGTTTGGCGTAAGCTCCCATGGTGAAAGCGCAGGCCAACAGGGCCAATGGCAGGGCAGCCCAAGCCATTTTGGAGTGAGGCAGAATTGATTGATGGGGCAGCCAGTCGCCAATCAGGGCGGTCACCAATAAAAGGGTGGCGGTCAGAATCCAAAAGAATAATGCCATGAACTTGCGCTCGCGCGGCGATTTTGCGCGCTCCAGGCTCGATTTATAGTTGAAGTAAAAGCCGCCCAGCACCGGCAGAAATCCCCCGACGGATCCGAGAGCCGCGCCGATTTTGGTTGCGGACCCGGCTTTGGCCACTGTGGTACCAACGGTGGCAGCCTTGGCTGCGGTTGTCGTTAGCGACAAGGCAGCCAGCACGCCCAGCGTGAACGTTTTGCCCGGTGAAGTTTTTCTCAGGGCGCCTTCAATAAAAGCCAGGACTTCCTCTTGCAATAATTTCCGTCCGCGCAAAAGGCGCTGTTTCACGGCGTCCTCTGTCAAATCGAGATTTTGGGCGACCAAATGGACCGATTGATGTTCGCGGTAAAAAAGCACGAGCGGTTCGCGATAAAGTTCAGGTATTTTTTGGAGTGAACGCCAAAGAATCGCAGCTTCTTCGTTGCTGATGGCTTGTTCGATCGGCAAGGGTTCGGGCGAAAGGGCCGCGGAAATTTCCTCGAGCGTTCCGGCGTGGTGGCTGGGCTCGCGACCTTGTGCGCGCAAGGCGTCGTAAATGAGATTGCGCGCGATGCCACAGAGCCACGAACGGAGCTTTTCAGGTTCCCGCAAGCCGGGCAATTGTTTCCACGCGACGACAAAAGTTTCCTGTGCGAGATCTTCGCTCAGGCCCAAGCTGCCGGTGGCGCTGTAAGCAATCGAGCAGATAAGCGATTGATAGCGCACAACGATCTGCCCGAAGGCATCGCGGCTGCCCGACACGCTTTCGCCGATCAGTTCGGCATCATTGGAATCCACGGCAGACATTGCGGTTGTTATCATAACACCGCATAAGTCTGAAAAGAAACCGTGGAGGTGACAGGAATTGTTTCAGAGGCACGGTCTGGCAACCGTTTTTGAAACCTGCGGTCCGGTAAGGCACGATCAATTGCCTGCGGATTGTGGTTAAGCTGAGCATGAAATCTGAAAAGCGTTGAAAAAACTTGCGGCCATGCCGAGGGAGGTCAAAATCCTGAAATCAGCCCGCGCTGGTCGCGGGCAACCGCACAAACGGGAAATCCCAACTGGAAATGAGCGGGTCGACTGAACAAAGTGACGATGCTGACTTCGGGCTCGATTTAAAATGGAGCCGATGGAGCCGGGAACCACGAGCGAAGCAGCAGAGGACCAAATGATATGGAAAAAGGCGACTTCGTTAATGAAGGACTTTTGGAATTGGACATGGCTTATGAAGCTGTGGAGGGCTTTTCCCGGCCGAATTGGCAATCCATCCACGAATTTGTCAGGACCCGGGTGGCGAGGGATGACTTGTTCGCAGCGTGGGATTTCATTGTTGATAAATGGCTGAAGCAACTGGCTGAAGATTTGGGTGGTGACGCTCGCGTTCAGAAATTACGGGGCTTTTTTTGCCTTTCAGACCTGGATCCAGAAACCACGAAGAAACTGCTGGCCGCTGCCGAATCGGCAGAGGGATCGATTCGCGTGGGCTTGGGCAAGGCGGCCTGGTCCGGATACCACGGCAGACACGTCCTGCTGCTTTTTTCCGATCCGGACGATTATTTCGCCTACATCTCTTACTATTACGGCGTCGGCAATCACATCCTGAGCGGCGGTATTTTCATTCGCGACGGCTATGCGCATATCGCCATGCCCTTCCTCGATGCGTTCAGCGCCCGGCGAACATTGGTGCATGAGCTAACCCACAATCTGCTGTGTCATTTGCCCATTCCGCGCTGGCTGAACGAAGGATTGGCCCGGGTGTTCGATCGGGAAGTAGCCGCCGGAAGATTCCTGGTGGATCAGGAACTGGCCGACCGGCATCGCGCCCATTGGCACGAGGGGAACATTCAGACATTTTGGGCCGGCATCTCGTATCATATCCCCGGTGAGGACAGTGATCTCAGTTATAGCCTGGGTGAAATCCTGGTGAATTTGCTTTCGGTAAAATGGTCCGATTTTCCGGAATTTGTCCAAACTGCGAACTGGCGGGACGCCGGCCAGGATGCCGCAATAAACTTCTTAAACAAGGATTTGGGTGAAATCCTGGGCGGCTTTTTAGGGGATGGAAACTGGCGTCCGCAACGGAAGGCGATTGCCGAATTAATGAATGCCCGGAAGAAACCGGCCGACGATGGCGCGAAGCAGTCTTCGCATTAGCTCACCGGCCGCCCCGGTCCGGAAACCGCGGCCGCACCAAGGCCAGAATCATCCAGCTTCGCTTTAAAGCTGCGGCCGGGAAAGACTGAAGGCGGATTCGGCGACTGGTTAAGCCCCGTTTTCATCTTGCTCGACGAGCCGAAACAAGATAACTGCCATCAAACTCGCCATTTACCGCAGTAAATGTCGTGTCATAAGCCCAAACCTCATTCGTGTTGGCTGCACGTTTACAGGTCAATATGGTGACATTCGTAACCGGTAAACTCGTGCCACCGCTGGTGCCGTAATTGCCATCGTCCCACCACTTCGGGTCAGAACCAAGCGGCATCGCTGCCCTGCTGTCATACGAATTAACCAAACAAGCAAACTGGTGCTGCGCCATAACCTGGCGCACGGTTGCAACGGGTGTGCCTTTGGGGATCCATTGCTGAATTTGCTGGCTCATCTGCGAAGCCATATTCGGCGGCGCCGGGCGGCTGCATCCAACAAGCGCCACCAGCAAAATGAAGGGTAATCCCTTCACAAAGCTTGTCAGGGCGAACTGGCTGCTCCGGGGAAGGTCGGCTTGACGTATTTTACCCGCGTCACTTCCCCGATGACGATGTGCATCCAGCCTTGATTCTGTTCCTGGATGTAATTCAACTGCCAGCGTTCCCAGCCGCGGCGCCGGGCTTCAGCCGCAGCAATGGCCGTGGCCGCCTGTTTGACGTCGAGCAACCGCTCCGCACCGGTCGAAGGCGTGCCCTGATGGACGGTGATAGTGAACCTTCCCGCATCCTCGTTCTGAATAGAATACTTGGGCTGCGTGGTCAGGTTCTCGCCAAAGTCGTCGTTAAAAGAGTGTTCGGGCGCCGTGGCGCAACCGGCGAGCAAAATGGTGATGACCGTCGCGCTGATCGCCAGCCACCATGATTTAGCGTGGGAACGTTTGGTATTTTTCATAATGGTTTGCTTTCGGGTTTGGAGGTAATGGGAAGGGGCAACATTCTCGACTCGCGACGCCAACCGCGTTGGCGGAAACAGCCAGCACCTGCCGGCATTCGGTTCCAGTAGATTAGCCGCATAATCAGGTTTTAATTCAGTCGCTCCCCGGTGTCAACCTGAGAATCTTAGGCTTCCCTGATGACCATCGCAGTGCAACAATACCAGTTGCCGTGGACCGCATTAGAAAGGGTGCGATCATGGATCTAAGTGGGGTAAATACCCATGTTGAAAACCTGGTTTTTTGCGCTAAAGTAAAGGCATGGAACCTGAAAGTTTTCGCGCCAGCCGCTGGACGAGCGGCAATCACCTGTTTCCCACGGTCATTACGGTGACGGAGCGTGCGGTCCTCCGCCACAAGCGTTCGTGGTTCAGCAAGGATGAGATGAGTTTCAATCTCTCGAAGGTCGCCTCCGTCCATATCAAGACTGGCATCATGTGGTCGGATATCCTGATTGAATCGAGTGGCGGCACTGACCCGCTGACCAGCCACGGCCACCGGAAAGCGGACGCACTCCGTATTCGCTCGCTGATCGAGGAAGCGCAGGGAATTCTGAGCGGCCCGGAGAAATTGAAGCTGTCCTGAGCCGGAACGATGCCGTTCAACCAGAGGTTTGAAAGGGCCGATGATCGACAACGGGACTCAAATGGGTAGCGAAGGCGCCGGAGCCAATGTCAGGAGGAATAAACCACGGAATACCCGGAACACACGGAAGCAGACCAAAAAGCGGAAGGTAAGCGCCCCTGCCCTTGTCGACCCGCAGTCTGGGCCGTTGCCCGGGATCACCAAAGCGGCGCCCATGGTAATCCATTCATGATTTCCACATCCTGCGGTCTGTCATTGACATTTAATCAAACCAAACGAACGGACGCAGCTCACAAATTCGGGCGGAATGGATGTCGTCGATTTCAGCACGGCAACGTTGGAATATCCAAATGTCTCCAGCTAATTTAGAGGGGCTGAATTTGGATTGTGTGCGTGACTGGCACGAAGTTATTTCTAATGGCATGAACAAGAGGAGCGCGTTCCGCTTCGGTCTGCTTGACCACCGCGTTGATGTCCTCCAAACCATCAAATTCATGGAATTTCTCCTTCACTTGCCACGTCTCATAACATTGTTTGGCAATCACCGCGTAATCCACCCTCCAAAACGCCTGCGAGAATTGATTTACCTGAAAATCGTCCGCCAGATTTACGCCTTGGGCAAGTTGGTCAGGCGTGTAGTCACGTGGTTGACGAGACCGCTTTTTGCCATCATGTCGGCGGCAATTTTCACCTTGTCGGCGGAAGCGGTGCTGGCAAAGCAGTGGATAGACTGCGCGAAAGAACTCTTTAGAAATACACCCGCGACGTTTAATCTGCCCCCGCATAGATCCCATCGCCACTCTGCGGGTAGCACTCGTAGATGTGCTCAAAAACGCTGGTGCACTTTTGCTGGTAAAGTTCCGGGGGGTAGGCCCGAGGCAAGCCAACATCCAACACATCCTTGATGGCATCCCGCACCTTGGCTGGTGGGGTCAGCCGTTTGCGCCAGTTCAGGACGAGCAATCCCTTAAGTTTGGCGAGGAGTTGCTTGGCCAATTTTTCAATTCTTCACGCTCTTCGGCTGACAGCTGCGGCGCAGGCCGAGTCATCCAGATAAACCGTTGAACAACTCGGGGCATCAAAGCCCGTCAACCACATGGCACACACGAACACGATGCGAAGATTGTCCGTTGGGTCCTTGAATTTCTCATCCAATGTCCCGATTCGAAATCAGACGCGCTCGCGAGTCGCCGTTGACACGTCCAGAACTTCTTTGGTTGTTTTTAACAAATCTGAAATGCTAAAGGGTTTTGCCATCACTGCGTCGATATACAGCCATGAATACTCATTGAACCCCTTGATTGGCATTTTTCCGGATATAAAAATGATCGGCATCGCAATTTTGGCAGAACGCAGCTTCACGATTAATTCAAGACCAGTCATCTTCGGCATATCGTAATCGGTGATTAAAAGCTGGTAGCTTTTAATCTTAAGCATCTCCCAGGCGGCATAGCCATCTTCGGCTGTATCCGCAAGATATCCCGCATCGACCAATATTTTGGCAAAGAAAAAGCGGATATCATCATCATCTTCGGCCAAAAGAATGTGATGGGGGAGTGGGGGGGCAGTCAAGGCAATCGCAGTTGGCTTTTCGACCGCTGGCATGTATTTATTCATGCCGGTATTCATTCATGCCTTTACAATGCGCATAGTTGAACAGAGATTAGTATGGGGTGTTTACCTTATT
>Ga0302319_10025489_pt1 | contig 10464 bp, 3 predicted proteins | sample Bog_T0_2_FD_203319 | JGI IMG/M metagenome (GOLD analysis project Ga0302319, IMG submission 203319) | Peat permafrost microbial communities from Stordalen Mire near Abisko, Sweden - Bog_T0_2 | ecosystem: Environmental > Terrestrial > Soil > Wetlands > Peat | place: Sweden: Abisko, Stordalen Mire... | reverse complement strand
AGGGCCTGGGACGACCGGATCACTCTGGAGTTTACCGGCGTGCATCCGGCCGTTCGGCATATCGCGGTGGAAAAGGCCGACAACGTTCCCACTATCTACATCGCCGGCGACTCCACCTCCACCGATCAGCCCGGCGAACCGTTTAACAGTTGGGGCCAGATGCTGCCGCGGTTTTTCCAGCCCACCATCGCCATCGCCAATCACGGCGAATCGGGCGAATCGCTGCGCGGCTTCCTGGGCGAACACCGGCTCGACAAGGTTCTCAGCGTCATCAAGCCGGGCGACTATCTGTTCGTGCAGATGGGGCACAACGACCAGAAAGAAAAGGGCGATGGCGTAGGCGCCTTTACCACTTACAAGACCGACCTGAAGCATTTCATCGCCGTGGCTCGCCAGCACGGCGCCACACCGGTGCTAGTCACTCCCATGAACCGCCTGACCTTCGACGACGCCGGCAAGATCACCAATAGTTTGGGCGATTACCCCGAGGCCGTGCGGCAGGCGGCGCGGGAAGAGAACGTGGCGCTCATCGACTTGCATGCCATGAGCAAGCCGTTCTACGAGGCTCTGGGTCCGACGGACGCCCACCTGGCATTCGCCGGCAACGACACCACGCATCACAGCGACTATGGCAGTTACCAGTTAGCCAAGTGCATCGTGGAGGGAATTCGCCAGGCGAAATTGCCGCTGGTGAAATACCTGGTGGAAACGCCGGCCTTCGACCCGGCTCATCCCGACCCGCCGGCCGAGTTTGCTCTGCCGCGCGATCCGGGTCCGGCTCCCGCGCCGAGGCCATTGGGCGATGTGGCGGGCAAAGTGGCGGAAGCGCCCGCCCGGCTGCCGGCGATCTACGTGATTGGCGATTCCACCGCCAATAACAACGACCGCCGGGGCTGGGCCGATCCATTCGCGGATTACTTCGACGCCGCCAAGGTCAAGGTAATCAATCGCGCCCGCGCGGGGCGAAGCAGCCGCACATTTGTCACCGAAGGGCTGTGGGAGGCCACGCGGAAAGAGCTCCAGCCGGGCGATTTCGTGCTCATCCAGTTCGGCCATAACGACGGCAGCGCACCCGACCAGGACCGCGCGCGCGGGTCGCTGCCCGGCATCGGCGACGAATCGCGGGAATTCACCATGCCCGACGGCAAGCGCGAAGTGGTGCACACGTTCGGCTATTACATGCGGAAGTTCATCGCCGACACGAAAGAGAAAGGGGCCTCGCCGATCGTGCTCTCGCCGACCGTGCGCGATATCTGGACGGGTACCACCGTGGAGCACGGCCCGGGGCAGTACGGACCATGGTCCGCCGCCGTGGCCAAGGCGCAAGGCGTACCGTTTGCCGATCTTACCAGCGCCATCGTGGAGCGGTATGAAAAAATGGGTCCGGATCAGGTGAAGGAACTTTTCCCGGAGGATCACACCCACACCAGCCCGGTGGGCGCCGATCTCAATGCCTCGCTGGTGGTGGCGGTGCTCAAGGGCGTTCGCAGCCCGCTGGTTGGTTTCCTGTCGTTCAAGGGCGTGGCCGTCACGGCTTATCCGGCGGGGCAGCAAGGGGATTCGCGACTGCCGGTACCGGCCAATCGCGCCCTGCCCACGCTCTTTCTGATCGGCGATTCCACCGTTCGCAATGGCAGCGGAGACGGCGCGAACGGGCAATGGGGTTGGGGCGAACCGATCGGCGCGTATTTCGATTCTGCCAAGATCAACGTGGTGAACCGCGCGGTGGGAGGGCTGAGCAGCCGCACCTATCTGACGCAGGGCCATTGGGCGAAGGTGCTGGCGATGGTCCAGCCCGGCGATTTCGTGATGATGCAGTTCGGCCACAACGATAACGGCCCCCTGGACGATGCCGCTCGCGCTCGCGGCACCATCAAAGGGATCGGTGAAGAGAGCAGCGAAATCGACAACCCGATCACCAAGCAGCACGAGGTAGTGCATACCTACGGCTGGTACTTGCGGAAATTCATCGCCGATGCGCGGGCCAAGGGCGCCCAGCCCATCGTGTGTACGCTGATTCCGCGCAAGATATGGAAGGACGGAAAGATCGAGCGGAATTCCACCGACTACGCCGGCTGGGCAGCGGAAGTGGCGAAGGCGGCAGGTGTTCCGCTGGTGGATCTGAATGAGATCATCGCCCGCCGCTACGACGCGTTAGGAGAGGCCCAAGTGGAGCTGCTGTTTGCCGATCCGCACACCCACACCAGCCGCGCCGGGGCCGAACTCAACGCGGAGTGCGTGATCGCCGGATTGAAAGCCCTGGCAGCCGATCCGCTGGCGCCGTTCTTTTCCTCTCGTGCAGTAGTGCTCCCTCTCTTGCCGTAACGTACAGGAGGCGGCGGGCGCATGTAGGACGGCAAGCTAATAAAGCATGCCCACCGGTGGGGCATGCTTTAGCTTGCCATTTCTCACTCGGTAAAAGCGTACGCAGCCGGCTCAGAAGTACAACTTCGCGCCGAGTTGCACGATGCGCTGCTCGCGGGTTCCGTTATACTCTCCGAAATAGCTGCCCAGGGGCTTGGTAGATCCGGCCGGCCGCAGATTGTTGGTGACGATCAGCGAACTGAAGCTGGGCACGCTCAGTACACCGGTACCGGTCGCGCCGGTGGAGGTGGTCATGTTGGTGGACGTGTTGTAGCCGCTGAATTGCGTGTGATTCAAGGCGTTGAAGCCTTCCAGGCGCAATTGCAGATAACGGCTTTTGGTCTCCGAAATGCGGAAGTTCTTGAAGAGCGAGAGGTCGAAATTATTGGTGCCGGGGTTGCGGATGAACGTTCGGGGCCACGGGGCCACGTCTCCCGGGCCTCCCATATAGAACGCCGCGGGGTTGATGTGGTCGCCATTCACGCCGGCGTTGGGGACCATGACGGGGGTGCCGGTTTCATAGAAGCCCTGCGGGCCGAAGGTGTAGGATCCGGTGGTGACCGCGCCAGTGGTCACCCCGGCGATCGACGGGGAGAGTTCCAGGGGCGTTCCCGAGCGGAAGATGCTGATGCCGGAAAACTCCCAGCCATCGAAGATGGTCTTCGCGAAGCCGTTGTGGCCCATGAAGCGGGACACGCCGGGAAGGTTGTAAACATAGCTGACGACCAGGTTCTGCGGCTGATCCGCGGCTGCCAGGCGGTACTCGTAGGCCTTGGTGTTGAAGGGGTTCACGGAGTCACTGTCGTTGTTGTTGGTGAGGAAGAACTTCGACAGCGTGTAGGAGGCCTGGATCAGCAGGCCCTTGGACACACGGCGGTTCACCGCAAGCTGAAACGAATTGTAGTTGGAGGAGGCGCCATTGTTGCGGTAGAGGATATCGCCATAGCCGGTGTACGGGCGCAGGAAGTCCTGCGGAAGCGCATTCACGCCGTCGAAATTGAGGCCCGCGCTGGAGTACGCCGTGGGAAGACTGGGCTGGACTCCGGGAACCACGCCGTTGGCGAATTTCGAGGGGTCCTGATATTTGGCCAGAAACGTGGCGCCGTATGGAACGGCGTTCAGGTTGATTTGCTGCAAGAGATCGCGGCCCTGGGAGCCGACGAATGCCGCGTCTACCACCACTCCAAGCCCCACATTCTTTTGTATACCCAGGCTGTAGCTCATCACGTAGGGAACCTTGTCGGCCGGCGAGACGGCGGTCAATGCAATGGTTCCGCGGGCGCCGTTGGCGGCGGCCGCGTTAATATTCGACAAGGATCCGTAGTACAGCACCGGGGTCAGCACGTTGGGCGGAGATTGTGCTTCGTTGCTATCGTAGTCGTCGCGGGATCGGTCGTAGGACATACCGAAACCGCCGCGCACCACGGTCTCCTTGAACGGCGTCCAGGCAAAGCCGAAGCGGGGGGCATAGCGTGGGGTCCTACGGTAACCACCCTTCAGGAAATTATTGGCGGAAACCAGCCCGTTGGTGGGGTTGCCCGAGCCGGGAACGATCAGCCCCTCGAAGTTGGTGGGCAGCGTATCGGCGAGCGTCAGGGTGGAGGGGACATTTCCCGGATCCACCACGCGCACGGTGCTGCCGACCAGCACGGGCGTATACAGGCGCACCGCCTGTGCCGGATTGTACAGGTTCGGCTCGAAGTATTCTTCCTGGCGCCCGGTGTCGAACAACGGTCCGATATAACTCATGCGGAGGCCGTAATCGAGAGTAAAGTTGGGAGCCACGCGCCAGGTATCCTGCACGTAGGCCTCGACGGTGTTGTATACCGAGTGAGTAGCGACCTTCAGGCTGGCCTGCGTGTAGCTGGTAAACACGCCGAGCAGGGCGTTGGCGAAGGGGTCGCCGGCATCCAGCGGAAAGTTCGTGTTAGTTCCCAGGCTGCTGGTATAGTCGACGCTGGCTTGGGCCGGGGACTGGGGCGTACTGAAAGCATTCGCATGGTACCAATAGAACCCGGCCTTCAGAGTATGCTTGCCTGCCGTCTTGGTGAGGTTGTCGTTGACGTTGTACGAAGGGATGTCCTGGAAAAACGGCGATCCATTGATGCTCACCGACGGCGAGGTCTGGTTGGTGAGTCCGCCGAAGCTCATGCTCGGGATGATGTCGTAGGGTGTATTGGCGTTGGGAAAAAGCAGCGGAGTGCTGATCCCCGTGGCGGCCCTCGAAAAACCGTTGGTGGAGGCCTCGATATTGGTGACGAAGGTTCCGTGCCCGAAGATGGCTTCGTTGACCAGCGTGGGCGTGATGGTGCTGGTCCAGGTTCCGGCGTAATTCGTGGTGGGGGCTTCGCGGTTCACCGGGCCGAAGGTGGGGAAGTTATCGCTCAGAGTGGTGGTGCCGTAAGTCAGGATCTGGTCGTCGTAGTTATGAATCACGCGGCCATAAATCCGGTTCTTGTCGTTCACCGCATAGTCGACGCGCACAATATCTTCGCGGCGGGGATACTTGCTGGAGATTTGCGAGCTGTAGTTATAGAGACTCCCGGCGATGGTGCTGTTCGGCAAGGGGAACAGGTTGAGAACCGCCTGCGCCCCGGGGAAAAAGCAGCTCTGGGGAATCTTGTTGCCCGGAAAGGGCGCCACCGTGCCGTTGTTGTTCTGGCCCAGGCAGTTGCCGCCATCGCGAATCACGATGGGGGCGCCGTTGCCATTCACGGACTGGGAGAAATCGCCGGCGCGCTCCAGGGCCGTGGGCATCTCCACGTTGTCGGCGCTGGCCTGCGGCGTCAACTGTTTATACCACTCCTCGTTCCAGAAGAAGAAAAGTTTGGTCTTCGATCGATTGAATCCGCCCAGGAATTTGGGCAGGAAGATCGGCCCGCTGACGTCGAAGCCATAGTAATTGTAGCGATAGAGGGAGCGCGGATGGCCTTGGGCGTTGTTAAAGAAACTGTTGGCATTCAGGCTATCGTGACGATGAAACCAGCGGGCGTCGAAATGAAAATCCTGGGCGCCGCCCTTGGTGGTAACCGTCATGATGCCGCCGGCGGCCTTGCCGTACTCGGCCTGATAATTGGAAGTCAGAATATTGATCTCGCCGACGGCATCGGGGTTAATGGTGACCTGCTGCGCCTGTTGATCGGTGCGGGTGATCGAGGAGCCGTCCACCGTCATGTCTTTCATGGTGACCCGCGAGCCGTTGACCTGCCAATTGCCGATCGCGCTCAGGTTGCTGATTTCGGCGGCTCCGCCAGGCATGGCCACTCCAGGAATCAACTTGGCCAGATCGTTAATGTTGCGTCCGTTCAGCGCCAGGTCGCGCAACTGCGTCCCGGTGACGGCCGCCGACCGTTCGCCGGAATCGGCCTGCAACTGCATCTGGCCGGCGTCCGCCGTCACGGTGACCACGTCCGTGGGCGCCCCCACCTGCAGGACCAACTCCCCGAGACTCAACCGGTCCTGCGGATTGACTGCAATGCCGGTGTTGTTCAGTTTCTTGAAACCGGCCTTTTCCACGAGCAGGTCGTAGATTCCCTGATCCACATCCGGCGCGACGAAAAGCCCGCTTTCGTTGGTCTCGAAGTTGCGGGACACGCGCGTGGCCTCATTGGTCAGGGTGATTTTGGCGTCGGGAACGGACGCGCCGGTCGGGTCTTTGATAGTTCCGGAAAGAGTGGCGGCTGTGCTTTGAGCGGAAGCCCGCCCGGTAGTGAAAGTGAAGGCGGCGACGATCGCCACAGCCAGGGGCAACGTGTTGCGCATGCGACTTAGCATTTCTTCTCCTCTGTCCTTTCAGTTGGTTCGCCTACGGGAGCGGGCGAATCCAGATGTTGCGAAACTGCATAAAGGTCTCTTTTACGTCGGGGTGAAAATGATCCTGCAGCATCAGCGGTCCATCCTCGCAAGGGTCGGTTTCGTCGCTGCTGGTGGTGCGGCCGCGGATGGTTACGTGATCCTGGACCAGGACGCCGTTGTAAAGCACGGTGACGGTTCCGGGGGTAGCGATCTGCCTGTCCGGACCGCATTTCGGGGCGCGGAAAACGATGTCGTAGTACTGCCACTGATTGGGCGGCCGCGATACGTTCACCAAGGGGGCGTATTGCCCATATAGGGCTCCGGCCGAGCCGTTGGAATAAGTGGGATTATGGAAGGAGTCCAGAATCTGAATTTCGTACCTTCCCTGCAGGTAGACGCCGCTATTCGCGCGCGCCTGGCCATGGGCGTTGGGCATATCGGGCGTGGCGAATTCCACGTGGATCTGCGCGCTCCCGAACCGGCGCTTGGTATAGATATTGCCGGTTCCACTTTTCGACACCAGTGCTCCGTCGATTACCGGCCATTGCGCCGCGCGGCCATCCCGATAGGCCCATTCGGCGGCGTTCTTGCCGGCAAAGAGCACGATGGCGTCCGACGGAGGCTGGCCGGGTTCGACGCCCGGCACTACCACTGGGGGCTGCTCGTCGATGGCCTGGGGCGCCGTGGACAAGAGGCCCGTTGCGGCCACAAAAGCCGCCAGGAACCATCGGGAACGGGCGTATCTGTCGAGGGCAAGCTTCACGGCGCTCCTACGGTTTCGGCTTTTCCAGCGGTTTCATTTGCAGGTTGCGGAACCAGATCTCGGCGCCTTCGGCCTGGAGCATGATGTGGCCGCTGGACACGGGCAGGTATTGGCTGGGGTCCAGCGGAGATTGCTGCTTGATATCCCAGGCGCGCATGACGGCGCGGCCATCCACCAACTGCGTAATGCGGTCCCCATCGAGGATCAGCTCCAACTGGTTCCAGCCTTTGCGATCTTCGAAGTCCCCGGATTTGATGATGCGGCCGCGGCTCTGCGTCCTTTCCGGTCCGGATAGAACGTACATGGGAAGGCCATCGGTCTCGACCTTGGTGGTGATTCTCGAACCTTCCAGAATCCACAGATCGCCTACGTCGGTTTCCTGAATCTGAAATTCCAGGGAGCGCGGCCAGATCTTGTCGGGACCGTTGAAGAAGTACAGCAATCCGCTATCCCGTTTGTTCTCGTTGTTGGGCACGAAGCGTTTGGCGCCCCACCGGAACTCCACGCGGATGCGGCAGTTGGAAAACTCGCGCTCGCTGGCGAGATAGCCGAATTCCTGCTTCTCGCCGGTCTCGGGGATATCCAGAATGTGGACCATCCCGTTTTCCATCCTGAACACCTTTTTGGGATCGTCATTCTTGCCGGTCGAGGGGAGGAAAGTATACCAGCCGTCGAAGTTCCTGCCGTTGAGGAGCGATACCCAGCCGTCGGACTTCGGCGCAGCGGTCTGGCCGCTCAGGCGGACGCCCCCGGCGAGCAGAGCCGCGCCAAGAGCCGCCGCGGCGGCGAGGGAAACTCGGGTAATGAAAGTCACAAGCACAGATGCTAGGCCATGACGGATTGTTTGTCATTGCACGGCGGCGTAGTCCCGTCTATGCGAATTGCGTAGGGTCGAGTATGCGTTTGGCGCAGTTGATTGCGCGCGCCGCCGTGGTTAGGATTGAAAGGGTCGCGGCGAGCATGGTAACGGTACATAGAGGCCGGAAGCAGGGGCAGGGAATCGCGCTGCTCATGCTGGCGGCCGGTTCCCTCCCGGGAGTTCAACCCGAACTGCCGCAGCCACCCCCACACCAATTCGCCTTGCATCGCCAGAACTCCAGCTATGGAGTCGATTTCTGGCGGGAAGCGGAAGGTTTCGCGCAATCCCGCGTGCGGGCGATCGCACAGACCCGCGATGGGTACATCTGGCTCGGCACCGATGGCGGGTTGGTGCGCTTCAACGGGGAAAGCTTCGCCACTTTCACGACGCAAACGGGCGCGCTCAAAGACAACGAGGTGTGGGCTCTGCAGGAAGACGACGAGGGGGGGCTGTGGATCGGCACTTATGGCGGCGGTCTCACTCTGCTCAAGGACGGACAGTTCCGCACCTTCACCAGCGCCGACGGGCTTCCCGACGACGTGGTGATGCAGCTATCCAAGGACCGCCAGGGTGGTATCTGGATGCTGACGCCGCGGGGACTGGGACGAATTGCGGGTGGCGCGATCGCGCGCATCACGCCGCGCGACGGACTGCCCGAGACGCGCGCCACGGCGGTCTGCGGATCCTCGCCCGAGGGCGTCCTGGCGGCCACCCGCGGCGGAATTTATCGATTGAAGAACGGCCGTTTCGAACCTTTTCCCTCGCTGCCGCCGCCCCGTGACGGGGTGGCCGACTATTTGCTTTGCGCGAGCGACGGCGCGGTGTGGATGGGCTTGAGTACGGGTGTGATCGAGCGCTGGCGGGACGGCGTCCTCAAGACGTTTCGGAGCCCGCCCAAGGCGCCCGGCCAGATTCACTACCTCTACGAAGATCCACAAGGCGGCGTGTGGGCGGCCTGGGGGCAGCGAATCACGCGGTTGCAGAACGGCGCGTTCGAGACGGTTGCCGTGGAAGGCGGTCCCGGCGTTCTAGGCAGGGCGTATAGCTTGTGCATGGATCGCGAAGGGGGCGTGTGGGTTGGGCTGCAATCCAACGGGGTGGCGCGTCTTCGCAAGAGCCGGATCTCCACCATTTCGGTGGAAGAGGGATTGCCGGACGAACGGACCAGGGCGGTTTTCGAGGACCGGCAGGGCGATATCTGGATTGGAACGGCGGAGGGACTTGCCAGATACCATGAAGGCCGGGCCACCACCTGGCGCGGCGTGAATGGGGGGCCGCTGGGCGACGTCCGCTCCCTGGCCGAAGACGAGCATGGGAATCTGTGGGTTTCCTCGGGTAAGGACCTGCTGTACTTTCAGGGCGGTCAGCCGGTCGCAGTGCCTGGTTGGGCGGGCGCGCTGGAAATCGAGGTCCTCTACAAAGACCCCGCCGGGCGCCTGTGGATCGGCACGGACGGCGCCGGTCTCTTCGAGTATTCCGGCGGCGTGTTTCGCAACTACCGGACGCAAGACGGCCTGGCCAGCGATCACGTCCGCGCGATCCTGGCCGACCGCGCCGGCGCCTTATGGATCAGCACGTTCGGCAATGGACTGAGCAAATTCGCCGGCGGCAAATTCACCACGGTATCGGTGAGCAACGGGCTGGCCGGCGACCGCGTGGTGGCCATGTACGAAGATGAGGAAGGGGCCTTGTGGTTCGCCACCCGGCGGGGGCTGTCCCGGCTGAAAGACGGCCGGTTTTTTACCTGGACGTCGCGTTCGGGCATGCCGACCGACTTTGTGTACGCCCTGGTGGATGACGGCCGGGGTAATTTCTGGTTCACCTCCGCACAGGGGCTATTCAAGGTGGGAAAACAGGAACTGCGCGGCTTTGCGGCGGGTACGGTGAAGAAGGTGGCGCCGGTCGCCTACGGCGAGAAGGACGGCATGAAAACCCTGGCTGGTAATGTGGGCAACCAGCCTCTCGCCGTGAAAACCGCCGGCGGGGAACTGCTGTTCACTTCCATGAAAGGGCTGGTAGTGGTGGAGCCCGACCGCATGATCGCCGCTGCCTTTGTGCCGCCGGTTTATATCGATCAAGTCATTCTGAACAAGCGGGAACAACCGGCGAACCGGTACGTTCAGGTGCCTGCGGGCGCGGGAGATCTGGAGATCCACTATGCCGCTCTGAGTTACTCCGCGCCCGAGAAAATGCGTTTCCGTTACATGCTGGAAGGCTTCGATCAGGATTGGGTCGATGCCGGTGGCAGGCGTTTCACTTACTATGGCAACCTCAAGCCGGGAGATTATCGCTTCCGCGTGGTGGCCGGAAAAACGGACGGGCCGTGGAATGAGACCGGCGCCGCCTTCGCGTTCTACCTGAAGCCGCCCTTCTATCGGACGTCCTGGTTCGGCGGCGTGGCGGCCACTTCCCTGATGCTGCTCGGCGCACTGATCTACTGGTTCCATGTGCGCGGTCTGCGGGCCAGATACTCGGCCGTGCTGGCCGAGCGCAACCGGATTTCGCGGGATATTCACGATACCCTGTCGCAGAACCTGGCCGGCATTGCATTGCATCTGGATGCCGTGCAGATGCAATTGCCCGACGTACAGAGCGATTTGCGGGAGCGGCTCGGCGAAGTCTGCAACCTGACCAGGTACAGCCTTGCCGAGACTCGCCGATCGATTGCCGATCTCCGCTCGGA
>Ga0302319_10025486_pt1 | contig 10465 bp, 10 predicted proteins | sample Bog_T0_2_FD_203319 | JGI IMG/M metagenome (GOLD analysis project Ga0302319, IMG submission 203319) | Peat permafrost microbial communities from Stordalen Mire near Abisko, Sweden - Bog_T0_2 | ecosystem: Environmental > Terrestrial > Soil > Wetlands > Peat | place: Sweden: Abisko, Stordalen Mire... | reverse complement strand
CCACCTCCCACGGATTCGTGAGCCGCTTGGCCACCTGGAGGACCCAGTCCCAGAAGTCCATGGTTAAGGGTTCGTCGGCGATGAGTTGGAGCAGGGACATCGGGAGGATGTGCAGCTCGTGCCGGTCTAGGAGCACCCGGGCCACCTCATCCGTGAACTCCAGGAAGTAGGGCTCCCCATCCTTGCCATCACCCATCTGCAAGGGATCCGTGCCTCCCTGGACCTCCATGTCGACCTCCGCCTTGCTGGGCAGGTTGAACTTCGTGATCAAGATGAACCGGATGGCCTTGTTGTCCCGCCCCTTGGGGCTCCGGGGGAGGTCCTCCAGTTCCTTCTTGCTCGCGGCGAAATCAAAACGCCAGGTGCAATTGGCCGTGCGCTTCATGGCTTCCTCGACCTGCCGGATCTGGCTGCCACCCTCGGCCATGCGCATCCGGCGCAGAAGAGAACGGTAGGAGGGGAAAGCCACCCTTCGCACATTCGGGTCATTCAGGAGGGCCTCCCGGATCCAGGTCTGGATGAGCCTCATCCAAACGCGATCCTTGCCCCAGTTGGTCTCGCGGCCCTCGTCTCCAGTCACGGAAGCCCTGCACCAGCGGTCCGAGGCCATGGGCCAGATGACATGGTAGGTGCCCTTCAGGGCCTCTTTCCGCGTTCTGGGCATTGCGGCCACGGACATGATCCGCATGGCCTCGACCACGTCCGTCCGGGTCTGGGCTTCCCGATCGGCCTTGAGCGCGGCGGCCACTTCATGGAGAACGGCCAGTTCGTCCTTGGGGATAGCCGGGAGGACCACCGGCTGCTGGTGGATCACCCCGGCCTCCTGGACCACCTTGCCGGTCTTGGGGGACACCCGCCGGGGCTTGTTCTTCCTGTCCTCCATGGCGGCCAGCTTGCGCTCGGCCTCCTTGATGAAGGCCAGGACCGCCGGATCGGGGGCTCCAAAGAAGCTGGCCCGCTCAACCTGCACCTGGGCCTTCCGCAGGGCCTCCAGGAGCCGTTGCTGGTGGGGGCTCATGGTGCTCTTCTGCTTCCCAATGCCAGAAAGGGGGGCCACCCCTGCCTCGATCTTCCAGGACTGGGATTTAGGTTTGCTGGGTGCCATGCGTCCCCTCACCGTAGAGTTTCCTCGCCAAGTACTCGCCCATGGTCAGGTCCGCCAGCGCGGCCTCGGCGGCGATCCGGCGGAGGATCTCGTCGGGCATCGATACGGTCATTCGCCGCAAGGGGGCTCCGTTGAATGCTGGTGGCGGCCCGGACTTCTTCCTGCCCGTTTCCCCTGCGCGGAAGTCGGAACCAACGGCGGCAGCCTCGGACGGCTTGAATTTAATGGACATATCTAACTCCTTTAACTTATTGAATTAATTCAACTACTTGCTACATTGCTGCGAACGTCTCCAGCTTGGCCAGGACCGCTTCGATGCTGGGACCTGACGGAGCCCGCCCTTCACCGTATGCCTCGGCCATAGCAACGTGCTGGGGGACGGCCCCCATGACCGCAAACCCCTGCTTCGGCGCGTGCCACTCCTGAAGCATCGTCAGGAACTCACGGCTGATACCTGTTGGCCTGGTGGCGTTCAAGACGGCTGCGGCCTTGAGCCCCGGGTTCGCTCGCCGAGCCTCCGTGATCGCATCCCGCATCCGACCCCATGCCGAGGCGTCTTGGATGCCCCCAGGGACCACGGGGATGACGACCATGGCAGCGACCTCTAGGGCGAGGCGGGTCTCCCGCCGCTCATGGGGGGGGCAGTCGACCACGAACCAGTCGGGTGAGGCGGCTGCCTCCTTGAGAACGGATACACAATCCTCCGGGCGAACAAGGCGAGCAGGACGGCCAGCCCGTTTCGCCCAGGCCAGGCTGTCACCCTGGCCGAAATCCAGGTCCAGGATCTCCACCTGGTCGCCAAGCCAGGTGGCCAGGATCGCGGCCCAGGTGCTCTTGCCTTGGCCGCCCTTGAAATTTGCTGATGCCATTAGCATTTAGGCCCCCTTGATGGGAACAACTAGTGATATTGATTCGATCAATTATGATTGTTGCACATTTTTGTTTAGTGTCAATATTCATCTTGGTGACGATTTGGGCCCCAGCCACCACAGCCGATGGTTCAGGAGACGGGCGTTCGCTCCCACCAGGATATTGTTCATGTCGTGGCCGAACCGGTGACAGGCTGTCACCAGTTGTCCGGAAAAATCGGACACTTGACCAGCTCGTGGAGACGCACCCATCGGTGACCGGTGACCAGGCAGGCCGCTCCGAACTATTTCCAAAATGGAAACAGGTCCCCATCATTCCGGTGCGATCACCGACATGATCTGACCCCAGAAACGCCATGGGCGCCTCATGGAATCGCCCGAAAACGGCCCGGTTTTATGAGCCCTTGCTCAGCGTTTCCCTAGATCGGAGCAAGTCCAATCATTGCAACCCCAATCAGGAGACATAATTACGGTTATGCCAAGCTGGCCCCCCGGCATGGGGAAGAATAAGAAGAAGGGGAATTTATGTAAGCAGTTCTGGAAGAGTCTACACGGTGGTTACACCGGTTAGCGGAGATCAGTCGTTATTGCGACGAACAACCACCAAATCGTTACCGATAAAATCAATGGTTAGATTCCGGTATGAGTAGCCTATGTCGTTACGAAGACGTTCTATTGGCGATAACCGCCCACAAAGATCAAACAAACGAACAAACCGATTATATGGCTCCATATTCACTGTCTGATCGTGCCATCTAAACAATCCTGCCAGAACATCTCTTATTGTTGTTCCAATCTCTTCCACCACTCTTGTTTTCTCGGTATCTTGCATACTTTATCCCTCGGCATGATTGCCTCTTAACAACCTAAGGCCATCCAAAGCAATGTCAAGGGGGCGTGATTTTACGGATGGTGTTGTTGCCTGAATCGGCAACGTAGACAATGCCAGAGCCATCCACAGCCAAACCTTGAGGGTCATTAAACCTCGCATCAGAACCTTGGCCATCTGCGCTTCCTCCAAGACCGGCACTGCCCGCTATGGTGCTCACCAAACCTTGCGGGGTGATCTTGCGAATGGTTTCGTTGTATGAATCCGCTACATATACGTTCCCGGAGCCATCTACTGCCACAGCATGTGGATAGTTGAATCTTGCGGCTGCGCCCATACCATCCACGCTTCCAATTGTTCCGGCCAATCCTGCAAGCGTGCTGACCTCGCCCGCAGGTGTGATCTTCCGGATGGTGTGATTAAATGTATCGGCTACATAGACGTTCATGGCACCGTCCACGGCCAGACCAAAGGGATTATTGAAGCTTGCTGCCCCACCTAAGCCGTCTGCACTGCCAACGTTTCTGGCCGTTCCCACCCAAGTGCTTACGGTTCCATCGGACGAAATTTTGCGGATAGTGCAATTGCCGGAATCCGCCACGTAGAGGTTACCGGAGCCATCCAAGGCCACCCCATCGGGCAATGAGAACTTCGCGGTGCCCCTGCCATCGGCATTGCCAGGAGATTGGGTGGTCCCCGCCAGAATGCTAAGGAACCAATCTGGTGCCCCGCCATAGACAGAACTCAACACGATTTGGCGAATCGTTTCATCATTAGAATCTGCCACATAGACTTCACTGCCCTGTTGATTTACAGCCACACCACAGGGGCCGTAAAAGCCATTAGGGCCACTCATGAGGCCGGGAGCCCCCGCTATGGTGCTCACTGCCCCCGTGGGCGTGATCTTACGGATAGTGTTGTTAAAAGTATCACCCACATAGATATTCCCGGATCCATCCACGGCTATACCGGTAGGAAGGTAAAATCCTGCGGTGGCACCTGTACCGTTTGCGCTGCCGCCAGTAGGACTTGCTAGCCCAGCCAAAGTGGTCACCATTGCCCCAGTCGATTCGGGCAAGGAATCGCCTTTCCCGCCACCACCACAAGCCCACGATAGTGTCAAAGCGCCAGAGGCTACCAATAACCAAAACCCAGCGAAAATTCGCATATCTCCCCTTGTGTTTGGATGGCTATCCCATTGTGGCCACTCACTGCCGGTGGGCGGGAGACATAGTTGAGGTTATGCCAAGCTGGCCGCCGCCCTGGTGGCGAAGGAACGCCACCTCCCCAAGATCACCGACGAGCTGCGCCCGCATGTCCAGGCGGAGGCCTCCGCCAATGTCGCATCAGCGCTTCTTGCCGATGCGTATCTTGACCTTATGTGGGGCCACCCCGGGCTCCGGGGTGGGGATGGGCGCGGGGGCAACCTTCGGAGGCTCCTGAGGCACACCAGGGGCCGTCGCGGCGGGTTTCTCCGGGGCCTTGTGGGGCCTAAGGTTGGGATTGAAGTCGTCCTCGTCCTCCTCGACCCCCTCCTGCATCCGGCGCAGGAAGTCGCCGACCAGATCCTCCCCTGGCATCGGGGCTTCGACAGCCGGGGCGGGCATCTCCGGGACCGCGATCCAGGACCCGGGGTGGGCGATGGCCTCGTCCACGGCCTCCCGCAGCGGGGTCCGGCCGTTCGGCCCTACCAAGAACGACTGTCGGCGGTAGTTCACGTCGAAGGCTTCCAGGGGCCGGTCGTGGATCCGCTGCCGCACGTCCTGGTAGACGTGGACCGGCAGGTAGAGTTCCGAGGCCCGGTCCCACACCATCTCCCGGGCCCTGCCCTCCACCATCAGGTGCTTCTCCTGGTCCGGGGTCAGTTCGCCCAGGGCCAGCCCGCGCTCCAGGGCGACCATGGTGCAGGCGGAAACCCGCTTGGCGTCGGCGTGGAACAGGAAGCCCGGTGGATCCTGGATGTGCAGGGTCTGCTGGGCCTCGATGCCAGCCCGCCGCAGATCCGTGGATCCGGCCAGGGTTGAGTCGTATCGGCGCAGATCCAGGCCCGCACACTCCCATGGCGAGTAGATCCGCGCTGTCACTGCGACCGCATCTACAGCCGCCAGACCTCGCCGATCCACGCGCTCGCTGAGGCTACGGCTCCCGGAGACGCTGCTCTGGCTTCGTCCGGGGGTAGGAGGAACCCCCCCAGGGGGCCGACCGTGAAGCTCCGGGATCCGCGTTGGTCTTGGGGCCTCCGCGCCACGATCACGCAGCCAGGAAGCGGGATCTGGTCTGGCGGCAAGGAAACCAGGATCGGTCTGAAGCCGGTGTTCTTGTCCGCCGATGGGCTGGCCACCACCCAGGAGTTGTTCGGGTCGAGGGGCGACGGCAGGCCGCCCTTGTCCAGGTAGGTCTTGAACATGCCCCACAGCGGTTCGAACTCGGGCGGCCACGTCGGGGAAGGCGGGCCGATTTTGTCCCAGGCGAGGTCGAGGGGGATTGGCTTTTGGGCCTTCTGGCTGGTGACGAAGCGCACCGACCGGGATCCTGCCGACACCTGGCTTTGGGGTTCTGGGCCGAGGGCGGAAGCCCACCAGGCTGTCCACCAGGTCCTGTCCTTCGCGGGCGGGAACGGCGACTGCCGGCTGCCAGTCCCAGTCAAGGGTGTGGGGGTCGCGGGGGTAGGGGCCGGCGGCGATGGTGGCGGCGGGGGGGGCGGGCTCGAATGGCTGTTCAAAGGGAACCTCCTTGCATTTCAAGGCGAAGTCGAGATGCTTGGCCTCGTCGTAGACGACCCGGCCAGAGGCCAGGAGCTTGTTCCAACTGAACGGGCGGTGGATGCTGGACAGCTTCTCCGGGGTGCATTCGGACCCCACAAGCTGGGCGTTCCAACCGCTGATCTTGGTGCCGCCGATGGTGGGGCGGATCCGCACGCCTTCCAACTCCAGAGCGTGCACGAACTCGGGCAGCGTGAGGCCCACCGGAAGGGCCTCGATCCGCCGCTTGATCTCAGCCATCGCCCCCTCCTTGCCGAGCGCGGGAATGGGGTTCGCAGGCGCGGCCTTGATCTCCGGATGGGCGGCCTGGATCTTGGCCCATTTGTTGTCGATGGCGACCTGCATGTAGGGCCGTGGAGGCGCGGGCAAACCGAACTCACGCTCCACGCATGCGGCGGCGATTTGGGCCCTGGGCTGGTCCTTCCAGGCGTTCCAGACCTCCCCGCCGAAACCCAGTTTGCAGCTTGGAATGTGGACGTGAACGTGGTCCTTGTCCCTATGCACAACCAGCGCGTAGGGGTGGTCTCCGAGGCCCATATGTTCCATGTACCGGGCGGCATCCCGGCGGATCTGTTCGTCGCTGGGATTCTCGTCGAGCGTGTAGCTGAGGCTGTGGTGGACGACCACCTTTCCCGCCCCTGGATGGAGGCGGCGCACCAGCCCGAATTCGCTGCACAGTTGGTCCACAGAGACGCCCGTCAGGGTGCCTCCAATGACCTGGGCTCCGGGCCGCGGCTCACCGGTCCCGCGCTCCACTAGGAGGTAGAGTAGGAGGCCGCGAAACCCGGAGCCGTGGCAGACGTTCGGGACCATCTCAACCACCCGCCAGGGCGCGGCGTAGGGTCTCCACTTCGGCCCTCACTTCGGCCAGGGCGCGGCCCAGCTCGTCGGCCTCAATGGGGAACCCGGAATGGTAGGCGCGAGCGAGCCCATTCAGGTTCCCAACGGCGTTCCTCATGGCCACTGAAAGCTGGCTGAGGGTCGCATACATGCGGGCCTCGTCAGCGGTCCGTTGGGGACGGGGCAGGGACCACTCTAGGAGGCGGTGCCGGACGAAGTTGGAGAGGGCCATGCCATGGTTGTCCGCGAGGACGGCGAGGTCATCCCGTTCGGAGGGTCTCAAGCGCACCACGAAAGCCACGCTGCGGACCTTCTCCGGGGGCAAGGTCCGGGAGGCCGGAACACGGCGCTTCTCGGGGTGGACGGCGGGGCTGAAAGGGGACGGCTGGGGGGCGGTCATGGGGCACCGGGAAGGGCTTGGGTGAGGCGACCAGGGGGAGACGAAATGCTCTAAAAGTGAGGCGACCGGAGGGAGACGAAATCGGGGGGGACCCAGCCACCCGGAGGGTGCTGGGGGGGCCGACAAACCGAAGACGCGTAGCGTATTCGGTTTGTCTAGGTCCCTACTCTTGACAGTATAGCACCCCATGGTATGCTAGGGAAGCGGAGATTCCATGTTGCACAGTGACCAAAGCCAGGAAGCCAAACAGGGCGCGCATTTAGGGCAAGGTGGGAAATGCTCAGAATGCAAAAGGAGCATCGGTTGGTGGCGTGGTGTGGTCACGGACGGGAACCAGGGCGCAAAGTGGGTTTGCGCGGCCTGTGCTCTCCTGGTCGAGACGGAGATGCCCCCACCTGATGGTTATGTGCGCTGGTGGTTTCACCAGAGCGCATGGGATCACCTCGGCCTTCCAACGATCAGCAACCGGATCCTGAAGCTGGAGCACAGCATCAACGCCATTCCTCTGGCGGTCGCGTGGGGATTGGAAACCGAAGCCTTCGACCGTGACGAACTGAGGAACGGTCGATTCCAGATGCCGGGGCTGCACGAACCCAAGCCGGTCAGGTTTCCGGTGGTGGTGAAACGTCCGGCATGGTGGGCGGTGCGTCCGGTGCCATACCTGCATCTCTACCTTGGAAGCCCAGAAGAACAGGACATTGCAAACATCATTCGTGCGGCGCTAGAGGTCCCTCCTGACGCCGAATGGACTCGCGCCGACTATGTGTACCCCACTGACTTCCGGTGGGACTGGAAGGATCCCTGGCCCACTTGCGGCAAGTGGTCGCATCAGCTTCCCGACTCGCATCCGGACGCAGCACGCGGTGTGGACAAGATCATGCTGGTTCCGGTGACGGGGCTGCGCGACGGTGCCGACTTCGGAGGCTGCGTCGTGCAGAAGGGCGACACCCAGCGGATCAACGAAGCGATCCTGGCGCTAATCCAGAGCCGCTGCTTTCCCGAGGGCGAGACGCGCCCACCAAGCCTCTGGGAAACGCTCGGCTGGGCTCGTTAGCGCCGACCCACCAGCGGGCGACGAGCGCCCTGCGCCGTGAACTGCTCCTGTTGGGGGAGGCGGTGGGTGAAGAAGCCGCCCTGAGCGCACGAGCAAGCTCGTGCTGTCCCACGGCCCTGTCGGGCCTACCTGGGGGAGACCCCCAGCCCCCCCTTCGGATCCTCCTGGGCGCGGGCGATGTTCCCAAGGGCTGTGGCGATCACCTGGGGGTCGCCATCTTCAAGGGCTGCGTCCAGATACGCGGCCCTGTCCTGCTCAGTCCGGAGGAACATGGCCCCGTCGTAAGCGATGGTGCGGCTTCGGATCTCCTGGAGGGTGGCGCTGTCCATGGCTTACCTCTTGATCGCGGCGGCGACCCTGGCCACCAGTCCGGGGTGGCGGGCCTTCTCCGTGGCCTTGATGGTAGCCTCGGTCGCGGCCAGGGCCTCCAGCCAGCGGTCCGCGTGGGGGTCCACCATGTCCGGGTTGGCGGCCAGGACTTCCCGGAAGTGCTCCAGGAGCTTCGGTAGGTCCGCCAGCTTGGCCCGCTCGTCGGCGGCCTGCTCATGAGCCACGTATGCGTCCCACTGGGCCTGCTCGGCAGGCGTCAAGGGGCTGTCGCCCGGGATCAGGACCCAGGTGCCCACCACCGACCGGCCCACCGGGACCTGGATGGACCGCTTCTTGCCGGGGTCCGGGGTGGACCGCAGCAGGTAGATCCGCTCGCCCTTCACTTTGATCTCCATCGTGTTTCCCTCCTGTCACAGTATAACATGGTCTCGTCATTGGTGCCGGATCCGAAAACCCCGTCTGGGCCGTTTTCGTGACATTTCCTTCATGCCACAGTATCGGTCCATACCGTTTTCGTGTCAAGACCCAAAATACCGTTTTTTCACGTCACCGGATTTTTTTTCATGTCACAGTATTTAGTCTTCGCAATGGGAGGGTCGATTTGCCGGATCACCCCCTCGCAGGATGGCCCCGCCCCGGGCCGCCAGGGGGCATCCAGGGCTTCGAGGCTGCACCACTGGGCCAATTGCAGCGCCATTCCGGCCCGCGCCTCCTAGGGCCTCCTGTGCGTTTTCGCCCTTCCGAACCCGCCCCCGGACCCCCTCCCGGGACCCGGATTTGACAGGATGACCTTCCCGGGTTCCGGCCGAAGCCACCAGCCGCCAGCGAGCGGCCAGCCGGGATCTGCTTGGGCGCGGCTGCGCCCTAGGCCGGAGGCCGTAGAGCGCGAGTGCGGTCCTCGCGCCCTCAGGAAGGTGCTCCTCCCACCGTTCCACCTCCCCCGAGCGGCTTTTGGGGAGGGGGGGCGGAGCCCCCTAGGGCGCTCGTCGCCCGTGCTCTCCTGGGGCACGACCCGGGGAGCCGGAGGAGGATGAGGGTGCGAGTGATTCAGCGTGGCCCTATCACCACCCGAGCGTCAGTAGGTGACGACTGATCGATGTTTGGTTCATTTACGGCTGCATGTTCCCAGGTCCCTGGTTTGGGATGGACCTCGTGCGGTGATGCCAGGGCAAGGGTCTGGGGCCGGTCTCTCCCAGCGTCCGCGCTCTCATGGGAGTCCCTGATCTCTCATGCTGCTGGACCCTGCCCTGGGCGAACCAGGGCGGCCCGTCAGGGCCGTACGTAGTACCCCCTCGGGCTGGAAATCCGCAGTCGAGGGCGGCCCGTCAGGGCCGTACGTAGTACCCCGCCTTCCCTTTCTTTAGGCTTTGGTAGAAGGCTTTTGGCTTTGGGGCCAGCATAAGCCACAACAAATCAGCACTTTGGCTGTTAATTAGGGAGGTAGATTGCCGCAGTTTGCCGAGAATTAGGGAGGTAGATTGCCGCAAATTAGGGAGGTAGATTGCCGCACCCCCCCTCCCCTGGCCGAATTGGTCAGGTGGATTGCCGCCCCCCCCTCGCTCTTGGTTCTGGCACCGTTCCAAAACACTAAGGCCATCAGTTTCAACTGATGGCCTTAGCTCATGTGGGCATCTTGCCTAATTAGGGAGGTAGATTGCCGCACCCCTCAGCCCTTCAGGGCGGCCTTCCGGGGGTCCCGGAGGTACTCGATGTCGCCCCGGAGGGGGTAGATCACCAGCTTGCGCTCGGTCTGGGTCGGTCCTCGCCTCCCCGGGATCCGGGGGAGTGGCTCCAGCCTGAACTCGGCGTGGAACTGGGGGGCCACGGCCTTGATGAGGCGGGCCAGGGCCCGATCCAGTTCGTAGAACAGTTGCTTGCGCTGGTCCGTGGTCAGGTGCTTCCCGTCCCCCTCCTTGCCCCGGCCCTTACCGAACATGCCCAGCAGAAGATCCTCGCCCACCTCCCACGGATTCGTGAGCCGCTTGGCCACCTGGAGGACCCAGTCCCAGAAGTCCATGGTTAAGGGTTCGTCGGCGATGAGTTGGAGCAGGGACATCGGGAGGATGTGCAGCTCGTGCCGGTCCAGGAGCACCCGGGCCACCTCATCCGTGAACTCCAGGAAGTAGGGCTCCCCATCCTTGCCATCACCCATCTGCAAGGGTTCCGTGCCTCCCTGGACCTCCATGTCGACATCCGCCTTGCTGGGCAGGTTGAACTTCGTGATCAAGATGAACCGGATGGCCTTGTTGTCCCGCCCCTTGGGGCTCCGGGGGAGG
>Ga0302319_10025484_pt1 | contig 10466 bp, 8 predicted proteins | sample Bog_T0_2_FD_203319 | JGI IMG/M metagenome (GOLD analysis project Ga0302319, IMG submission 203319) | Peat permafrost microbial communities from Stordalen Mire near Abisko, Sweden - Bog_T0_2 | ecosystem: Environmental > Terrestrial > Soil > Wetlands > Peat | place: Sweden: Abisko, Stordalen Mire... | reverse complement strand
GCAATAACGGTACAACTCGTCCCAGGTTTCCATTTCGCGCGGTTCGATGTCGGACATAATGCCGTCGATCATTTCGTGAAAGAAGCGGTGCGGGATGGAGTAGCGATGAACGGTATCGCAGAAAGCCGGCCAGAGCGGGCTATCGGCAATGCGGCCCTTGAGCGAATTGTCAAGATCCATGCGCCAGAGCGCGATGCTTTGCAGCACAAGCGACTTGTCTTTGGATTCTGGATCGTCACTTAAATCGTCGCAGTGCCGCATGAAGGCATATACGGCGCACATGCCATCGCGCTGTACCGGGTCCAGCAGGCGAAAAGCATAATAGAAATTTTTGGCGCGATCCTTCGCTAACTTGCGGCAGTAGCGATAGGAGTCGCGAACTGCGGCTGGGTTTAGGGTTGAAGGAGTCGCGGTAGACATTGAAGTAGAAGGACCGCACGCTCCGTTTTTGAAATGCTCGGACGCCGGCGAAGCACGTTATAGTTCTGGTCTTTTATTTTCTCTAAGATTTTCATCCCGCCCCGGCTGAATAAATCAATATCCAGAGCCAAACGGCGGTCGAGCGTTTTAATCAGCGGCAATCCTTTGCGAAACAGATCCTCCGCAACCGCAACGGCTTCGCGCATTATGTCGCGAAAGCGGTCGTCTTCCTTTCCTCCAAATAGCTCATCGACCGTATACCTACGTTTTTCAAGAAGATTCAGGGGTAGGTACACGCGATTCTTTTCGAGGTCCACGCTTATGTCCTGCCAGAAGTTGGCCAACTGCAAACCAGTGCAAGTGAAATCGGAAAGAGCTTGCCGTTCGGCATCACGGTAACCACAAAGGTATAACACCAAGTGCCCCACCGGGTTTGCGGAATTAACGCAGTACGCGAAGACTTCGTCAAAGTTGGCATAGCGGGCGACGGTCTGATCTTGTTCAAAGGCGCGGATGAGCCGGTCGAACGGCTCCATCGGAATAGCGTGGCGCTCCACTGTTTCCTTGAGCGCGACAAATACGGGGTGGCCCGTCTGCCCGCGGTACATAGCTTCGAGTTCGGAGCGCCACCAACTTAGAAGGCGCAGGCTTTCTTGGGTATCGCCGATTTCGTCGCCCAGGTCGTCTGCCCAGCGGCAGAAGCTATAGACGTTGTAGAAATCCTGATGCAGTCTCTTGGGCAGCAGGAAACTGACAACCTGAAAATTCTCATAGTGGTGAGTAGCCAGCCAGCGGGTGTACGCCAGCGACTCGCTCGCTGAATAACCCGTTGTACCTAGCGGTACGCTCCGAACGTATTCTTTCGGCTGAAGGTAAGAGACTGCCACGTCTTCTATATTGTCTACGTTGTTAGGGTATGATGGCAGTTTTTATTTGACCGTTGCGGCGATGGGCGAGGTCGAAAAGAACTTGCGGCAACTGGCTGAGGGGCTCCTCGTGATTGACCAAGAAGCTGGCGTTCACCTTTCCTTGCGCCAAAAACTCCAAGGAACGGCGAATATGGGCGGGCGTATGGTGAAAACTCGCCTTGCAGGTAATCTCGGAATAGTGCAAAAGGCCCGTATCCAGACCAACTTTGGTGCCAGAGGGGCAACCGCCAAAGAAGTTTATCGTGCCACCTTTGCGGACGAGCTGCGTGGCGAGTTCCCAGGATTCGGGCTGGCCAATGGCTTCAATGACGACATCGGCGCCGCGGCCCGATGTGTGGCGCTTAAGTTCGGCAAGAAGATCTTTCCGGTCGCCAATTAAAATTCCGTCATCTGCGCCCAAACGCTTAGCTCGCTCCACTTGTTCGATGCGCCGGGCCAAGGCTATGACGTGTGCGCCGTAGGCGTATTTTGCCAAACGAACGAACATCAGGCCAATGGGACCAAGTCCCATGACCGCGATGGTGTCGCCCGGGTGCAAGTTACTTTCGTCTAAGCCGCGAACGGCACAAGCCAAGGGTTCCACCAGCGCAGCGTCTTTGTATTCCAAGCTTTCTGGAATTACATAGGTGTTCTTTTGCACGATGCGCGCGGGCAGGCGAATGTATTCGGCGTACGCGCCGTTGTTAAACAGCAAGTCCTGGCAAAGATTCTGCTGGCCGTGGCGGCAGAAAAAGCAATGGTCACAAGGGGCGGAATTGGCGGCGACTATGCGCTGGCCCACGCGAAAATGAAAAACACCTTCGCCAACGGCCACCACATCTCCCGCCATTTCATGGCCGAACAGGGCGGGTGGACGGATCATCTTGGCATGATATCCGCGACTGAAAACTTTTACATCGGTTCCACACGTGAGGGCCGTACGAACGCGCACCAGCATTTCGCCCGGTCCAATGGCCGGGACCGGAACGGATTCGAGCCGAACATCCTCTTTTCCATACAAAACGGCAGCCTGCATAGTGTCAATAGCTATTGGCATGAAATCCGCTCCTGCGGATGTACTACCACTTTCAATGAGCGATCTCCCGGCTTCTGCGCGATGGAGATGCCGCGTTCAATCTCAGATAGAGAGACGCAGTCTGAAATAAGTTGTTGCAAAGGCAACTGGCCGGAGAACACCAACCGCGCCGATTCAGCCTGTAAATCCACATCGGCACTGTACGACCCAAACAACATGCGCTCACCCACGCAGATGTCCGCGCCAGAAACTTCGATTCTTTCGGTAGCGGAAGTTTGGGCAAAGAGCAGAATTTTAGCGCCTGGCCGAGAAATGCGAATGGCCTGTTCTACCAACCCCTTAGCACTGGTGGCCAGAATGACGGAGTCAACACCGCGCCCGGCCGAATGGGCTTTTGCAGAGCTTTCAAAGTTCGCGTCGCTCGGGTCGGAGGCGTATGCACCATGTTCCGCAGATAGACTACGGCGAAACTGCATGGTGTCTGACGACAACACCGTAACACCGCGCAAGCGCAGCAGCATAGTGAAAATCAAACCAATGGGCCCTTGACCGAGGACAGCCACCACATCACCGGCACGCGGCGCCAGAAGTTCCACACCCTTCAGGCAAGTGTTCACCGGTTCCACCCAGCAAGCTTGATCGAAAGAAACGCCGGCGGGAATCTTTTCCACGCCGCGTTCCACAATCCAATCCATGATGCGAATGTATTGCGCGAAACCGCCGCCCGCCGGTTCGAAACCGGCCGTAACGCCTACTTTCTTGTAAGTGGGACACTGCGCGTACAGGTGGCGTTCGCAATAAAAACAATGGCCGCACGGGATGTGATGAAAGGCGACCACGTGGTCACCAAGCGCGCATCTGGCGACGCCTTCACCGACGGCCACAACCACGCCCGCCGTTTCATGGCCGTAAATGCGGGGCGGCGCAAGTAAACCGTATTCGATCTTTTTCAGATCGGTGTGACAGACACCGCAAGCTTCCACGCGCACGAGCAGTTCGCCGCGCGCGATGGCAGGCGTGGGCACGGACTGCACGGCTACCCGGCCTTTGCCAAGATAGACGGCCGCCTGCATTTGGCGGGGAATGTTTTCACTCACCGCTGCTGTCGATGTCCAAACCGATTCGGCAACTGACAAGAAAATCTCCCAACACCTGCGCCACCTCTTCTGTACGGCGCTTCAAGCGAAGCAAGCCGGGAACAAGATTCGGCCGCACTAAGGCGTAAACAACGATTTTCCCACGCGCCACCCTGCCTTCGGTAGTCCTCATCTGGTTCAGGTCTATGCTGAACGACTCGGTGGCCACGTCGGAAATTACTTTGATGCAATGAAACGGCAATCCGGCGCGTTTTGAACGAGCCGCCACGCCGGCGGCTTCCATTTCCACAGCACAAGCGCCACTTTGCGCGAACAAGCGCTGCTTTTCCTCAAAGTTATTGGCAATCCTATCCTGTGAAAGTACTACTCCACTGTTGGTGTTGCCTGGTAGAGCGGCGCAGGGGAAGTGTTCACCGCTGGCCAAATCCACAACCTCCTCAGCTACTACTATGTCGCCGACTTTCAAAGCAGGATCGAGACCCCCGCAGTAGCCAGTAGTAATTACAGCTTCGAGCCGTGACGAAGACAGGTCGGCGTTGGTGACGGCGCGGATGACCACTTCGGCTGCCTTTGCCGCCAGCTTGGGGCCAGCACCATTAGCCGCGAGGATAAAGCGGCGACCCTCGGAAATTCCTTCGTAGGCGTAGTCAATGGGCCAGCTCAACTTGCGGAGATTTTCCAAACGCCCGGCCACAGGCTCAAGTTCACTGGCTTGGGAGGCGACAAACAGGATCGACATAAGTTAACAGCGCCCACTTTCTTTGAACCATGTTATGGCGCGTTGCAACGCCGCGTCCACGGAACCAGGCTGGAAGCCGAGTTCACGCGCGGCTTTCGCATGGCTGACGAACATCTTCTTGCGAGCCATGCGAACACCCTCGAGCGGGGCGATGGGTTCTTTGCCGGTGATGTTGGCCAAGCCAGTAGAGACGATGCCTGCGGCATAGGCGACTGCATAGGGGAGCTTTATTTTGGGCGCGGGCTTTCCGGCGAGCTTGGCGAGACGTTGGAGAATTTGTTCGAGCGTCAGATTCTCGCAACCGAGAATGTAGCGTTCGCCGGGGGTGCCTTTGTCGGCGGCAAGGATATGACCGAGAGCGACGTTGCGCGCATCGACAAGATTGAGGCCGGTATCGACGAAAGCGGGCAGCCGATTGGCGAGAAAATCAACGATGATCTTGCCGGTCGGGGTGGGTTTCCAATCGTGATCGCCAATGGGTGCGGTGGGATTTACTATGACGATGGGCGCACCGGCGCGCGCTTTTTCGAGAGCGACTTGTTCGGCGAGCCATTTGGAACGTTTGTAGTGGCCGGTCATGTCTGCGATAGAGACCGGACTCGTTTCATCGCCCTCTTGGCCGGAGGGCAGGCCGATGCAGCCGACGGTGCTGGTGTAGACAATGCGCTGGACGCCGGAGCGCAGGGCGGCATCAAGCAGATTGCGCGTGCCTTCGACATTGGCGGCGTAGAGATCTTCGGGATGGCTGGACCAGAGGCGGTAATCAGCGGCGACGTGATAGACGCGGTCACAGCCTTCGACGGCGCGGGCGAGCGATTCGGCATCACGGAGATCGCCGGTAATGCGTTCGACGTCTAGCTCGCGAAGCTCGCTGGTGGGGCGGCAGAGCGCTCGCACGCGGTGTCCTTGTTCCGTAAGAAGTTTGGCGACGTGCCAACCCAGAAATCCGCTGGCCCCCGTGACGAGTGTGAGAGACACGGGAGCTTAGGCGAGCGCTTTCACGAAAGTGGAAAGTGCGAGCAGCGGGAAGGTGTTGCGATAGTCGGTATAGGCGAGATAAAACACGCGCGGGAAACCGGTGCCGGTGCAATAGGGTTCGTCCCAATGGCCTTCGGGCAACTGGGTGCGTGTCAAGTACTCGACACCATTGAACAAGCTGGAACTGCGCAGATCGTTGCCGGCTAAGAGAGCCAGCAGAGCCCAGGCGGTTTGCGACGGCGTGCTATCGCCCGGGACGAAACAGTTTTCGTCATAACTGGCGCAGCTTTCGCCCCAGCCGCCATCACGGTTTTGATAAGCGCGGATGAATTCGAGAGCGCGTTGAATGCCGGGTTCGTTCTCACTCATGCCCGCAGCGCGCAGGCCGCGCAACGCCAGAAACGTGCCGTAGATATAATTCACGCCCCAACGCCCGAACCAACTGCCGTCTTGTTCTTGGACGCGCAAAAGATAATCGACGCCTTTGCGAATGGCCGGGTGATTGGCCTTCACGCCGCTACGCATCAGAGCTTCGAGCACGCGGCCGGTGATATCCGGGCAGGAAGGATCGAGCATCGCGTTGTGATCGGCGAAAGGAACGTGGCTGAGGAGTTTCCAGTTGTTATCAACGTCGAACGCCGCCCAACCGCCGTCTTTGCCCTGCATGGCCAAAAGCCAATCGACCGCGCGCTTTTCACACGCGCCTTGTTTGGTTTGATCGCTGGCACGGCCTTTTTCAAAGGCGAGCAAGACCATGGCGGTGTCATCTACATCGGGGTAAAACTCGTTGTTGAATTCGAAGGCCCAGCCCGACGGTTCGACATGCGGCCGCTTGACCGACCAATCGCCTTTGCGGCGCACTTCTTTAGAGATCATCCAATCGGCGGCGCGGCGCAGATCGTCGAGCGGCGGATTTTCGGTTTCGCCTAAGGCATAGGCGGCGATGGCCGTGTCCCAAATAGGCGAGAAGCAGGGCTGCATGTAGAAGCCTGCTTGATCGTTGTCCACCATCAGCTTCTTGAATTCAGCCTCGGCTTGGATGCGTAAGGGATGGCTGGTATCATAGCCCAACACATCGAGCGCCATGATGGCGTACTGCATGGAAGGATAGATGGCGCCCAGGCCGTCGGAATGTTCGAAGTGCTGGATCATCCACTCCGCGCACTTTTTAATGGCGTGGCGCTGGATGAGGTGCGGCGTGACCTTTTCCCAAAGTTTGAGGAACCAATCTACCGCGAGGAAGCAATTGCGCCAACTGAAGAAATGCGGATCTCGCGCAGGATGCATTGGCGCCCCGGGCAGATACAACTCTTCGACGTTGAAGCCGGTAGGCACCGGGCGCTGCACGTTGGCCGCGTGAATGATAGAGAGGGGGATGACGATGGCGCGCGTCCACGAAGACATCTGGTAGATGAACTTGAAGGGCAGCAGAATGATTTCGGGCGGAATGGCCGGACAAGCCTCGCGCGGAAAAAGACCGAAGAGGCTGAGGTTAACGCGCACATAGCTGTTAGCGCCTTGCAAGCCACCGAGTTCGATGATGCGGTCGCGCAGACGGCACATGCGCTCTTCTTCCGGCGAGATACCTGCCAACTTCAAAGCGAAATAGGCTTTGATGGAAGCATTAATCTCCGATGGGCCGTTGAGATAGATATTAAAGCCGCCGTCTTCCAACTGGCGGGCAAGGATAGAGGTGACGGCGCGATCAATCTGCGGACGAGTGGGCGGATTCCACACGCCGTTGACGGGCGGATAAAGCCAAAGCTCCATCAGAATGAAATCGGATTCGAGCGTGCTATCGGCGCGCAAATCCGCCCACCAGAAGCCTTCAGCGGTTTGCTTTTTGAGCAGCGACGCGCTGGCCTTACGGATGGCTTCGCCAGCGGCGAGGCTGACGGATTCAGATGTTTGCAAACCGGACTTCATTGCTCCTCAACACACGTTACGCACGAAACGGATGGAGCCGGGGCGTGAATTTTTCCAGATCGGAGGGGAGTGTGAAGCGGACGTCTTCTTCTTTGATTTCGACTTCTTCCAGATGGGTGAAGCCTTTGGCGCGCAGATGCGCAATGAGTTCTTCGACGAGATGCTCGGGGGCAGATGCGCCGGCGGTAACGGCGACGGTGTTCACCCCAGATAACATGCGCGCTTCCACTTCTCCGCAATCGTCCAGCAAGTAAGCCGGGATGCCGGCTTTTTCGCAAACCTCAACGAGACGCCGGGAGTTGGAACTGTTCTGCGAGCCAACCACCAGCAGCGTGTCGCAAAGAGGCGCTACCGCTTTGACGGCGAGTTGGCGGTTTTCGGTTGCATAACAAATGTCCTGCGTTTTGGGGCCGACGATTTTTGGAAAACGTTCGAGTAGGCGCGTGACGATGTCTTTGGTTTCATCGAGCGAGAGAGTGGTTTGGGTGAGATAGGCGACCCGCTCAGGGTTTTTGAGCTGGAGTTTATCGACATCGCCGACATCGGAGACCAGGATGGTGCTTTGAGGGGCTTCGCCCAGGGTGCCGATGACTTCGTCATGATCGCGATGGCCGATGAGGACGATAGTGAACCCTTGCTTGGCGAGCTTAACGGCTTCGAGATGGACCTTGGTGACGAGCGGACAGGTGGCGTCAATGACCAGCAGTTTGCGCTCAACGGCCTCTTCGCGGACGGCTGGAGAAACACCGTGGGCACTGAAAATAACGCGTGCGCCTTGCGGCACTTCCGCTAGTTCTTCGACGAAAATGGCTCCTGCGACGCGCAATTCTTCGACCACGTGGCGATTATGGACGATTTCCTTGCGGACATATATCGGCGCTCCGTAGAGATCTAGGGCGATTTTGACTACATCAATAGCGCGGACGACGCCGGCGCAAAAGCCCCGGGGCTTGAGCAGCAGGATCTTCTTTTCTCCACCACTGGACTGGGTGCGGGAGGGGGTTTGGATATCGAAAAGGGTGTCAGCGGTAGGCATAGAAAGAAAGCTTAAGTATAACAAGCGTTTACGGTTGCAAGGAATAGTATTGATCGAGGGTAGGGGATTCGGACTTGAATGGTCGCATAGGGGGTTTGATGGTTTGGGAGTCAAAGATGCGGCCGGGCAGACACACTTCGGCTGCGGTAGAAAGCGACTGCCAGAGGTTCTAGGCGGCGATAGCGGCGGCGCCGGGCCAGAAGTCCTTTTTGAGGCCGCGTTTGGCCAGTTCGGCGGCGTATTGCGCTTCGAAGCCGGGATTTTCGGCGGCGGCTTTGGAGTTTTGGGTGCAGTTCTGCCCCATGCGGAAGCAGGCTTCGGCATCTTTTTTGATAACGTCCCAATAATGCGTTTGTTTTTTCATTTCGTGGCGCTCGTTTTGGATGCGGAGTTCCTCTTGTTTGCGGCTTTGCGCTTCGAACCCAAGCTGCTCCTTTCTTCTTTCGGCTCTTAACTTTAGGAGGTCATTGAGGGATTTGTGGAAGGCGCGGGTGTGGGTGGTTTGGTAGCGCAGATATAAGGAGAAGAGTTTTTCGTTGGTGATTTGGCCGGTTTGTGCGTCGCAGCACGTGTTTTGGAGGGTTTGGGCGCGGTTGGCGAGCCAGTGGGATTCGGCCATGGTGGAGATCAGGATGGATTCGGTTTCGGTGGCTGGCTGGTGTTCGGCGGCGAAGGCGGCTTTTAACGCTTCGAAGCCAGCGGGATCTTCCGTGGCGAGAAGTAGGAAAGCGCCGTTGTGACGGGCGAGTCCGTGGGTGGTGCGGTTTTGCGAGGAGATGGCGCGGCCGGCGTCGGTTGCCGGGCCGGAGGAATGTTGGGCGTTGGCCCGATTTGCCGCGAGTTTGGCAGGCGAGATGGGAGGTTTTGGAGTGACGGAGGCTAGGGATGGGAATGGGAAACCCGGTTCGGGGATTCCTGTGCCGGCGGCAGCGGTGGCGGCAACAGGGGTGGCGGGCTGCGTTTGCGGCTCGACTGGGAAGCCCGCTTTCCGGGCAGCCTTTCTGGCTTGGTGCGCAGCGGCACGGCGTTGTTTGCGGTTCATGTAGAAGTGGTCCTTTTTGGAATTGAGATGGAAAGCGCAGGGGCGGCTTTCTGGTTTGAAAATAGCGAGAGTTTGGGGAGGGTGAGAACGGGAATGCGGGTTTTTGGGGTGGGGGAGGGACGGTATGTTGTTGAGAGAATTGGAGATAAAAATATTTTGGGGGTTGGATGTAGATTGGTGACTTGAAATGACCTGCCGCCCGTTCAATCCACTCCCATACCCGAGGTTAAACGCAATCGTGCAAAGTAACTGCGCCCGAAGCCTATGAAATCCTTGACGCTGCCTCCTCCGCGTCGGCGGCAGCTTCTCTTAGAATTTTGATTGCTTCTTGATAAACGGGTTCGCGGCTGATCGCGCCAAAAACGGCGCTTTGCCTTGAAATTGCGTGCCACAGATGTACCTTGACGTCGGGTACGCGGTAAACGTAATTGGCAAGCCTCATTGCTACGATCCAGGAGGCGAGATTGTCAGAAGGGTAGTGCACGCCAGCGAATACTCGCCGGTCGCCTATATCGACCGCATGTTGACGTAAGGCCGTCCACGAGTTACTTGAAAGTTTCTTCTCACGTAGCAAAAGAAACTCCATAACGGCGCCGATACCGAGTGAGGCCTGAAATGAATGTCCGCTACAAAGCGAGGGACTGCCGGCGCTGATTGCCTGCAAGGGCTTGATGGTAGGTTTGTGCAAGAGGAAAACCGTTTGGAACGGCCGCGGCCTCTGGAACACGGTCTTGATCTGCAAATGAACAGACCCAGATTTGTCGTCTGCGCGACAACCGAAGACCTGAGACAACTCGTTAATGAAATCGGAGGTAAGAGTCGAGTCGTAGAAGCGGTACTGCAGGAACCAGTCCTGATCGTCCTCCGAGCGATAAAAAGTCTGATGCACGGGACAGTCGGTTGATCTCAGCGGTGACGAGGGCAATTCGTGTAAATCCTTCACCCGCATTTCCGAGATAAATTCCAAATCTTTGGCCGTTAGACCGACCATTTTTTCGGCATTCGGGTCGCTCCATTGACGCTGAGTTATGTCCCAAGAGGGCCACAAGGATCGGCCCAGCAGTTCAATGGTTTCCCGCTTCCAAGCCCTCCAGGCATCCTCGCGCGAAGATTCTTGCGGATGAGCAATAGGAAGGAAGTCTGGAGGGATTTCGGGAAATCCATCCAACTCCTGCTGAAGGCCATCCGTCATCACTCCGTAAGGAGGGAAAATTACCTGTCCAATGTTTTGTTTGGCGTCGATCAACATGTCTTCTCCCATTCTTTTTGTGCACACCAACTCCG
>Ga0302319_10025480_pt1 | contig 10467 bp, 6 predicted proteins | sample Bog_T0_2_FD_203319 | JGI IMG/M metagenome (GOLD analysis project Ga0302319, IMG submission 203319) | Peat permafrost microbial communities from Stordalen Mire near Abisko, Sweden - Bog_T0_2 | ecosystem: Environmental > Terrestrial > Soil > Wetlands > Peat | place: Sweden: Abisko, Stordalen Mire... | reverse complement strand
CTCCTGGTTCGGAGTATCCGACGACCGAGCATCCGCTGGCTTCGGGTTCGATTCGTTCTCTGCGCTCATGCTGGACTCCGATTCTTCGAAAACAAAATTCTTTTTTATCCGCTACGCCTGTTGTTCGCGGGCGCGTTGGGCTTCGCGACGGCCATGGACAATGGCGAAGACGCTCGGCACAAAAAATAAAGTGGCGACCGTGGCAAACAACAATCCGCCGATTACGGCGCGGCCCAGCGGCGCGTTCTGCTCGCCGCCTTCGCCAAAACCCAGCGCCATGGGAACCATACCGATGATCATGGCCAGCGCCGTCATCAGTACCGGGCGCACGCGGGTGTATCCCGCCGCCACGGCGGCCTGCATCGCGGGAATGCCTTCGTCCAATTGCTCGCGGGCGAAGCTGACCATCAGAATGGAATTGGCTGTGGCTACGCCCATGCACATGACCGCTCCGGTCAGCGAAGGCACGCTCAGCGTGGTGCGCGTCAGTAGCAGGAACCAGCAGATCCCGGCCAGGGCCCCCGGCAATGCGGCGATGATGATGAAAGGATCGAGCCACGATTGGAAGTTGATCACGATCAGCAGGTAGACCAGAAGAATGGCTCCGACCAGCCCCAGTCCTAAGCCAATAAATGACGACCGCATGGTGACCACTTGCCCGCGCACCACGATTTGAGTGCCGCGCGGCAACTTGCCCTCGAACGTCTTAAGCACTTTGTCGGTGTCGGCAGCAACGGCCCCAAGGTCGCGATCCTGCGTGCTGGCATAAATATCGATGACGGGTTGCACGTTGTAGTGATTGACGGTCGCGGGCCGCGAGACGGGATTCACCTCTACCAGGTTGCCCAGCAACTGCGTACCCTGCGGCGACGTGACCGGAATCGCCATCAGGTCTTGCATGCTGGTCATGCGGTACTGCGGCGACTGCACCGCCATCTGGTAAGAAACTTCGTTCTTGGGATTCAACCAGAAGTTGGGCGCGGTCTGGAAGCTGCCGCTCAATGAAACCAGCACGCTCGTAGCTACATCCCGCGCCGTGAGCCCAACTTGCGTGACCCGCGTGCGGTCCATATCCATATGCAGCGTGGGCAAGGCCAGCAACTGCTGCACGTGTACATCGGCCGCGCCCGGGATATGGCGCATCTTGTTGGCGATCTGCTGTGCAATGAGATAACTGCCGGCCATGTCCTGTCCGACAACCTGAACGTCGATGGGCGCGGGCAAGCCGAAGTTTAAGATCTGGGAAACGATATCGGCGGGCTGAAAGAAAAACTCCACTCCCGGGAAGCGCTGCGGCAAAACCTCGCGCAGATGGCGAGTGTACCCTGCCGTGGGATGGTGATGCTCGGGATTGAGGGCAATCAGAATTTCGGCGTCGCTGGTGCCAATGGTTCCGTTGGAACTATAAGACTGGTTAATGCCGGAGTTGGGCAGGCCAATGTTGTCGAGAATCGTCTGCAGTTCATTCTTTGGGATTTCTTGCCGCAGAACCGCTTCAATCTCGTCGCACAGGCGCGCCGTCTCTTCTACACGCAGGCCGGGACGGGCGCGCACATGCAGCCGCAATTGCCCTGCATCCACCTGCGGGAAGAAGTCTTGTCCCAGGAACATAAACAGCCCGAGCGAGAGCACGCAAAAGACAAGAAAGCAAATCACAAAAACTCCGCGATGCTCCAGCGTAGTTTCCAGCAACCGCTCATAGCCGCGGCGGAAGTCTTCGAACTTGCGTTCGAAGCCGCGCTGGAAGCGGCCGAAGAAACTCTTGGGTGCTTCGGCGCGGTGCTCGTGCCCGCGCATGATGAACATGACCAGCGTGGGGATGAGAGTTCTGGAGAGGAAGTAGCTGGCCAGCATGGCGAAGCTGACGGCCTCCGCCAGCGGCACAAATAGAAACTTGGCCACGCCTGCCAGAAAGAACATGGGGACGAACACGATGCAGATGCTCAGCGTGGAGACGAAAGCGGGCACGGCAATCTGCTGGGCGCCATCGAGAATGGCCTGCCGCATTTCCTTGCCCATGGCGAGGTTGCGCTCGATATTCTCGATTTCGACGGTCGCATCATCCACCAGGATGCCGACCGCGAGCGCTAGTCCGCCGAGGGTCATGATATTGATGGTCTCGCCGATGGCGCCGAGCAAAATGATCGAGCAGAAAATGGAGAGTGGGATCGAAATCGAGATGACGATGGTGGGCCGCCAATCGCCCAAGAAAATGAGAATCATGAGCGCGGTAAGAACCGCCGCGATCCCGGCCTCGCGCACTACGCCGTAGACCGAAGCCCGCACGAAGAGAGACTGATCGAACAGCGCTGAGATTTTCAACTCCGGCGGCAAAGACTGCGCCGCCTGCACCACGATGCTCTTGACTCCGGCGACAATCTGCAGCGTGGAGGCGTTGCCAATCTTGTAGATCGACATCAGCGCGCCGCGGTTTCCGTCCTGACGCACAATGTTTGTCTGGGGAGCGAAGCCATCGCGGACGTGAGCCACGTCGCGCATATAAAGCGTGGCGCCGTTGGCGGTTTTGACCGGCAGATCGTTCAATCCCGCAATCGTCGGCGGAGTTCCGTTCATCTCGACGTTGTATTCGATTGGACCAAACTTGATCGTTCCAGCAGGAAGAATTAAGTTCTGCGCGTTGACGGCGTTGACAATGTCGTTAGGAGAAAGCCCGTAAGCCTGCAGCTTTGGCAAGTCGAGGTCCACCTGCACCTGGCGAATCTTGCCGCCGTAGGGATATGGCGTTGCCGCGCCCTGCACGGTGGTCAGGAAATTACGCAAGAAGTTTTGCCCAAGATCGAAGAGTTGCTGTTCGGGAAGGGTCTTGCTGCTCAATCCGAGCTGGATAATAGGCGTCGTCGAGGCGCTATAGGAAATGACCAGAGGGGGCACGGTGCCGGGTGGAAGACCGCGCAACGAGGTCTGGCAGATGGCGGTGATCTCCGCAATTGCTCCCTGCACGTTCGTGCCCGGACGAAAAAAAATCTTGATGACGCCCAGGCCGTTTACCGATTGCGACTCCATGTGCTCGATGTCGTTGACGGTAATGTTGATGCCGCGCTCGGAGTTGGTCACGATGCGGTCGGCCATATCCTGCGGCGACATGCCGGTATAAGACCAAACCACCGAAACCACCGGAATGTTAATTTCGGGGAAGATGTCAGTCGGGGTGCGGACGACCGTGACCCCGAACAAAATAATGATGACGATCGCCATCACGACGAAGGTGTAGGGACGCCTGAGCGCTAACGCAACTATCCACATCGGTTAGGCAACACTCCAGAGTTCGAATGAACCAGAACGGTCTGCCACTGCGCGGATGCGAAGCGAACCCCGCAAACTTAGAAATTAGATTCGATACTGTGCGTATTGGATTCTAAAGCGTGCTCTCGATTATATGGTAGCGTAAGGTCATGCACCAAAAGTCTCCGTCCCCGGGAAAGCGCAGCGGAAGCGGCGCCCGGCGACCTCCCGGCCGCCCGCGAAGCGAGCCGGCCCGCATGGCCATCCTGCGCAGCACGCTGAAACTCCTGGGACAAACCGGCTTTTCCGATCTGACGATCGAAGCGGTGGCGGCAAACGCTCGCGTGGGCAAGGCAACGGTCTACCGCTGGTGGCCAAATAAGGCCGCTCTTATCGCGGATGCGTTTGCCAGCAGCACGACGCGCAAACTGCACTTCCCCGATACCGGCTCGGTTCATACCGATATGAGCCAGCAGATGCGCCGGGTCATCAAAATCTTTCGCAGCCGGCGCGGACGCATCCTGGCCGCAATCCTTGCCGCAGGCCAGAGCGATCGAGGCGTCATCGCCGCTTTCCGCGAACGTTTTATGAGGCCACGCCGCCAGGAAGCCTACGACACATTGCGCCGCGGGATTCTGCGCGGTGAGTTGCGCAAGGACGTGGACATGGACCTGCTTCTGGATGCACTCTACGGGCCGATTTATATGCGGTTTCTTATCCGCCACGACGATCTGACGCCCGCTTTCGTGGATGGACTTTGCCAACTCGTGCTGAGCGGGGCGCGCCCTTCGTCCCAAGTTCGCACCCATGCCGCGAAGTGACGAACGGCTATTGCGGAATCCAATGGGCGTGAGCTTTGAAAAGGCCATCCACGAAACAAATCTGGTAAGCGACGAATAAGCCAAAACCCAGACTGAGCAAGCCTGACGCCAGGGCTAGCCGGCGGGAGAACTTCTGCCGGGCTTTTCCCACAAATCGGAACACCGAAGCCAGGCTCATGGTGATCAGCATCATGCCCGCGATAGTTCCCACACCGAAGATCAGCAGATAAGCGATCGCCCAATGCACATTCCGAATCGTGGTCAAGACCAGCAACGCCACGGCCGCGGAACCCGCAAGCCCATGCACCACTCCGATTACGAACGGCCGAAGATAGTGATACAGTCCCACCCTTCCAAACACGCGGTCCATCCAAGCCAAGGGCGTTTGATCAGGTGCGTGGGGATGGCCTTCAGGGTCGTGTGCGTGGGAATGCTGGTGGATGTAATCTCCGTGACGGTGCGGATGAGAGTGGACGATTTTCTTTTCGTCGTGGGTGTGGATCGATTCGACGGGCATCGCGCGCAGAAATCCGGCAACATTTAACGCGCCCAGAATAATCAGCATGACCGCGACTGACAGCTCCATGCTGAGCCCGACCCGCACCGGAATCACAAGATTGAAAAGAATGATTCCCGCACCAACTACGAAGATGGTGAGAGTGTGGCCCACGCCCCAAAATGCCCCAATCAACGCCGCCCGGGAAGTGTTGCGCTGATTGCTGACGATGGTGGTGACTGCGATGACGTGGTCGGGGTCTGTGGCGTGGCGCATCCCCAGAAAGAATCCCAGAGCGAGAATGGAGAGTAGGCCGATCATGCGCTTCAGCTTTGGCTTTGCCGCCATCCATCGTAGCTCAATGTCCAACGATATGACCTAAAAGAAAGTTATCAGTTGGGCTGATTTCGTTTTGTCGGCTGTCTTTCGGAACGCGGGGCGAATGCCTAAGATGACTATTTCAGGCTTACATTAACGTTTTTGTGTTACTTTTCTCTGGGTAGACGCGAATAGCGATTTAAAGCGCTAAGGCCTCTTCTGGGCCAACGAACGGCTCACCGCACGACAGTTAAGAGACAAGAACTGCAACTCACTAAGGGAAACTATGACTTCGTACGAACGTTCACCCCGCACCAACCTACTCGCGGCTGGCATTGCAATCCTCATTCTTTTCTTGCTCCCGCTGGCCGCACAGGTCGGTTCCGAACCCACGCAGCCGATGCCCTGGATGAACAGCAGCCTGTCTCCGGATGAACGGGCCGCTATGGTGGTGAAGGAGATGACACTCGACGAAAAGATCTCGATGTTGCACGGAACCGGCATGAAGGGCTTGAGCCCGATCAGCCCGCTGGCGGTGAAATCGAACGGCGGTGCGGGATATGTTGTGGGAGTTCCGCGGTTGGGGATCCCGGACATCCAAATGTCGGACGCGGCTTACGGCGTGCGGGTCAGCGGCGAGAATGGCCGCTACTCCACGGCCTTGCCCTCCGACCTTGCGGGTGCGGCGAGTTGGGACCTTGGGACCGCCTATGAATACGGCGCGTTGATTGCCCGCGAGTTGCGCGCTCAAGGCTACAACATGTCCCTGGGCGGAGGCGTGAACCTGACCCGCGAACCGCGCAACGGGCGCACGTTCGAGTATCTGGGCGAAGATCCCATTCTGGCAGGGAAAATGGTTGGCCAAGTCATGCGGGGGGAGCAGACGGAACACGTGATCGGCGACATAAAGCATTACGCGGTGAACGATCAGGAAAGCGGCAGGAATGCGATCAACGCCAATATCGATAAGCGGGCGATGCGGGAAAGCGATCTGCTCGCCTTCGAAATAGGCCTGCGGAATCCAATGCCGCCGCGGTAATGTGTTCCTACAACCGCGTGAACGGCGACTACGCCTGCGAAAACAAATATCTGTTGACCGACGTGTTGAAGAAAGACTGGAACTTCAAAGGATTTGTCGTCTCCGACTGGCAGGCAACTCATAGCGCGGCAAAGGCCTCGGCCGCCGGCTTGGACCACGAAGAGCCGGGGGAAATTTTTTATGGCGACACTTTGAAAAAAGAAGTGGAGTCCGGCAAAGTTCCCATGTCTGAGTTGGACGATCATGTGCACCGCGTTCTGCGATCCATGTTCGCCAGCGGCGTGATTGACGATCCTCCGCAAAAAAGCGTGGTCGATGTAATGGGCGGCTTCGAGATTGCGCAAAAGATTGAGGAACAAAGCATCGTGTTGCTCAAGAACGAGCACTCGCAACTTCCGCTCGATGCGTCCCAGGTTGCCAGCATCGCGGTGATTGGGGCGCACTCTGACGTGGGCATGATTTCCGGCGGCGGTTCGGCGCAGGTCGATCCTCCGGGAGGTAACGCGATCATGCCTCCAGGCAAGGGCGCAACTACCTGGCAGGCTCAAATTTGGTTTCCAACTTCTCCTCTTAAAGCTATACGCGCTGCGGCGCCGCTCGCCAAGGTTCAGTACGATTCCGGCGCGGATTCTGCGGCAGCGGCGGCCCTGGCGAAGTCGGCCGATGTGGCTATCGTCTTCGCCTACCAATGGGAAAGCGAAGGGATGGATCTGGACAGCCTGTCGTTGCCGGAGCATCAGGATGATTTGATCGCCAAAGTCGCAGCCGCAAATCCGCATACGGTGGTGGTGCTTGAGACGGGCACCGCTGTAACCATGCCGTGGGCCGATCAAGTGAGCGGCATTGTGGAAGCGTGGTACGGCGGCAGCCGCGGCGCGGAAGCGCTGGCCCGCGTTCTTTTTGGCGAAGTCAACCCCAGCGCCAAGCTGCCCATGACGTTTCCAAAGGGCGAGGCCGACCTGCCGCACCTCAACATCGTCAAGCCCCCGGCTAAGTCCACCACCAATGGTGAACCCGATGCGTGGAAGAAAATAGCGGCTGGCCTGCCGGCGTTTCAAACTACTTATGACGAAGGACTCAAAGTCGGTTACAAGTGGTACGACGCCGAGCACAAGCAGGTTTTGTTTCCCTTCGGCTTCGGACTCTCTTACACGACCTTCAAATATTCCGATCTCAACGTGACGCCGGGAAAAGTTGTTAACGTGAGTTTTCGTTTGACCAACACTGGCAATCGCGCAGGATCTGAGATCGCCGAAGTTTACGCTTCCCTGCCGGAGAGCGCCGGGGAGCCTCCCAAGCGGTTGGTGGGCTGGAGCAAGGTCAAGCTGAACGCGGGAGAAAGCAAAGAAGTGGCAATTGATATCGATCCCGAGTATCTATCCATCTTCAACGTTCAGCAGGATGCCTGGCAGTTGATTCCCGGAGACTACGCGGTGATGGTTGGAGGCTCGTCGCAGAGCCTGCCGTTGAAAGCATCGGTCACGATGAAATGAAGCAAGTGGTTTTTAGCGGGCGCGACGAGGCGCAAACTTGAAACAATAGATGAGGCCGAACACCAGCAGCGCTGCGCCCCACCAAACGTTGGCGTGAAGATTGAAGAGGACAATGCCCGGGTTCTCCGGAGGATTGAGTAACTGATAGATTCCCGCACCCAGAATGAGCGCGCCATTCACCGCCAGTGAAATGCCGATAAAAAACCAGATCGAAACCATGCCGTGAGCCTCCGCTTAGAGCTTCACTTACAAAAATCTGCTTACCCAAAAATCCGCTTACCAAAAAATAATGTTCAGCACGAAGAAAATGACCGTTACCACAGCCGCCCAGAAGAGAGGCTTCTGGTACAGAGGAACATCTCCCACCGAGGGCACCGCGGTCAGTCCGTAAACCAGGCCAGTCAGTTCGCCGTCAGGAATAGGCTTCGTCGCCAGACTGACGACCACGGTCACAGTCACGCAAACCACGAAAGACCAGAGAGCTTGATACATATCCTGGGCCAGCGCTTTCGCGTGCGGCGAGAGTGCGACATACCGTAGCGCCGTTGGATCGATTTTTACCCACGCCCACATGCTGATGGAGGAAAGCGTACCGCACAGCAAACCCCAGAATCCGCCGGCGCCGGTCGCCCGCTTCCAAAGCATTCCGAGCACGACGGTGCCGAACAGAGGCGCGATGAAGAAGCTGAACAGCGCCTGCACATAATCCATGATGCTGGCGAAGTGCATCACCAGGTACGCTGTCCCAATGCTGATGATTACGCCGGCGATCGTGGTGGCGCGCCCCATGTTCACGTAATGATGGTCGCTGCCCTTACTGTTGATCAGGGGACGGTAAATATCGTAGGTCCAGACGGTCGTGAAAGCGCTTACATTTCCGGCCATGCCAGACATGAAGCCAGCGATCAAAGCTGTAACTCCAAGGCCAAGCAAGCCAGGCCCACAATAGCGCGCCAGCATAAGCGGAAGCACATCGTTATAGCTGTGGCCTCCAGTGACCGCAGCCACTGACTCCGGAACTAGCTTCTCCGGCAGCACCGCCAAGCCCAGCAAGCCCGGCAGGATCACGATGAACGGGACCATCATCTTGAATCCGGCGCCGATGATGGGCGCCATTTCTGCGCTGCGAAGATCTTTCGCGGCCAGCAGACGCTGCACCACCAGGAAGTCCGTGGTCCAGTAACCCATCGAGATCACGGCGCCCAGCCCGAACACAATGCCGGTCCAGTGGATGCCCATGGGATTGCCGGTGAAGGAACCGAGGCCCGCCCAGAGGTGGACATACTGTTCCGAGGCGCGGTGCGCGATTTGTAGCTTGAGATTGGTCCACCCTCCAGCCTCGTATAATCCGAGGATCGGAATCAGCAGGGCTCCCGCCCAGATAAGAAAGAACTGCAACACCTCATTGAAGATTGCCGAGCGCAGTCCACCCAAGGTCACATAGATCGCGACCGTCAGAGACGAGACCCAGATGCTGAAATTAATGTCCCAGCCGAGAACAATCTGCATGACCTTGGCCATGGCGAACATGTTGACGCCGCTCATCAGCACGGTCATAAAGGCGAACGAAATCGCGGAGAGTGCGCGGCTGGGCTCGCCGAAACGCAGCTTCAAATATCCCGGCACCGAGTGCGTCTTGGAAATGTAGTAGAACGGCATCATCACCAGCGCGAGAAACAGCATCGCGGGAATCGCGCCGATCCAATACCAATGCGTCGCCAAAATGCCGTACTGGTAGGCCGAACCCGCCCAGCCCATCAACTCCAGCGCGCCCAGATTGGCGGAAAGAAAACTCAGGCCGGCGACCCAGGCCGTCATCTCCCGCCCAGCCATGAAGAAGTCTTCGCCGGTGTTCGCACGGCCCTTCAGGTACCAGCCAATGGCGAGGACCAGCACAAAATAAAAAACCACGATCACGATGTCGATGGGCGAAAGGTGTACCAGCCGGGTGGGCACAGCGGTTGCTAGCAGTTGCATCATTCCGGTTTGTCCCTCAAGAGTTGCAGAGTGTCCGACCTACCTTACAACCAACTGCGAGTTCATCGTCACTGCATCGCAACGTTCGTATGGTAAACGATTCTTCAAATCTCGTCTTTGACGAAAACGCGGCCGGAACACCAGCCATCCGCGTTCGTCGCAGTGGTGTCGCGGTTGCAGCGGTCAACCTAGAATGGACCTCATCGCCGGATACAGGCGTCGATACCTGGCATAGCCTTTGTCCATCGTGGCTGAATCTTCCGGGTTCGGGCTAGTACTTCCGGCGACGCGAACAACTGCGTCGCAGGCGGCATCCACTGACGGCCAGGCTTTGGCGCCTACGCCCGCCAGGATAGCCGCTCCGTAGGCTGCACCTTCCTCCGCTTCCACGGTCTCGACTTCCCTTCCGTAAACATCAGCCTGAATCTGCCGCCACACTGCCGATCGAGCGCCACCACCACCCAGGCGGATGGTCTTCACTGGAACATGAATCTCTCGAAAGATAGTGAAAGTATCGCGTAAGCTGAATGCGACTCCTTCGAGGATGGCGCGAACCACGTGGGCTCGCGTGTGCGACGCGGTCAGTCCGGCCAGTATGGCGCGTGCCGCGGGATCAAGATGAGGTGTGCGCTCACCCATCAAATAAGGAGCCCACAGCAGCCCGTCGCTGCCCGCGGGAACCTTTGCCGCTTGCGCAGTTAGCATCTCGTAGGATTCGCTACGACCGTCCGCCTCCGTGCAAAACTGATCCCGGAACCAGCGCAGCGAAAGGCCAGCGGCCTGGGTTACGCCCATCACGATCCAGCGTCCGGGGACGGCATGGCAAAACGTATGCAGCCGTCCTCCCGGATCAAGCGCGGGGCCGTCCGTGGCCGCTAGAACTACGCCCGAGGTTCCTATGGTGGCGCTCACGGTTTCCGGCGAAACCACGCCCATGCCCACCGATCCGGCGGCCTGATCACCTGCGCCGGCGACCACCGGAGTTCCGCGCTGCAAGCCGGTCGCGGCAGCTCCGGCCTCCGAAATTCGCCCGCAGATTTCTGGCGACTCATAGAGAGCCGGCAAGAGCGATTCATCGAT
>Ga0302319_10025479_pt1 | contig 10467 bp, 15 predicted proteins | sample Bog_T0_2_FD_203319 | JGI IMG/M metagenome (GOLD analysis project Ga0302319, IMG submission 203319) | Peat permafrost microbial communities from Stordalen Mire near Abisko, Sweden - Bog_T0_2 | ecosystem: Environmental > Terrestrial > Soil > Wetlands > Peat | place: Sweden: Abisko, Stordalen Mire... | reverse complement strand
TGGTAGTCTGTTAGCTTGTCGTGTGTCAAAATAACTCCTCTTGGGTAACTCCAATGCGATCCATCTCCTGTTGAGCTAAAACATCTTCTTTAATATATACATAACGCCTTGAAGTTTGTGCGCCCATGTCTTTCTTTTCAAATCCCAACCTTTTCAAAATACGTCCGGCAGTTATTGCATACGATCTGTTATGAACTTCTTTAACATCAATTCTTAGTACATCTTCTAAGATTTCACGCATTGTTATTTCATTCTTACCATTCAAATATCTAGTAATTATTTCATACCAAACTTCATTGACGCTTAATTTATCTGATTGCACTTTTTTTGCAATATTAAATAATCCTTCGTCTAAATATAAGCGTTCTCCTTCTTTCCATCGAATACAAGCCTCTGCAAATAATTGATTCCTATTTTCTTTTAACCATTCAATATTAATTTTCCCGCATTTTACAGGCCAGAAACGTCGGTTTCCTTCTTCGCCAAAAAGATAAGACAACTTATTCGAGGAAGCGCAAAATACACTCTGCCTTTTAAATTTTCCAGTTAATCTATCATAAGGCAGCCGTTGTACGTCGTCTTGTCTAGTAAGAAAACTCTTAATCCTCTCCTGGTTATCTTCTCTCATTCCAAAAAGTTCTGCCACCTCAAGAAACCAATAGCCACGCATCTTTTCAATAATTTCCTGATCTTTCTGCATTAAATCTATGGAATCGCAGAACCAGGGATCTGATAGTGTGCGAAATACAGTAGATTTCCCGATATACTCCGGACCTTCAAAAACTAATACATTGTCAAATTTTACTCCAGGAGAAAATATCCTAGCAACGCTGCCCATTAAGAATTTTGCCCCAACAGCACGAGTATATTGGCAATCCTCTGCCTCAACGCATGATTGCAGCCACGTATCAAGCCTTGGAGTGCCATCCCATGTCAATTCTTCTAAGTAAGTTTTCACCGGATTATATTTGTTACTCTCAGATACCTGGACAATGGCATTTGTTATCTTATCAATTCCCATTTCAAATTTTTTATTATGAGCTAAATAATACTGAACAAAAATTAAGTCTTTATCCCTTAACTCCTGCCCTTTTTTAATTTCGTGCCAAATTGCGTCCCTGGAATATTCAACGGTACGAGAAAATTCATTATAAATAAAAAGGTTGTTTAGGTTTTCGTCCCTGTAAAATAATCCAACAAGGTTTAGGATTGTCTTGCAGATTTTTCCTTCTGAATCCATTTGGAGCGGTGGTAAGTCTTCGAGGTTAATTGTATGATTCATTGGGATATTTCTCCCTAAGTAAAAATAAAAACGCTTCCCGTTTCCGATTTAACGGAGTAGGTACGGGCCTACACGGGAAGCAATAGAAAAGCCACTTCCAATTTTTTCAAATTAGAAATGGCTTCTTGGATTTTTTTGTCTGTTTTTGATTTCATAACTTAACCCGTATTAAGATATGAACAAATTATCAAATAAAAATCCCATTGTCAAGTATAATAAAAATTATTTCGTTTTTCTATTATACCTGAGTATAATAGACTAAATTTCCTCTTCAACTTTTATATTTTCCGTCGGTAAATCCTTGCTTAAAACATCAACCATAGCTTTAAATATTTTTGTCACTCCGAAGCCGGTATGCTTTTTTACTGCTAAAAATTTCTCGTTCTCTAATGGTGTTAGTGCTATGCTGTATCTTTTATATTCTCGCATTGTATTTTTCCTTTCAATTATTTATTTAAAAAATCCTCAAGCCAAAGTTATAATCCTATCCCAATAAACAAAACAGCTAAGAAATGCATTTTATTTATCCTATCCGTACATTATGTTCCAGTTTCCTATCTTAGAGTATGACTTCAACTTTAATTTTTATAACACCATCTCTAAGGTTTGCTATCCTTTTAAATGCGCCTCTTGTGAGGTCTATAATACGGCCTTTCCTGTATAAATGCTTACTTGGGCCTCGATCGTTGATTCTTACCACTATAAACTGGCCTGTTTTAAGGCTTGTAACTTTGACCATAGAACCTAAAGGGAAGGCCCAAGAAGCCGCTGTCATAGCGTTTTCGTTGAAGCGTTCCCCGTTTGATGTTCTGGTATGCTTCCAGGGGTCGCAGTGATCGCCGGTTGTCCCGTACCATGAAGCTGTTACCGGTGCATTTTTAGCATGACAACTACTAATCAATAACAACAACATCAAACAACATCCAAATATTATGCCCACAAGCCAAAGTGGATTTCCAGGCTCTGGATCCGGTGTATAGGGTATTTCGTTATAATTGAATACTCCTAATCGTCTTTTTTTTCTTAATTCGGCGTTATTAATCATTTTTTTGTCCCTCCATTATGCCAACACGTCTGTGTCTTTTAATAGTATAAAACATTGGTCTAACGTCTGCCCCTTGTAAACTACGATTTTCACGATCTGCCCCCAAGATAACCCAGCGTGTTAACTTCTTAATTTCTAATTAAATTATATCATTAATTATATAATTGTCAATCCCAAAGAACAAAATAATTATATAATAATAGCGTTAGTAGAAAATTATATAATAAAATAATTATGTAATTTATTTTTAAATAGTCTTTATAACTCAATAGGTAGTCTAAGTATCTAAGGAGTAAATGACGTTTTTACTACTTTACTACGCATATACGCATACAACAGGTACTTTACAACACTTTTGATTTATGGTTGTTTTTATTTAGTACTATACTACTATAAGTAGTATAAGTAGTATAAGTATATGAGATTTTTCTACTATATATATATTATAATTTAATCGTTTTTGTCCTTAGATTGCTACGCATTAGATTATTATATAAGGTAAGGCTGTTTTATATAATTTCAATGGTTTCGTGGAATGGTGTCTACGGTAATTGATTTTGTGGTTGTGATATATTGTCATCATACAGTGATTTTATTAGCAGTATGACCACAAGAGTGAGTTTGAAAGTTATCCACAGGTTATCCACAAAATGAGGTATTTATGACAGAACTACAGCTCGAAGGCGGCAGAAAGAAAAGAATTGGATGGTCAAACATTTCAATCAGTGATCAATCAAAAATAAAGTTAAAAATGATTGCTAAGAAAGAAAACAGATCAATGACAAATTGTCTTGCTGTTATAATTAATAAGGCAGCATCTTCATCTGGATATTAATATCATTTGAGCTAATATGGGGAACGGCTGTGGTTTCGTGTCCATGTTTAAAATTATAGGTTTTTTATTGACAGTCGTAAAGTATGGTATTAAATTATTCTCATGGAACCTTTAAAAACATATGCCACAGAAGAATACTTAGAAACAGATCAGACGGATGTTAATACGGTGCTTTCAAGGCCGCCTGGGGCTGTTGATGTAAACACCGTTGCCGTTGGTCCCGTCGAAGTCTTGCCATCTAAGCCAGTAGAAGTTCCTTCCAAAGATAAAGTAAATAATATCCAACAGAAAGAGAAGGCGATTCATGCCGTCGGGTTAACCAGGTATAAGTATATCTCTAAGATAGTAGAAGCCTTAGACGCTGTTAAAACAGAAGAGTATAGGGATTCTCAAGGGAATGTAAAATACAGATACGAACCGGATTTTGAGAAGAATAAATGGGGAGTAGAACAGGCCGCAAAGCTTTTTGGGGATTACATCATACAAGTTGACGCAAATGTCAGAGTAACGCATAGTGTCGAAGAGTTGCTTGCTGTATTTGATAAGGCACAAGCTAAACGTTTAGAGGCTAAATAATGAGTAGCGGGATATTAGAAGAGGATAAAATTTTAGAGATTGTGACACAATGGAAAGCTTCTCCTATTGTCCGGCATTATAGTTTTTCAGATAAAAAGCTTTGGAGTAAACAAGAAGAAGTTTTATGGTCAGTTAGGAATCATAAGAGGACTGCGGTCAGGTCTGGAAATACTGTTGGGAAAAGCTTTATTGCGGCCGATGTTGTAATGGACTGGTTATTCACTCATAGGCCGTCGAAGGTAGTTACTACTGCTTCGTCGTGGAAACAGGTAGAGGACATTCTTTGGAAGGAGATCAGAGTTGCTGTTCAGAATAGTAAATGGCCGATAGATACTAAGCCTCTTAATACTTCATGGAATTTTAATGATGAATGGTTTGCTATTGGAATATCGACTGACACACCGGTTAATCTTCAAGGGTTTCATTCTCCGTGGTTATTGGTATTGATAGATGAGGCGTCGGGTATTAGTAAAGATATTTGGGAGATGATTGAAGCGTTACATCCGGCGGCTATTCTTGCGATAGGGAATCCGTTAGAAGCGACTGGACCGTTTGCGGAATCGTTTACTTCTTCGTTATGGAATAAGATAACTATTAGTTGTGAGGACTGTGTTAAGTGGCAAGAAGTTAACGGAAATATTCCAGGTTTAGTAACGAGGGATTGGATAAAGGAGATGGCAAATTTGCATGGTATTAATTCGGCATGGTATAGGGTTCATGTTAAGGGATTACCGCCGGAACAGGATGAGAGCGCATTGATAGAGCGAAGATGGGTAGACAGGGCAAGGAAGGGTTTAGACGTTGACGATTTGCCGTTAGATATTGAGAACGAAGATGATGAATGCAGGATAGTATCATTTGACATAGCGTCGAAGCATGGTGATAATGAGACGGCGATAGGGTATAGGTACGGTCACACGTTTAGGACGATGAAGGGATATAGGAAGCAGACATCGACATGGATAAGGGATCAGGTATGTTCGATATATACGGCGAATGAGGCGAATGTTGTAGTGCATGACGCAGACGGTTTAGGGGAGAGCATGGCAGAGCAGTTGGCAGAGATGCACGTACCGAGTTTAGAATTTCATGGGGGGTATGCACAGAGGGCGATGTCTGGTAAGTTCAGGAATTTAAGGAGCCAGTTTTATTGGATATTATCGAAGAAGCTTGAGAAGGGGGTATATAATTTATCACAGATGGCAGATGAAGATTTCAGGTTATTACGTGAGCAGTTATGTTCGATAAGGGTAAAGCCAGAGGACGGGTTAGGCAGGTTTCAGATAGAGACGAAGGAAGATATGTTAGGAAGGGGAATAAAGTCACCGGACATGGCGGATTGCATGATGATGAGTGAGTATGCGTTATTTATGCATCGGAGCATGGATATTAATCCTCATGCGATGGGTATGTTATGAAGAGATGTAGGATTAAGTGGTATGATGGCAGATTATGGTATTGTGGGGATAATTACCGGATTATAAAAATATTTATAATTTTATTTTACATTTGTATTGGATTTATTATATTGTATTTAGGGTTAGAGTTGATGTTAGAGAATACGGTTACAGGATTTTAAATTTTAAAGAGGTGGATATGTCCGGTTGCGATTATGAGAAGAAGAGTTTTTCGGTTGCGATGGGCGGAAGTAGTACGCCGTTAACATTGGATGAACAGCGTGAGGCGGAATCTCTCAAGGCCGAGCGTGAGGCGGAATCTCGTCGGATATTTGAAGAAACCAGAAAGCATTTGGAAAAGGTTGGGTCACAGAAAGTGACAAGGAAGTTAGTGCCGTATGGTTGTCGGATATTGGTGAAGAGAAGGAAAGTTGAAGATAAGTCCAGTCATATAATCTTACCTGATGAAATAAAAAATTTACCGACGGATATAGCCGATGTAGTTGAAGTTCCGGAGCAGAGTTTTGCTGACCGTAAATTATTGATGATGGCGGAATCGATTATCAATGCGTTGACATTGAAGGCGACTCAGGGTGATGCTCATGCGGTAGACTCGTTATTAAAATTTAAAGAATATTTGCAGGTGATGACTATTAAGAAGGGCGATGTGTTGTTGATGGCTCGTTACGGAGGGACAGATTTTTTAATACAGGAAACGAATCAAATGTTATGTGTAGCAGAGCCGACGGGGATATATGCTCTCGTTGTGGAAACGAATAAAATAACAGCACCGACTGGCATGGTCGAGAAAGCAGGGTAATATGGACGACGGTACAGCAGTAGAACAGCCAAGGATTGTGATACCATCGAAGTATAAGTGTGATAGACATTCATGGTACAGTGATGTTAGCGAATGTACGACTTGTATGGAAGAATTTCAGAAACAGAATTGTGTTAAAGTATCAGAATTAAATGGTAAAACGAATTTAGTATTTGCTGTTGTAATTGAAGACGGTAAAATGTGTCAGGTTATTAATACGAATGATGAAACGACATTGGCGATGGCAGAGAGGCGTATTCGTGGAGGGATTGATTACGTATTGATGATGACGGAGAAGGCGAGACAGGCTAAGGCGATACAGGTAGCACAGGCAGTTCCGAGCGCAGATGTATTGAGTAAGATTAGAGGGTAATATTAATGAGTAAGGCTGGAATTGTATTTATCATGCACCCACCAAGGGAACAGGTAATGATAATGTATAGAAGAATGTTTATGGTGGCAGTTATGTTATCTTTTCATAGTAATAATAAAACGATGCTTAGTAATGAACAGTGGGAAAATATTTATAAACATAATGTTATAAGAAAGAATTAGAATAATGCCTTCATCTCTAGGAAAATTATCAGATGATCCAACGGTATCAGTAGATCCTAATAATCCACCTGATGATAGTCCTCCAACGTCGATGAATGGTGAAGAGATGCATTCTGGTATGTTAGAGCCAGAAGATTTAACGCAGGAAGATAAGCATGAATATTTAAGTAAGATTAAAAAACGTAATAAATATGTGCTGTTAGACCTCACCGAAGAAGAAAATAAACGAGTTGGCGATTATATTATAGATTTGTATAACGATGCAATGCCTGAACATGAGTTAATCTGTCAGAAGATTGACGATTGGGACGAAGTGTCCCGTTTAGTCAGGAAAGAGGTCATCGGTTCACAAGGGGAATTACCTAACTACCGGATGCCTTTCAGTTTTTTAACCCACGAAGTAGTGCATTCCAACGTAATGAACACCTTCTTTTCTCCGCAGGAAGTAATGCGGGTGATTCCCACTGCAATTGATGATATTGAGAAAGTTGATAATATTTGTGTATTTGGTAATTGGTCGATGAAGAACGAATTGGATATTTTCACAGCGTTTGACAAGATGTCTCATGTCTCTATTAAAAATGGAGAATCTGTAGCGATGTTGTATTGGAAGAAAGAATATGGTGTTGAGATTGAGCGTATTCCAATGAAAGATGCTGACGGAAATGTAATTTATGACGATGAGACGAAAGATCCCGTATTCTGGGAACGTGAGAAAGATACGTTACTTTATAATGCTCCTTATATTGAGATTATTAATCGTAAAGATTATATTCAGCCAGCAGATTGTATGATGGATGAAATTCCTGAATGGGAAGGTTGTATACGTAGATTTACGTATGACAGTTTTTTAAGGGATGAAGAACAGGGAATGTATTATTATGGTTCAATTGATAAGATTAAAGACTGGCCTTCTTCGTCTCAGACTACAGTTGAGAAATTGACAATTGATGGTGAGAATGTACGTGTCCCAGGGTGGTCGAAAGAATTTTTATTATGGTTTGGTAGGATGAGAGTTGAGATAGTTAAGAAGGGAATACAGGATAATGAGGCTGTAAAGGTTTATGATTTAGAGGACGAACTTGAAGCTGTTGTCCATATAAAGACTAAGACGTTATGTGCTTTGAAAAAGAATAGACGGCCTATGAAGCAGAGGCCATTTGTGAATGATTATTTTCAGCCGGATGATTCTGGGCGTAGAGTAGGACTTGGCGTATATGAACTCATGGACCCTTTGCAGAAGTGTTATGATTCCGTATTTAATAATTACGTTTACGGAGAAGAACTTTCAAATAACCCTATTGTATTTTTCTCACCAACGGGTAATATGCGGGATGAAAAGTTTAAGATTCAGAAGGGATACGCATACCCAACGTCAGATCCGAAGAGCGTTCAGTTATTCAGCTTCCCTCAGCCGAATGAATCAAGCCTAGCTTTGATGGATTTGATTCAGCAGTGGGGTCAGTTTATGTATGGTATTTCTGATTATGCTGCCGGTATGCAAAGCAATATTGATCCATCTGCTTCTGGGAAGAAAGTTCAGTTGATTGTGGATCAAGGAAATGTACGTTTGAATATGATTATTAAACGTAAAAATTCTGTATTGAAGGAGATTTTTAAGAGATGGTATTTGCTTTATAGGGACAATATGCCTCCTAATAAATTTATGAGAATTGCCGGAGAGCAGAAAGATCCTTGGAAATTTGAAGCTATTAATTATGAAGATTTTGCTTTGCAGTCTATTCCTGATTTTGAACTTACTGGAAATGTACTTAATGCTAATAAACAACTTGAAGCGAATAAGGCAATAGCGATTTATCAGCTTTTAGTTACGAATATGTTATTTAATCCATCAACACAACAGGGACTAACCGCCTACACCCAATTATCTAAATGGCTAATAGACAAGATTGGCGATGCACAGCTCTCTAACTTTGTTGGTGGTGCGAGCGATGAGGGTGTTGTTCTTACTCCAGAGGAAGAGAACGCCCTCATGCTTCAAGGCGAAGAAGATGTTCAACCTCATCAAGGCGAAGATATTCAACATCATTTGCAGGTTCATTCACAATATTTACAATTGACTTATATTCCGCAACCTGTAAAAATTATAATTGCTAAACATATTCAAGCGACATTAATGATGGCTCGTCAAATGATGGCTCAAAAGTTAGCTATGATGCAGTCTGGTATGATGCCACAGAATCAACAACAGGCACAACAATTAGGGTTGCAACAGCAACAACCTCCTCAAGGTGGTGTAAAGCCAATTACTCAGCGGCCTACTGTTGGACAAGGGCAGCCTATTAATCGTCAAGGATCAGTTAATAAAGTTGGTGGTGCTGGAATTCCAGGTGCTCCAGGGAATGCGTTGCCGATATGAATGATACAAATACAAGACAAGAAATAGAACGCCGTTTACGATTGCAAGAATGGTTTAAATCTGATCCTGAAATATGGAAGGATATTCTTGACGAGGGTCGTCAAGCATTGCATAATGAATATGTTAAGTTAGAATCGAGAGAATGCACAAATCGTGAGTGGTCAAGCGGATATGTTTCAGGTCAAAAGTTTTTAATGACAATGGAAGAATATTTGAGGAAAGTATGGATAGCTCCCAAGATATTAGCCAAGGCTCAATAGTTCCTCCTGAAAATAAGGTTGATTTAAGCCTTGTTTCTTTCGAGGATATGTATATGGAATTATGTAGACGTTACGATCATTGTGTGTTTGCAGGAGTTATTCATCAAAGCGTTCCAAAGTATTTAGTTACTCGAAAGTACAAGGGTTATAGATATGTTTGTTTAGGTCTTATTTCAAATTTAGAGACAATGGTAAATAAGGATGAGAATGAGAGCCTTGGGCCTTGTATCGAACAATGATGAATTTACTATTAGTAATTATCTTGAGATAATTAGAAAAAAAGTGGATTTAAAATTATCAAATAGAGAATTTGTAGGTCACCTGGCTTTTGAAATAAATATTAAGGATGGCCAAGTTTGTAATATGAATATCTCCTATAAGGAGAGTGTTAAAATATAGGTTTGTGGTAACTGATAAAATCAGCCCATGATTACGTTTATAGACGTGGTTATGGGTTTTTTATTTGAAAGGAGTTAATTATGCCGGTTAGTCGTTCACTTAAGAATTTAATGCGTGGTAAAAAAGGTAAGAAGAAATGATTTCACGTTTTATGAAATCAGTGTGGCGTCATGTTTTGAATAGAAGACGTAGGGTTCATAAACTTTGCAAACTAGCAATGCGTGATAATGATAGATACAGGATGTATTTAAGATGAAAAAATTAAAAGTAAAAGCTCCTAACTTTATTGTTAATGGAACAATTGGTGGGCATCCGTTTCTGAATCATAAAAACTTTGCAAGTGGTGGTGCTTTAGTTCAAATGCCATTAAAGCAGAACAATATTTCACAAATTGAAGGTAGGAAATTAAAAGCAACTCGTCCGGCGATTCAGTCGGCTAATGCGAAGGGAGCCGTTTAATGGCAACTATAGAAGGACATCCGTATATTGAAAGCAATAATCATGCATCAAAAGGAATTGAAAAAGATATGAAGTTGGGTGGTGGCGGGAGATTTGCAAGTCTTACCCATGAACTTCAGGGTATTGGAAGAAAGAAGTATGGTGCTAAAAAAATGGACAGTATGGCCGCAGCAGGTAGGTAGTAAATAATAACCGCCCTAACCGGACAATCCAATATGGACTCCATTCAAGGCAACCGCCGAAAGGTAGAGGAGAATTAAAATGGCAACCGAAACAGAAGAACTCCTGGAAAAGGATGAGGATTTAAAAGCGACGGAATCCCGAATTGTGGAACTACGTCAGAAAAAAGATCGTACTCCTGATGAAGAAAAAGAGTTTAGTGAACTCAAGAAACATCATAGGGGTAGAGTCGAAGAGCAGATTAGTAATGAACGTGAATCTGCAAATAAGGAGCGTGAA
>Ga0302319_10025478_pt1 | contig 10467 bp, 7 predicted proteins | sample Bog_T0_2_FD_203319 | JGI IMG/M metagenome (GOLD analysis project Ga0302319, IMG submission 203319) | Peat permafrost microbial communities from Stordalen Mire near Abisko, Sweden - Bog_T0_2 | ecosystem: Environmental > Terrestrial > Soil > Wetlands > Peat | place: Sweden: Abisko, Stordalen Mire... | reverse complement strand
GGGAGACCGCGCGATCCGTCAAGTACATACTCTTGGGACACTGGTTGTTGATGGGTGAGTTGGGACCGGGCAGCCACGCATCACTTAGGGCGAGTTTCTGAATGGCTGGCATCGCCACCCCAAGTTTGGCCAAGGCGCGCATCCCGTGGGGACCGGCCATCCACTGGATCAGCTCCCATGCTTCTTTGGGATGGGCGGTTGAACTGAGCATCGCATAGCCCGAGCCCCCTGTCGACATCCCATGGTGACCGTTTGCGTAGCCTGGCGCCAGTGTGATATCCCAGTCGAAGAAGTCTTTCGATCCCGGCACGATCGCCTTCCGCAGGTCGGGGATCTTCCAAACGCCGTTCATGTACATCGCGCAACGCTGTTGGGCAAAGAGGTCGGAAGCTTGGGAGCCCAACGAGGCGGTCAATTCCTGCGTGGTGGGAGACCAGTGGTCAATGTTCATCCACTGGTAGAGGAAATCGTACGTCTTGACGATGCCCGGGCCATCGAAATTGATCTTCGTTGGAGATTCTGGATCGCCCTCAACGTAACGGAGGCCCTGGGAGAAGATGAGGGTGTCCTGAAGGAATGTCGTCGCCTCGGGGACAAGGGCAAATCGGGTGATCTTGCCCGCGGCATCCTTCTGGGTCAGGCGATTCATCACCCAGATGAAATCTTTGTCTTTGAGTTGTGGGCGTTCCTGAAAATCCCACGTCCAGCTGCCATCCGGGTAGGGCAAACCGGCGTCCCTGAACATCTTCTTGTTGTAAAAGATGAGCCCAATAGGAGCTACGTCGCGGGGAAGGATATAAAGGTTATCACGCCAGGTACAAGCTCCGATGATCTGCGGGTAGTAATCGGTGATTTTGAAGTCAGGCGTATCCTGAAAATACTGATTAAGGGGGCTAATAGCTCCGCGTTTGGCAAACCGCTGGAAGTTCCCCGGGTCCATCATCGCGCAGTCAGGTGCGCCGTGGGCGGCGTATTGAGCCAACAACTTCTGAAAGTAGGTGTTGTAGTCCGGACTGTTCTCCATGTGGACTTTCACGCCAGGGTGAGCGTCCTCAAAGTCCGAGGCAACTTTTTGGAGCACGGGAAAGTCTTGATCGCCCGCCCAAACCATAAACCTCAGGGTGATCGGATGGCTGGGATCTGGGGTGGGGTCGCCAAGCGCCATAGCGGCGAACATCGCCACCAGGATAATGAAAGCTAAGGCTATGAACTTTCGCGAACCTCCCCTGAGGAGGCCTATAATGGGAGAAACTTCGTTGTCGGTAGGTCGCATCGCCGCGTTGAATCCGATTGACCGCACCGCAATGCGGCGAGCCTTCAACGATATACACCATGGAGGCGTGAACAAACCACGGTTCACGTAGGAATAATGGCCATAACTGTCAAGGACGTAGCAATGAGGGCAGGGGTGACGCCGACCGTGGTGTCGCACGTCCTTCACAACAAGGCGAATACCGTTCGGGTGAGCGAAGCCACCGCGGCACGGGTTCGCGCTGCGGCCAAGGACATGGGCTATCGCCTTAACGTCCTCGCCCGCAACTTCCGGGGGCGCCAAACGTTCATGATCGGGGTGCTTCATGGGGCTGGCTTTGTAAGGCCATCCCTCACCCGTGGCTCGCTCTACTTTGGCCTTCTTATGGATGGCATCGTCGATGGCGCTTTCCAACGCGGCTACTCCGTGACGCTCTGTCCAAAGCTCATGGGCGATCAACCTGAGGACGCGATTTCCGATGGAAGGTTCGACGGGCTTCTCTGGTACAGCACCTCACCGAAAGAAGAGAATCGCCAAATGCTTCAGCGTTGTGCCGATCCCCTCGTTCTCATTCACACACCTTCCGAGGAGTTCGGAGGGCGGTTCTCCTCGGTTACGTGCGACAACCGCCAAGGAATCGGCCTCGCGGTTCAGCACCTGGTCGATCTCGGCCATCGTAAGATCGCATTTCTCAGCCAAGGCACCTGTTCGACTGCCGAATCAAGGGTTCGGCTTACCGCATTTCAGGAAGAGATGGAGCGGCATGGGCTGACCACCGAGGGAGGAGATTTCATCGAATGCGGACACGACAATACGGGTTTGAATGCCTACCTTGGCGCCGGACCTCGCCACACCGCGATCATCGGCACGAGTGACGAACAGGCGGTGAGCGCCATCCGCGCGGCTCAGGAACATGGCATCTCCGTCCCGGAGGATATATCGATTGTCGGATTTGACTCCACACCCTACTGCCTCACCGTCAAGCCAAATCTCACCTCCGTCGCCCAGCCCCTTTACGACATGGGGCGCATCGCCGCTGGTTTGCTGATCGACGAGCTTGCCGATTCGTCCACCCCAACTCGCGCAGTGGTTCTTCCTTGTGGGTTTGAGCGTCGTGACTCAACCGCCTCTCCCCGCCCGTAAATGAGCTGAAAAACCGGATGTGCCAGGGCAAGATTGGCAACCCTTCTTAACACGAAGCTGTATAATTCGCAAAACCTCCCAGAGTTTTAATGGCTGGCACGTTTGTGCCTGCCCGGGCGTCTGGTTTCGCGAGGCAGGAGAAATGACTAAATACATCTTCGTCACCGGCGGCGTCGTTAGCTCGATTGGCAAGGGCATTGCCACCGCAAGCCTGGGCCGGCTGCTTCGCAATCGTGGGTTTACCGTTGCGCCTCTCAAGCTGGACCCCTACATCAATGTGGACGCCGGGACGATGAACCCCTACCAACACGGAGAGGTCTTCGTGACCGATGACGGCGCCGAGACCGATCTTGACCTTGGCCACTACGAGCGCTTCATGGACGTGAACTGCACCGAAGGCTCCAGCATCACCACCGGCAAGGTTTACTCCCGCGTCATCGCGGCGGAGCGACGGGGCGATTACCTTGGGACAACCGTTCAGGTCATCCCCCACGTGACCGACGAAATCAAGCGCGGCATCACCAGCATCGCCAAGCAGCTTGAGGCGGACGTCGTGATCGCTGAAATTGGCGGCACCGTGGGCGACATTGAATCGCTGCCGTTCCTTGAAGCGATTCGCCAAATGAGGGCGGACGCTGGTCCCGGCAACGTGATGTACGTTCACGTCACCCTCATCCCCCAAGTGGGTCCATGGGGTGAGGTGAAGACTAAGCCCACTCAGCACTCGGTTTACAAGCTTCGCGAGATCGGCATCGCCCCAGACGTCCTGATATGCCGAAGCGAAGTACCCCTCACCCACGACGTCCGCGAGAAGCTTTCGCTGTTTTGCGGCGTGCCCAGTCGAGCCGTCGTTGAGGCGCTCAACGCGTCGTCCATTTACGAAGTCCCCCTCCGATATGAGGATGCCGGACTTGGGGGATACGTGTGCGAACGCCTGGGCCTTGAGGCGCCAGAACCCGACCTTTCTGCCTGGCGGGACATGGTGCGGACGATTCAAAAGCCTTCCAATCGGTGCGTGATTGGAGTGGTTGGCAAGTACACCGGCAACGGCGATGCCTACAAATCAATCGCCGAAGCATTGGTGCACGGCGGCGTCCCTTGCGACGCCGAAGTGGATGTTCGCTGGATCGAGAGCGATGCTTTAGAGTCGGCCAAGACACCCGTGGAAGAGCAATTGAGCGAACTGGATGGTCTTGTGGTGGCGCCTGGCTTTGGCACCCGCGGCGTCGAGGGAAAGATCGAGGCCGTTCGCTACGCCCGCGAGCACGGCTTACCTTTCCTTGGTATTTGCTTTGGGCTTCAGATGGCGGTGATCGAGTTTGCCCGGAACGTGCTCGGTCTTGGCGGCGCAAATTCCGAAGAGATCAACGAACAGGCACCCTACCCAGTGGTCCACCTGCTGCCCGAACAGCATCACGTGCGAGACAAGGGCGCCACCATGCGGCTGGGCAGCTACCCCTGCAATATCACGGTCGGCACTATGGCCTACCGGCTCTACAATTCCACCCGGATCACCGAGCGTCACCGACACCGCTACGAGGTCAATAACGACTACCGCGAGATGCTCGTTGAAGCGGGAATGGTGATTTCGGGCGTCTCTCCCGACTACCGTCTTGTAGAGATGATCGAATTGCCCGATCATCCCTACTTCGTGGCTACTCAGGCACACCCCGAGTTCAAGTCCCGGCCCAATCGGCCTCACCCTCTCTTCGCCGGCCTCGTTCAGGCGGCGGTAGCGAGGGTGAAGCAGCAGGCAACCGTTCGGTAGCGACTAGGCTCCGAACTTGGCGGCGAGATTGGTATCCAGCGGCACACCCGGCCCCATGGTGGAGCTCAGGGTGGCGCTGATCAGATACTTGCCCTTGGAGGTTGCCGGCTTTGCCTTCAACACCGCATTCAAGGCGGCGTGCAGGTTTTCCTTGATCTGCTCGTCGGTAAACGAGACCTTTCCAACGCAGATGTGGACAATTCCGGCCTTTTCGGCGCGGTATTCCACACGGGTGGCTGCCTTGATTTCGCGAACCGCCGCGCCGATCTGATTGGTCACCGTGCCATTGCGCTTATTGGGGGTCTTCGGGCCAAGAGCGCGACCGATTTTGCCGATTTGCGGCGCCATCTCTTCGGTGGCGAGAATCACATCGAAATCCTTGTATCCGCCCTGAATCTTGGTGATCAACTCCTCGGCGCCGACCTCGTCGGCTCCGGCCGCTTCTGCATCGGCAGCGCCTTGACCCTTGGCGAGGACGGCGACCTTGCGCTTCTTGCCGGTGCCATGGGGCAGGGTGGTGATGCCGCGCACGTTCTGATCGTTCTTCTTGGGATCGATACCAAGCCTGAGCGAGAGGTCTACCGACTCTTTGAGCTTGGGGGCGGTGGCGCTCCCCTTCACAAGGGTGATGGCCCGGTCGATATCGTAAGTAAGGCTCTTGTCGACCGTGGCGGCAGCGGCCTCATATCGGGGCGAATGGGGTTTGGTTTTAATGTTTTGGCGCATGTGGTCACCTGTGGTTCTAGCGGCCTTACGACCTCCCACGAAGACTGGGGAGAAAGGATACCTCACGCCCAAACAATGTGAAGCCAGGCCGAGTCCACATCCCCCATCCCATTGCGCGGGCAATAGAGCCCGCGAAGCTGTAGAATGGGGATTCATGCGCGCCTTGGACAACCCCTCAATTGGCCGTGCGGGCACCTGGCAAAGGATCATTGGTTCGCAGCAATTCGGGCTTACTGCGGTGATCCTGCTGCTAAGTTTCATTCTGTCGACCCAGGCAGGATCTCACACCGACCATATCACTGGAAAGGTCGTCAACAACTTCCTCAGCCCCGATAGCATCTCCCTGGTATTTACCCAGGCGAGTTTCTTCTCTGTCATGGCCGTCGGGGCGACGTTGGTCATCATTACCGGCGGCATCGACCTTTCCGTCGGAAGCACCTATGCGCTTTCCGCCGTGACCACCCTGATGGCCCTGCAGCGTTGGAAGCTCGAGGGACCTACCGCGGTTTGGGTGGGCTTGGGGGTTGCGCTTGCCGTTGGCCTGGTCTGTGGCGCGATCAACGGCATCATGGTCGTGAAGCTCAAGGTGCACCCCTTCATCATCACCCTGGGCACGATGTGGATCTACCGGGGGATCGCCTTCGTTACGACACAAGCTGAATCGCTTGTCGGCCCCGATTCGCTCACGAGCGTCATGAAGGCAACATTTGGCCTGGGCGGCGGCATTTATCCGGTTCCTCTGCTTATCCTTGTTGGCGTCGCCGTGCTTGGCACCATTTTCCTAACCAAGACCGTCGCCGGACGCTACGTGTTTGCCGTAGGCGGCAACCTCACGGCAAGCGTGTATTCCGGTGTCAATGTCGGAAGGGTTCTGGTCCTCGTCTATGCGATCTGCGGTCTGATGGCGGGGCTGTCGGCGTTTATGGGCTGCGGTTACTACAGTGGGGCCAATTGCAACGACGCTCAGGGGTACGAGCTCTATGTCATCGCTTCCGCCGTTGTCGGAGGCGTGAGCTTGGTGGGAGGCAAAGGCTCCGCTCTCGGGGCAACCCTCGGTGCTTTGCTGATCATTCTTATTCGACAATCGATCAGCTTCCTGCATTTAGATCAGAATTACCAGTGGATCATCATCGGCGCTGCCATCGTGGCGGCGGTGGTACTTGATCGCACCAGCAGTGCGCTGGGCCTGAAACGCCTGGCGAGCTCGAAGACCACAGGAGGAACATGAGACTACGAAGCCTAGTTTGGAGTGCATTGGCGCCGGCATTGATCGCCGGTGTGATCGGATGCAGTTCGGGAGGTGGCAGCGGAACCACACCCGACAACACGACCCCCGCGCCTACCGCCGCACCGGCCGGAGGCGCCACCACCCCCGCCAAGTTCGACAAGAAGACCCTCAAGATCACTCTGATCGCGAAGAGTTCCACGAACCCCGTCTTTCTCAGCGCTCGAACAGGCGCCGAGGCCGCAGCCAAAGAGCTTTCTGCCAAGACCGGAGTCGCGATCAGCATCGATTGGGAGACTCCCGCCACCGAGGATGCCCAACAGCAGGCCCAAAACATCGCTCAGGCCGTCAATAGCGGCGCTGACGCCATCCTGATGTCGTGTTCCGACGCGGGGAAGGTCACCGGTGCGATCAACGACGCGGTCGCCAAGGGCGTACCGGTCATGACCTTCGACAGCGACGCCCCGGATTCCAAGCGCTTCGCCTTTTACGGCGCCGACAACAAGGATGCAGGAGTCCAGGTGATGGAAGCACTTGCCAAGATCACTGGAGGCAAGGGCAACGTCGCGATCCTCGCCGGCAACCAGAATGCCCCGAACCTCAAGCTTCGCGCCGATGGAGTCAAGGAGGATGCCGCAAAGTATCCGAACATCAAGATCGTCGGCGTGTTCAACCACAACGAGACGGCTGACGACGCCACCGCCGAAGTGGAGAAGGACATGAAGGCCTATCCCCAAATCGATGCGTGGGCCATGGTCGGCGGCTGGCCGCTCTTCAGCGATGCCCTCTTGAAGGAACTTGACCCGGCCAAAGTGAAGATCGTCGCCGTCGATGCCCTTCCCCAGGAACTGCCGTACGTTGAGAAAGGACTGGCGCCTGTTCTGCTTGCCCAGCCCACCTACAATTGGGGATACAAGTCGGTCGGCATCATCGTGGACAAAATCATCAACGGTAAGGATGTTCCCGCCGTCACCAAGATGGACCTGGTCACCGTCGATAAGAGCACCCTCGCCAGTTGGGCGAAGCAGCTCAAGGACTGGGGCTATCCAGACGTCGACAAGTACTATCCGGGAAAGTAACTTCCTTATGACCAAGCGGATTCCGAGCCATGGATAACCAAAATCCAAGCCCGGAGTCCGCGGGCGTCCCCGCGGTCGAGTTTCGCCATATCTCGAAGGCATTCCCCGGCGTTCAGGCCCTACAGGACGTTTCGATCTCCGTTGCGGCTGGCTCTTGCCACGCCCTGATGGGCGAAAATGGGGCCGGGAAGAGCACTCTCGGCAAGATTCTCTGCGGCCTGATCCGCCCAGACTCTGGCGAGATCAAGCTATTCGGCCAAGCCGTCGTCTTTCATGGCCCGCTGGATGCCAGCCGGGCCGGCGTCAGCATCGTCCACCAAGAGCTGCTCTTTTGCGAGAATATGAGCGTCGAGGAAAACCTCTGCATGGACGACATGCCCCACCGAGGACCCTTTGTCGACCGATCCGCCATGCGTGAGCGTGCTTCCGATTGGCTGGCAGCTATTCACGCGCCAGTCGATCCTGGAGCAAACGTAGGTTTACTCACGACCGGCCATCAGCAGATGGTTCAGATCGCCGGTGCGGTGGGCCGAGGGGCCCGTGTCGTCATCTTTGACGAACCCACCAGCAGCCTATCCCAGGTCGAAGCCGAGGCCCTGTTTGCCCAAATCGACCGACTCAAGTCTGAAGGGGTGACCTGCATCTACGTTTCGCACCGTATGGAGGAAATCTTCCGGCTCTGCGATACCGTGAGCGTGCTGAGGGACGGTCGGCATGTCGACACCCGCCCGACTGCCGACCTCACCCGGAAGGAGTTGGTCAGGCTCATGGTGGGACGCGAGATTCTCGACGTCGCCCACGGAGAACTTCAGCCAGGCGCCAACCTGCTCGAGGTTGATGGCCTTTCGCGGGCAGGCGCCTTCACGGACGTCAGCTTTGTCGCCCGCTCAGGCGAGGTCATTGGCTTTGCCGGTCTTGTCGGGAGTGGTCGAACCGAAGTGGCGGAGGCCCTCTTTGGGCTCGTTCGTGACGTCACCGGCTCGGTGCGAATCAACGGGATTGCTGTGATCCCGACCAACCCGCGGCAGATGATGGCGGCCGGTTTAGGACTGGCTCCCGAAGACCGCAAACGACTTGGTCTCGTCCTCGGGATGAACGTCCGTGAGAATGAAACCCTTCCGATCTTGCCCCGCATGGCCGGCGGGGGTCTGGTGCGTAGACGCCAAGAGGTGAAGGTTGCCCAAGACTACGCAGCTAAACTGCGCGTGAAAACGCCATCCATCGAAGCGGGAGTTTTGGGACTGTCGGGCGGCAACCAACAAAAAGTGGTGCTTGCCAAGTGGCTGGCCGCCCAGTGCGACGTCCTTCTCCTTGATGAACCGACTCGAGGAGTCGATGTGGGCGCGAAAGCAGAAATATATGAGATGATTCGCGCCCTTGCCGCTGAGGGCAAGGCCGTTGTGGTGATCTCTAGCGAACTGCCCGAACTGCTTCACGTGACCGACCGCATCCTTGTCATGCGCCAAGGTCGCCTGGTGGGCGAGTGCCCCACGCCGGAGGCAAACGAGGAAATGCTACTTGCCTGGATGACCGGCGTCGCCTAAAATGGACTCACGCTCAGGTGACATTCTCTCGATGTTTCCTCGAATCGGTGGGATGACGTCGTTTCGCAGCCAGGCCGTGACGAGCCAACCCGTCTCAGGCATCGTAAAAGCCGCCATCTTTCGATAATTGTTGGCAAGGGCGCTCCCTCCTCCTCCATCGAAGGCGACGATCGCATAAGGCTGTCGGCGCAACACATACGTGAGCAACTCGTTATCAAAGTCGGTCCAGTCGTCTAAGCTCACCCCGATGTTAGAGTGGCCGACGTCGCGGTGCATCCGCGCGACCGTTCGGTCGGATAGGCCGCGCACGTCGATGAACCGCACGTCCATGTTTAGGACGGTCGGTACCCCCATCTCGGTGGTTGCCACAAGCGCACCCGGCGGGACGTTCTTGTGAATCCAATCTGCCATCAGCCGGCGTCCTTGGGGGCCGGCGCAACGCCATCCAATATACGGGTCGCCGGTAGACATTTCGTTTGCCGCCGCCATTCCAAAAACCGCTTCGGTGGCGGCAAATTTTACCGCCATGCCGATGGTCAGTAGAAGGGCAACCAGGCCCACCGTGATTGCCCTCATGCCAAGTGGTAATTTGGCGGTCGCTACAACGTACACCGCCGCTGCTCCCAGAATCGCGAGGAACGGCATAGCAGGAGCGAGAAACCGGCCGTCGGGCATGTAGGATCCGCCGCTGAGAAGCACGAAGACGATGGGCACGAAAATCGCGACCATGAGCTCAACGAAGTGACTCCTTAAGGCTTGGCCGCCAAACCCCAGGGTCAGCGGCAGCACGAAGACGAACGGCAGAAGGAAGGGAGAACCGTAGTTCTCCAGATAGCCGATGCCGTCGACCATGCCGCCCAAGGGTGGCAATGCCTTGGCATAGTAGGTGTTTGGCAAGATGTCTCCGTAGTAGGAAATTCGCCAAATGAGAAAGGCCAGGACGGGAATGCCAAACGTGATCAGGTAGCCCGAGAACGCGCGGCCCCTAACCGAAACTGCGACTAAGATGGGCAAAAGGAGCGTTAGCTCCGGACGGGCGAGGGCAGCCAAAGCCAACACCACCGCAGAAGCCGGCACACGGTCTCGGAATCCGGCCTCCTTTTCTCGAAGAAAGAGCCACAGGCCCCCCGTAGCGAACAGGGTTGCCAATGGAGTTTCCAGGCCATTGATCATGGAGAGCGCAAAATGGATATGGAGCCCAAGGAAGAGGACGGCCAAGTAGCCGATAATCTCGATTCTCGGTGCCACGATCTTGGCGATTTGGCGTACACAGGCGAGCACTCCGATGCCACTCAGCGAACCGAGAATCTTGAGAAAGGTGATTGCCTGATCCGGACTGAAATACCGGAGTTCCAGAGTGAGCAGCCAGAGGTGGAGAGGCGAAGTGACGCCTTCGACGTGCTCGCCAGGATTAAGGCCCCAACCGTGGCCGCCGAGGAAGTTCAGTGCATATCGAAACGGGATGAGGGCGTCGTCGTCGAGGCTGTTAAAGAATTTGAAGACGTAGTAGGTGTACACCCCAATGGCCGCCGTCCAGAAGCCCAGCTTCGCCAAGCGGCCCAGTTGCATCGGCGCAGGCTGGGCGATGAGATCAGACATCAAACTTCCTTTACGCTACTCTACGAACTCGGCTGGCCGTGGCAGTCGGCCGGGTCTCCTTCCCGGACGTGCTTCGCCTCCGCCTGTCCGGCCGCATACCACTTGGCATGACTGTCGGTAAAGGAGATCAC
>Ga0302319_10025477_pt1 | contig 10468 bp, 10 predicted proteins | sample Bog_T0_2_FD_203319 | JGI IMG/M metagenome (GOLD analysis project Ga0302319, IMG submission 203319) | Peat permafrost microbial communities from Stordalen Mire near Abisko, Sweden - Bog_T0_2 | ecosystem: Environmental > Terrestrial > Soil > Wetlands > Peat | place: Sweden: Abisko, Stordalen Mire... | reverse complement strand
TCAATTCCCGCCGGGTCCCGACTGAGGTTCGATGATCTCGCTGAAAAAGTACCTAGATGCAAATGGCGTTTCAGCTGCGGAGCCAACACATCCCAAGGGCGGGGATCCGCGTCTCACAATAGCCTCTGCCTACGGCTCGGCATTGCAAGCGATGGGGAGTTGCAGTCTGGATGCCTGCCCTGCGCTCGGAGACGAACTGAAACGGAAGCTCGAGACGCTTAGAGAGAGTGTCGTCACCGGCATGCCCACGCAGGCAATAGCAACCACCGAAGCCAAGGTGCAGGCCAGCCTGCAGGAATGGGGAAGGCGGACAGCGACCCACTACCGCCAAAAGACGGGTGAAGTGAAGGAATTGCTGCTGGTGATGGCCCGGACTGCTGAGTCGGTAGGGGAGCGGGACCAGCGTTGCGCGGGGCAGATCAACCAGGTTACAGCTCGGCTGAAAACGATCGCCAGCCTCGATGACCTGAGCGAGATTCGCTCTTCGATTGAAGCGAGTGCCGCGGACCTGAAGAATTCGATCGACCGGATGGCTGCAGAAGGAAAAGCCGCTCTCGATGGACTGCGAGCTGAGGTTAAAGCCTATCAGGGGAAGCTTGAAGAGGCTGAAGAGGCAGCATCCCGCGATGGGCTGACCGGGCTGCGCAACCGCTCCTATGTGGAAGGCCAGATTGACCGGCGCATCGCCGATAGGAGCGAACTTTCCGTAGCCATTCTCGATATTGACGAATTCAAATCCGTGAATGACCGGCACGGCCATCTTGCGGGAGATGAGTTGCTTCGTCAGTTCGCTACGGAATTGAAGTCGGCGTGTCGCTCAACGGATCTGATAGGACGCTGGGGTGGCGACGAATTCATTGTCCTGCTCAACTGCGGCTGGTCAGAGGCCGAGGCGCAAATCGAGCGGCTGAAAAAGTGGGTCTGCGGCAACTACGTTCTGGAAGGGAAGTCGGGTCCGCAGAAGCTCAACATCAGTGCCTCCATAGGTTTAGCTGAACTTAAGCAGGGCCAGGATTTGAAGGCGCTGCTGGCCGCGGCCGATGCCGAAATGTACAAGCGCAAAGCATCCCAGCGGAACCGCTGAAGCGCGCTGAAGTGGAAAAGCCAAAGGTGAGCCTGAGAATGCGGCTGGCTGGCGCACGACATAGCAGGTCTGCCGGTGAATGCGTACGGCCGACGCGCCAAAGATGGCCCTTTTGCGAGTAGTCGCTTTCGATCTAATCGGCGCCTGTGCGTTGTCAGCTGAGGCGCATCCTGCAAGCGGAGCCAGAAGGCAGCCCCATTTCAGGAATCAGTGATCCGCTTGTTCTTTTCAAGGAATCAGCCCTTCCTTCTTCTCCGCGACAATCTTGAGTTTCTCCTCACGAGGATTGAAGGTGGAGAAGTAGCCCTGGTGAGCAACCGCAAATCCGTCCACCCGGACGCAGGGCGAAGCAGGCGTGGAGAGTTGAAAACGCCTCACAGAAAGGCTGCCATGAGGTTGTTGATTGCCGAGGACGACAAGGCGCTGAGCTTGTTTCTCAGCCGGGGGTTGGAAGCTGACGGCCATCGCATTCGGCTTGCGCACGATGGTGGAGACGCGGTCGAGGCGTTCCGCCAGGATCTCCCAGATTTGACCATTCTCGACCTGAACATGCCGGTAAAAGACGGGGAACAGGTACTGTCGGAGATCCGGCTGATCGATGCGGATTTACCAGTGCTGGTGCTAACGGCGCGGCAGGAAGTCGACACCCGGGTTCGCTGTCTCGATCTTGGAGCAGACGATCTGATGGTGAAGCCATTCAGCCTCCACGAACTGCGCGCTCGCTGCCGGGCGCTGTTGCGCCGCAAGCGCGAGGCCCGTTTGCAGTTGCGCGCCGGGGACCTTGAACTCGACAGGCTTGATCACACTGCCCGCCGGGGCGCCGAGGCAATCGTGCTTACCAATAAGGAGTTCGGCCTGCTGGAGCACTTGATGCTCAACCGGGGGCAATGCATTTCGCGGGTCGAGTTGCTGGATTCCGTGTGGAACATGGAGCCGGCGCAGACCACCAACATCGTGGACGTGTACGTGAACTACCTGCGTAGAAAACTCAAGGATCCGCCGCCCGGGCAACTGATCCGGACCGTACGCGGACAGGGGTATGTGGTGCCTTCAGAGGCCGAACTGGCCACGCTGGCACACCTGATTGCGCCTGTACAGCAGGCTCATGCTGCTGCACCTCAACCGCCGGCTCTTTAGCTCTTCATCACTTCACTTCGATCTACTTCAGGAGAACGCCCATGCTCGCAATTCCAGTTCCCGCCCTTCCTGCCTCCCGCCTTCGCACGCGGACCGCGGTTGTAGCCAGCGCTGACAGCAGCTTTCGTCAGCGTGTTGTTGAGATTCTTACCGGACTGCGCTGGAATGTCCGCGAGGCATCGGGGGGCGCGCAGGCCTGGGCCGAGACCACAGCAACCCCACCCGAGGCAGTCATCGTCGACTCCTGGCTGCCGGACCTTGATCTTGGGGAGTTTCTGAAAGACTTTCGTGGCGCGTTTCCCCAGGTTGATCTGGTCACGGCAGGCGCTGCACCAGAGCAGGAAAGCCCGCGGGGGCCCTATCGCCAGGAACTTCTCTATGCCTTGCGCCGTTGCCAGGACACGGATACGGCGGCCTGGAACACGGCTCCCGTGATCGTGAGGGCTGCTCAGCCACTCCTGGACGCAGCCCCGGCGGCAGTTCTTCCAGTCAACCGCAATCTACAGTCGGGAATGTCTGCCGCGGTTTCCGGCGGTATTCCGGTTCCGATCTCCCAGCCGTCCCACTCCGGGCCAGTGCGGATTAGTCAGAATCGGTCGGGCAGCGAGAGCGCACCGGCAGATCAGTTGCCTGAGCTTGTGGGGAGCGCACCTTGCATGCTCGAGGTCAGCCGGCGAGTGCGTCTGGTGGCCCCGCGGTTGACTCCGGTCCTAATTGAGGGGCCAACCGGTTCGGGCAAGGATATTGTTGCCGAAGCGCTGCACAGGCTTTCCCCGAGAAGCCGCAAGCCCTTTGTCGCCATTAATTGCGCCGCCATTCCGGAGGCGCTGCTTGAAGCCGAACTATTCGGCCACACACGCGGAGCTTTTACAGGCGCGGTAAAGGGACGGACTGGCCGTATCGAGGCTGCAGATGGTGGCACGCTATTTCTCGACGAGATCGGCGAGATGCCGCTTGCATTGCAGTCCAAACTGCTGCGCTTTTTTGAAAGCGGGGAGTTGCAGCGTGTGGGTGAAAACGAGACGGTAAAGGTGGACGTGCGCATTCTTGCCGCGACACATCAGCCTCTGGCTCAGCACGCCCAGGCGGGCAGCTTCCGCGCTGACCTGTACTACAGGCTGGCCGTCTTCCTCATCCGAACACCCGCGCTGAGCGATCATCTTCAGGACCTGCCTCAGCTGGTTGAGCACTTTCTGAACCAGATGGGCCGGGAGGCGCCGATCAAACGAATCGATGCAGCGGCGATGGTAAAGCTCTCGACACACAGCTGGCCGGGCAACGTGCGAGAACTTGAGCATGTACTTGAACGGGCAGCCATTCTTGTTGGCGAGGATGTCGTCATTACCGACCAAGCAATCGATTTTGGTCTGCTGGTGAACTGACCTTCGGGAAGGTGGAGTGCGGAAGATGGAGATCGGGACGCGCCTGAGCGAACAGCTGACTCGGTATCTGGACCTTGCGACCAGCGAAGCCAAACTGACCGCAGTCAACATGGCCAACATCGACACACCCGGCTACCGCGCTCTGGGCATGGACTTTGAAGCGGAGATGAGAGATGCCATGACAGATGTTGACCATGCCACGACTGCAAAACGCGTTCATCTCAGGCAGGTGGATGGCCTTATTGCCCGTCCGGACGGAAACGATGTCTCAATGGACCGCGAGAGCCTGAATCTGGCCGAGGCGCAGCTAAAGTTCAAGACCGGCGTGGCCCTGCTCCGCCAGGAGTATCAGCGGATGATGGACGCCATTCACGCGGACGGCAAGTAGATGCGGGCGAGCTTCTCCTGGTTCGAGGCGCAATTCCTGCGGCGAAGGACCAGGCGGCGGTAACCGTGCCCAGACAGCGGTGCGCGATATCAAGAGTTTCCTTGCCGTAAGGCATGGCGCAGAACGAGGACAGTTTATGAATCTCTTTGGGATGATGGACACTTCTGGCGAGGCAATGCAGGCGGAACGTATGCGTGCCGAGGTGGTAGCCGCCAATATGGCAAACGCCGAAACGACCCGGACCTCGGCCGGCGGACCCTACCGTCGTCAGCATGTGGTGTTTGCCGCCAACCAGGGAGATCCGGAATTTCTCGACTCGATGAGCGAGGCTGCAGGCACGAGTTCACCAGGACAAACCGCCATCCGGATGCCTGCTCTGGGCCTTCCTGACTCATCGGTGGTGGCTCCAGGAGTTCACATTACGCAGGTCATGGAGGATCCGGCTCCGCCGCTCAAGCGCTATGACCCCGGTCATCCGGACGCCGGACAGGACGGCTATGTTTCTTATCCGGATATTAATCCGCTCACAGAGATGGTTGATCTGATGGGGGCCACGCGTGCCTATGGTTTAAACAGTTCTGCTGTGCAGGCCGAGAAGGGCATGATCTCATCCGCACTTGAGATTGCCAAGTCGTAGAGCGCATGGGTCGGCGGGGAGCCTGCGGAGACGAAACGCAAACAGGGCATCGCTCAAATTGGGAGGGGAATTGATGATAACGGCAACCAGCGCTCTCAGCGCACAATCCGGGATATCTTCCGCCCTGGCCGAAGTGGCCGGCTCGGCAGGGCCGAACGGGGCTTCAGGCAACGGCAGCACAACGGCCCCTTTCGCAGATCTGTTCACAGAAGCGGTTGGTCAGGTGCAGGACCTTGACGATAAGGCTCGAACTGCTGTCTCCGGACTGATGACCGGAAGCGGCGTGGACGTGCACCAGGCCATGATTGCAACCGAGAAGGCAAGCATGGCCTTCGAGCTTGCACTCTCCGTTCGCAACAAAGCGGTTCAGGCCTACCAGCAGGTAGTAGGCATGCAGTTTTGAGGCGAAAAGCACACTAAATGGCAATCGGTACGCAATTGGAGAAGAGCGCGCAACCAAGGCCAGGACAACCGGATCTGGCCGACCGTGCCGTTGCGATCTGGGGGCGGGGGAAGATCCGCTGGGCGCAGATGGCTCCAGCCGAACGCCGCTGGGCAATGGCCGCCGCAGCCATCCTGGTGGCCCTCGGCTGCGCCATGCTTTTCTATGCGCTGCGGACGGACTGGCGTACCCTCTATGTTGACCTTGATCCGGAGGATGCGCGCCAGACCGCCCTGGTTCTCAGCCAGGCGCAAATTCGCTTTGAGGCAACGCCGGATGGCGCCGGCATCCGGGTTCCTGCGGCGCAACTGGATAAAGCCCGGCTGGCCACGGCGGCGAAAGGTGGCGTTAAGAGCGGCCGGCTGGGATTCGAGCTCTTCGACAAACCAAATTGGGTGGGTTCGGAGTTTGACGAGCAGGTCAACTACCAGCGGGCACTTGAGGGAGAGCTTGAGCATACGGTGGGAACGCTCGCCGACATTGAATCGGCCAGGGTCCACCTGGTGCTTCCGCATGACTCTCTGTTTCGCGAACAGGAGCGGCCGGCCAAGGCTGCTGTGGTTATCAAACTGCGCCATCGTTCGCTGGCTGATGGAGAACCCGAGGCGATTCGCAATTTGGTTTCATCGGCTGTGGACGGACTTACTCCCGATCACGTCGTCCTGGTGGATGCGGCGGGGCACCTGCCTTTGGGACCGAAAACAGCCGATGCGATGCGACTGAGCGCAGAACAGTCGCTGGAAGAAAAGCTGGTGTCGACCCTTGAGCCCGTAACGGGAGCGGGCAACGTTCGGGCATCGGTGACTTTAGACTATGATCCCGCGGCGACCGAGGAGACCCAGGAGAGCTACGATCCCGATCAGACGGTAACCCTGTCGATGCAGCGCACCGAGCAGACCTCCGGCCCGCAGCCGGTGCCGGCCGGGGTGCCTGGAACTGCATCGAACGCGCCGAATACACAGGCATTGCCGGTCTACCCTCAACAGACTACCCCACCACAGGCCGCGAAGAGCGAATCCGGCACCTACGGGGCATCGAAGACCGTTAGACATGTGATCGAAAGCCCCGGACGGGTGAGAAGGCTTACGGCCGCCATCGTCGTCAACGACCGGCTGGCGCATCTGGCCGAACGAGGCAAAGCCGCCGTATGGCAGCAGCGAACGGCAGACGAGCTGAAGAATCTGACCACGCTGGCACAGGATGCTGTCGGTTTCGACGCGGCGCGAGGGGATATGCTGACGGTCCAGGATCTTTCATTCGATGAGAACCGCACACAGCAGGCGCTCTCGCTCCCTGGGCAGGTGCTTGCCAAGGCTGAGAGCTCACCTGTGCTGGTGAAATACTCAGCATTGCTTGCGGGTGTACTGGCGCTGCTGGTCCTCGGTGTGCGTCCGGCGCTGGCTCAGGCCAGGCAAAAGCCGGACCCGCCTGCCAAACCCACACCGCTCGAATTGGCGGCACACTCCGAACAATCGGCGCAACACGTTCTGAAGCCTCCCGATGCCACGGAAGTTGATCCCGAGCGAGCACGGATGCAGCAGATATTCGAAGAAGTTACGGCCCACCTGAAGCGGGAGCCGACGCAGAGCTCCAGGCTGCTGCAAAGCTGGATCCACTCCGATTGATGGATTGGATAAGTCTCGATTTTCAGGTGTAAGTGAACCAGGCAGTGGGAAGGGGCCAAATCTGTGGCAGAACTGGGAAATGAGAACGGGGCGGCAAAAAGGCGTCAGTCGGAGAACATGCCCGGATTGCGCAAAGCCGCGGTTCTGCTGGTGGCCGTGGGGGAGGAACTGGCGAAAGAGATTTTGCTTGCCTTGCCGGAGGTCGATATTCAGCGATTGACCGAGGAACTTGCCGACCTGCGCGGCATCACCCCGGAGATTTCAGCCGAGATTCTGGAAGAGTTCTGGGAACTGCTTGAAACGCAGAATTTCATGATTCATGGCGGCCTCGACTATGCGAGCCGGCTGCTGGTTGGGACCTTCGGCAAGGCGCGGGCAGATGACCTTCTGATGCAGGTGCGGCGCTCTCAGGAGGCGGCCCAGGGGAACCTTGCCAAGCTGCAGAGGACCGACCCCCAGCAGTTGGGGAAACTTCTCGATCAGGAACATCCGCAGACGATAGCGCTGGTGCTGGCGCACCTCGATCCGCGCCGCGCATCCCAGGTGCTCGATAGCCTCAGCGAGGAGCACAAGGTTGTTTCTGTGCAGCGGCTGGCCGAAATGCGGCAGTTTTCTCCTGAGATGGCTCAGAAAGTGGCTCATATCCTGCACCGTAGGCTTGAAAGTGTGGGCGATACAGCGCGCAAGAGCTACTCCGGCTTCAAGGCGGTGGCCGATCTGCTGAACCGATTGAATGCGGAAGAGTCAAAGAAAATTCTTGAGACGATCGAAGACAACCAGCCCGACCTTGCCCTGAGTATTCGCAACCTTATGTTTACCTTTGAAGACCTTGTAACGGTGCCCGCGGCAAGCATTCGTGAGATCGTCTCCGGAGTCGACAAGCGCCAGTTGGCCCTGGCTCTTCGAGGAGCCAACGATGAACTGCGCGCCCAGATATTCAAATCAATGAGCTCGCGCGCGGTTGAAATGCTGAAGGAGGATATGGAGGTGCTTGGTCCTGTCCGCTCTCGTGAGGTGGCACAGGCGCAGCAAGACATTTTGACGTTGGCGAGGAGGCTGGAGACCGAAGGCAAGGTCGTGCTGAAGCTCGAAACCGGCGACGAGATGTTGGCCTGAGGTATCAATCGGCAAACGAACCGGCAGGTTGGTTGAATTGTGGAAGTGGGGAAAAGATTGCAGCGCATCAGAGGAGTATCGGGGGGGAGAACGCATGGATCAGTCGAGGCGTTCGCATATCCTCCTACCGCGAACAATCCTTCAACGACCGTATGGGAGGGATGGGCAGTGCCGGAAGAAACACCCGCAATGCCCGTCCAGGTTGAGGCACAAAACCCACAGGCAGAGATCGAGGCACGCTTACATTTCGAGTTTGAGAGGCGACTGGCCGATGAGAAGCGCCGGGCCTTCGATGCCGGAGTGGAGAAAGGTACGAACGAAGGACGACAGGCAGAGCGCGAGGTGAATGCCACAGCGCTGAAGCAGGCTGAAGATCGGCGGGCACGTCAGGCCTCCGATCTGATTGCAGGTTTTACCCTGGAGCGCGACCGCTACTTACACGCGGTTGAGCACGAGGTTGTCCAGTTGGCGCTAGCGGTTGCAGCTCGCGTATTGCGCCGTGAGTCGCAGATGGATGCGCTGTTGCTGACAGGCGCAGTACGGGTAGCCCTCGGGCAGTTGGCCGGAACGACACAAGCCGAGCTGCAAGTGCCCAAGGGAGATCTGGAGCTGTGGGAGGAGGCTATCCGGCTCCTGCCAAATCTGGCCGTGAAGCCGACCGTAGTTTCTGGCGAGGGAATGCGGCTTGGGGATTGCATCATTAAAACACGAATGGGTACGGTTGACCTCGGGATCCGCTCGCAGCTGGGAGAGATCGAGCGCGGTTTCTTTGATCGGGCCGGCAGCCGCACAAGCGAGAGTGCTGACGAGACGGGAAAGTCTGGGCGGGAGAACAGAGGATGAGCTCGCCACCCGCAATCCACCTGGCCCGCTACTTTGCACGGCTTAACCGGCTTCAGCCTTGGCGCTGGAGTGGGCAAGTGCTGCAGTCCGTGGGCCAGACTATCGAATCGGCCGGCCCGCTTGCCTCCGTGGGGGAGTGCTGCGAGATTAGCGACCAGCATGGCCGGCCCCACCTGGCCGAGGTAATCGGTTTCCGCGGATCCAATGTTCTGTCGATGCCGGTGGAAACGACCGAGGGGATCCGGTTCGGCGACGGCGTTTCCGCGCTGGGAGTGACACCCGAGATTGAGGTTGGGCCTGCGTTAATGGGTCGGGTACTGAATGCGCTGGGAAGGCCGATTGATGATGGGAGAGCCCTGGAGGCCGCCCGCTCCCTGCCACTCGACGGGGTCCTTCGATCGCCACTTGATCGCGTTCCCATACGCACCCCTCTCGGAACCGGAATTCGTGTGCTCGATTCCCTGTTGACGGTCGGCCGGGGCCAGAGGGTGGGAATCTTTGGCGGTTCCGGGGTTGGAAAAAGTACCCTGATCGGCATGATGACCCGGAACACGGAGGCGGATGTGACGGTTGTCGGCCTGGTAGGCGAACGAGGCCGTGAAGTGCGGGAGTTTCTCGAAGACTCATTGGGTGTTGAGGGCCGCGCTCGGTCTGTGGTGCTGGTTTCCACCTCAGACGAGTCGCCGCTGATGCGAATGCGGGCAGCCCTGGCGGCGACGACGGTTGCGGAGTTCTTTGCCGCTCAGGGCAAACATGTCCTTCTCGTACTCGATTCTCTGACACGCTTTGCCATGGCGGCCCGAGAGATCGGTCTGGCCGCCGGAGAGCCGCCGACGGCAAAGGGCTACACTCCTTCAGTATTTACAAAGCTCGCCCGCCTGGTTGAGCGCACAGGACAATTCCGGGTCGGCTCCATCACAGCGTTCTACACAGTGCTGATGGAGGGCGACGACCAGCAGGATCCCCTTGTGGACGCGGTCCGGTCGCTATTGGACGGCCACGTTATGCTCTCCCGCGCTTTAGCCGCGGAAGGCTGGTATCCGCCGATCGAGATTCTTGATTCCATTAGCCGGCTCATGCCCGCCGTCACCCAGCCCCAGCACCGGGAGCATGCAGCCCTGTTGCGCCGGCTCATGGCAGTTTTCGCGCGCTCCGAAGATCTGGTAAGGATCGGCGCCTATAAGCCCGGCTCTGACCCCGACCTGGACCGCGCTTTGCGCGCCAGAGCCGCGATTCGTACTTTTGTGACCCAGAATGCGAGCGAACAGGTCCGTTTTCCCGACTGCGTTCGGCGTCTTGCCGCAGTTGCATCGGAGGTATGATGCATGGCTGTATCACGAGCACTGCGACGTCTGCTTCACCTGCGGAATCTGGAGGAGGAGCAGGCGCGTCTGGCTCTTGAGGCTAAGGTCGAAGAGGTTAAACGATTGAAGAACCTGCAGGTTGCGACCGAAGAGCGGGAACGTCAGGGACGACGACTGGTGGAAGGCAGTATGCACAGGGGCGAGCTGGCTGAGCGAATGGCCGGCCTTGTGGAGATTGGGGCGGCACAGCGACGCGAGGCGCTGCTTGTCCCGATGGTTGAAGACGGTGAAATTGACATTGCAGATCTGCGCTCCGAGTTTCTGTTGCGGCGCGTCGATAGCCGCCAGGCTGAGACGCTGATTGCGGAAATGGAAACGCGAGAGGCCGTCGAGGGAGGCCGCCGTGCACAGCGAAATCTGGACGATTGGTTTCTCTCGCGACTGCTGCAAGGCGAAACAACATCAAGATCCTCAGATCCGCCGGAGGACGCTCCCAATCCCTTCAAATCT
>Ga0302319_10025475_pt1 | contig 10469 bp, 10 predicted proteins | sample Bog_T0_2_FD_203319 | JGI IMG/M metagenome (GOLD analysis project Ga0302319, IMG submission 203319) | Peat permafrost microbial communities from Stordalen Mire near Abisko, Sweden - Bog_T0_2 | ecosystem: Environmental > Terrestrial > Soil > Wetlands > Peat | place: Sweden: Abisko, Stordalen Mire... | reverse complement strand
TCAGCTATCTGAAGCTCACCATGGCGCACTGCGAGCGCGAGGCGTTTCGTGTTCTCTTCCTCGACAAGAAGAACCAGCTGATCGCCGACGAGATCATGAACCAGGGCACCGTAGACCATGCCCCGGTCTATCCGCGCGAGGTCATGCGCAGGTCTCTGGAGCTGTCGGCTTCGGCTCTGATTTTGGTGCACAATCACCCAAGTGGCGATCAAACGCCTTCGGCCGCCGACATCGAGATGACGAAGCGGATCGTCGATGGCGGGCGAGCCCTGGGCATCTCTGTCCATGACCATGTCGTGGTCGGTCGCACCGAGGTGGCCAGCTTCAAGGCGCTGGGGCTGATGTAGCCAATCTTGAGCCTGGGGCGGCGAGCCCGCGCCGCCCAGAGGGGAAAGGCAGGGCGGTGTTGGGTGCGCTCAATCGGAGCGCGGCAACAAGGATCATCCCCATGTCCGACACCGGCTGGACCAACCCTCGCGGCGAGAGTCTGAAGACCCTGTGGCTTGAGGGTCTGAGCGCCTCCCAGGTCGCCAAACAGCTTGGCGGCGTCACCCGTAACGCTGTCATCGGCAAGATCCATCGCCTGGGTCTTTCCGACAGGGCTGCCGGCGGGAACGCGCCACCCCGCGTCAGGACCGCCCGTGCTGTCCGAAGAGCCCCCCCGCCACCAGGGCGCCTGGCTGCGCCGCCATGCGCAGGCGCCAAGCGAGAGCCGGTCGTGCTTCAATTCGAGGGACCTGGGCGGGTCCGGTCGATGACCCAGCTTCACGGGCATATCTGCAAGTGGCCGATCGGTGACCCTCACAGAGCCGATTTCAGTTTCTGCGGCGAGGACGCCCCCGGCGATGGCCCGTACTGCGCCGACCATCATCGCCGAGCTTACCGACCTGGGAAGGCCTCCCCGCTTGACCGCGACCCGACCGTTCGCAGGGTTCTAGCCGGCCTTGCCGCCTAGGGGCGGGCCTGGCGGCGATCGTGAACTGCGAGGTGGCCTGGCTCGCTCCAAGGTCATTGGCCGGGACTAGGGAGAGACCTGCGAGTTGCGAGGCGTCCCGCCCGAGAAGAGGCGAAGCCCTCTGGCTCTAGTGACCTCGCCACCGTCCGCCACCCCCCACAAGGGACGCTGCGCTCAAAGCCCTTGTGGGGGGCGTCGGGCCGTCGGCGCGAGGCGGTCAGCGAGCCGACAGGCTCCGCACTCCCACTCAGACAAGGGACTTTCCCCATGCAATTCCCCTCCTTCTCTCCCCTGCTGACCGGTCAGATGACCAACTTCGAGGCCCAGGCCTTGACGCTCGATGATCCCCGTCCCCATCCCCACGAGGACGCCCTGTCCCAACTCGGGCACGCCCTGATGAACGAGGTGCTCGATGTCTTCAGCGACACCGCCCTGGAAGACTTCCAGTCGATTGTTTCGGAGACCTTGATCGGAGCCTTCCACTCAGCGGGCCAGCGCATCGAACGCGAGGCTGACCGCGCGCGCGATGACCTGAACCGGCTCAGCCGTGACTTCGACGGATCGGAGATTGCCGATACCGAGATGCAGGAAGCGACCAGAAGAGCCCGCGCCGCGGACGTCGCCACCATGGCGATTGAACTCGTCCGGGACTCCGCCGCCGCCAGCTACACATCCGCGACTGGCGAGGTCTGGACGCCCTGGAGGGGCAGCGTGAAGGCCTCGCGCACCACGGCCGCCCTGATCGAAGCGCGGGACGCCATCCGTTCCAGGAAGGCCCGTAAGCACACCGCAACCGACCCCGGCGCGACCATCATCGCCTTCCGAGCTTCGCCGATGGCCGATACAGCGGATGACGCGAACAGGATCTTCGACGCCCTCAACTGGGCCCAGACCCAGTGGCCCGACATGGCTCTGGCCACGACTGGCGCCAAGGGCGCCGAGAAGCTGGCCATCAAGTGGGCCAAGTCCAAGAACGTCACTCTGATCCTGGCCAAGGCCGATTTCGACAAGAACGGCCGGGCTGCCCCCTTCCGCGCCAACGACGAGATGCTTGAACTCGATCCGGTGTGTGTTCTCACCCTGGCCAACACCCTGAACCCACTGCGTGGCGAAGGGATGAAGCCCTTCGGACCGGCCCTAAACCTCGGCCAGAAAGCGGCCGAGAAGGGCATCCGGCACGTCACGATCAAGCCGCGGGCTTAAACCCGCGCCAGCGGCGACCTTCGGGTCGCCGCTTATAAGGGTCCGTGTACGGACGATGAAGTGGCGCTCTGGGTTAGTCCCGGCCTTGAACGTTTGGCGCCTTGGCCTTTTGACGGTCCAGGATGGCCGTGCGGAGCTGCTCGAACAGGGGCTGGGGCAGCATTCCGTAGGCATACTCACCGGGACGTCCGGGAATGGTTCGCAGATCGTAGCCCGGCCAAGCGAACCGATTGAGTTCGTCCAGCCTAAGCCAATGTCGTTGGCCGTCGAGCCCGAGCGATCGGCAGATCGCCGTCGGGATTTCGAGGGAGTCGGATTGGTCGGCCGGTGGTACGTGGGTGACCGGCGCCACGATCACCGTTATGTCGCCGTTTTCGCGGCGGGGAGCCGCCACGATAATCGCGCAAGGGCGATCCTTCGAGCCCTCGTCTGCGCCAGCATCCTTCTCATGGCTCCAGAGAAAGCTGTAGCGGATCACCAAGCCCGGCTTCGCGGCCGGAAATGTCACTGAGCCTCGACGCCGTATTCCGCGGCTTCGATGTCGGCGATGACGTCGTCGCTGAGGGCGCCGACCATCAGGACTTGCCGCTCGCGCGCCTTGAGCCTCTCGTAATGCTCCAATTCGCTGGCCGAGAGGTATCCGCCGACCACTCGGTCATGGCTGGTGACGACGATGACCTTCGAGCGGATCGCCTCGTCCTGATAGTGTGCGAAATTGCGGGCGAATGTCGTCGCGCGTACCTTGGCGGCCTCAGCCATCAATTTCTCCTCTTGTTGTGTAAAATGCGTGTTTTGCGTGTTTTGTCAAGCTTTGCGCCGCTTCCCGAAACGGCAAACGACAAGGCGGCCTGGCGCGGCCGCCCAATCACCCAACAAGACACCCGCAAACACCCGAAATCGCCGGCATGAAATCTGACGCCCACTACGGACGTGCCCCTCCCCGTCAGGTCTAAGGCAGGCTGTACCAGGTGCCGCGGCCCACTCCGTGCTGCACGAGATGGCGACGCTCAACGAGCATCCGCAGGTGTTCCTTCAGGGTATTGCGACTGGCGCCGGTCAGTGTCACCGCACCGCTCATGGTGACGCGGCCGTGTTCGCGGGCCTGATCGACGATCCGCAGGGCGAGATCGGGCATCGCTGCCAGCAACAGCTTCTCGCGCTCGACCTTGCTGGCCAGGCGACGCATCTGCTGCTGCATCGCCCGCAGGAAGAACCGCAGCCACGGTTGCCAGTCGGGCGCGTCGGAGCGGATCGTGCCCTGGGTCTGCCGCAGGGCAAGATAGTAGCCCTCCTTGCTTTGCTCGATGACGCTTTCGAGCGAGCTGTAAGGCACATAGGCATAGCCGGCCTGCAGCAGCAGGAGCGTGGTCAGCACCCGGCTCAAGCGACCATTGCCGTCCTGGAAAGGGTGGATCTCCAGGAAGACGACCACGAAGATCGCGACGATCAAGAGCGGATGCAGCACCCGCTCTGTCCTGGCCTCGTTCAGCCAGGCGATCAGTTCTTCCATTCGACGGGGCGTATCGAAGGGGGAGGCCGTCTCGAAGACGATACCGATCTGTTTGCCGGCCTCGTCAAAGGCCGCCACGCTGTTGGGCGTGGTCTTGTAGGAGCCCCGATGCCAAGCGTCCTTCTCGCTGTAGACCAGCAGGTCGCGGTGCAGTTGGCGGACGTGGTTTTCCGTGAAGGCGATATCCTGCCAAGCGGCGAAGACCGTCTCCATCACCGCGGCATAGCCGGCGACTTCCTGTTCGTCGCGGGTGGCGAAGGCCTTGATCTCTAGATTGGCGAGGAGGATCTCGACCTCACGATCGGACAGTCTACTGCCCTCAATCCGGGTCGAAGAACCGATGCTTTCAATCGTGGCGACGCGCCGCAAGGCCGAGAGCCGCTCGGGCGCGAGGGTGCCCAAAGCCCGCCACGCGCCTTTGAACTCGTCGACTTCCGCGATGAGAACCAGCAGGTCGGGGGTGATGGTGATCGAGGTGGTGTTGATCATGCACCCGATAATTCACCCATAAACACCCAAAAAGCCACCCCCAACTAGATCCCGGCGATAGACGGCGGCGTGAGGGTTCCGCGAGAGGGCGGCCAAAGCGCTGGGGGTGTCAGGTGTCAGCTATGGTGAACCGCATGCAGGCGCCAGCACCAAGCCGTCCTTCGCCTCCCGGGTTGGGCGCTGCGGGGCGAGCTCGTCCGCGATCAATCTCACAAACCTAGGGCGGGACGGTCAGGGCCAAAGGCGACCTCGCCTGGGCGAGGCGAATCCCACGGACCCTCCGACCTTCGCTGCGCTGCAGGCCGGTTTCCCCAGGATTCGTCCTTTGGCCCTCCCCTTCACCCGCCCTGGGCGGTCGCGAGATCGCGGGAACGAGCCCGCAGATCCGGCAGCGCAAAGAGGGAGACGAGAGATGGTCAACATGGGGATGGCTCAAGCGGTTTATCAACACGCCCACGACTTCTACGACACAGGCAGCTGGTATGTGGTCGCCGAATGCTGGGACCTTCTGGCCATTGCCGAGGAACTTGATCGCCAGGAAGAGATCACCTCGGTCCGCTTCGAGCTGGACACGGCCGCCATCGCCCACTTCCACCAGATGATCCACCCGCAATCTGTCCACGCACGGCACTGACGCGCTTCGGCACCCGCTTCGGCGGGCGCCCCCCTTCCCTTTTCCTGGCTCGACGGCGGCAAGGGCCCGACGATCTGGGCTCGGAGAGGCCAGGCGGAACAGGCGCCGAACGGAATCCAAGCTGTTGTGCACGACCGTTGTTCGGACACCGATCCTTGGGGTTGGTGATTCGTTCTCGAGTGGCGGGTTCGCGGGCGAAGTGCGCCGCCGCCGGTGTGCCAGAGGCCCTGGCAGGCACCCACGACCGATCAGTGCTGCGTGCGGCGGATGAGGCTCATGTCGTAACCGAGTTCCCGAACGCGAGCGTCGATGACCTCGCGGGTCTCCGCTGACGGTTCGGCCGTGCGGCTCAGGAGCCAGAGGTAGCGGCCGGATGGTTCGCCCACAATCGACCACGCGTAGTCGGGATCATGGTCGAGAACCCAGTAGTCGCCGAAATAGAAGGGACCGAAGAAGGACACCTTCAGCTTGGCGTTCCCGCTGCCTGCCACGACCTTGGCTCGGCCCACAGCGACTTTGGTCGGGCCGTTGAGGCTGCCCGCGCGGCAGGTGTTGATGACCTGCACGACGCCGCTATCACGGGCGCGATACTCGGCGGTGGCGGCTTCGCAGCCGCGCTCAAACCAGTTCTCATAGCGGCCGATCTCATACCAAAGCCCAACGTAGCGATTGAGATCAACGGTCTTGGCCGGTTCGGGCACAGACCGGTTACCCACTCGGCCGCGCATCATGACGGCACATCCGCCCAATGTGACGGCTGTCGCCGCCAATAGGACGAGAGGGATCAGGGGACGACGGGCGGTCATGCCTCCGACACCGCCTCCTTTTGCCCCTTGTGCCGTGGAGTCTGCGCCTCGGAGGTCTTGCCGTCGAAGTGCTCCTCGGTTGCCTCGGCCTCAGCCTTGGTGGCGCGAACCACGCCGTCACGGTGATTGGGCGGCCCATAGAGCGTGTAGAGCTTCAACGGCTTGCCCCCGGTGTTGATGACATTGTGGCGGGCGCCAGCGGGCACGAGGATCGCGTCGTCGCTCTTGATCTTGGTGCGCTTGCCGTCGATCCAGACCTCGCCCCTGCCCTGTTCGACCCGGAAGAACTGGTCGCGGTCAGTGTGGACTTCCTCGCCAATCTCCTCTTCGGGCTTGAGCGCCATCAGCACCAGCTGAAGGTGCTTGCCGGTGTAAAGGACGCGCCGGAAGTCGGTGTTTCCCTCGGTCAGTTCCTCGATGTCTTCGACAAAGCCCTTCATAGAGGCGCTCCTTGCGGGGGTGATAGCCAGATGCTCGTGCGCGATATGAGGGGCGCCGCCAATGACCAACGTCCAAGAGCGCTCAAGGTTCGGCGGCGATGATCGTTGAAACTTCCCGCCCGAGTCGCGCCAGCCGCCGACGACGGTCAGCGTGCGTTTGCAACACGTCAAAATCGCTGTGGGTTCTTCGCGAAGCCATGCCCGACCGGGCCGATGACCCACGCGCTGACGCCGGCTGGAGCATCTCGCAATGCGCACAGGTTCCGCGACGCTGACACCTGGGCTCGGCGGACCGCCGGCGTCGCCTCTGGGCTTCATTGCTGGCCAGCACCCCGGTCGGCGAATGCCCGGATTGCGTCGGCCTTTGGTCGCTCCAACACTCGAATTGGTTCCATAGCGGCCAGGCAGGGTCGGGGTCGGCTGCTCCCCTCGCTTGTGGTCGATGGATAGTCCCGTCCGCTGGGGCATTCAGCGCCGGTAGGGCAAACCATCGGCTTCGCACGTCAGCCTCGTGGCCTTTGCTCTGGTCATCTCCATGCCGTTGGGACGTCCGAATGGGCTGCGGTCCGCGCGATCAATCACTTCAACCTAGGCCGGGGCGGACCAGGTCAAAGCCGACCCCGCTGCGCGTGGCGGCTCGGATGGACCCTCCGGCCTTCCTCTACTGCGTTCCGTGCAGGCCGGCTTCCAACCGAACCGGGCTTTGTCCTGTTCCTTCTCCCCGCCCTTGCAGGTCGCGTGATCGCGGCTGGGACCGCGAGCCATCGGGATTTCCCCGGCGGCAGATGGAGAAAGACTATGTTGAACAAGGTCCAACTGATCGGCTTCACCGGAACCGAAGCGGAAGTTCGCACCACCTCTGGCGGCAAGAAGGTCGCCACGCTCCGGGTCGCCACCAACCGCTACACGAAAGCAGACGGCGAGCGAAAGGACTACACGACCTGGCACCAGGTCGAGATCTGGAACCAGGGAACCGTGGGTTGGCTCGCGTCCAAGGGGTTGCCGAAGGGCTCTAAGGTCTTCGTCGAGGGGGAGATCCGGCACGACCGCTACACCGACAAGGACGGCGTCGAGCGGTTCTTCTCCAAGGTTGTGGTGGCAACGCCGCAGCACGAGCTGAGGTCGCTCGATCGTCCCGAGCACCCCGAGCCTCAAAGCGAAGGGTGACGGTCAGCGGCCCGCCGGGAAAACCCGGCGGGCCGTCGATCTATCCACGCTGCTGAATTGGGCCTCGCAACTCGATCGCCCTCCCCATGGCGGGTAAGCCGAACCGTATGGCTCGACGCGGGCAGGGAACTCGCAAGGGGCCGAACGTCCCCTTCTTGCTCTCCTTTTTCGACCGAAACGTTTTTCAAGACGCCCGCTGCGGCTACGCGGCGGGATTTCTAGATTCTTGGATTCAGATTCACGGCGCTAGATCCTTAGTCAAAACAGGATGTTGTGCGCGCCAACCTGTCCTGGCGGGGGCGTTTGCCTGACCAACTGGGGGGCGAAACCTGTCCAATTGGGGGGTCTGTCCTGACCTGTCGGGGGAACCTGTCCGATTGGGGGCCTCGTCTACCTACCAAGTCTATCCTGTCTTGCGAAATGAATCGAGGTCAGGAATGGTGGGTGGCCCGCTCCGAGGATTCGCCCTGCAAGACGACACCGACATCGCGGACGTTGAAATCGCCGAGGGTTTGGCGCCCGGCCGTGCGATGCGGGTGGCGCATGCGCTGAAGGCTCGCGACGGCGAGGACTTTGCCAAGCCCGGCAACTTGGTCGAGGTCAGGTTCGTCAGAGGCCAGTCGCTGAGCCTTACGGCGGCTCGGCTCCTGGCCCTGATGATCCTGACCGCCGGGGGCGACGGCTGGCAACCCATCGCCCACAAGATGCGCAAGTCAGAGATCCGCCGAGGCCACAAGGGCAACGAGCGTATCTCCGACATGCTCGAGGAACTGCACCGCACGCTCTTCGCAATCGATGACCTGTCCTGGCGGGGGCGCAAGGCCACCAAGCGCTTCGCCCTGATCCAGTCCTCGCGTGAGGAAGCCGAGGAGGAAGGCGGCGAGGGCGGCTGGATCGAATGGGAGTTCACCCCCGACGCCCGCCGCCTGATCCGTGAGTCAGAGACCTACGCCGTGCTCAATCGGCAAGCCGTCTTGGGGTTTCGCTCGAGCTACGCCCTGCGTCTCTACGAGATGGGTGCTCTGCGGCTTCATCGCCGGCAATCAGCTTGGCGCGCCGACATGACCGCTGTTCGGGCGGCCTTCGGTATCGCGCCCGAACTCTACAAGGATTTCGCCCAGTTGCGGCGCAAGGTCCTGGACAAGGCCAAGGCTGAGATCGATCACCTCGCCCACTTCACCGTGGATTGGCGGGAGATCCGCCGTGGCCGGGCGATCGTGGAGCTTGAATTCCACTTTCATCCCAAGACCGCGCCCGAACAGCTACTCACCGTCGCCGAGATCGAACGGCACGCCGCCGGCCGCGAGGCGCGGCGGGACGGCGCCGTCGAAGAGATTTTGGTGGAGGCCCCTGCCCTACCCACCCCGCCTCGACCGGTTCCGCCCCAAGTGGCGCCGCGGCCGGCCAGGGCCGCGCGGTCGGACGGGAGCATCGGTTTTCCGAGCGGGACCTTGCAGTATGGGCCGGGTCCGTTCGGCGAGATCGCCAGGACGCACGGCGGCGGCTGGGACCGGGACCTGATCGCGGGGGCCTATCGAGAACAGATGGGCGCGCGCCTAGACGGTCTTACCGGCCAGAAGCTTGTGAAGTCCTGGACGGGCTTCTGCCAGGCCTTTGCCGCGCGTCGCGGCCGGCCCTAAGAGCGCAATTGCACCGGTGCAATTTCGGCTGAGCCGCTCCCTTCCCGCGACCACGAAGGCCAGTCCTCCAGTTGCTGGCGGTCGTGCTCTGGCTCGTCCCTAGCCGGAGCCGAACGCCATCATTCAGACGACACGCCGGGGATTTGCACGGGTGCAATTTGGCCGCTCGCCGCGAAGCCGGATACGCGGCGCCATCAGCGTTGCGATTCTAGCCAGGGCAGGGGAGGGCGCTCCGCGTGCGGCACGCTTCCCCCGTCCGGTCAGGATAGGTCGGTCACGGCATCACGCGATGCACGCCTTCGAGGGCCACGGGTCCCTCGCGTCGATGAGCTGAATAGTCAGAGCAATTGCACCGGTGCAATTTGCCAGTCGACGGAGCCCAACGAGCGCCAGGACAACCCCCACGCGGTCAGGATAGGTCTGGCCGAAAATCGGGAATCGGCGCTTAGCTCGTCATCTATCGTTAACGCGGCCTTAACGATGCGCTTGTAGCGTCCAGGCGGCCCTACTTTCGCTTTTTGGGCGGCGGGGCCCGGTTTTTCGAAACCTGCCGGGAGGCTGTGAGGTCCAATGTCAGACGTCGCCGAAGTTTCAGCGCCCGCCCCCTCCCTTGCCGGCCCGGTTTCGCAACTGGCGCGGCGCGCGTCTGCCGTCGTTGAGAACCTGCGCGATAGCGCCAGGGCGGCGCGCTCAGGCGAGCGGCGCGAACCGCTCTTCTCGATCAGCGAAGCGGCCAATCTGGTGGGCCGCACGCCGGCGGCGATTCGCGACGCGGAGAAGGATGGCCGGCTTCCCGAGCCGCCGCGCACCGAAACCAACCGCCGGGTCGGCTATACGTTGGCGCAAGTCAACGACATGCGCGGCGTGTTCGGTACGCGACCTTGGCGAAAGCCCGAGGACCCCTGCGCGGTGATCGCCGTCCAGAACTTCAAGGGCGGGGTGGGCAAGTCCACCCTGTCGGTCCACCTCGCGCAATACCTGGCCATACAGGGCTACCGGGTAGCGCTGATCGACTGCGACAGTCAGGCCTCGAGCACGACCCTGTTCGGCTACGTTCCGGACCTCGACCTGACCGAGGAGCAGACGCTCTATCCGTTCCTGCGCGAAGACGACATGCGCTCGCTCGACTACGCGCTGCTCGACACGCATTTTGATGGGTTGAAGCTCATCCCCGCCAACCTGAATCTGTTCCAATCCGAGTACGAACTCGCTGCCCGAATGGCGCGGGGCGGCGGGCGGCTGCTCGACCGGCTGGCCCAGGGTATTGCTTCAATCGCCGACCGGTTTGACATGGTCATACTGGACCCGCCGCCGGCGCTGGGCGCGATTTCCTTGTCAGTGCTGCGGGCGGCAAACGCCCTGGTCATCCCGGTCCCGCCGACGGTGATGGACTTCTCGTCGACCGCCGCGTTTCTCACCATGCTCGACGAGACGCTCAATCAGCTGGCGTCGCGCGACCTCGCTCCCGACCTCAATTTCGTTCGGATCGTCGCCTCCAAGGTCGACGAGAACAAGTCGATGCAGAAGGAGCTGCTTTTGCTGATGCGGCAGGTCTTCGGTCTGGCCATGATCCGCACGCCCATGAAGGACTCGGCCGAGATCGACAACGTCACAGCGCGCCTGAT